>OBLS010000206.1_pt1 | contig 19181 bp, 15 predicted proteins | sample 1519901 | NCBI WGS metagenome assembly OBLS01 (sample SAMEA3113585, study PRJEB22503) | soil metagenome | reverse complement strand
CCGCCGGCGTGTCGTGCTGGTCAGATTCAGCGCTCGTCAGTCGCCGGCGCGATGAGCAGGCGCTCGGTTTCGTCGTGCCACTCGGCGGCGAGTGGTCGAAGCTTGGGTTCGTGCCGACGGCCGTGGTGGCCGCAGAACAGCAGCTCGTTGCCGCCGGGAAGGACGGCTCGGATGTATGCCTGAGCGCCGCAGCTGTCGCAGCGGTCGACGGCCTTCAGTGGGCTGACGACGGCAGTGGTCACGGTGCTCCTCTCGGGCGTTGAGGTCCTGGCTCTGTCTAGAACATCCAAACAGACCCGCATCCTTCCGGCCCCACGCCACCAGCCCGCTTCGCTCTCAGCGAAGTCGACGTCGGTCACACGGCAACGGCACCACGGCGTGCCATCGCCCGGGAGCCGGTGGCGCCGATTAGGCTGACGGCGGCGGCGAGAGCGAGCCGTCACCGACCTGACGATGGGACTTCAAGCCGTGTCCGCAGAGCCGGCCGAGCTGCCGTCGCTACCTGGCCCTGCCAAGCGGGGGGCGCAGGGTTACACGGCTCGACACCTGTCGGTTCTGGAGGGGCTCGAGGCGGTTCGCAAGCGGCCGGGCATGTACATCGGTTCGACCGACTACCGGGGCCTCATGCATTGCCTCTGGGAGATCATCGACAACGGTGTCGACGAGGCATTGGCCGGCCACTGCACGACCATCCAGGTGACACTCCACGCCGACGGCTCGGTCGAGGTGCGTGACGACGGGCGTGGCATCCCGGTCGACATCCACCAGCGCAGCGGACTGTCCGGAGTCGAGGTGGTGTTCACGAAGCTGCACGCGGGCGGCAAGTTCGGTGGCGGCTCGTATGCGGCATCCGGCGGGCTGCACGGCGTGGGTGCCAGCGTCGTGAACGCTCTGTCCTCCCGCCTCGACGTCGAGGTCGACCGAGAGGGCAAGGTCCACGCGATGTCCTTCCGCCGCGGCGAACCGGGCCAGTTCGCCGGCGACGGGCCGGACGCCGCCTTCGAACCGTTCACCGACAGCTCCGAGTTGCGTATCACCGGCAAGGTGCGCAAGTCCGTCACCGGCACCCGGATCCGGTTCTGGGCCGACCGGCAGATCTTCCTCCGCGACGCCGCGTACTCCTTCGATGAGCTGGTCAACCGTGCCCGGCAGACGTCATACCTCGTGCCCGGACTCCTGCTCGTGCTCAGCGACGAACGGGAGGGCGATCCCGTCGAGCGGCGGTTCCGCCACGACGGCGGGATCGGCGAGTTCGTCGAGTTCCTCTCGCCCGACGCCGCGGTGAGCGACGTGTTGCGGCTCACCGGCACCGAGACGTTCTCCGAGACGGTCCCGGTACTGGACGACGCCGGTCACATGTCCACCCAGACCGTCGAGCGCCGGTGCGAGGTCGACATCGCTCTGCGCTGGGGCGTCGGCTACGACACCGAGGTGCGCTCGTTCGTCAACGTCATCGCCACACCGAAGGGCGGCACCCACGTCGCGGGATTCGAGCAGTCCCTGCTCAAGACGCTGCGCGACCAGGTGCGGGTCAACGCCCGCCGCCTCAAGGCCGGTGACGACAGGATCGAGAAGGACGACGTGCTCGAGGGCCTCACCGCCGTCGTCACGGTCCGGCTGGCCGAGCCCCAGTTCGAGGGCCAGACGAAGGAGGTCCTCGGTACCAACGCCGTGCGGGGGATCGTCGCACGAGTCGTCGAGCACGAGCTCACGTCCCGCCTGACCAGCAGCAAGCGCGCCGAGAGGGCACAGGCCGCAGCGGTCCTGGAGAAGGTGGTGGCCGCAGCCAAGGCACGGGTCGCCGCGCGGCTGCACAAGGAGACAGTCCGCCGCAAGAACGCCCTCGAGACCAGCGCCCTACCCACCAAATTGGTCGACTGCCGGTCCGGGGCGTTGGACCGGTCCGAGCTGTTCATCGTCGAGGGCGACTCCGCGCTCGGTACCGGTAAGGCGGCCCGCGACGCGGAGTACCAGGCGCTTCTCCCGATCCGAGGCAAGATCCTCAACGTCCAGAAGGCCTCCATCGGGGACATGCTCAAGAACACCGAGTGCGCCGCGATCCTCCAGGTGGTCGGTGCTGGCAGCGGCCGCACGTTCGACCTTTCCCAGGCGCGCTACGGCAAGATCATCCTGATGACCGACGCCGACGTCGACGGAGCACACATCCGGACGCTGCTCATCACGCTGTTCTTCCGGTACATGCGCCCCCTGGTCGAGGCCGGGCGGCTCTTTGCCGCCATGCCGCCGCTGCATCGGATCGAGCTCGGCAACCCCCGCAAGGGCCAGGACGCGTACGTCTACACCTACACCGACGCCGAGCTCCAGCGCGCCCTGCGCGACTTCGACCGCAGGGGTGTCCGATACAAGACGCCGCCGCAGCGCTACAAGGGCCTCGGTGAGATGGACCCGCACCAGCTCGCCGAGACCACGATGGACCCGCGGCACCGGCGGCTGCGCCGCATCACGGCCGCGGACGCGGAGGCAGCCGACACGGTGTTCGAACTGCTCATGGGCAACGACGTCGCTCCCCGCAAGGACTTCATCGTGGCCGGAGCCGCGGCGCTCGACCGGGACCGCATCGATGCCTGACTCGACCCGTCAGGCTGTGCTGGACTGCGCCCAGAGGTTGATCCCGGCATCGACGGCGTGCCGGTCGATCGTGGCCAACTCGTCGTCGGTGAACGCAAGGCGCTCGATCGAGGCGACGTTGGCCTCGAGCTGTTCGACACTGCTGGCACCGATCAGCGCGGAAGTCACCCGGCGGTCGCGTAGCACCCAGGCAAGGGCCATCTGGGCCAGGCTCTGACCACGTGCTGCGGCCATCTCGTCGAGAGCCCGCACGTGGCGCAGGGCGTCGTCGGTGAGCAGATCCGGCGACAGGGACGTGCCGCGCGCTGCGCGCGAGTCGGCGGGTATTCCGTCCAGGTACCGGTCGGTGAGCATCCCCTGGGCGAGCGGCGAGAACGCGATGCAGCCCACGCCCTCGTCCTCGAGCGTGTCGAGCAAGCTGGGTTCGCCCTCCTCGACCCACCTGTTGAGCAACGAGTACGACGGCTGGTGGATCAGCAGCGGCGTGCCCAGGTCGCGCAGGATCGCGGCGGCCTCGGCCGTACGCTCTGCCGAGTACGACGAGATGCCGGCGTACAACGCCCTGCCCGAGCGCACGGCCGTGTCCAGCGCTCCCATGGTCTCTTCCAGCGGGGTGTCCGGGTCGAAACGGTGGCTGTAGAAGATGTCGACGTAGTCCACGCCGATCCGGGCGAGTGACTGGTCCAGGCTGGCCAGCAGGTACTTACGCGAGCCCCATTCGCCGTACGGGCCCGGCCACATGTCATAGCCCGCCTTGGTCGAGATGATGAGCTCATCGCGGTGGCGGGCGAAGTCGGCCGCGAAGATGCGGCCGAAGTTGGCCTCGGCCGCGCCGTACGGCGGGCCGTAGTTGTTCGCCAGGTCGATGTGCGTGATGCCGCGGTCGAAGGCCCTCCGCAAGATGGCCCGCTGGTTCGACGACGGCGTCTCGTCGCCGAAGTTGTGCCACAGCCCGAGGGAGATGGCGGGCAGCCTCAACCCGCTGTCGCCCACCCGCCGGTAGGGCATCGTGGCGTATCGGTCGGCTGCGGCTGCGTAGGTCATGGCGGCAGTCTGGCGGATGGCCATGGCGCTAGGCGATGTGGTCCAGCAGACCGGTGTCGACGTCGTAGACGAACCCGCCGACCGGGATCCCGGGCGGCAGGAACGGCCAGGAGCGAATGCGCTGGACGTCGTCGGACAGGGCGCGATGCTGGTCGGCCACGACACCGAAATCCAGACTCCGCACATCGACACCGGACTGGGCCAGGACGAGCGCTTTGATCTCGGCTTCGGTCACGGTGGCCATCTTGCACTTGGTGTGCGGGACAACCATGATCCGGCCGACGCCGAGCAGGTGCGTGGCGACCACGAGCGTACGCAGGACGTCGGTCGTCACTCGTGCTCCCGCATTCCGCATGATCTTCGCGTCCCCGGGTCGCAGCCCGAGCATGGTCAGCGGCTCGATCCGCGAGTCCATACAGGTGACAACGGCCAGACCTGCGGCCGCCACCGGCTCCAGCCCGGACAGCTGGAAGTCTGCGGCGTACCGGCGGTTGGCCGCGATGACATCGGCGAAGGCGTCGGTCACGAGCGTCACCCCTGCATGATCGGTGGGTCGGCCAGGTAAGCGAGCGGCCGGACGGCGGCGGCGCCACACGACTCCGGCCTGGCCGGCTCCAGCGGTCGGGCACGGACGTCGACGTGCCACCTGCGCCCGTCACGATGGACGACGACCACCCGCCACAGGTCCGGGTGGGAATCGAGTGGCCCGTCGGCCTCGATGTCGAGGTCGTCGAGGCCGTCGACGCCCACGGCCTTGCGCACGGCCGCCTCGGCGGCCTGGCCGGCTCGCGAGAACGTGCTCCGACCCCGGTAGCCGTCGGCGACGTGCCGGCCGAGCCGCGCCTGCTCGACGAGGCTCGCTGCGGCCTCCGGCTCGAGCCGTCCGTACAGCGTGCCGTGGGGCAGCAGGGCGGCCGTCGGTGCGAACCGGTGCCCGCCGAGGTGGGTGGTCTCCCAGACCCGCCCAGGGAACCGGCCACGCAGAGACCCTGCGAGGGGCCGCCCGAAATTCGCGCAGCACACGTCGCGGCGGCCGTTGGTGCAGACGAGCAGGAGCGGCTCGGCCTCCGGATGCAGGACGGGCAGCGAGACGCGGACCCATTCACGGTCGCCCCGCTCGAGACCGGACCAGGCGAGGGCCCCGAGATCCGCGACGTCGTCCACCCGGCCACCCAGCAGCCAGCTGGCGCCGGGCCGGGTCGAAGCCACCCAGACCCGGCGTGACACCTGTCCCGCGTCGGGGTGCCTGCCGGGCCATCGGACGAGCGCAACCCGCGCTCCGTGTGCGCTCGCGGCCGTATCCAGAGCAGCACCGAGCACCGGATCGAGGTGTGACTGGGTGAGTGCCTTGCGACCCCAGGGGCCGGGCTGCTCGACCACGATCCAGGACGTGGCAACCGGTGCTGTGCCGGCGAGCGGCTCGTCGAGGAGCCGGCTGGTCTCGGAGCAAGCGGTCACGCCGGCACCCTCCGGCGCCGCAGCAGCACCGCCGCGGCGAGCGTGGCCAGACCGGCGCAGACGGCCGCGCCGGTGAACGTCACCTGCAGCTGTGCGACCACCGCCTCCCGCACGGCTGACTGGTACGGCTCGCAGTCCGCCGGCGTCGCCGGACAGGTCACGGCCGGCGATTCGATGTCGGCTCGAACCGAATAGAGGCGGCGCAGCCCGATGGCCGTGAGGGCGGAGAGCCCAGCCAGCATGCCGACCATCCGAGCCACGACCACGAGCGCGCTTGCGATGCCGTGGGTGTCTCGTGGTGTCGCGGCGAGGATCGCGGCGTTGACCGGCGCGACGGCAAGCCCGAACCCGAACCCGGCAGCGACCAGGACCAGGTCGTCCGCCGGCCCCGACAGGGACCCGACGTCCCATCGGGACATCCCGGCGAGACCCGACGTCGCCACCGCCATGCCGACCGACGTGACGAGCGCGGGTGACCTGGATCGGACGATCCAGCCACCCAGCAGAGCGCCCACCGGCACGGCGGCGAGAAAACGGACCAAGACGAATGCGGCGTCGAGTTGGGTGGCGTCGGGGACAACCGTGCGCACGAGCACCGGCACGTCGACCAGCACCACCACCAGGGCGGCGCCCACGAAGAGGCTGACGACGAGCGCGCCGCGGGCCGGCCGGGCCGCGACGGCGCGCGCCGGCAGCAGCGGGTTCGACGTCCGGCGTTGCCACCAGCCGAACCCGACGAGTGCCACGGCGGAGCCCGCGAGCAGCCACGGACCGGCCGGCGCGACCACTTCCACGGCCGGGTCGGCGACGGCGAATGCCAGAACGACACCGCCGAGGGCGCATCCGAGCAGGGCGGCGCCCGGGACGTCGGCCGACCTCACCAGCGCCGGAAGTCGCCGCAGGTTCAGCAGCGGGTGGTGAGCCGTGAGCTCACGCCCGAGGAAGCCGAGCGCCGCGGCGAACGCACCGAGCGCGAGCGGTGTCGACCATTCCCGATCGCCGATCGTCGGGACGACCAGCCCGCCCCAAGCGACGCTCTCCTCGAGTGGCCGAGGGCGCACGATCGCCAGTCCGCCCGCGATCACCGCCACCAGCGCCAACACCGTGCCGGGCCGATCGAGTGCCTGCCCGTCGACTGCGGTGCTGCGACCGGGCAAGCCTTTGCGCGAGTAGGACAGCGCGGCAGCGAGCCCGAGACCGGCCGCGAGATTGGCCCAGAAGATTGCCCGCCAGTCGGCGACGGCCAGGATCAGCGCTCCGTACAGCGGACCCAACACCGCGCCCAGCTCCTGTACACCGCCCACCACGCCGAGGGGGACACCGCGACGATCGGGCGGCCACAGGTCGGCGACCAGGGCCAGAGTCACCGGCACGAGCGCTCCGCCGCCTGCCCCTTGCAGGAAGCGCCCCGTGACCGCCTGCGGCAGTCCGGTCGCGGTCGCGGTCAGCAGCGAACCTGCCGCGAAGACCAGCAGGGAGCCGAGCAGGACAGGCGTCCGCCCTGCTACATCGGAGATGCGGCCGGCGAGGGGCAGCACGACGACGTAGCCCATCAGGAACATCGAGACGATCGGCGTCGCTCGCTGGAGCTCGTCGACATCGAGTCCAACGCCGACCATGAGATCCGGAAGGGCCAGCACCACGACGTACGTGTCCGCAGCCGCGAGAAGGACACCGACGGAGGCGAGGGCCAGGGCGGTCCGGCCTGGCTGCGTCCGGTGCGCTGGGTCAGCCGGACGGCGCACTGATCTCGACGCGTTCGTCGTAGTCGAGCAGCTCGACGGTGTAGGTCTGCTCGCCGGACGGATAGAACGGGCCGGTGAGCACGGCGCGGCGCAGCTGCCCGGACATGGGGTCCAGCAACCAGCGGGCGTGCACCTCGGCGTCGGGATCATCGATCGTCAGCACGGACCCGACCAGGCTGGCCGGCAGGATCGCGTCGATCTGGTCGAGCACGTCGCCGTCGACGCGGACCTTGTCGGCCGACGTGACCTGGCTCCCGGACTTCAACAGCCGGCTGACCCCCTGTTCCGGGTCGATCAAGGCGCCCGGATCGCCGAAACCCAACGCCTCGGCATCGACCGGAGCGAACTCGGTGGTGAACGGCAACTGGGCCCAGAGCGCGCCGTCGAGCGAGATCACGTTGACGGTGGCGGCAAGTCCACCGGTCGTGATTCGGACCTCGCCTTCGAAGGAGGCGGGCGGCGCCGCGACCCCCTCGGCACTGACCACGACTGTGCCGGAGTCGGGCAGGTCGTCTCCCTCCACGTTGAAGCGGACACCGGACGTCCGGTCGAGGATCTCGGCCGCCGCGTCGAGGCGTGCCTGCGGATCGGGCTGCTGGTCGCCGTCGGACTCGTCGTCGGCGCCCGAGCAGCCCGACAGGAAGGCGGTCACGAAGGCCACGGACGCGACGATGCTCCGGGTGCGGCCGGCTTTCGAGCACATGGGCGCAGCCTGCCAGGTCAGCCCGCACGGCTCGAACCCAGCAGGAGCTCCACCGTTCCCGCCACCCCGCCATCTTGTGGGTGCCTGTGCACGTCAAACCAGGCCCGATGACGTGCACAGGCACCCACAAGATGGTCGGAGCGGTGAGAGGGCCTCGGGATTGATTCAGCCCGCCCCACCGACCGCGGCGATGGCCTGCGTCGCCGGCGTTCCCGATCCGTCGCGCCGACCGGTCGGAGGGGGCAGGGCGATCGGCACACCGCTGGCTGCGGCGGCCGACGCGGGCGCGGCCCCGGCCCAGGCCAGGAGCAGCGTGTCCTCGCCGCGCAGGAACCGGTGGCAGCGCACGCCTGCGGTGGCCCGGCCCTTGGCCGGGTACTCGGCGTACGGGGTTACTTTCACGGTGCCCGGCTGCGTGCCCGGAAGGGCGTTCGACGAACCCGCGACGCTGACCACGACGGAATCCCGGCCGGCGTCGGCCGCGCCGAAGAAGATCACGCGCGCGCCGGCGCTCAGCCGGATGCCCGCCATTCCGCCCCCGCCTCGGCCTTGCGGGCGGACCGAACCGGCCCGGAAGCGGAGCAGCTGGGCGTCGGACGTCACGAAGACGAGGTCTTCGGCTCCGGTTCGCAGCTCGACCGCTCCCACCACCCGATCGGCGTCGTCGAGCCGGATCACCTCCCAGGCGTCCTTGTTGGCCGGATGGTCCGGCAGCATGCGCTTCACGACCCCGAGTTCGGTGCCCAGGGCCAGCCCGGGGGAGTCGGGGCCGAGCGTGGTCAGGCACAGGACGCGTTCGCCCGACGCCAGCTCGACGAACTCCTTCAGTGGTGCGCCCCCGGTCAGGGTGGGAGCCTGCGCTGTCGGAGGCAGGGCGGGAAGGTCGAGCACCGGAAGCCGGAGCAGCCGGCCGGAGCTCGTCACGACACCCACCTGCCCCCTGGCCGTCGCGGCCACGGACGAGATGACGACATCGTGCTTGGTGCGCTTGCCGCCCGGCGGCAACGCCTCGCCGGTCACGGTTCTGGCGAGCAGGCCGGTCGACGACAACAGGACCAGACACGGGTCATCGGTCACCTCCAGCGCCGACGCAGTGACGACAGCCGGGACTCCCGCCGACTCGAGCAGGACAGTGCGTCTCGGTGTGGCATGCGCGGCGGCCACCTCGGCCAGTTCGTCGGACACGACCTGCCGTAGCAGCCGCTCGTCGTCGAGAATCGCGCTCAGCTCGGCAATCTCCCGGCGGAGTGTCTCGCCCTCGGTCTCGAGCTCCAGGCGGTCGTACTTCGTCAGCCGGCGCAGCGGCGTGTCGAGGATGTAGCGCGCCTGGGCATCGGACAGGTCGAAGACGCCCATCAGGCGTTCGCGCGCGGCCGCGGAGTCCTCGCTGGACCTGATGAGCTGGATGACCTCGTCGATGTCCATCAGTGCCACCAGCAGGCCGTCGACCAGATGCAGCCGCTCCTGTCGTTTGCGACGGCGGAACTCGGACCGACGCCGGACGACCTCCAGGCGATGGGCGACGAACACCTCGAGCAGTTCCTTGAGACCCATCGTCCGGGGCTGGCCCTCGACCAGGGCGACGTTGTTGATCGAGAACGAGTCCTCGAGCGGAGTGAGCCTGTAGAGCTGTTCGAGCACGGCCTCCGGGACGAATCCGCTCTTGAGCTCGACGACGAGCCGCAGTCCGGTGTTCCGGTCGGTGTAGTCCTCCACGTCGTTGACACCTTGCAGTTTCCGGCTGCGGACCAGGTCCGCGATCCGCTCCCGGACCCGCTCCGGTCCGACGGCGTAGGGCAGCTCGGTGATGACGATGCCCTTGCGCCGCGGGGTGATGTTCTCGACCCGAGCGCTCGCCCGGGTGCGGAACGCACCGCGGCCGGTCTCATACGCCTCCCGGACACCCTCGAGGCCGATGATCCGGCCTCCGGTCGGAAGGTCGGGTCCCGGGACGAAGCGCATGAGGTCGTCGAGCGTGGCGGCCGGGTTGGCCAGCAGGTGCCGCGCGGCCTCGATCACCTCGCCGAGATTGTGTGGCGGCATGTTGGTGGCCATGCCGACCGCGATCCCGGCAGCTCCGTTGACCAGCAGGTTGGGGAACGCCGACGGCAGCACGTCGGGCTGCTCGAGAGTGCCGTCGTAGTTGGGGACCATGTCGACGACGTCCTCGTCGAGCGACCCGGTCAGCAGAGTCGCCGGTTCCGCCAGCCGGCATTCGGTGTACCGATACGCGGCCGGACCGTCGTCCGGAGAACCGAAGTTTCCGTGCCCGTCGACCAGCGGGACCCGCATGACCCACGGCTGGGCCATCCGGACGAGCGTGTCGTAGATGGCGCCGTCGCCGTGCGGGTGCAGCTTGCCCATCACGTCGCCGACGACCCGGCCGCACTTGACGTGGGCACGGTCGGGGCGCAGCCCCATCTCCTGCATCTGGTACAGGATCCGGCGCTGGACCGGCTTGAGGCCGTCGCGCGCGTCCGGGATGGCCCGGGAGTAGATGACGGAGTACGCGTACTCGAGGAAGCTGCCGCGCATCTCGTCGGCGACGTCGACGTCGAGGATCCGCTCCTCGTAGTCGTCCGGAGGCGGCGTCTGGGTGCTACGGCGGGCCATCGCGCAGGCTCCTCGTGGGGACAGTCGGGCTGACGTGGTCTCATTCTGGCCTGCTCCACCGTGCGGGCGACGGAGCGACGCACAGCGGGCTACGGTCGGCATCGTGGACGCGCCCAGCCCGTCGTCGCCGTACCCCGCACACTGGGAGGCCGACGTCGTCTTGTCCGACGGAGCGACGGCGCATCTCCGGCCGATCCGGCCCGACGACGCCGACCGACTTCTGGCGTTCTACGACAGGGTCAGCGACGAGTCGAAGTACAACCGCTTCTTCGCGCCGTACCCGAGGCTCTCCCCGAGAGACGTGGAGAAGTTCACCCACGTCGACCATGTTCACCGAGCCGCCCTGATCCTGCTCATCGGCGACGACATGATCGCCGTCGGCCGGTACGAAGGGCTCGACGGCGCGCAGGCAGAGGTCGCGTTCCTGGTCGAGGACGCGCACCAGGGCCGCGGAGTCGGCAGCGTCCTGCTCGAACACCTCGCGCAGGCGGCCCGAGAACGAGGTGTCCGCCGGTTCGTCGCCGACGTCCTGCCGGCCAACCACAGAATGGTCAGCGTCTTCTCCGACGCGGGCTACACGATCGTCAACAGACTCGAGGACGGCGTGGTCCACGTCGAGTTCGAGATCGCGCCTACCGAGGGCGCAGTGGGCGTCATGGCAGCCCGGGAACAGCGCGCCGAGGCACGCTCGATCGAACGGCTGCTCACTCCCGGCTCGGTCGCGGTCGTCGGCGCCAGCCGGTCCCGGGACAAGGCAGGTCAGGCAATGGTCCGCAACCTGGTACGAAGCGGCTTCACCGGGCCGGTGTACCCGGTCAACCCGAGCGCGTCGGCGGTGTCCGGTGTGCCGGCCTACCCGAGCGTGCGAGACATCCCCGGTGAGGTCGACCTCGTGGTGGTCGCCGTACCGGCGGACGCCGTCATGGACGTGGTACTCGACTGCGCGGACAAGAGGGCGAAGGGCCTCGTCGTCGTGTCTGCCGGGTTCGCCGATGCGGGTGCCGAGGGCCGCCGGCGCCAGACAGAGTTGGTTCGCATCGCGCGGTCGAACGGCATGAGGGTGGTAGGGCCCAACTGCCTCGGCATCGTCAACACCGACCCGGCGTACTCACTGAACGCGTCGCTGGCACCCGTGGTGCCACCACACGGCCGGGTCGGCTTCTTCTCCCAGTCCGGCGCCCTCGGTGTCGCCATTCTCGAAGCTGTCGCCGCCCGCGGGTTGGGACTGTCGACGTTCGTCTCGGCCGGCAACCGCGCCGACGTCTCCGGGAACGACCTGCTCCAGTACTGGCAGGACGACCCGGCAACCGACGTCGTACTGCTCTATCTCGAGTCCGTGGGCAACCCGCGAAAATTCGCCCGCCTGGCACGCCGGGTCGCGGCGGCAAAGCCGGTCGTCGCGGTCAAGAGCGGTCGGTCGACCCAGGGCGTGCCGATCGGGCACACGGTCCGGCCGACGACCATTCCGCCCGCCGCACTCGACGCGATCTTTCGTCAGTCCGGCGTGATCCAGGTTGACACGCTGGCCGAGATGTTCGACGTCGCGCAGGTGCTCGCCTACCAGCCGTTGCCGGCAAGTGGCCGGGTCGCCGTCGTGGGCAACTCCGACGCACTGGGTCTGCTGGCGGCAGATGCGGCGATCAGTGCGGGGCTGCAGACGGCGGAGCATCCCCGCGATCTCGGCCCGACCGCGTCCGCCGAGGACTTCGAGCGGGCCCTCGTCGAGGCGGTGGAGGATCCCGGTACCGACTCGGTGCTCGTGGTGTTCGCGCCGACGCTCGAGTCGTCGCGCGGCGAGGACGTGGCGCGTGTTCTCGCCGAGGTCGCCGGCCGGGGAGCCAAACCGGTTGTGACGACGTTCCTCGGCAGCGACGGCGTGCCGGAGGCGCTGCGGCGGTCCGGCACCACGGGGACACCCGGCCGGGGTTCGGTGCCGTCGTACCCCTCACCCGAGGAGGCCGCGCGGGCCTTGGCCCACGTCACGTCGTACGCGGCGTGGCGCCGTGCCCCCCGCGGTCAGGTTCCCGAGATCGACGGCTGCGACCGTGAGACGGCCCGACAACTCATCGCTCGATTGATGGCCCGTGCGCCGGACGGTGCGGCGGTCGAGGGTCGGGACCTGCGCGTGCTGCTGAGTTGCTATGGCGTCGACCTGCCGGAGATGATGCCTGCGCCCTCGATCGAGGACGCGGTCCTGGCGGGGGAGCGGCTGGGATGGGACGTGGTTCTGAAAGCCACGGCACCGCATCTGCGGCACCGCCCCGATCTGGCTGACCTGTGGCGCAACATCGGCGGCGCCGAGGAAATGCACCATGCCTGGGTCACCATGTCGAGCACGCTGGCGGACCCCGCCGACGCGGGGTTCGTCGTTCAACCCATGGCTCCACCGGGGGTCCCGGTGGCGGTGCGCGCCGAGCAGGACCCCTGGTTCGGCCCGGTCGTGTCCTTCGGCGTCGCGGGCGTGACCACCGAGTTGCTGGGCGACCGGGCGTACCGGATCCCTCCGCTTACAGACGTGGACGCCGCCGGGATGATCCGCGAGGTCAGGGCTGCACCGCTCCTGCTGGGGTACCGGGGCGGCGTCATCGCCGACCTGTCTGCCATCGAGGACCTCCTGCACCGGGTGTCGAGGATGTCCGACGACCTGCCCGAGCTGGCCGACCTGGAGTTGAACCCGGTGCTCGTCGCCAGCACCGGCCTCGCGATCGTGGACGCCTCGGCCAGCGTTGCCCCGTCGGACCCCAGATCGGACTGGTACACCAGGCGCCTCGGCTGACCGGCCCGGCGTGCAAGGATGGAGGCCATGGCGGACACCGGTACCCGCGAAGGGCTTCGCCTGGCGATCCAGCAGGCGGGCTACTACCCGAACCTGGTCGCCGACACGTTGGAGACCGCGCTGGCCGGCGAACCGGTCCAGTCCTACGTCGTGCACCACGAGCCGCACTTCGACCGCGACGAGCTGCGCCGCCATGTCAGCGTGCTGGTGCTGACGCCCACCCGCCTGGTCGTCGGGCACACCGACGAGTACCCGTCCGACGAGGGGCATCCGGTGCCCTATGCCACGACGTCGACCGAGGCCGTGCCGCTGGACCGGGTCTCCTCGGTCGTGGTCAGCCGAACCGTCACCTCGCCGGCGTCGTACCGGGTCGGTGACCCGGCGCGCGAAGTAGTGCTCACGGTCGGGTGGGGAGCGATGAGCCGGGTCGACCTCGAACCCGCCGGCTGCGGCGACCCCGACTGCGAGGCCGACCACGGCTACACAGGAGCGTTGACCTCCGACGACTTCACGCTGCGGGTCAGCGAAGCCGCCGACGGCGGCAACCGGGTCGAGGACATGCTCACGTTCGCTCGGACCCTCTCGGCGGCCACGGTGCGGGTGCGGTGAGCCGAGCCGGTTCGCCGCTCGACGGACTGGTTCTCCCGCGCTACGGCGACGCGTCGCTCGCCGATGTGCTGCCCTCGGTCCTGGGGGCGCTCGGCGTGTCCGGTGAGCACAATGCACTCGGGCTGCCGACGTCGCGGCGGTACTGCGTCCTGCTCATCGACGGGCTGGGATGGAACCTGCTGCGTGCGCACCCGGCGCAGACGCCGTACCTCGGCTCGCTGTCCGGGCGGGCGATCACCGTCGGAAGCCCGACCACGACCGCGACCAGCCTGACCAGCTTCGGCACCGGCCTGCCCCCGGGGCGGCACGGCGTTTTCGGCTACACAACGAGAATCCCCGGCGGCACGACCCTGCTCAACGCGTTGCAGTGGGATCCTTCGGTCGACCCCGTCGCCTACCAGCCACATCCCACGCTGTTCGAGCGGGCCGTCCGGGCGGGTATCGCCGTCACGGTGGTCGGACGCCGCAGGTTCCGCAACTCCGGGCTCACAACGGTGGGGCTGCGCAGCTCCGGCTTCCGGGGTGCGGACAGCCTGGGAGAGCGGGTCGCGGCGGCCGCGGCCGGAGCCGAGGGCGACCCGTCGTTGGTCTACGTCTACGACGGCGACCTGGACTTCACCGGGCACAAGGCCGGGTGTACGTCCGCCGCCTGGCGGCACCAGCTCGCCATGCTCGACCGGTTCGCCGAGGAGCTCGACGACGCGCTGCCGCCAGGCACGGTGCTCCTCGTGACCGCGGACCACGGCATGGTCGATGTCGAACCCGCCGATCGGGTGGACGTGGACGAGAACGCCGCGTTGCGCGAGGGCGTTGCACTGGTCGGGGGAGAGGCGCGGTTCAGACACGTCTACACCGACGACGGTGCCGCGGCCGATGTGGTGGCCGCCTGGCGGTCGGTGCTGGGCGACCGGGCCGTCGTACTCTCCCGCGACGAGGCTGTCGCGGGGAATTGGTTCGGTGCCGTGGAGGGACGGGTGCTGGACCGGATCGGTGATGTCGTGGTGGCGGTCAACGGCAACTGTGCCGTCGAGATGCGCAGTGTCTTCCCGGTGGAGGCGACGCTGATCGGCCTGCACGGCGCGCTGACCGAGGACGAGATGCTCGTCCCGCTGCTGGTGACGGACGGCTGAGCGGGGTGGCGCGCTGCCTCCCCGACCTATGGGGCGACCGGCCGCCTGGTCGGCTAGCGTGCCGCAATGGATGCGAACCCTGCGCTGCCCCCGCTGCGCGAGGACTGGCAGCGCGCGCTGTGTGTGGCGGCACATCCGGACGACCTGGAGTACGGCGCGGCGGCTGCCGTCGCCCGCTGGACGAGCCAGGGCAAGGTCGTCACCTACCTGCTGGCGACGCGCGGCGAGGCCGGCATCGACGGGCTGGATCCGCAGAAGTGCGCGCCGCTGCGCGAGGAGGAGGAACGCCACGGCGCGCGTGAGGTCGGCGTCGACGTGGTCGAGTTCCTCGACCACCGCGACGGCGTCGTCGAGTACGGCTTGGCGCTGCGTCGCGACATCACCCGGACGATCCGCCGGCAGCGACCCGAAGTGATCGTCGGCGGGGCGTTCACCGTGCGGATGATCGGCGGTGTCACCAACCAGGCCGATCACCGGGCGGTCGGCCTCGCAACGCTCGACGCTGCGCGCGACGCCGGCAACCGTTGGATCTTCCCCGAGCTGCGTGACGAAGGCCTGGAGCCTTGGCCCGGCGTGCGCTATGTGTGCCTGGCCGGCGCCGCGGAACCGAACGTCGGAGTGGACGTGACCGGCTTCCTTGATCGGGGCATCGCCTCCCTGCAGGCACACCGCGTCTACATGGAGGGACTCGGCGCGGCCGCGTTCGACCCCGCGGAGTTCTTGTCCTGGATGGCGGCCGGGAGCGGCGAGCGCATGGGCGTCGACGCGGCCGTTCTCTTCGATCTCCACACGCTCATTCCGGAGGACACACCGCCCTGGGCGACCGGTTCGCCGGCCTGACCAGCGGCGGCAGATCATCGCACCCGCGAGCTCAGCTGTCGCGCGCCCACGGCGCGTTCGCCCACGGGTCGTAGTCCACCTCGAGCGGCTCCTGGGCGGGGCGCTCCCCGCTGGGGACATGCTGGAGGTTGACGCGGATCCGGTACCAGAGCGAGCTACTACCCCGCATCCCGTCGACCAGGATGTCGGCGGCCTGAAGGTGGCGTACGACGGCCGGGTGGCGGGCCTTCCACCGCTCCAGCCCCTCCAGCGCCTCGTCCTTCGTCTTGGCGCGGGCGATCTCGATGAGGGGCCTCGTGGGCTGGCGGCGTCCGGTTCCCTTGGGTGGCTTCTCGGCCGGTCCCAGCTGTCGCGCGAGCTCGAGAAGGGGCTCGAGGGATCCCGGCGCACTGTCCATGACCTCCCAGGGGTCGCCGATCGCGGAGTAACGGTCGAGGACGGTTCCGAGCGTGAACTCGTGGGGCCGGCAGTCCGGCACCTCGGCCCACGCCAGGGGCGTCGAGACCCGGGCATCCGGTGTCGCCCGGACCGAGTAAGCGGAGGCGACCGTACGGTCCTTTGCGTTCTGGTTGAAGTCGACGAAGACCCCCTGCCGTTCCTCCTTCCACCACTTGCTCGTGGCCAGCGCAGGTGCACGGTTCTCCACCTCGCGTGCGACGGTCTCCGCGGCCAACCGGACGTCGCGGTACGACCAGCGCGGCTCGATACGCGTGTAGACGTGGAACCCTCGAGAGCCCGACGTCTTGGGCCATGCGGTGAGGCCGTGATCCTCGAGCACGCCCTTGGCCACGAGTGCGACCTCGACGATCTGTGTCCACTCGACGCCCGGTACCGGGTCCAGGTCGATCCGCAGCTCGTCGGGGTGGTCAAGGTCCTCCGCCCGGACGGGATGCGGATTCAGGTCGATGCAGCCGAGGTTCACCACCCAGGCGAGATCGGCGGCGTCGCGGACGACGACCTCCGCGGCCGATGTTCCGGACGCGTAGTGGAGCTCGGCCACCTCGATCCAGTCCGGGCGGCTGGTCGGCGCCCGCTTCTGGAAGAAGGCCTCCTCCTCGATCCCCTTGACGAAGCGCTTGAGGACCATCGGCCGGCCCGCGACTCCGCGCAGCGCGCCGTCCGCGACGGCGAGGTAGTAGCGCACCAGATCCAGCTTCGTGAGGCCGCCGGACACGAACACCACCTTGTCCGGGTTGGTGATCGTCACCTCGCGCCCGGCGACGCCCAGGATCTCCCGCTTCGACATGCGATCACGATAGGTGAGTCAGACAGAGACCCAGCTGGTGACGATGGAGGGTTCTCCGGCTGCGGCGAAGCGGCAGGCGAGACTGACCGGGCCCGCAGGCACCGGTTCGGCCCGGAACCGGCCGAACTCGTCGGCCGACACGGTCAACGAACCCGTGCCGTGGCGTACCTCGATCTGGGCTGGGCGGGGCGCCACGAGCTGGCCCAGCAGCCGGCGTTCGGCCTCCGGGCCCGCCGCCAGCGGCGCGACCTCGACCACCAGCGTGGTCTTTCCTGCAGTGAACGTCAGCATCCTTGGGGCGCGTGTCGATCGGACGGCCGCACCGTCCAGCGCCGAGTCGGATGTCAGCTCGGCGAGCTCGGCGTCGACCGTACGCCAGGTGAAACTCGCCCGGGCGGCAGCGACCAGTGCCGCCGGCACCGGGTCGGTCTCCTCGATCATGTCGTGCAGGATGGTGAGAAGCTCGCGATCGGCGGGGCTGAGCTCGGCCACTGGTGCACCTCCCTAAGCCGTCGCTTCGATCAGAACGCGAAGCTGCTGCAGGCAGCGTCCGCGGGTCGGGCCGATACCGCCGACCGGGATGCCGAGCGCTCGCGACACCTCCACGTAGGACAGCCCCGGCTCGGCAACCAGGAGCCGCAGCAGTGCTTGGCAGCGTTCCGAGAGCCGGGCAAACGCTGCGGCGACAGCTGCGCGTTCCTCGTCGGCGAGCAGTGCCGACTCGGGACCCGGCATGGGCGATCCCGCACTGTGGCGTCCGAGCGCCACCTGCTCCTCGGGTCGCTCGCGCCGGCCGAGGCGCACGACCCGCAGGCACTCGTTCCGTGCCGTCGTGGACAGCCAGCCGGCGAGCTGGTCAGGGTTGCGGAGCCGGCCGAGATGTTCGACCAGTCGCAGCCATGTGGTCTGCCAGACGTCTGCGGCGTCCGCCTGGCCGAGACGGTGGCTGCGCACGACCGCCCAGACCAGGCGGGAGTAGCGCTCGACGAGCTGGTCCCACGCCCGCTGGTCGCCCACCGCGGCGTCCCTGACCAGGTCACTCGTCGACGGGCCTGCCACGCGCAGACCATACCGGCCGGCTCAGCCCGCGCCGTCGATGGCGGGTGCTCGTCCCCGAGCCCGAACGGCAGTTCGCCGCCTCTGCACCCGCCACCCCCCGTGATTACGGAAGCCACGGTCAACCCCTCTAGAGCGGACGGACGAGGGTTCGCCGCCCCCGCCGCCGCCACCTGGCCGCGGCAATCCGCACGACGCGGTCCCGGCGATGGGACCGCTCACGGTCGAAGGCGTGGCCCGCGTCGGACATGAACGCGGCAACCACGGCACGTCGCCCAGACGTCACCGTGACCCCCTTGCCGTCGTTCGTGCACGACGCGATCGGGGCACTCGACCGCGGGATGCGCTGCATCCACCCGAACAGAGAGAGATCGCCGGCCGGTGATACGTCGAGACGGGAACGTGCCGGATCAGTCCGGCTTGCGGCGCCGGCCGAACATGATCTCGTCCCAGCTCGGCACGCTCGGACGACGAGCCCGAGCCGATCCGGCGGCCCGTCTCACCGGCACGGCATCGGCGGCGTCGTCCTCGGCCCGTGCTGCCTCGCGGGAGGGCTCGTCGCCCTCGACCTCGACCCTGCTCGCGATGTCGCTGAGGCGTAGCCGGTCGCCCGACGCGTCGGCATCGACGGAGGCGGCAGGCGACGACCACAGGTCGGCCCCCGGCTCGTCGCCCCCCGGCTCGTCGGACCGCGAGCCGTTCCGCCGGCGTTCGCCACGGCCGTTACGCGGGCCGACATCACGACGGCTGCGCCGGGCGGTCACCGGCACCGGGGCCGTCGGTTGATCATCGGAGTCGAGCTCGTCGTCGTCCGCGTCCTCGGCTTCGACGACGATGATGGCGGGCGGAGCGATGCCCGCCGGGTCGTCGTCGAGCGGCTCCTCGGTTGCCGCGCCGACGACCGAAAGCCGGGTGGTTCCGGCCGGCACGACCGGTTCCGGCGGGCGTTCACCGGCGATCGCCCGAGCCTCGTCGTCGTCGGGAGCGACCGAGCGGCCGGCCGGGTCGAACGCGAACCGGGCGGTGGTGGAGTCCGAGTCCTGCTGCCAGGCCGCGCTGACCTGCCAGCGGCCGTCGTCGCGGCGCCAGGCATCCCATTCGACCGTGTCCGGGTCGACGGACGAGCGGCTGACCCACTTGGCGACGGCGTCCTCGAGCGCGGGCGGCTGACCGTCGCCACCGATCCGCCGGACTGCGGCGCGCCGGGCCCGCCCGGCCACGTGCTCCCGCTCGGCCAGCACCGGTCCGGCGTAGCGCATCACGCGGTCCAGTGGCACGGCGGCGGCGGCGGCGACCGATTCGACGCTCTCGCCCGAGCGCACCCGGGCCTGGATGTCACGCGGGCGCAGCTGACTGTCCATCTGAATCTCCA
>OBLS010000205.1_pt1 | contig 19198 bp, 19 predicted proteins | sample 1519901 | NCBI WGS metagenome assembly OBLS01 (sample SAMEA3113585, study PRJEB22503) | soil metagenome | reverse complement strand
AGGCACCACCCAGCGCCAGCCGAGATCGTGGTCGGCGGGCCGGGGCGGGTCGCCCGGGCCGAGCGCCGCGATGCGCCGGTCGTCGACGTCGACCCAGCCGTCGACGATGCCGTCGGGCGTCACCATCCGGGCGTCCGCGAGCATCGTCATTCTCGGACCTCCTCGCTGTGGCTGTCGCAGCCCGGTGCGGCCGGGACGACGGTATCGGGACTACCGTCGGCGCCGTGACGCTGACCGTGCACCCGCGTTTCCGGGGACCATCCGACTCGGGCAACGGCGGGTACGTCTGCGGCCTGGTGGCGGAGCGGGCCGGCGCTACGGTCGGCGGTTCCGCGGCCGTTGTGACGCTGCGGACACCGCCGCCTTTGGACACCCCGCTCGCAGTGCTGGCGGACGGTGACGGTTCGGTGCGGATCCTGCACGGGAGTACCGCCGTAGCCGAGGGGGCACGCTCCTCACTGGCGGTCGATGCCGTGCCACCGGTCGAGATCGAACGGGCTCGCGTCGCATCAGAGTCCTACCCCGGCCTCTCGGTGCACCCGTTCCCGGAATGCTTCGTGTGCGGGCCGGCCCGCGCACCCGGCGACGGCCTGCGCCTCTTCCCCGGGCGGCTCGGCGACGGGCGCACGGCCTGCGTGTGGACGGTCGACGCAGACCTGGCCGGCCGGCCGGAACTGGTCTGGGCGGCGCTGGACTGCCCAGGTGGCTGGTCCGCCGAGATCGAGGGCCGCCCCATGGTGCTGGGCCGCATGACGGCACAGGTCAGCGCGCTGCCGGCGGCCGGTGAGGAGTGCATCGTGATGGGACTCCTGCTCGGCACCGAGGGCCGCAAGACCTGGACCGCGACGACGGCCTACGGAGCCGACGGCCGGGAACTCGGCCGCGCCCACTCGACCTGGATCATTCTCCCCACCTGATCACCGCACCCGCCTCTAATGATCGCGCTTGCCCCGTCCGAACGGCGCACGGACCGTTATGCAGGGATGCGGGCGTCGTAGCGGGCGAAGCCGGGGAACCGGGCGGCGAGCAGGGCCGTCGCGAGCATGCAGGCACATCCTCCGGCCACGACCGCGAGCGTCGGACCCAGAATCGAGCCGAGCGAGCCGGCCGCCATGTCACCGAGCCGCGGACCTCCGGCCACGACCACCACGAAGACACCCTGCAACCGTCCCCGCATCTCGTCCGGCGCGGCGACCTGCAGGATCGTCGACCGGAACGCCGCGCTGACCATGTCGAACGCCCCCGACAGCGCCAGGAACACGACGCCCACCCACAGCGAGCCGACCAGTCCGAACGCGGCAACGCTGGCGCCGTACCCGACCACGCAGACCAGGATCGCCAGGCCCTGGCGTCGGACCCGGCGCAGCCAGCCGCTGGACATCCCGGCTGCGATGGCCCCGACCGCGGGCGCAGCCTGTAGCAGGCCGAGCGTGCGGGAGCCACCCCCGAACACCGTGTCGGCCAGCTCGGGGAACAGCGCCCGCGGTTGCGCCAGCACCATCGCGCACAGGTCGACGAGAAACGTCATGAGAACGTTCGTCCGGGCCCGCAGGAACCGGAACCCTTCGAGCATCGACCGGAGTCCGGCCCGCTGCGTCTGCCCCTCCGGGGGGATCGGCGGCAGCCGCCACAACGCGTACAGCGCGGCAAGGAACGTCACCGCGTCGATCGCGTACGGCAGCGTGAAGCCGTTGCCCACCGCGAGGAGTGCGCCGCCGGCGAGCGGCCCAACCGTGAAGCCCAGGTTGAAGCTGAGCACGGACAGCGCGTTCGCCGATGGGAGCATCGCCGGGGGGAGGAGCCGGGGAACGATCGCCTGCCGAGCCGGATTGTTCACCGCGAAGCACGCCGCCTGCGCCGCGACGACCACATAGAGCAGCCCGACCTGATCGAGATCCAACGCGGCTTGAGCGACCAGGACCAGCGACAGCAGCCACAGACCGGTCGACGAGATCAGCGCGACGCGCCGCCGATCGAAGGTGTCGACCAGCGTTCCTCCGTACAGGCCGAAAGCGATCATTGGGACAACCGCTGCCGCCCCGACCAACCCGACGGCGAACGACGACCGGGTCAGGCTCCACACCTGGTACGCGATCGCGACGGCCGTCATCTGCTGGCCGAGCTGGCTGACCGTGATGCCGACCCAGAGCCGGCGAAAGTCCGCTGACTGCCGGAGTGGGCCCAGGTCCGCCACGACCGCGCGCAGCAGTCGGCGGCCCCGTCCCACGAGGTGCGAGCGTACGGCCAGGGAATGGACAATCCGTTTGCGATCCGCCGCCGCGCCGCCTACGTTCGGGCCTACACGGGAAGGGAGGTGGTCCGCAGAATGCATAGCTCTGGGACTCGTGAGGTGGCTGCCCGCTAGGGCAACCCGACGTGGCTGCCCGGCAGGGCAATCCCAACCAAGCCACCCGACCCGTGGGCTCCCGGGACTTGTCCCCCCGGGCCGCGTCCGTTCAGGACGTGGAGCAGCCCGCGGGTCGACCACGTTCCGGCCCGGGTCAGGGCGCGAGCCGCTCCAGTCGCCATCCCGCGTCCTGGGCCCGCACGTACCGCAGCCGGTCGTGCAGCCGGCCCGGACCGCCCTGCCAGAACTCGACGGATTCCGGTTCCACCCGGTAGCCACCCCAGAACTCCGGCACCGGAACGACGCCCGGAAACGTCAGGTCCACCGCCTCGGCACGAGCCTCCAGCTCCTCGCGTGACCCGATCACCGACGACTGCTCGCTCGCCCAGGCGCCGAGCTGAGACTCGCGCGGGCGCGTCGCCCAGTACGCCTCGGTCTCCGCACGGGACACCGGCGACGCTGCACCGCAGACGACGACTTGGCGCTGGATCGCGAACCACGGAAAGCACAGCGACACCATCGGGTTCGCGGCGATCTCGGCAGCCTTGCGCGACCCGTAGTTGGTGAAGAAGACGAACCCCCCGGCGTCGAGCTCCTTGAGCAGGACGTGTCGCGCGCTCGGTCGTCCGTCCGGCGTGGCGGTTGCCAGCACCATGGCGTTGGGCTCCGGCAGCCGCGCGGCGATCACGTCGGCGAGCCAGAGCCGGAACTGTGCGAACGGCTCGCTTGCCATGTCACCTTCGAGCAAGCGCCCGGAGGAATAGGGCCGCCGCATCCGGCCGAGATCATCGGCCACCGTTCACCTCTCGGTCATGGTCACGGACTGTGGGAGACCGCATACTGACTGCGTCCTGACTTGTCGGAATCCTCCAGTGGCACGGCACAATGGGTGTTCCGCCCCGCGACCATCCTTGCCACAGACGGAGCCGGCCACGAGCCGACGGCTGAGGGAGTGTGCATGTCCGACGTCAAGCATGGCCTCGAAGGGGTTGTCGCGTTCGAGACCGACATCGCCGAGCCCGACCGTGAAGGTGGGGCGCTGCGATACCGCGGCGTCGACATCGAGGACCTGGTCGGACGGGTCCCGTTCGAGAACGTCTGGGGCCTGCTGGTCGACGGCGCGTTCGAGCCCGGCTTGCCGCCCGCCGAGCCGTTCCCCATTCCGGTGCACTCCGGCGACGTCCGGGTCGACGTGCAGGCCGCTCTGGCCATGCTGGCGCCGGCGTGGGGGTTCCGCCAGCTGCTGGACATCTCCGACGAGCAGTGTCGCGAGGATCTTGCCCGCGCCGCCGTGATGGCGCTGTCCTTCGTCGCCCAGTCGGCGCGAGGCATCGGGATCCCGATGGTGCCGCAGCGCGAGATCGACAAGGCCCGAACCGTCGTCGAGCGGTTCATGGTCCGCTGGCGCGGAGAGCCCGACCCGGCGCACGTCCGCGCGGTCGACGCCTACTTCACCTCTGCCGCCGAGCACGGCATGAACGCCTCGACGTTCACGGCCCGGGTCGTGGCGTCGACCGGTGCCGACGTCGCCGCGTCGCTGTCAGCTGCGGTCGGCGCGATGAGCGGGCCGTTGCACGGCGGCGCCCCGTCGCGGGTGCTGGCCATGATCGAGGAGATCGAACGCACCGGCGACGCCGAAGGGTACGTGCGGGGCGTTCTGGACCGTGGCGAGCGGTTGATGGGCTTCGGCCACCGGGTGTACCGGGCCGAGGACCCACGGGCCCGGACGTTGCGGCGGGTGGCCCGCGAGCTGGGCGCGCCGCGCTACAAGGTCGCGGAGGCGTTCGAGAAGGCCGCCCTCGTGCAACTGGCCGAGCGCAAGCCGGACCGGGTCCTCGCCACCAACGTGGAGTTCTGGGCGGCGATCGTGCTCGACTACGCCGAGGTGCCGGCGCACATGTTCACGTCGATGTTCACCTGCGCCCGCACCGCCGGATGGAGCGCGCACATCCTCGAGGAGAAGAGGACCGGCCGCCTGATCCGTCCCTCCGCCAAGTACTCCGGGCCGGGTCCGCGCAAGCCCGACGGCATCGCCGGCTGGAATCCGGACTGGGCAGGCAGCGCCTGAGCAGCGCGCCTTCTCATGACTGACGCCGCACAGATCACGATCCCCGACCGGCTCAGGCCACGCGACGGCCGGTTCGGATCCGGGCCGGGCAAGGTCCGCCCCGAGGCGCTGGCTGCGCTCGCGGCGTCCGGGCATAACTACCTGGGCACGTCGCACCGGCAGCCGCCGGTCAAGGGACTGGTTCGGCGGGTCCGCGACGGTGTGGCCGCGCTGTTCGGCCTCCCGGCGGGGTACGAGGTCGTGGTCGGCAACGGAGGGGCGACGGCGTTCTGGGACGCTGCCGCGTTCGGACTGGTGCGCGACCGCGCGCAGCACCTCTCGTTCGGCGAGTTCTCGGCCAAGTTCGCCTCCGTGACTCGCGGGGCCCCCTGGCTGGGCGAGCCCACGGTCGTCGAGGCGGAGCCGGGCACGCTTGCCCGGCCGTACGCCGAGCCCGGTGTCGACGTCTACGCATGGCCGCACAACGAGACCTCGACCGGCGTGATGGCACCGGTCCGGCGGGTCGAAGGCGTCGACCCGGACGCCCTCATGGTCATCGACGCGACCAGCGGCGCCGGGGGACTTCCGCTCGACACGTCGCAGGTCGACGTCTACTACTTCGCGCCACAGAAGTGCTTCGCCTCCGACGGCGGCCTCTGGCTTGCGGTGATGTCACCCCGGGCGCTCGACCGGCTTACCGAGATCGCCGCGACCGGCCGGTACGTCCCGTCGTCGCTGGACCTCGGCATCGCGCTGGACAACTCGCGCAGGGACCAGACCTACAACACCCCGGCGGTCGCCACGCTGTTCCTTCTCGCCGAGCAGCTCGACTGGCTGAACGGCAATGGCGGCCTGGGCTTCGCCGTCGACCGTACGTCCGACTCCTCCACCCGCCTGTACACCTGGGCGGAGAAGAGCCCCTACGCGACGCCGTTCGTCGCCGAGCCGTCGGCGCGGTCGCTCGTCGTCGGAACGATCGACTTCGACAGCTCGGTCGACGCGGCGGCCGTCGCCACCGTGCTCCGCCGGAACGGGATCGTCGACGTCGAGCCCTACCGCAAGCTCGGACGCAACCAGCTCCGGATCGCGATGTTCCCGGCGGTCGACCCCGCGGACGTCGAGGCACTGACCGCCTGCATCGACCACGTCGTCCGAGAGCTGGCGTAGGGAAGGAGGCGCCCGACCGCGTGGGTGGACAGCGGTCGGGCGCGTCCTTCGTGCCCCGCGCCTAGGGCAACCCCCCTCGAGCCCTCGTACGTCCCCCGCCGAGTTCCCGTGCGCCAGAAGGTATCGGTGTGATCGCCTCGCGGGCATCAGCCGTTTGTCTGGTTCACGTAGTCCGTGCGGGCATTTGGTGCCGACCGACCGCGGCCTCGACCTCGGCGGCCAGCCGCTCGCCCAGCGCCGGACGAACGCTCCAGTCCGAGGTGAGGGCGACGTACTCGGACAGCTGCTGCGGTGCCGCCGGCGAGCCGGTGCGCACCGCCCGCAACAGCGTGTTCCGGGGCGTGTGCCTCGATTCGACGAACTCGACAACCTCGACTCGGTAGCCGAGGATTCTCAGGAGTGCCGCGCGTACGGCGTCGGTGAGCACGTCGGCGAACCGCTCACGCAAGATGCCGAAGCGGGTCAACGGGCCGTAGGGCTGCGGGGCCGCGACGGATCGGAGCTGGCGCTGCACGTCGTGGTGACAGCACGGCGCGGCCAGGACGACCGGCACCTGCCAGCGCACCGCCCGGGCCAGCGCGTCGTCCGTTGCGGTGTCGCATGCGTGCAGTGCAAAGACGACATGCGGCGTTAGTTCGAGGTCGACGTCGGCGATCGCGCCTTCCACGAAGCGGACCTTGTCTCCCCATCCCAGCGACTCCGCCAGCGCTGTGTTGCGCTGCCTGGCTACTCCCTTGACGTCGACGCCGGTCAGGTGCACGTCGAGACCGTGCACGTCGGTCAGCCACCGGTACGCGGCGAAGGTCAGGTACGCGTTGCCGCAGCCGAGGTCGACGACGCGCATCGGCTCGTTCCCCGCGACCTCGCGGGCCCGGTCGAGGACCGGCTCCAGCGCCCGCAGGAACTCCTCCACCTGGTGGTACTTGTCCCGGCGGCCGGGTTTGACCCTGCCCTGCTCGTCGCTGATGCCCACGGCGCGCAGGAACGGGTCCGCCGGGTCGAGAAGCCGCTCCTTCACCTGGTCGTGCAGGCGCGCCGGGGCGGACGCGGCCGCCGTGGCCGGCGATCGGTGCACCTGCGCTTCGCCTCTCCTGGTGACCCGTAGCTGCACGGTCGCCTCGGTGGTGTCGACGTGCCAGTTGCCGTACGGCTGGCGGAGCAGCTCGTCCACCGTCGCAACGGCGCGATCAGGGGTGACGTTGCGGGTGAAGGCCTGCCGCTCGTCGTAGGTCACGACCTGCAGCCGCCGTCCGTCGCGAAGGTCGACCCATCGCAGCTCGGCCCGTCGGAAGTCGGGTCGCTCGCTCCTGCGCCGCCCGGCGGCGACCGCGCGAACCAGCCGGTCGGAATCGAGCAGGTCGGCCCGGATCCGGTCCAGCGCGGGTCGCAGCGGCTCTGCCACTGGACCATTGTGACCGCTGGCGATCACGGTGTTGGCTGAGGCCATGGACTACACGCAGCTGGGTCGGTCCGGGCTCCGGGTGAGCAAGCTGATCCTCGGCACCATGAACTTCGGCCCGGTGACGCCGGAGGACGAGGCGTGGACGATCGCCGACCTCGCGCTGGAGCGCGGCATCAACGCCTTCGATACCGCGAACACCTACGGCTGGGGACAGAACAAGGGCTTGACGGAGGAGATCCTCGGCCGTTGGTTCGCGACCGGAGGCGGCCGCCGGGAAAGGGTCGTGCTGGCGACCAAGGTGTACGGCGCCATGTCCGACTGGCCGAACGACGGCCGGCTGTCGGCGCGCAACATCCGCCACGCCTGCGAGGCGTCTCTGCGGCGGCTGCAGACCGACTACGTCGACGTGTACCAGATGCACCACGTGGACCGGGACTCCCCGTGGGAGGAGATCTGGCAGGCCATGGAGACCCTTGTGGTCCAGGGCAAGGTGCTCTACGTCGGGTCGAGCAACTTCGCCGGCTGGCACATCGCGCAGGCCCAGGAGGCCGCACGGTCGCGGCACTTCCAAGGGCTGGTGTCCGAGCAGGCGCTCTACAACCTCGCCGAGCGCTCGGCCGAGCTGGAGGTACTGCCGGCGGCCCGTGCGTACGGCCTCGGCGTGATCCCGTGGAGCCCGCTGCACGGTGGAGCGCTCGGCGGCCTGCTGTCCAAGGAGCATCGCGGCCGCTCCGCCGAGGGCCGTGCCGCGGAGTATCTCGCGCGTCACCGCGACCGTGTCGAGGGGTTCGAGGCGCTGTGCGGGAAGATCGGTGAGGAGCCTGCCAACGTCGCCCTGGCCTGGCTGCTGCACCAGGACGGCGTCACGGCACCGATCGTCGGGCCGCGCACGTCTGCCCAGCTCGAGTCCGTCCTGTCGGCGGCCACGCTGGATCTGGACGAGCCCACGCTCGAGCGTCTCGACGAGCTCTTCCCCGGCCGCGGTCCCGCACCCGAGGCGTATGCCTGGTGACCGGATCCGGCTCCGTTCACAGCAGCGACGCCATCACGACCGCCGCGACGAGAAGCACGAGTACCGCGGGAACGAGGATCCGACGGGTGCGCGCGTCCACCAGGCCAGCCTGCCACCCGAGCTGGACACGGATACACCGATCCAGCCGCTGTCTCGAGACCATCAAGGCCCGAGTCCGAAGGTGGACACAGTCTGGTAGCGCGGACGGCGGTGGTCGCCCTTGCCGAGCTCCGACCGCACCAGCGCGACGTCACGTACGGTCCAGGTCGGCCCCTCGTACCCGGCCAGTGCCACGACGTACGGACGCAGGTCCACCGGGCGCGACGAGCGAGCCAGCGTGACGTGCGGACGGAAGCGACGCTCCTCGTCGACTGATGCGCCCACCCGACGACCGGCCGCGCGCAGGGACCGGGCGAGATCGCGCAAGACCGCCACGTCACCGGCGCAGCCCACCCACAGGGCGCGCCCGTCGAACCGCCCGGCGCCGACGAGCCCCAGCTCCACCGGCGAACGACGCCGGGCTGCTCTGGCCAGCCGAGCCCCGAGGTCGGGGAGCCGTTCGTCACCGACCTCGCCGAAGAAGGCAAGCGTCAGATGCCACGCGTCCGGCGTCGTCCACCGGAGCAGGTGGTCGCGCAGCGGGCCCACCTGCGCGTCCAACTCCGCGACGACGTCGGCCGGCGGGACGACCGCCGCGAACAGCCTCATTGGGTGGCAAGGCGCAATCGCGCATCCAGATGGTCGACCGCACCCAGGTCGCCGTCCAGGGTCAGCGGTTCACGCGGGCCACGACCCCACAGCCACAGGTACAGCGGCAACGGCTCCCCGGACACCGTTGCGTCGACCGGCAGGTCGGCCGGCCACCGATCAAGCCATACCGAGGCCACGATCGCCGACGGTTCCATGACCACCCGCCACACCATGCCTTCGCAGGCGACCTTCACGACCGTTCCCGGCCGGTCCGTTGCGGGATCGTCGGTCCAGTCGCCGGCCAGGAAACGGCGGAGAACCTCGTCGACACCGTCGTGCGCCAGCGCGTCATCGATCGGCGTCACGTCGTCGTGAGCGAGCTCGACGTCGACCCGGTGGATTGCCGCCTCGTGGGCCATCCGTCGACCCCAGAAGGCAACGGTGCGTTCGTCCCACCACCACGTCTCGGCGAACTCGTCCTGGTCGCGAACCGTCAGCTCTGCGACCAGCTCGTCGAGGCTGTGCCGCAGATACGGGATCGTGGGCTCGGCACCACGCTCGGGCGGCCAGGGTTCGGGCAGCGTCTTCAGCTGCATGCACTGGACCTTGTGGAGGAACACCGTGGCCGTGTGCTCGACGGCATCGCGCACCGTCCAGCCGGGGCACGACGGCACCTCGGCATCGAGACCACGTTCTGCCACCCGCGCCATCCGCTCCCCGTCGGCTCGGACGTGGGCGACGTACTGTTCGTGACTCAGCCTCATGCGGCGGCACCCTACGCGGAGGCGCGGACCACCAGTTCAGTCGGCAGGATCTCGCCCACCACCTGCGGCGGCGCGCCGGCCAGCTGTTCGAGAAGAAGCTCCGCCATCCGCCGTCCCATGTCCTCGGCCGGCTGGCGCACAGTCGTCAGCGACGGGATCGTCGTCCGCGCGAGCATGGAGTCGTCGAAGCCGATGACCGCGATGTCGTCGGGCACCCGACGGCCTCGCTCGTGGATCATCCGCAGGGCGCCGGTCGCCATCAGGTCGGAGGCGACGAAGACGGCGTCGACCTCGGGCCGCCGTTGCAGCAGCCTCGCCATCGCCACGGCACCGCTGTCGGCGGAGAAGTCGCCATGCTCGACCAGGTCGACCGGTCGGCCGGCCCGGGCCATCACGTCCCGCCAGCCGGTAAGCCGGTCCACCCCGGCCGGCATGTCCGATGGGCCCGCAACGGTCGCGATCACCCGGTCTCCACGGCGGAGCAGATGTTCGGCCGCCACCCGCCCGCCCCCCACGTTGTCGGCATCGACGTACGGCACCTCCAGGCCACCCGGGTCCAGCGGACGCCCGCCGAACACGAAGGGCAACCCGGTCCGGGCCAGCTCGGCCGGGAGCTCGTCCTCGCGGTGATGGCTCATGACGAGCGCACCGTCGACGTGGCCCGCGCGCAGGAAGCGCAGCAGCCGGGCCGTGTCGCCGACTTGCTGGGCGATCAGCAGGACGAGCTGGATCTCGGTCCGCGCCAGCGCCTTCGTGATCCCCTCCATGGCGCCGGTCAGGAACGGGTCGGACACGAACCGGTTACCGGTTTCGGGGACCACCAGGGCGACCGAGTCCGTGCGCCGGGTCACGAGCGTGCGGGCCGCCCGGTTCGGGACGTATCCGAGCTCGGCTATGGCCAGATCGACCGCCTCCTGTGCGCGGACGCTCACCCGCGCGCCACCGTTGACAGCCCGCGAGACGGTGGCCCGCGAGACGCCGGCCGCACGCGCGACCTCCTCGAGCGTCGGCATCCGCGCAGCCGGTGGTACCGCGTTCATCTGGTCATCACCGGCCCAGCGTAGGCGTCAGGGCAGGGCGTTCTGCGAGATGAGCGACGCGTACCAGCGCGCGCTCGACTTCGGGATGCGGTGCTGGGTGTCGTAGTCCACGTACACGATGCCGAACCGGCACCCGTACCCCCATGCCCACTCGAAGTTGTCCAGCAGCGACCAGGTGAAGTATCCGCGTACGTCGGCGCCGGCATCGATCGCCTCGTGCACCGCCCGTACATGGGCGGCGATGAAGCTCAACCGCTGCCGGTCGTCGACGGTGCCACCGCGGACGGTGTCCGGATACGCCGCCCCGTTCTCGGTCACGTAGAGCGGCACGCCCGGGTACTGTCCCGAGAGCGACGTGAGCAGTTCGGTGAGGCCCTCGGGGTAGACCTCCCAGTCCATCCCGGTCACCGGCCGGCCCCTGGAGTGGAAGGTGACGTGCTCGGCGCCCACCCACGGCGACGCCGGTGGGATCGGACGGGGCAGGCCGGCCGTGGTCAGCGGGGCCGGCTCGGCGTCGCCCGATCGGGGATGCCCGGACACGAGCGTGCCCTGGTAGTAGTTCACGCCGAGCAGGTCAAGCGGCACCGAGATCGACTCCAGGTCGCCGTCCTGGAAGTGCTCGGACAGGCCGTACGGCTCCAGGTCGGCCACCACGTCGGACGGGTACGCGCCGCCGAGGATCGCCTCCAGGAACAGCCGGTTCTGCAGGCCGTCGATACGGCGCACGGCCTCGACATCTGCCGGGTCGCCCGGGTCCAACGCCTGCACCGGCGACAGGTTGAGCGTGATGCCAACGGCCGTACGAGGGTCGCGCGCCCGGATGGCGGCGCTCGCCAGGCCATGTGCCAGCAGCAGGTGATGGGCCGCGGCGACGGCCGCCCGCGGTTCGGACCGGCCGGGAGCGTGCTCGCCGCTCGCGTAACCGAGAAACGCGGAGCACCACGGCTCGTTCAGCGTCGTCCAGAACGGCACCCGGTCACCGAGCGCGGCGTGGACGGTGTCGGCGTAGGCGGCGAATCGCTGCGCCGTGTCGCGCGAGGTCCAGCCGCCCTGTGCCTCCAGAGCCTGCGGGAGGTCCCAGTGGTACAGCGTGACCCACGGCGCGATTCCGGCCGCGAGCAACTCGTCGACCAGGCGCCGGTAGAAGTCCAGCCCGCGCTCGTTGACCGCGCCGCCGTCCGGGCGCACCCGCGGCCACGCCACCGAGAACCGGTAGGACGTCAATCCGAGCTCGGCCATCAGCGCGACGTCCTCTCGCATCCGCCGGTAGTGGTCGGCTGCTGGTTCGCCTGTATGACCGCCGACGATCACCCCCGGCCGGCGGCAGAACGCGTCCCAGATCGAGTCGGTGCGTCCGTCGGCCGTCGTCGAGCCCTCCACCTGAAAGGCCGCGGTGGCCGCGCCCCAGACGAATTCGGCCGGAAACTGCCGCGTGGCGGCAGCGGCGGCGTTGACTGTCCCCGGCTCGACCACCGCGATCCCTTCGGCAAGCTCCGCACGACACTCGGACATCGGCCGCCGACGGTGTCAGCTGGGAGCGCTCTCAGCCCATTGTGGCATGCGGGCCGGACCGGGCGGCATCACGCCCGGTTCAGGCGGCCTGCGGCCTCACCTCATGTGACGTGTCACTCGCCGGCACCGTGATGCGGACGCCAGGCCGCGGGCGCAGCCGAGCACGTACGACGATGCCGCTGCGGCGGGCGAGCAGCAGAGTCACGGCCAGCGTGCCCGCTCCGGTCATGAGTCCGCCCCCCAGGAGCGACCACCTCGGCCCCAGGACGTCGGCCACCCAGCCGATGATGGGCGCGCCGACGGGCGTACCGCCCATGAAGACCATGAGGTACAGGGCCATGACCCGGCCCCGCACCTGTGGGTCGACCGATGTCTGCATATACGCATTCGCGGTCGCAATGATCGTCAGGGCCGCTATGCCGAGTGGGATCAGCGCTAACGCGAAGATCCAGTACGCCGGGCTGAAGGCCGCCAGCACCTCCATCAGGGCGAACACGAGTGTCACGCCGACGATCACCCGGCGTCGGGGTGCGGCCCGACGCGCGGCGAGCAGGGAGCCGGTGAGCGAGCCGATCGCCATGATCGACCCGAGGATGCCGTACTCGCTCGGCCCCTTGTCGAAGGCCCCGGTCGCCATGAGTGCCATGGTCATCTGGAAGTTCATGCCGAACGTCCCGACGAAGAACATGATCGCCATGACCATGACCAGATCGGGCCGGCGGCGAACATAGCGCACCCCGTCGACAAGGCGACGTTCGCTGCGGGGCCCCGCACGCGGTTCCCTGATCACGTTCGGACCGATGATCAACAGCATCACGATCGGAGCAGCGAAGGTCACCGCGTTCAGCAGGAAGACCGGTCCGGTGTCGAATGCCGCGATGAGCAGGCCGGCGACACCCGGCCCGATGAGCCGAGCGGCGTTGAACGACGCGCTGTTGAGCGCGACCGCGTTGGCCAGGTCGTCGGGTTCGACCAGCTCCGCTGCGAAGGTGTTGCGGGCCGGGTGGTCCAGGGCCGTGCCGACGCCCAGCAGGAATGCCAGGACGTAGACGTGCCAGATCTGCGCGAGGTCGGTGACGACGAGCACCCCGAGCGTGACGCCGGTGATGCCGAGGAATCCGTTGGTGAACATCAGCAGCTGCCGCTTCGGCAACCGGTCGGCCAGCAACCCGCCGAACGGCGTGACCAGCAAGAACGGCAGGAACTGCAGGCCCGTGGTGATTCCGAGCGCGGCGGGGCCTCCGTCCAGCGTGACGAGGACCAGCCAGTCCTGCGCCACCCGCTGCATCCAGGTGCCGATGTTCGACACCAGCATGCCGGACCAGAACAGCCGGTATCCGCGGTAATTGCGCAGGGATTGGAAGGTGGGGCTCACAACCTCGCCAACTTCTCCAACACCGGCGCGGCGCGGCGCAAGGCTTCGTGCTCGTCGGCGGTGAGCTCCCGCAGCCGGCGGGCCAGCCAGGCGTCACGTCGGCGACGGTCGGCCGCCAGCAGGGCGGCACCCTGGGCCGTGATCCGTACCACGACGAGACGCCGGTCGATCGCATCCGGCTGGCGCACCGCCAGGCCGCGCTCCTCGAGCCCGGACACGATCCTGGTCATCGACGGGGGCTGCACCCGCTCGTGGGCGGCGAGGGCACCGAGCGTGATCGGCCCGTGGCGGCTCAGAGTTCCCAGCGTCGCGAGCTGGTTGAGCGTCAGGGAGTCGTCCTCCCGCTCCACTCGCAGCCGCCTCGCCAGCCGCATCACCGACAGCCGGAGGGTGCTGGACAACCCCGTGTGGGTGCGGCGGACGATGGGCGCGGTGAGGGACACAACCGTTAGCATACCTCATTACTCTTGCTAAGAGCCGACCACCAAGAGCACGTTGGGGCCCGGCGAGTGGATCTCAGCGGCGTCGGGCGCGGCGGCCACGGTAGGCAGAGTCGCTGTCTGTGGACGGCTGGTTCTTCCTGGTCGCCTTCCGGCGCGCCCGCCGTCCGCCGACCCGATGGTCACCGGTCTCGCCGAGATCACCGGTCTCGTGCAGGCCACCCGGCTCGTCCAGGCCAACGGCTTCGTCCCCCGGACGGGTGTAGTCCCAGGCGCGGGTCTGCTCCAGATCACCCGTCTGGACCACTGGATCGGGCACGTCCAGCAGACGGTCCTCGTCGGGCTGACGGGCCACCCCGGCCTGACCGGCCAGGTCGGACTCATGGGCCGGACCGGGCTCAGGGGCCGGTTCGGGCTCACGGGCCGGTTCGGGCTCGTCAGGCTCCACGCGTGGCGGGGCCGGGACCGGTTGACCGGAAGTCCTGGCCGCCCGGCGGGCTCGGCGTCCCGTCGGCGCCGGTATCGGCGGACCCACATCGAGCGCCTCGATCTCCTCGCCCGCCTGCAGGTGGCCGAGGTCGTCGGCCTGGTCGAGCGGCTCGACATCGTCGGGAAGGTCGGCCTCCTCCTCGAGCCGGGCCAGGGCGATGGCGTCACGACGCCTGCGGGTGTAGTCCAGCCCGAGCAGGCCCAGCCCCACGCCGGCCAGGCTGGTCCACAGCCACCAGCCGTGGCCCTGCTCGTCCAGGCTGTCCTTCCGCAGCGCGAGCAGGACGAAGGCCGCCGCCCAGAGCACGGTGCCGATCGCGACGGTACGGACGCCGTCGACGTCGAGGGGGGCCACCTTCGGCGACTCCTCGGGCCTGCGGCCTCGCTTCACCATGATTCAAGAGGCTACTGGCAGCTGCGTCGGCGGAGCGAGCCAGCCGAACCGGTGGGAGGGAGGGCACGGGCGCGGCGGGCGTTCCGTGGTCTCCGTCGTGTCCCCTGTCGGTGCGCTGCTCGGTTCTGGCATTCTCACGCCGCGGGGACCTGCCGGACTTCCACCCCTGGGAGCAGCGAATGACGCAGCCGTCCGCCACGAACACCGAGGCCTCGAACGGCTTCGACCGGTACTTCAAGATCAGCGAGCGCGGCTCGACCCCCGGCCGCGAGATCCGGGGCGGGTTGGTCACGTTCTTCACGATGGCCTACATCATCGTGCTCAACCCGTTGATCATCGGGACGCAGCCGGACGCCGAGGGTGACTTCCTCGGCGGCGGTGGCACGCCCAACCTGGCCCTGGTCGCAGCCGCCACCGCCCTGGTCGCCGGTGTCATGACGATCGCCATGGGGGCGTTCGCCAACTATCCGCTCGCGCTGGCCACCGGACTGGGTCTGAACGCCTTCGTCACGTTTGCGATCGCCAGCCGGATGACGTGGCCCGACGCGATGGGACTGGTGGTGATCGAAGGCCTGGTCATCCTGGTCCTGGTGCTGACCGGCTTCCGGACCGCGGTCTTCACCGCAGTCCCTGCCCAGCTCAAGGTCGCCATCAGTGTCGGCATCGGCCTGTTCATCGCGCTGATCGGCCTGGTGGACGCCGGGGTCATCCGTAGCACGTCAGTGCCGGTACCACCGATCGAGATGGGCATCGACGGCTTCCTGGCCGGCTGGCCGGTGCTGGTCTTCTGCGTGGCCCTGCTGGCCCTGATCTTCCTGTACGTCCGCAAGGTCAAGGGTGCGATCCTGTGGACGATCCTCGGAGCGACAGTGCTCGCCATCCTGGTCGAGGCGCTGTTCGACATCGGGCCGTCCGTCGGCGAGGACGGCGACGCGAACCCCAGGGGATGGGGCCTGAACGTGCCGGTGCTGCCCGACCGGATTGTCGACTCCCCCGACTTCGGGTTGCTCGGCCAGTTCAGCCTGCTCGGCTCGTGGGAAGCCGTGGGCGTCCTCACGGCGGGACTGTTCGTGTTCACCCTGCTGCTGGCCGACTTCTTCGACACGATGGGCACGATGGTGGCCGTCGGCGCCGAGGGCGACCTGCTCGACGACGAGGGCAACCCGCCGAACACCGAGCGCATCCTGATCGTCGACTCGGTCGCAGCCGCGGCCGGCGGCGCGGCGTCGGTCTCGAGCAACACGTCGTACATCGAGTCGGCGGCCGGTGTCGGCGACGGCGCGCGTACGGGCCTGGCCGGCATCGTGACCGGCGTGTGCTTCCTGCTGGCGACCTTCCTCGCGCCCTTGGTCGAGATCGTGCCGTACGAGGCGGCGACACCGGCGCTGGTCCTGGTCGGGTTCCTGATGATGGCCCAGGTGCGTGGCATCGAGTGGGGCGACGTCGAGATCGCGATTCCGGCGTTCCTCACCATCGTGCTCATGCCGTTCACCTACTCGATCACCGCGGGAATCGGTGCCGGCTTCATCACGTACGTCTTCATCAAGTTGGTGCGCGGCAAGGCACGCGACGTCCACCCGCTGCTGTGGGTGGTGGCCCTGCTCTTCGTCGTCTACTTCGCGATCGGACCCATCGACCAACTGATCAACTGAGCAACCGACGTACGCGGTCGGCAACCGAGCGCAACTCGGCCTGGTCGATGGCGGGGAAGTCCTTGCTCACCAGCGAGACGGCGCCGGTGGGCAGGGGCTCCTCGACGATCTCGCCCTTCAACATGGCCGAGTTCAGGGCGTCGCCTTCACGGTGCGGGGCCAGGTGGACGTGCAGATGCGGGATGTGCCCGCCGAAGACGTAGACGTAGACGGCTTCGCTGCCCGTCGCCTGCTTGAGGGCCTGCGCGCTGCGGGCGATCGCCAGGCCGAACGTGACGGCCTCACCGCCGTCGAGGTCGGCGATCGACTGGATGTGGCGCTTGGGCTCGAGGTAGGAGAAGCCCGGTGTGGGATCACCGGGCCCGATGCTCGTGGTCAGCCGCCAGTGGGCGTCCTCCCAGACCTGCTCGCGACCCATGTCCGGGTCGACTTCGCGGCCACGACACAGGGGGCAGGTCTGATCACGCATATCGCCAGCATCCCCTGTCTGCGCCGGCCTCACCACCCTGAGAGGCCAGCGGTCGATTGTCAGGCGGCGACGGCGTCGATCACTCCGGCCAAGGCTCCGAGCGCCTCACGCTGCACCCGGTAGTAGGCCCACACACCGCGCTTCTCGCGGCTGAGCAGTCCCGCGTCGAGCAGCACCTTGAGGTGGTGGGAGATCGTCGGCTGGGACAGGTCGAAGGCAGCCGTCAGGTCGCACACGCAGGCCTCGTCGTCCTCGCACGCCAGCACCAGGGAGAGCAGGCGCAGCCGGACCGGGTCGGCCAGAGCCTTGAAGCGCACGGCCAGCGCAGCCGCCTCGGCCTCGGCCAGCGGCTCACGTGTCAGCGGCGTGCAGCAGGTCGGCTCCAGAACAGGCAGCGACGTGCGCGACATCGACATGCGTCGATATTGACATCCGTTAATACGAAGAGCAAGCTGCTGTCGCAGGCATCGAAACTCGTCGATGTCTTTGGTGGGAGGTTCGCCATGGACGAGCTCGACTTGGCCGGCTGTTGTACCGACGACTGTTGCGAGGTCGCGGGCTGCTGCTGACCGGGCACGCGGAACCGTACGACAGGAACAACGGCCCGGCGCGGCACGGCAGACCGGGACAGACGTGCTGGCCCGGGGGTCGTTGTTCCTGTCGTTCCGGACGTCGCCCGCGGGAGATCACGTCCGCGGCGTGACGAGCTGGGCTTGCTCGAAGGCCAGCTCGACACAGTCGGTAACCGCCCGGTAGCCGATCCGCTGATAGATCGAGTTGGAGGTCGGGTTGCTCAGGTCGGTGAACAGGCACGGCTGTGCTCCGGCGCTCAGGATCCCGGCCGTCGCGGCCGCCGTGGCCGCCGTGCCATAACCCCGCCCGCGCTGCTCGGGCGGTGTGTAGACCGGCCCCACCCGAACCACGCCCGAGGCCGGCACCGTCCAACCGGCCAGGGAGACCGGACGACCGTCCACCTGCCACAGTCCGAGTCTTCGACCGTCGACGCGGGCACGGATATCGCGCATCTCCGGCGGCGGCGCACTCGGGATGGTCTCCGCCGCGAACGCCACGAACCACCCCAAGCACAGGTCACCGTCGTCCCGAGTGGCGAGCCGCCACGCCCCGCCCGGATCCGTCGGCGGGTCCAGCCTGTCCAGGCGATAGAGCCGCAGGTTGGTTTCGGTGCGCACGTCGCAGCCGGTCAGCTCGGCCCATCGGTCGGCGAAGGCGCGCGCCGCCTGGACCGGCCCGTTCACGCCGGGGAGGTCCGCTCCCTCCGATCTCCCGACCATGAACTCCGCGAGCGCGCGCGCGAGTTCGGTCGGGACGGCGGGCACGACCATGTTCCGCGGCGGAGTACGCACCGCGGCCCCGATCGGCTGCTGGTCGTCGGACTCGATCGTGATCCACACGGGCGGCGCCGAGTCGCCCGCAGACAGGCCAGCCATCACGGACCGGGCAATCGTCGCAGGCAGGGTGTTGAGCAGCGGATCCCGTTCCATCCAGGCAAGCCCCCGGTGCTCGAACGCCTGGACGTCCGGCTCGATCACGAATCGCATGCTCCAGCCTGGCCGGGGACCCGAGGCGCGAGCAACGTGGAATGTCCCTTTCAGCCCCGGTGGGGCTCGTAGGCCTGCTCGGACAGCAGCGCCGGCACGGCAGCCGGGTCCCGAAGAGCCTCGGCGAGCAGAAACCGTAGCTCCCAATGGCCGGTCGCCCAGGCAAGCCCTCTGGCAAGGCCGTCGGGCGTGGCCGCGTGGACGGTGTTCTCCCCGTCGACCCACCAGTCGACCGCCCGATCGGCGACCACCAGGTCGTCGTGCTCGACGTACGTCGCGGGAGCGTCCGGCACGAGCGCGGACACCGCCTCCGGAACCTGAGTGACGACGCCGCCCGGACCCGGTGCGCCGTCGTAGACGTCGGCGGCCAGGTCGACGTCGAGCAGGTCGGCGAGCGCACGTCCTCCGGGCACGACAGCCGGCAGGTCGAGCTGAAGCCAATGCGGACCGTCCGCGACGACCGCGTCCGAGGCCGGGACAACTCGCGATCCGAGTCCGGCGGGCACCCGGATCCGCCTCGGCGCCGGCACCGTGCCGGTTTCCGCCGACGCCAGCACCGCGTACACGTCGGCGAGATCGCGCGCGGACAATGCGCGCCCCGGATCGGCGAGGCGCTCGAGCAGCAGCCCCGTGTCCAGATCGGTCAGCGTTCTCGGCAGCCCGAGTGACCTGGTCACGGTGTCGTCGAGGCCGAGATCGGCTGGATGCGACAACGCCCGGACGAGCGAGTCCGCATCGGCCGGACACAGCTCCTCCAATGCAAGCCCGCCGATCCGGGCGTGCCTGCGCAGCCACCAGACCGTGTAGGGCACAACCGTGCGCCGGGTGCCGTCGGCCAG
>OBLS010000204.1_pt1 | contig 19247 bp, 13 predicted proteins | sample 1519901 | NCBI WGS metagenome assembly OBLS01 (sample SAMEA3113585, study PRJEB22503) | soil metagenome | reverse complement strand
CCGGGTGCGGGCCCGTTCGGCGGGAGTGGGGGGGGGGACCCGGGCCGGGGGGACGGTTCCAGGAGGCTGGGTCGGCGCCTCCGCCGAGGGGGTGGTGACGGGAAGCCAGATGACGAAGGAGGAGCCGACGCCGACCTTGGACTGGAGGCGGATGCTGCCGCCGTGGCTCTGGGCGATCTGGCGGACGATGGCCAGGCCGAGGCCGGTGCCGCCGTCGGCGCGGGAACGGGCCTTGTCGGCGCGCCAGAAGCGGTCGAAGACGTGGGGCTGGTCCTCGGGGGCGATGCCGGGGCCCTCGTCGGTGACGGCGATCCAGGCGCGGTCGCCTTCGCTGCCGGTGGCCAGGCGGATGCGGGAACCCCTGGGGGCGAGGCGGACGGCGTTCTCGAGCAGGTTGGCGACGGCGCGCTTGAGGGCGTCGCGGTCGCCGGTGACGACCACGCCGGGGGCGATGGCCCGGTCGAGGACGATGTTGCGGGCGGCCGCCGGGACCACGAAGTCGTCGCTGGCCTCGGTGACGGCCACGCCGAGGTCGACCGGCTCGTGCTCGAGGGTCGGCTCCTGGCGGCGGGCCAGGGCCAGGAGGTCGTCGACCAGCCGGGCCATGCGGTCGCTGGCCCGCTTGACCACGGTGATGGTGTGGCGCAGGTCGTCGGGGTCGGCGTGGGGATCGGTCAGGGCGACGTCCACGTTGGTGCGGATGATGGCCAGCGGGTTGCGGAGCTCGTGGGAGGCGTCGGCGGTGAACTGGCGCTGGGCGGCGAAGGCGGCGTCCAGGCGGGCCAGCATGGCGTCGAAGGTGTCGGCGAGCTGCTTGAGCTCGTCCTCGGGGCCGGGCAGCTCGATGCGGCGCGACAGGTCGGTGGCCTGGATGTCGCGGGCCACGGCGGTGATCCGGCCGATCGGGCGCAGCACCCGGCCGGCCACCACCCAGCCGACGCCGAGGCTGGCCACGAACAGCACCCCGAGGGCGCCGAAGGAGTAGTTGCGCAGCTTGGTCAGGGTCTGGGAGTTGACCAGGCGCTCGAACTCGCTCAGGGAGACCAGCCGGATGCACTCGCCGTACTTGCAGACGCGGCCGGCCGACACCGGCTCGCCGCGCAGGGCCATCAGCAGCACCAGGTAGATGGCGGCGACCAGCACCGCGGCCAGGCCGAACAGCACCGCCGAGTACAGCAGGGTGTAGCGGAACCGGATCGACCTGGCCCACTCCGGCAGGCGGTCGACCAGCCAGCCGGGCGGGTTCACGGCAGCTCGCGCAGGCGGTACCCGCGACCGACGACGGTCTCGATCGGCTGGCTGTCGCCCGCGTCGGCCAGCTTGCGGCGGAGCGTCATCACGGTGACCCGGACGGTGTTGGTGAAGGGGTCGGCGTTCTCGTCCCAGACGTGCTCCAGCAGGTCCTCCTGGCTGAGCACCTGCCCCGGCCGGGACATGAAGTAGCGCAGCAGCGCGAACTCCTTGGGCGTCAGGGGCAGCGGCTGGCCGTGGCGGCGGGCGTCGTGCCGCGAGCTGTCCAGCTCCAGGTCGCCGACCCGCAGCACGGCCCCGGAGCGGCCGGCGTCGCGGCGCAGCAGGGCCCGCACCCGCGCCTTCAGCTCCTCGAAGTCGAACGGCTTGACCAGGTAGTCGTCGGCGCCCTCGTCCAGGCCGGTGATCCGGTCGCGGGTCGAGTCGCGGGCGGTCAGCATCAGCACCCGGGTCGGCTGGCCGACGTCGTCGGCCCGGATGCGCCGGACCACCTCGATGCCGTCCAGCCGGGGCAGGTTCAGGTCGAGGCAGACCACGTCGTAGTCGTTGACGCTCGCCTTGTCCACGGCCTCGTCACCGTCGTAGGCGACGTCGACGGCGTAGCCCTCCCGACGCAGGCCGCGCGCGATCGCGTCGGCCAGGTCGGCCTCGTCCTCGACGACCAGCACCCGCATGACCTGAATGGTAGCCGCCGGGGCCATCAAGCAGGCGTAAGAGGCCAGCTTGTTAGACTGCCACATGGCCTCCGACACCAATCGGGCCGGAGCCGGCGTCCTCGTGGCCATCGGCGGTGCGGAGGACAAGCTCGGCCACCGGACCATCCTCAACCACTTCGTGCAGCGCGCCGGCGGCCGACGGGCCCGGATCGCGGTGATCGCGACCGCCTCCTCGCTGGGCGACGAGATCCTCGGGCTGTACCGGCAGGTGTTCACCGACCTGGGCGCGGCCGAGGTCATGCCGCTGCGGCCGGCGACCCGCGAGGAGGCCGACGCCCCCGGGCCGGCCGAGACCGTTGACCAGGCCACCGGGGTGTTCATGACCGGGGGCAACCAGCTCCGGCTGTCGATGGTGGTGGCCGGGACCCGGCTCGGGGCGGCCCTGTTGGACGCGCACCGGCGGGGCGCGGTGGTCGGCGGCACCTCGGCCGGGGCGAGCGCCCTGAGCGCCCACATGGTCGCCTTCGGCGGCCCCGGCGAGGTCCCCAAGCAGCGCCTGGCCCACATGTCGGCCGGGCTCGGGCTGCTCCCCGGGGCGGTCATCGACCAGCACTTCAGCCAGCGCAACCGGCTGGGCCGGCTGCTGCTGCTGGTGGCCGAGTCCCCCAGCCAGCTCGGCATCGGCATCGACGAGGACACCGCCGCCGTGATCAGCCCCGACGGCGTGCTCGAGGTGCTGGGCAAGGGCACGGTGACGGTGGTCGACGGGTCCAGGGCCCAGTCGGACGCGTTCGAGGTCAGGGCCAGGCGGCCGGTGCTGGTGTCGGGCGTGGTCCTGCACGCCCTGCCGCCCGGCTACCGCTTCGACCTCGGCGCCCGGGCCCTGCTGCCGCGGCTGCAGGCGATCGCCACGCCCCGGCGGCAGGCCCGCCAGGAGGTGGCCGAGGAGTGGCCGGCGGGACGCCCGGCCAGGCGGCGCCGCGGCCGCGGCGGCGAGGAGCAGGAAGCGTCGCAGTAGGCGGCGAGGAGGAGGCGGCGATGAGCGAGGACCTGGCCGGCGCCCGTGCGGCAGCCCCGCCCGCCGATGGCCGGGCCCCCGACCGGGAGGGTAGCCGCACGGGGGAAGGGACGGGACCGGCTGTCAACAGCCCCCGGCCGGACCTCGAGATCCTGGAGTCCCGCGTCTACCGCGGGCCCAACTACTGGTCCTACGACAAGGCCATCCACCTGCTGGTCGACCTGGGGTCGCTGGAGGACTTCCCCTCCAACCTGCTCCCCGGGTTCACCGACGACCTGCTCGAGCTCCTCCCGGGCCTGGTCGACCACACCTGCGGGGTCGGCCGCAAGGGCGGGTTCGTGGAGCGGCTGCGCGAGGGCACCTGGCTGGGCCACGTGGCCGAGCACGTCGCCCTCCAGCTCCAGCGGGAGGCCGGCGGCGAGCAGCGGCGGGGCAAGACCCGCGGCGCCGGCAGGCGCGGCCGCTACAACGTCATCTACGGCTACGGCGACGACCAGGTCGGGCTGGCCGCCGGCCGGCTGGCCGTGCGGCTGGTCAACCACCTGGTCGAGCGCGAGCCCGGCTTCGACTTCGACGCCGAGCTGGAGCGGTTCATCCTCCGGGCCGAGCGGACCGCCTTCGGCCCCTCGACCCAGGCCATCCTCGACGAGGCGGTGGCCCGCGACATCCCCTTCCTGCGGCTCAACGAGCACTCCCTGGTCCAGCTCGGCCAGGGCATCTACCAGCAGCGCATCCGGGCCACCATGACCTCCAAGACCAGCTCGCTGGCGGTCGACGTGGCCGGCGACAAGGAGCTGACGACCCGGCTGCTGGCCGCCGCCGGGCTGCCCGTGCCCCGCTCCTACCCGGTGCGCGACGTCGACGACGCCAGGGCCGCCGCCCGCCGCCTCGGGTTCCCCCTGGTGGTCAAGCCGCTGGACGGCAACCACGGCCGCGGCGTCCACCTCGACCTGCGCAGCGAGGAGGAGGTGGCCGCCGCCTTCCCGGCCGCCCAGGCCGAGGCCAGGCGGGGCTGGGTGCTGGTCGAGACCTATGTCGCCGGCAACGACTACCGGGTGCTGGTGGTGGGCGGGCGGATGGTGGCGATCGCCGAGCGGGTCCCGGCCCATGTGGTCGGGGACGGGGAGCACACCGTGGCCCAGCTGGTCGAGCGGACCAACGCCGACCCCCGCCGGGGTGTCGGCCACGAGAAGGTGCTGACCCGCATCCGGGTCGACCAGGCGGCCGTCGAGCTGGTCCGCGCCCAGGGGTTCGAGCTGGACGACGTGCCCGGAGAGGGCACCATGGTCAAGCTGACCCTGACCGGCAACATGTCGACCGGCGGCATCTCGATCGACCGCACCGACGAGGCCCACCCCGACAACGTGGAGATCGCCGAGGAGGCGGCCCGGGTGGTCGGCCTGGACGTGGCCGGGATCGACTTCATCGCCCCCGACCTGGCCGAGCCGGTGCGCGAGACCGGCGGGGCGATCGTCGAAGTCAACGCGGCCCCCGGGTTCCGCATGCACACCCACCCGACCGTGGGCGAGCCCCAGTACGTGGCCAAGCCGGTGGTCGACCTCCTGTTCCCGCCCGGCACCCCGGCCCGCATCCCGATCGTGGCCGTGACCGGCACCAACGGCAAGACCACGACCAGCCGGATGATCGCCCACATCTTCAAGGGGATGGGCCGCCAGGTCGGCCTGACCTCGACCGACGGCATCCTGATCGACGAGCGGCTGGTGGTCACGGCCGACGCCTCGGGGCCGCGCTCGGCCCGGATGGTGCTGCAGAACCCGCGGGTCGACTTCGCCGTGTTCGAGGTGGCCAGGGGCGGGATCCTGCGCGAGGGCCTCGGGTACGAGCGCAACGACGTCGGGGTGGTCCTCAACATCGGCGCCGACCACCTGGGCCTGCGCGGCATCGACACCCTCAAGCAGCTGGCCGCGGTCAAGCAGGTGGTGATCGAGGCCGTGCCCCGCGACGGGCACGGGGTCCTCAACGCCGACGACCCGCTGGTCGCCGGGATGCGCCGGCACTGCTCGGGCGAGCTGGTCTGGTTCTCGATGCAGGACGGCAACGAGCTGGTCGAGGCCCACTGCCGCCGGGGCGGGCGGGCGATCGTGCTCGAGGACGGCCGCCTGGGCGAGGGGATCGTGCTCCGCCAGGGCCGGCGCTCGACCCTGATCGCCCCCACCGGGGCGGTGCCGGCGACCTTCGGGGGCCGGGCCCGCATGAACGTGGCCAACGCCATGGCCGCGGCCGCCGCCGCCCTGGCCGCCGGCGCCCACCTCCACGACATCCGGGCCGGCCTGCGCTCGTTCACCACCTCCTACGAGGTGGCGCCGGGGCGGCTCAACCTGTTCGAGGTGGACGGCTACCGGGTGATCGTCGACTACTGCCACAACGCGGCCGGCATGCGGATGCTGGGCGACTTCGTCGACCGCCTGGCCACCCCGCCCAAGGGGGGCGACATGATGGCCAGGCGGCGCACCGGGGTGATCGCCAGCCCGGGCGACCGCCGCGACAAGGACATCCGCGAGCTGGGCGAGGTCGCGGCCAGGCACTTCGACGCCCTGGTGGTGCGCGAGGACCGGAACCTCCGGGGCCGCCAGCCGGGCGAGATCGCCGAGCTGGTGGCCGCCGGGGCCAGGGCCGCGGCCGGCGACGGGGCCCGCTGCCGCAGCCTCGAGGTGGTCCTGGACGAGCTGGAGGCGTCGCGGCTGGCCCTGGACCGGGCCAACCCGGGCGACCTGGTGGTGCTCTGCGCCGACCAGGTCGAGAGCATCGTCGACGAGCTCCAGGCCCGCTCTAGGGCGTCCGCAGCCGCTGGTGGAGGGGCTTGATCCGGACGATCAGCCGCTCGGACTGGATCTGGTTGCGGTACTCGTGGCCGTTGTACTTCATCGACAGGTCGTCGATGTGCGCCCTGGCCTCGGGCCCGGCGACGGTGTCGACGACCTCGCCCCGGACCTCGGCGTAGTTGTAGGGGTCGGCCGCGTCCCAGATGGTGACCGTGACCCGGGGGTCGCGGCGGATGTTCTTCGCCTTCTGGCGGTGGGTCTCGGTGTTGATGACCACGTGCTCGTCGTCGCAGTCGACCCACATGACGTGGGTCATCGGCTGCCCGTCGGGCAGCAGCGTGGTCAGGGCGGCGAAGTTCCTCCCCTTGGCCAGGGCGCGGACGCCTTCGTCGAGCATGGGACCCTCCAGGTCGCGGCGGCAGCAGGTCGCGGTTGAGAGTTACCCGGCCGCGGCGGCGACAACCCGGGCCCGGAGCTGGGAGGGGTCGAGCAGGGTGGCGTCCTGCTCCTCCAGCCAGGCCAGGATCTCGGGCCGCTCGGCCGGGGCCATCAGGGCCAGGACGTCGCCCGGGCCGGACTCGGCGACCAGGGCCTGGAGGCCGGCCAGCTCGCCCGGGTGGGCGGGCACGTCGCTGACCCCGACCGTGGCCGCGCCCTCGCGCAGCAGGCCGACCAGCTCGGCGGCCTCACGGCCGCGCAGGTAGCGGTGCTTCTCGCCGATCGCGACCCGGTCGGCGCCCCGGGCGGCCAGCTCGCCCAGGGAGCGGATCAGCTCGTCGGAGCGGTCCCCGGCCGTGCCGACCAGGGCCAGCACCCGGCCGCCGGGCAGGCGCAGGCCCCTGGCCACCTCGAGCAGGGCGAGCAGGCTGGCCTCGTTGTGGGCCATGTCGACGATCACCGCCCGGCCGCCCAGGTCGAGGATGTTCATCCGGCCCGGGTTCTGGCCGGGGTCGGGCCGGAAGCCGCGCAGGCCGTCCAGCACCGCCTCGGTGGGCAGGCCGGCGGCGAGGCCGGCGGCGGCCGCGGCCAGCGCGTTGGCCACGTTGAAGGAGGCCAGGCCGGCCAGGGTGACGGGCACGTCCAGGACCGGCAGCAGCCGGTCGACCCGGCCCCTGGTCAGCACGACCAGGTCGCCGTCGAGCACGGTGGCGGCCCGGCCGCCCTCGGTCTGGGCCTCGCGCAGGCCGGGCGCGTCCGGGTCGAGGCCGAAGGTGAACGGCCGGGCCCGCGACAGCCGGCGCATGGCCAGGGTGCGGGGGTCGTCGGCGTTGAGCACCACCCAGCCGCCGGAGCGGGTGATCCGCACGATCGTCGCCTTGACCTCGGCCAGCTGGTCGAGGGTCTGGATGCCGCCGAGGCCGAGGTGGTCGGCGGAGATGTTGGTGACCACGGCGACGTCGTTGTGGGCCACCCCGACCCCGCGGCGCAGGATGCCGCCCCGGGCCGTCTCCAGCACGGCCAGCTGGACGCCGGGCTGGGCCAGGACCTGGGCCGCCCCGCCCGGGCCCGACCAGTCGCCCTCCTCCACCAGCTCGCCGTCCAGGTAGATGCCGTCGGTGTTGGACCAGCCGACATGCAGCCCGGCGCAGCGGCCCATGTGGGCGATCAGCCGGGTCACCGTCGTCTTGCCGTTGGTCCCGGTCACGGCCACCGTCGGCACCCGGGGCACCGGCAGCGACGGGCCCGGCCCGGCCTCGACCTGGCGCAGGGCCGCCCCCCGCTGCCCCACCCGCTCGGCCAGTCCGGGGGTGCCGGCGGTGGCGATCAGCTCGGCCACGGCCCGGCCCAGGGCCTCGGCGGCGTGCTGGCGCCGCCACGGGTAGGCGGCCACCAGCTGGGTCGGCTCGGGCCCGGGGCGGCTGCGCACGGCCAGGGCCCGCACCCCGGCCGCGGCCGCGGTCCGCCGGACCAGGTGGGCCAGCAGCCGGGTGGCGAAGCGCCGCCGCTGCTCGCCCCCGGGCGGTCCCGGCGACCCGGCCGCCAGGCCGACCTCGCCGGCCGCCGCCGCCGCCCGCTCCTCGGGCAGCGAGAGCAGGCCGGGCACGTCCAGGGTGAGCTTGATCGCCGGGCGCGGGAAGTACAGGTTGGCCCCGTCGAGCACCCGCAGCTCGACCAGGGTTGGCCCCGCGGTCTCGACCATGGCCAGGACATTATCCGGTAGGGTGCGCGCATGACCGGGACATCGGCCCCAGCGGCCACCACCAAGGTGGCCGTCGTCGGGGCCGGTAGCGTCGGGGCCACCTGCGCCTACGCCTGCCTGATCCGGGGGATCGGCCGGACCATCGCCCTCTACGACATCAACGCCGACAAGACCCGGGCCGAGGTGCTCGACCTCAACCACGGCCTCCAGTTCGTGCCCCAGGCCACGGTGGTCGGCTCCGACGACATCGAGGTCTGCCGCGGGGCCGACCTGGTGGTGATCACCGCCGGGGCCAAGCAGAAGCCGGGCCAGACCCGCCTGGAGCTGGCCGAGGCCAACGTCGCCCTCTCCAGGGCGATCGTCCCCCGGCTGCTCGAGGTCGCCCCCGAGGCGATCCTGCTGCTGGTCACCAACCCGGTCGACGTGATCACCTACGCCGCCCTCAAGATCTCGGGCCTGCCCCCGCAGCGGGTCTTCGGGTCGGGCACGGTGCTGGACAGCTCGCGGCTGCGGCTGCTGGTCGCCGACCACTGCGGGGTGGCCGTGCAGAACGTCCACGCCTACATCGCCGGCGAGCACGGCGACTCGGAGATCCCCCTGTGGAGCAGCGCCTCCATCGGGTCGGTGCCCCTGCTGGCCTGGGAGGTCCCCGGCCGGCCCCCGCTGGACGCGGCCGCCCGCGGGGAGATCCACCGCAGGGTGGTCGGGGCCGCCGGCGAGATCATCCGCGGCAAGGGGGCCACCAACTACGCGGTCGGGCTGGCCACGGCCCGGATCGTCGAGGCCGTCCTCTACGACCAGCGCCAGGTGCTGCCGGTCAGCTCCCTGCTCGACGGCCAGGCCGGGATCCACGACGTCTGCCTGTCGCTGCCGTCGGTGGTCGACCGCCTCGGCGTCGAGATGGTCCTGCCCAGCCCCCTCTCGGAGGAGGAGGCCGAGGGCCTGCGCCACTCGGCCGACACGGTCAAGGGCGTCATCAAGAGCCTCGGGCTGTGACCGACCCAAGGGCCGAGCCCTCCACCCTGCTGGCGCCGCTGCGCGAGCGCTACGACGAGCTGCTGGGCCGGATCGAGGAGCTGGTCAACATCGACTCCGGCTCCTACACGACCGCCGGCGTGAACCGGGTCGCCGACCTGTGCCAGGCCCGCTTCGAGGCCGGCGGCTGGGAGGTGGAGCGCCACCGCCACCGCCCGGACCAGGAGTGGGCCGGGGCGCCGCTGGGCGACATGGTGGTCGGCCGGCGGGCCGGGGGCCGGCCGGTGGCCGAGGGCGGGCGGCGCCTGCTGCTGCTGGCCCACCTGGACACGGTGTTCGACGAGGGCGCGGCCGCGGCCCGGCCGTTCCGGACCCGCGACGGCCGTGCCTACGGGCCGGGGGTGACCGACGACAAGGCCGGGGTGGTGTGCGGGTTCGAGGCCGTCGAGGTCCTCTGCGACCTGGCCGGCTTCGACGACTTCGCCGCCATCACCCTGGTCTGCTCGCCCGACGAGGAGATCGGCTCGCCGTTCAGCCGCCCCCTGATCGAGGCCCTGGCCGGCGAGCACGACGTGGCCGTCGGGCTGGAGGCGGCCCGGGTCAACGGCGCCCTGGTCTCGGCCCGCAAGGGCATCTCGGCCTTCACCGTCGAGGTCGCCGGCAAGGCCTCCCACGCCGGGGTGCGGCCGGCCGAGGGGGTCAACGCCGTCCTCGAGGCGGCCCACAAGACGGTCGCCCTCCAGGCCCTGAACGGCCGCTGGCAGGGGGTGACCTGCAACGTCGGGGTGCTGTCGGGCGGCAGCCGGACCAACGTGGTCGCCGACCGGGCGGTCATGCAGGTCGAGGTCAGGGCGGCCACCGTTGCCGCCTTCGACCAGGCCATGGACGAGGTGGAGCGGATCGTGGCCGCGACCACGGTCGAGGGGGCGACGGCCACGATGTCGCCGGCCCACCGCCACCCGCCGATGGAGCGCACCGCGGCCGTGGCCGCGCTGGTCGCCGAGGCCCAGGCGGTCGCCCGCGACCTCGGGTTCGAGGTCGGCGAGGCCGCCACCGGCGGGGCCGGGGACGCCAACACCACCGCCGCCGCCGGGCTGGCCACGATCGACGGCCTGGCCCCGGTGGGCGGCGAGGCCCACGGGCCGACCGAGTGGCTGGACCTGGACAGCATCGTCCCCCGCACCGCCCTGCTGGCCGGCCTGCTGGCCCGCCTGGGGGCCCGGACCTAAGCCCCCTACCAGGGGTTCCGCGACCGGGCACCTATACTTCCAGTACCCATGGCTAGGACCCGAGTGCGGTTGGTCACGCCGGTCAGGCGCCTCGTCCAGCTCCTGCTGGTCGCCTTCGTGGTGATCTATTTCGTGCTGCCCCAGATCGCCGGGGCCCGCCGGGCCCTCAGCCTGCTGGCCGGGGTCAACCTGTGGCTGATCGTCCTCGGGGTGGCGCTGGAGGCGGCCTCCATCCTCTGCTACGCCAACCTGACCAGGGCGATGATCCACGGCACCCCGCCCCCCTACCTGACCCTGCTCCGGATCAACCTGTCGACCCTGGCCGTCAGCCACGTGGTCCCGGGGGGCGCGGCCGTCGGGGGGGCGCTCGGGTTCCGGCTGCTGACCCGGTTCGGGCTGTCCGGCACCGACGCCGCCTTCGCCATGGCCGCCCAGGGCATCGGCTCGGCGGTGGTGCTGAACCTGCTCCTCTGGGTCGGCCTGCTGGTGTCGATCATCGGCGGCTCCTACAACCCCCTGTACGCCACCGCCGCCCTGGTCGGGGTGCTGCTGCTGGGCGGCTTCTCGGCCGCGGTGGTGCTGCTCATGCGGGGCGAGCAGGGGGCGGCCAGGGTCACGCGGACGGTGGCCAGCCGGATCCCGTTCCTGGACGAGGAGAGCGTCTACCGGCTGGTCCTGCGTCTGGCGGCCCGGCTCAAGACCCTGGTCGCCGACCGCCGGCGGCTGGCCCGGGGCCTGCTCTGGGACCTGGGCTTCTGGCTCTGCTCGGCCGCGTCGCTCTGGGTGTTCCTGCTCGCCTTCGGCTACCGGGCCGGCATCGACGGGCTGATCGTGGCCTTCGGGCTGGCCTATGTGCTGGCCGCCATCCCCATCACCCCGGCCGGCCTCGGGGTGGTCGAGGCGACCATGATCGCCCTGCTCACCTTCTTCGGCGCCGACCGGGGCACGGCCACCCTTGGGGTCGTCTCCTACCGGCTGATCAACTTCTGGCTGCCCATCCCCCTGGGCGCGCTGGCCTACCTCTCCCTCCAGGTCGAGCAGGAGACCCCCGAGGGCCGCCGCCGCATCGCCGAGCGCCAGAAGGCGACCGAGCTGCGCCGCCTGGCCGAGCGCTCGCTGCGCGAGTCCGAGGAGCACCGGGTGCGGATCGGCCGCCGCGAGCCACCACCCGAGAGCGACAGCTAGCGGGCCACCCGCCGCTTCTCGGCGTACATCTCGGCGTCCGCGGCCGACCAGGCCTGGGCCAGGGTGCCCGAGGGCTGGCGGGTGGCGTGGCCGACCGAGGCGCGGATGCCGGCGGCCTCCAGGGCGCCCCGGAGGCGGTCGGCCAGGACCTTGGCCGCGGGCTCGTCGCATTCAACGGCCAGGACGCCGAACTCGTCGCCGCCCAGGCGGGCGACCACGTCGGCGGCCCGCCGGCAGGAGTCGAGCACCTGGGCCGTGCGGCGCAGCAGCCGGTCGCCGGCGGCGTGGCCCTGGGCGTCGTTGACCCGCTTGAGCTCGTCCAGGTCGATCGCGACCAGGGACGCCACCGAGCCGTAGCGGCGGCAGCGGGCCTCCTCGGCCTCCAGCAGCCGGTCCCAGGCGCGGCGGTTGCCGACCCCGGTGAGCGGGTCGGCGAGGGCGTCCAGCTCGGCCAGCTCGAACCGGCGCTGGAGCTCCTGGCGGTCCAGCTCCTGGATCAGCAGGACGGCCAGCATCCGCCCCAGCAGCTCGATGGTCGGCAGCTCGGCCGCAAGCTGGGGCCGCCCCGGCTCGGGGTCGACCCCGCACAGGCAGCCGAACACCGACCCGTCGGGGGCCAGCACGGGCACGCCGGCCAGGGCGCCGACGGGCACGCCGCCACCCAGGGAGGCGCTGGCGTAGGCCTTGACCTCGGCCGCGACCCTGGCCACCCGGGGGCCGCGACCGTCGACCAGGGCCCGCACGGGCAGGTCGGCGTCGGACAGCTCCTGGTCGTCCTGGATGCCGTAGCTGCGGTCGCGGACGGCCAGCACCACCGACCCGCCGTCGTCGGTCAGCCGCACCAGCAGCCAGGTGCCGAGGCCGGTCCGGGCCGGCAGGCCGTCCAGCATCGATGCGACCGCGTCCCGGAACGCCGTCGACGGGCAGAGGTCAAGCCCCACGTCCACCCCCCACGACGCCCCGACCGGGACGCCTGCTACTGACTACTCGCCTGCCGCCTTCTTGCGCCGGCTGCTGGTCTTGCGCTCCGGGGCCGGCTTGCCGGCCTTGGCCGCTTCGACGCTCGCCTTCAGCGCTTCCATCAGGTCGACCACCTTAGACGGTTCGGCCTCTTCGGTATAGGTGATCTCCTCACCCTGGACCTTCTTCTGGACCAGCTCCTCGAGCGCCGCCCGGTACTCGTCGCGGAACTCCTCGGGCTGGAAGGCGTCGGTGAGGCTGTCGATCAGGCTCTTGGCCATGCGGATCTCCTGGGGCCGCAGCTCGACCGACTCGTCCAGGACGTCGAACTTGGGCACGCGGATCTCGTCCGGCCAGTACATCGTCTCCAGCACGAACACGTTGTCGCGCAGCCGCAGGGTGGCCAGGTGCTCCTTGTCGCGGAAGGCGACCTTGGCCAGGGCGACCTTGCCGTCGTCGGCCATCGCCTCCCGCAGCAGGTGGTAGGCCTTGACCCCGGTGCCCTCGGGCACCAGGTAGTAGGCCTTCTGGAAGTAGATCGGGTCGATCTCCTCGGCCTCGACGAACCGCTCGATCTCGATCGCCTTGGCCGAGGCCACCGGCAGCGAGTCCAGCTCCTCGTCGGTCAGGGTCACGTAGTGGTCCTTCTCGTACTCGTAGCCCTTGACGATCTCCGAGTAGTCGACCTCTTCGCCGTCGACCGAGCACACCCGCTTGTAGCGGATCCGGCCGCCGTCGGGCTCGTGCAGCTGGTTGAACCGGAGGCTCTTCGCCTCGGTGGCCCCATACACCCGGACGGGGATGGTGACCAGCCCGAAGGAGATCGCCCCCTTCCAGATCGTCTTCACGAAGCCAGGCCTCCTTTGACGTCGGAACACTCCGCGAGCGGCGGGCACGTCGGAAGGCGACGGTCACGGACCAGGGACAACTGTACGCTGGCGAGCAACGCAACTGAAGGAGGCTCGGGCTCGTTGGCTACCGCCAGGCGCCGCCGCCTGCCGTTCCCGTCAGCGCTGCCCGCCTCGCGGGCCGGTGACGCCTGGCGGCTGGAGGCCGGCGGCCGCGAGCTGCGCCTGTCCAACCTGAACAAGGTCTACTGGCCGGACGACGGCATCACCAAGGGCGACCTGCTGGCCTACTACTGGAACGTCGCCGACCTGCTCCTCCCCCACCTGCGCGACCGCCCGCTGACCATGAAGCGGATGCCCAACGGCCTCGCCGGGGAGCCGTTCTACGAGAAGCAGGTCCCGGCCCACGCCCCCGACTGGCTGCCCACCGCGGCCGTGCCCACCGAGGAGGACTCCCGGGTCGTCGAGTTCGTGCTCGCCCAGGACCTGCCCAGCCTGCTGTACGTGGTCAACCTCGGCTGCATCGAGATGCACCCCCTGCACTCGAGGGCCGGCTCCCTCGACCGGCCCGACTATGCATTCTTCGACCTCGACCCCTTCGAGCCGTACACCTACGAGGACGTCCGCACCGTGGCCAAGCTGATCAAGGTGGTGCTGGACGGCCTCGGCCTGCGGGGCTACCCCAAGACCTCGGGGGCGACCGGCATGCAGGTGTTCGTGCCCCTGGACGGCACCCACACCCACACCGACGCCCGCGAGTTCGTCGAGCGGGTGGGCAGGCTGGTCGTCCGGGCCTACCCGGAGAAGGCGACCATGGCCTGGCCGGTGGCCGAGCGGGCGGGCAAGATCTTCATCGACCACCAGATGAACCGGTCGGGGGCCAACATCGCCAGCGTCTACTCGCTGCGGCCGATGCCGGGGGCGCCGGTGTCGACCCCGCTGGACTGGGAGGAGCTGGACAACGACCTCGAGCCGGGCGACTTCCGGATCGACAACGTCTGGGACCGGTTCGCCGAAGGCGACCGGTTCGCGCCGGTCCTCGACGACAAGCAGTCCCTGCTCCCGGCCATGGAGGCCCTCGGCCTCACCCCGGGCGCCCCTGAGGAGCCTCGCGGTCGCCCCCGGTTCCCCTCCAAGCGCACCACCCGCCCGGCCTCCAGGTCCAGCCTGGACGAGTACGTCGCCAAACGGGACTTCCAGCGCACCCCCGAACCCGGCCCACCGGTGGGCGCCCGTGAGCCCGACCCACCACCAGTGGACGCCCTCCAGCCCGACCCACCGGTGGATGGGGCCCCTACCGGGAGGGTAGCCGAGGCCGGGGACGGGGGCGAACGGCTGTCCACAGGCCTTCCGGAGGAACCGCATCCGGCTGGGCTGACGGAGGTGGCGGCGCTGGAGGAGGGGCGGCGGTTCACCATCCAGCAGCACCACGCGCGGCGGCTCCACCATGACGTGCGGTTCGAGCAGGACGGGGTGCTGGTGTCGTTCGCCGTGCCCAAGCGGCTGCCCGAGGAGCCGGGGCTGCGGCACCTGGCGGTGAACACCGAGGACCACCCGCTGGACTACCTGACCTTCTCGGGCAGCATCCCGGCCGGGGAGTACGGCGGGGGCGAGGTCCGGCTGTTCGACCTCGGCACCTACGAGCCGCTGGAGGTGGCCGACGGCAAGCTCACCGTGCGGCTCCACGGCACCCGCTACAAGGGCGCCGAGTACCACCTGTTCCGGACCCGGGACCGCGACTGGCTGGTCATCCTCAAGGGCAAGGTGTCGCTTCCCCAGCCGGCCCCGCCCCCGACCTACGAGCCGATGATGGCCGTGCTCACCAGCAGGCCGTTCGACGACGACGAGTGGCTGTTCGAGGTCAAGTGGGACGGCCACCGCTGCCTGGCCAACCTGGGCACCTCGACCCGCCTGACCTCGCGGACCAGCCGCGACATGACCGCCCAGTTCCCCGAGCTGATCGACCTGCACCGCCAGCTGGCGGCCCGCAACGCGGTGGTCGACGGCGAGATCGTGGCCCTCGACCGGGACGGCCGGCCGTCGTTCGAGCGGATGCAGGACCGCTTCCACCGCACCCCCGATGAGCTGGCCCGCAACAAGGGCCGGGTGCCGGTCCAGTTCCTCGCCTTCGACCTGCTCTGGCTGGACGGCCAGCCCCTGCTCGACCTGCCCCTGGTCGAGCGGCGGGCCCGGCTGGTCGAGGTGCTGGTCGAGACCAGGGACATCCGCCTCTCCCAGGTCGTCGAGGGGGCCGGCAGGGACTTCTTCGACCAGGTCCGGGCGCTGCAGCTGGAGGGGATCGTGGCCAAGCGGGCGGCCAGCCCCTACCGGCCGGGCATCCGCTCCCACGACTGGCGCAAGATCAAGGCCCTGTGCCTCCAGGACTGCGTGATCGTCGGCTGGACCCCGGGCAAGGGCGGCCGCTCGGCCACCCTGGGCTCGCTGCTGCTGGCCGTGTACGACGAGGGCCGGCTCCGCTACGCCGGCAACGTCGGCACCGGCTTCACCCACGCGTTCCTGGCCGACCTGCTGGCCAAGCTGGCCGAGCTGGAGGTCCCCCGGCCCATGTTCGAGGGCTTCGAGGGCACCCCCCGGCCGCGCGGGGCCCGCTTCGTCCGGCCGGAGCTGGTCTGCGAGGTCGAGTACCTCAAGTGGACCCAGGACGACAAGCTGCGGGCCTCGTCGTTCAAGGGTCTCCGGCCCGACAAGCCGCCCACCGACGCCCGCCGCGAGCACCCGGTGACAGCGCCGCGCTAGGCAATCGGCCCGCCGAGCAGGCAGAATGGCCACAAGGCAGCATGCGAGCGCCGCCGCCCCAGCGGCGGCCCGGTCAGGACGGCGGGTGCATGGGCGCACACATCCTGGTCGTCGACGACGACCCCCTGTTGGCCGCGGCCCTTCGTCGGCCGCTGGCCTACGAGGGGTTCGACGTCGAGGTGGCCGCCTCCGGCGAGGAGGCCCTCGGCCGGGCGCTCGACCACCCGCCCGACCTGGTCATCCTCGACGTGCTGCTGCCAGGGATCGACGGCCTCGAGGTGTGCCGGCGGCTCCGGCAGGCCGGGGAGGTGGCCGTGCTCATGCTGACCGCCCGCAGCGAGGTGCCCGAGCGGGTGGCCGGGTTCGAGGCCGGGGCCGACGACTACCTGGTCAAGCCGTTCGCCTTCGAGGAGCTGCTGGTCAGGGTGAAGGCGCTGCTGCGCCGGGGCCGCAACGGCTCCGGGTCGGCCGAGCTGCGCTTCGGCGACCTGCGCATGGACCGCTCGACCCACGAGGTCTGGCGGGGCGAGCGGACCATCTCGCTGACCCGCCAGGAGTTCGACCTGCTGGCCCTGTTCCTGGAGCACCCCCGCCAGGTCCTGACCCGCTCGACCATCCTGGAGCGGGTCTGGGACTACGACTTCGGCCGCGACTCCAACGTCCTCGAGGTCTACGTCGGCTACCTGCGCCGCAAGCTCGAGGCGGAGGGCGAGCCCCGGGTCATCCACACCGTCCGCGGGGTCGGCTACGTCCTCCGCGAGGACCCGGAGGGCGGCCGATGAGCTTCCGGGCCCGCCTGACCTTGACCTACCTGGTGCTGCTCACCACCGCCCTGTCCGGGTTCGGGCTGTGGGTCTACGCCTACGTCGACCGCAACCTCCACCAGGAGTTCTACGGCTCGGTGCAGCGCCAGAGCATCCAGCTGGCCAAGTTCCTGGCCGACGACTACGACGCCGCCGCCGAGCGGGCCGGCGGCACCCTCGCCCAGTGGTCGAGCGGCCAGGAGCGCGACACCTACTTCGTGGTCGAGACCCGCAAGGGCAAGGAGCTGGGGCTGGGCATCGAGGCCAAGCACCCCTTGGACATCCTGGCCGGGGTCGACCTGCCCAGCGTCCCCCCGGGCAAGGTGGTCAACGTCCGGCCGTCGGCCAACCAGCTCGGCCTGCCCCTGGCCGTCTACAGCGAGCGGTTCGAGGCCAGCAAGGTCGTGCGCCAGGTCGGCCCCAACCTGCCCGAGAAGCCCAAGCAGACCGTGACGCTGGAAGGCCAGGTCACGGTGGCCCGGTCCCTGGCCAGCGTCGAGCGCTCCCTGCGGCTGCTGCGGACCATCCTGATCGCCGGCGGCCTGGCCGTGCTGCTGGTCGCCGCCCTGCTCGGCCTCGGCCTGGCCGCGGCCCTGCTCCGGCCCCTGGCCCGCATGCGGGCCACCGCCCAGCGGATCGGCGACGAGCGCGACTTCTCCCACCGCATGCCGGTCGACGGCGACCCGCACGACGAGCTCGGCCGCCTGTCGCTGTCGTTCAACCAGATGCTGGCCGAGCTGGAGCAGGCCAACCTGGGGCTCAAGACGACCCTGGACTCCCAGCGCCGCTTCGTCGCCGACGCCTCGCACGAGCTGCGGACCCCGCTGACCGCCATCCGCACCAACGTCGAGTTCCTGGCCCGGGTGCCCGGGGCCCGCTCCGAGGACCGGGTGGAGGCGCTGCGCGACGTGCTCATCGAGCTGCGCCGGATGGAGTCGCTGGTCGGCGACCTGCTGGCCCTGGCCCGGCTGGAGGCGGCGGTGGCCACCCCGGCCCGGCGGAGCTTCCGGCTCGACCACATGCTGGCCGACGTGCACCGCGACGCCCTGCGGATGGCCAGCCCCGAGGTCGAGGTGACGCTGGGCCCGCTGCCCGAGGTCTGGGTCTCCGGCGACCGCGACGACCTGCGCCGGGCGGTCTGGAACCTGGTCGACAACGCCCTCAAGTACACCCGGGCGGGCAAGATCGACCTGCGCCTGCGGGCCGAGGACGGGAAGGCCGAGCTGACCGTGTGCGACACCGGGATCGGCATCGCCGAGGACCACCTGGAGCACGTGTTCGACCGCTTCTGGCGCGCCCCGGGGGTCCGCGGCATGGCCGGGTCGGGGCTGGGCCTGGCCATCACCCGCTGGGTCGTGCAGGCCCACGAGGGCACCATCGCCGTCGAGTCGGTGGTCGGCCACGGGACGACCTTCGCGCTCACCCTGCCCGTTGTCCAGGGCCCGCCCAAGCGCGCCCGGCGCCGGGACGGCGAGCTGCTCGGCGTCAGCCGGGTGACCGGTTCAGGACATCATTCTTAAGAGTGTCCTAATAGAAACTCATGGTTCTCTCAGGGACGCCAGGTACAACCAAGGCCTTCGCGGCGGACGGGCGCGGGCGGCCGGCAGGCTAGCCGCCCGGCCGCTGCGGCGGTGACGCCCGAGGCCTGCATGGTGGGACGAGGCCGGAGTCCGCTCCGGCCTCGGGGCCTTGGGGGCCCGTGGGTAGTGCCTTATCTCGCAGGGACCGCTAAGGTGGAAAAACCGGCCGCCTTGGGAGTGGCCGCCCCATCGCCCGAGGAGCCTGCCAGGTGACCGAGCAACCCTCCCGCCTGGCCTCGGTGGGCGAAGCCCCCGTCGCCCGCCAGCAGCTCGAGGCGGCGTTGTTCGAGATCAAGCGGGTCATCGTCGGCCAAGAAGGCATGCTCGAACGCGTCCTCGTCGCCCTCTTGTCGGGTGGCCATCTGCTGTTGGAGGGGGTGCCCGGGCTGGCCAAGACCCGCACCATCGCCACCCTGGCCCAAGTCCTGGGCGGCAGCTTCCAACGCATCCAGTTCACCCCCGACCTCGTCCCCAGCGACCTGGTCGGGACCAGGATCTGGCGGCCCGACCAGGGCGGCTTCGAAACCGAACTCGGCCCGGTGTTCTGCAACTTCCTGCTCGCCGATGAGATCAACCGGGCCCCCGCCAAAGTCCAATCCGCCCTCCTCGAAGTCATGCAGGAACACCAGGTCACCATCGGCAAACAAACCTGGCCGGTCCCCGCCCCCTTCCTGGTGTTGGCCACCCAGAACCCGATCGAGTCCGACGGCACCTACCCCCTCCCCGAAGCCCAAGTCGACCGCTTCCTCATGAAGGTCGTGGTCGAGTACCCCAACTTCAGCGAAGAGATGACGATCGTCGCCCGCAGCCTGGTCGACCCCCCGGCCATCACCAAAATCCTGTCCCTGGAACAGCTCCAGGCGTTGCAGGCCCACACCACCAACGTGTACGTGGACCGGCTGGTGGCCGAGTACGCCGTCGCCCTGTGTGACGCCACCCGCCATCCGGCCAGCTACAACCTGCCCGACCTCCAGGGCTACATCGCCTATGGGGCCAGCCCCCGAGGCTCGATCAACCTGGTCGCGGCCGCCCGGGCCCTGGCCGTGCTGCGGGGCCGCAGCT
>OBLS010000202.1_pt1 | contig 19274 bp, 20 predicted proteins | sample 1519901 | NCBI WGS metagenome assembly OBLS01 (sample SAMEA3113585, study PRJEB22503) | soil metagenome | reverse complement strand
GCGTGAGGACCGGCGAGCAGATCGGCGAGGTCGGCGAGAGCGGCAACGCCTCGGGTTGCCATCTGCACTTCGAGCTGTGGTCGGCGCCCGGCTGGTACGAGGGCGGAGACTTCCTCGAGTCCGTGACCAGGAACCTCAAGAAGTGGGACAGGTGGAGCTAGTCACCAGTCGCCGGTCCCCAGTCGCCAGTAGCCGAGCCGTAGCGGGGGAACGGGCCTGAGGGTTCTCCGGGCGACGGGAGTTCTGCTCGTCACCGGCGGAATAGCGGCGTCCACGGGGCAAGGCTCCCCGAAGCCGCCCGAGGTCACCGGCCTGAGGTGCGTGGAGCGGTGCGCCGGCGCCCGCGAGGCGGCGACGGGAGCCACCGTGCGGTTCACGGGCCACCGGCTCGCGGCGAGCGCCGAGGTGCGGTTCTCCGCCAACGCGACGGAGCTCGCGGCCGCGCCCATGACCCTCACCAAGCGCGCCGTCGAGGTCGTCGTGCCCGACGGCGCTCAGACGGGGCGCCCGCGCGTGGTCGACCGGACCGGTCGCGAATCGATCGCTCCCCTGCTGCGGCTCGTGCCCCCGGACGCGCTGCTCGCGCCCGGCAGCCTCGCTCTCGCGAGGGCGTCGGCTCGCCCCGGAACGGCGTTCTTCGACGCCCGCCGCGATGTCCGACTCCGCTACCGCTTCGCCGCCTACGGGCCGCTCGACGCGCAGGTCGCGCTGGTGCGGCGCGGCAAGATGGTGCGAGGCTGGGTGGAGCGGGACCGCGCGCCGTTCTCCGCCCACTCCCTCACCTGGAACGGCCTCGCCGAAAGCGGCGCCGCCGGCCGGAAGGGCCGCTACCGGTTCCGGATCGGCCCGGCGGGCAGGGACGCGCGGTTCGCAGCGCCATTCCGCTTCTACGACCACCGCTTCCCGGTCCGGAGCGGGCACAGCTACGGAGACCGCTTCGGAGTGCCGCGCTCCGGCGGGCGCACGCACGAGGGGCAAGACCTGTGGGCGGGGTGCGGAACCCGGCTGGAGGCCGCGCGCGGCGGCACCGTCCAGTTCAAGGGGTACAGCGGCAGCCTGTACGGCCACTACCTGGTAATCGACGGGCGCCAGACCGAGCGCGACTACATGTACGCACACCTGATCCGGCGGCCGCCTGTGAGGCGAGGCGAGCGCGTGCACACGGGAGAGGGGATCGGCGCCGTCGGCCGGAGCGGCAACGCCCGCGGCGAGGGCTGCCAGCTCCACTTCGAGCTGTGGCCCTCGGGGTGGCACCACGGCCGTCCGCAGGACCCGCTGCCGGAGCTGCGGCGCTGGGACGGGTGGTCATAGTTCGCCGGGAAGCAGCGACGGGGACAGCCTGGGGCCGCGGCGGAGCAGCGTTGCGCGGGTCACGGCCTCGGGTCCGAACCTCTCGCGCAACTCGTCGAGGGCGGAGTCGAGGGCACCGCCGCGGGAGCCATCGACAGGTAAGGCAAGCTGGACACCCCCGCCCGGGCCGACGAGGTTGCCGACCGTTACCCCGACCAGGGTGATGCCCTGACGGGCGATCAACGGCATCGCCGCGGACAGCAGCATCCTTGCCGTGGCGAGGATCGTCTGGGTCTGCGCGGTCGGCTGGGACAGGGTGTGCGACCGAGTCGCCCGCGAGAAGTCGGCGAAGCGCAACCGGAGCATCACCGTGCGGCCGGCTCGCCCGGATGCGCGCATCCGCCGGGTGACGCGATCGACCAGTGCGACGACGACGGCGTCCAGCGCCTTGGACGTTCTCGACGAACGCCCGAGCGCGGACTGTGACCCGATCGAGCGCCGGCGACGCCCGGCCCGCACCCGCCGGGGATCGCGGTTGTGGGCCAGGGCATGGATGTGCCGGCCCGTCGCCCGCCCGAGGATCGCGACCATCGCCTCCTCGGTCCGCTCGGCAACCTGACCGACGGTGGCGATCCCCCGATCCTGGAGCTTGGCGGCGGTGGCGGGGCCGACTCCCCAGAGCCGTTCGACCGGAAGCGGGTGAAGGAACGCCAGCTCGCCGTCGGGCGGCACCACGAGCAGGCCGTCGGGCTTGGCCGTCTGGCTCGCCATCTTGGCGAGGAACTTGGTCCTGGCCACCCCGATCGTGATGGTCAGGCCGACCCGCTCGAGGACGTCGCGTCGCAACCGCACGGCGATCTCAGTCGGCGAGCCGGATATCCGTCGCAACCCCCTGACGTCGAGGAATGCCTCCTCCATCGACAGTCCCTCAACCAGCGGGGCGGTCTCCTCGAAGACCCGAAACAGCGCCTTGCCTGCCTCGACGTAGGCCGACCACCGCGGCTCGACCACGACCGCCTGCGGGCACAGCCGGCGGGCCAACCTGCCGCCCATCGCCCCGCGCACGCCGTAGGCCCTGGCCTCGTAGCTGGCCGCCAGCACGACCCCCGACCCGACGATGACGGGGCGCCCGCGCAGACGGGGATCGTCCCTCTGCGCGACCGAGGCATAGAACGCGTCGACGTCGGCGTGCAGGATCGTGGCCTCCTCCGACACGAACATATGTTCGCACCGGAAAGCCCGGAGGGCAACCGCTTCGCGCCGGGATCAGCTGTTTCGGCGACCCGAGCCCGAGCCCTGCGCCCGTCGCTCCGCGGCCTTCACTCGGCGCCTGAGAGCCGCCGTCTCCCGCTTGCTGTCCGCGAGCTTCGTCTTCTCGCGCCGCAGAGCTTCCGCGCTCTGGTCCACGCGGGCTCGGGACCGCTCTTCGCGCGCTGTCGCGTCGGCGAGCTCCCCCTCCAGGCGCTTGAGCTCTCGGCGCGCCTGGGCCACGTCTCGCCGCTTCGCGGTCCCGGCCGCGCGCTTCGGCGGCGGACCGACCGCAAGGGTGCCGAGCGTCGCGGCCGTTCGCTCTCGCTCGACCCGGCCGCTGATGACGCGCTCGCGCAGCTCGGCGTCGCCGGTCGCGGCCCTGAGCGTCTCGGCGACCAGCTCGAGGGCACGCTCGTTTACGGGATGGCCGGCATCCCGTGCGGCGCTTTCGGCGACGTCGACGACTGTCCCCGTCGCTTCGCGCTCTCGGGCGGCGGCGTCGCGCCACGCAGCCGCTCCCTCGTCCTTCCCCTCGAGCGCCCGGCCCTGGGCGTCCTCGAGCTGCCGGCTTGCCTCGGCGAACTCCTCGAGCTCCGCCGGTGAGGTGAGCGCGGCCCGGTTGAGCAGCCAGGCCGCGACGGTGGGGCGCCGCAGCTTCTTCACCCGGTCGGCCTCCTCACGGTCGCCGGCGGCACGAAGGTCCTTGACGAGCTGATCTCGCCCGGCAACGAACCGTTCGGGGTGCTCGCGGTAGAGCTCGTCCAGCTGCTGGTCGGATGCGGCTCGGCTCTTCTTCACGGCTGCATCCGCGAGATTAGCCTCCCGGCTAACCTCTGCCCCATGTGCCGGAACATCCGAACGCTCTACAACTTCGAGCCATCCGCGACGGACGAAGAGGTTCGCGGGGCGGCCGTGCAATACGTGCGGAAGATCAGCGGCTTCACCAAGCCGTCGCAGGCAAACGCCGAGGCCTTCGAGCGCGCCGTCGACGAGGTCGCCGAGGTCACGGACAGGCTGCTGAGCGAGCTAGTCACCACGGCGCCGCCGAAGGACCGCGAGCTCGAGGCGGCGAAGCGCCGGGCGCGCTACGAGCAGCGGTTCGCGGCCGCGTAGCTCGACTTCCGCTCACCCGGAAAGCGGGGACGCGCGACCACAGCGCGTCGATATCGTGCCGCCCATCTTGACTGGAAGGGAATCCGTGTGAGGGCGCTCGCATCGATTGTCACCGGACGCCGCACCAAGTGGCTGGTCCTTCTCGCCTGGGTGATCGCGTTCGCCGCGATGATGCCGCTGGGCAGCAAGCTCGCGGACGAGACCACCGACGACACGGCCTCCTACCTGCCCCAGAGCGCGGAGTCCACCGAGGTCGTGGACATCCTCGACTCCGAGTTCCCCAACGGCGAGACCACCGTCGGTCTGATCGTCTACGAGAACCCCGACGGCCTCACCGCAGCCGACAAGCGGAAGATCGCCGCCGACGCGGTGGAGATCGAGCGCTCTGGCGACGAGATCCCCCTGACCCGTCCGCCCGCCGTTCCGTTCGCGCGCGGGGCTCCCTCCGATCTCGTCGCCCCGAACGGCGACGTCGCCTACACGGTGCTCACCGTGCCGACCAACTTCGACGAGTCCGCGGACTGGGGCAAGGCGGTTCGCGACATCACCGGTGAGCAGGCCGACGGGATGCGGATCCTGCTCACGGGGGATCTCGGCTTTGCCACCGACGCCGAGGAGGTCTTCGGGGACCTCGACACCAAGCTGCTGGCGGCAACGGTTCTGCTCGTGCTCGTCCTTCTGGGGTTGATCTACCGCGCGGTGCTGGTGGCGCTCACCCCGCTGATCGTGGTCTTCTTCTCCTACACGGTGGCGACTGCCTTCGTTTACCTGTACGCCAAGTCCGGCGCCTCCGTGTCCTCGAACGGCACCACGATCCTGATCGTGCTCATGTTCGGGGTCGGAACCGACTACAGCCTGTTACTGGTCTCCCGTTTCCGGGAGGAGCTGCGGCGCGTCGAGGACAAGCACGAGGCGATGCACCGCGCTCTGCGCCGCACCGGCACGACGATCCTCGCCAGCGGCCTCACCGTCGCCCTTGCGATGCTCGTGCTCGCCCTCGCCGACACCGGCCTCACCAACTCGCTGGGCCCCGTGGCCGCGATCGGAGTCGCATGCGCGTTCGTCGCCGGCCTCACCCTGCTCCCCGCGCTGCTGACGATCTTCGGGCGGACCGGGTTCTGGCCGCGTCGCGCCCTGGTCGAGTGCGACCCCGAGCATCCATCGGTGGCGCGCCAGGGCGTGTGGCGGCGCGTCGGCGACAGGGTCCTGGAGCGCCCGCTCCCCGCGCTGATCGTGACGGTCGTGGTGTTCGCGGGGGGCGCGCTCGGGCTTCTCGCCTACAAGGTCGACTACAGCACCACCAACTTCTTCAAGAAATCCGTGGACAGTGTCGAAGGCTTCGATGTGCTGGGCGAGTCGTTCCCGGCCGGGACACTTGCGCCGACCACGGTGCTCGTGGAGCGCTCCGACGGACCGGTCACGCGGTCGGACGTCGCGGAGTCGGTCCAGACGCTCGACGGCGTGAACGGTGTCGCGCGCGCCACGCCCACCGGGCTCAGATCGGAGAACGGCCAGATCGCCTCCATCGACCTGATCCTCGAGGGCGATCCTTACGTGCAGTCCACCTTCGATGCCGTCCCGCGGATCCGCGACGCCGTCGGGGACCTCGGCCCCGGAGTGCGGGGCCTCGTCGGCGGCGGCAGCGCGATCCAGTACGACTACGACGAGGCGATCAACAGCGACCTGCGGCTGATCGTCCCGATCGCGCTGGCGGTGATCGCCGTCATCCTTGCGCTGCTCCTGTGGTCATTGGTGGCTCCGCTCGTCCTGATCGCCAGCGTGATCCTGTCGTTCCTCTGCACCCTCGGCCTCTCGATGCTGTTCATCCGCTACGTGGTGGGGGACCCCGGCGTCGATGCCTCGCTGCCGACCTTCGCCTTCATCTTCCTGGTCGCGCTCGGGATCGACTACACGATCTTCCTGATGGCGCGGGTGCGCGAGGAGTCGCGCCGCCACGGGACCCGCGAGGGCATGCTGCGCGCGCTCGCGGCCACGGGTCCTGTGATCACGAGCGCCGGGATCATCCTCGCCGGCACCTTCTCCGTCCTGATGACGCTGCCGGTCACCTACACCTTCGATCTCGGCTTCATGGTCGCGCTGGGGATCCTGCTGGACACGTTCATCGTGCGCACGATCATGGTTCCCGCGGCAGTGGAGCTGATCGGCGACCGGATCTGGTGGCCGTCGACGGCGGACCGCGGCGGCGCCGTGCGCGAGAGGCCGGAGGCCGAGCCGGCCGGGGCGCCGGCGGGCGGCTCCTGAGAGCTACTCGGCCTCGTCGCGCGGGGTGATGCGGTAGATCGAGACCACCTCCGCCTGGTGGGCCTCAGGGTGGACGACGTACGCGCTCGGGCCGCCGCCGAACCACCCGGCGGCCTCGTTGTCGCCGACGAACACTCCCGGATGATGCTTGCCGTCACCGTCCTCGACCCATACCGGATCGCCTTCCTTGAAGCCGTGGACGGGCTCGCTCACGGTCCTAGAGGCTGTCTCGAAACCCCGCGCGTGCGGCTGGCGAGTGCCGGAGCGTGGCAGGCAAGGACGCAGCCGCCGACGCGTGGCAGCGCCACGCGAGGCGGCGAGGACGCAGCCTGGCGCGGTCCGGTGCCGCCAGGCGTGCGTGGGGGGTTTTGAGCCAGCCTCTTACTCCCACTCGATCGTGGAGGGAGGCTTCGAGGAGATGTCGAGGGCGACGCGGTTGACGTGCCGGATCTCGTTGATGATCCGGCTCGAGACGCGCTCCAGCAGGTCGTAGGGCAGGCGCGCCCAGTCGGCCGTCATCGCGTCGTCGGACGTGACGGCGCGGATGACGACGACGGAGCCGTAGGTGCGCTCGTCGCCCTGCACGCCGACCGTGCGGATGTCGGGCAGGACGCAGAACGACTGCCACAGCTCCCGGTACAGCTCCGCGGCGCGGATCTCCTCCTGGAGAATCGCGTCGGCCTCGCGCAGGATGTCGAGACGCTCGCGGGTCACCTCCCCGCCGACCACCCGGATCGCGAGCCCGGGTCCCGGGAACGGCTGGCGCCACACGAACCGCTCCGGGAGCCCCAGCTGCTCGGCCACGGCGCGGACCTCGTCCTTGAACAGCATCCGCAGCGGCTCCACCAGCTCGAGCCCGAGGTCCGCGGGCAGCCCGCCGACGTTGTGGTGCGACTTGATCGTCGCCGCCGCGCGACCGTCGCCGCCGGACTCGATCACGTCTGAGTAGAGCGTGCCCTGGACGAGGAAGCGAGCGTCCTCGATGCGCGCGGCCTCCTCCTCGAACACGCGAATGAACTCGGCGCCGATGATCGCCCGCTTGCGCTCCGGCTCCGTCACCCCCTCGAGGCGGGACAGGAACCGATCCTCCGCGTCGACGTGGACGAGCGGGACGTGGAGGCGGTCCCGGAAGGCGCCCACGACCTGCTCGGCCTCGTCCTTTCGCAACAGGCCGTGGTCGACGAGCACGCAGGTGAGGCGGTCCCCAATCGCCCGGTGCACCAGGAGCGCCGCCGTGGCCGAGTCCACCCCGCCGGAGAGCCCGCAGATCGCCCGCCCGGCGCCGACCCGGGCGCGGATGCGCTCCACCTGCTCGTCGATCACCGAGGCCGGCGACCACTCCTGCTCGCAGGCAGCGATGTCGCGCAGGAAGCGGGTGAGGATCTCGGTTCCGTAGGGCGTATGGACGACCTCGGGGTGGAACTGGATCCCGTACAGGCCGCGCGCGGGATCCTCGCAGGCGGCCACGGGCGACTCGGGGGTCGAGGCGAGCGCGGTGAACCCCGGCGGCGGCTCGAAGACGGTGTCCCGATGGCTCATCCAGCACTGCTGGTCCTGTGGCATGCCCGCCAGCAGGCGCCCCCCGTCGCGCACGGTCAAGGGAGTGCGGCCGAACTCCCCGGTCGCTGCCCCCTCGACCCGGCCGCCGAGCCCCCGGACCATGGCCTGCATCCCGTAGCAGATGCCGAGCACGGGAACGTCGAGCTCGAGCAGCTCGGCGCGCAGCTCGGGCGCGCCCTCCGCGTACACGGAGGCCGGTCCGCCGGAGAGAACCAGGGCCGCCGGGTCCCGTGAGCGGACCGCGTCGAGGTCCACGTCGTGCGGCAAGAGCTCCGCGAACACGCCGCAGTCGCGGATCCGCCGCGCGATCAGCTGCGAGTACTGGCCGCCGAAGTCGAGGACGAGCACCTCCTCGCGCAACGGCGCGCTCCCGTTGCCCTCAGGCCGCTCGCCTCCCGCGGACCGTGCAGTCGCGGGACCGGCGGCCGCCTCAGTCATCCGAGACGGCAACCCCCGCCGACACCGCGGCCCTGCCGTTGGAGCCCATTCCCACGGCCTGCTCGCGCTGGAGCTGCTTGCCCTCCGTCTGCAGCGCCGGCGCCACCATCACCTCGGAGCGGTGGAAGGAGGGAATGTCCTCGTAGCCGCAGGTCGCCATCGAGGTGCGCAGAGCCCCCATGAGGTTGAACGTGCCGTCGTTCTCCCGGGCTGGCCCCATCAGGATCTGCTCCAGGGTCCCGTCCTGGGTCGTCGCGACGCGGGTGCCGCGCGGCAACGAGGGATGGAACGTCGCCATGCCCCAGTGGTAGCCGCGACCGGGAGCCTCGGTCGCTCGGGCCAGCGGCGAGCCGATCATCACCGCGTCGGCGCCGCAGGCGATCGCCTTCGCGACGTCGCCGCCGTTTCGCATCCCGCCGTCGGCGATCACGTTGCAGTAGTTCCCGGTCTCGAGCATGTGCTGGGAGCGAGCCGCGTAGACATCCGCGATCGCGGTCGCCTGCGGGACCCCGATCCCGAGCACGCCGCGCGTCGTGCAGGCGGCGCCCGGCCCGACGCCGACCAGGACCCCGACCGCACCGGTCCGCATCAGGTGGAGCCCGGTCGAGTACGAGGCACACCCGCCGACCATGCAGGGCACGGGGACCTCGGCGATGAACTCCTTCAGGTTGAGCGGCTCGGTGCTCGAGGACACGTGCTCGGCCGAGATCACCGTGCCCTGGATCACGAGGATGTCCAGGCCCGCCTCGAGGGCGACCTCGTAGTGGTCGCGAACCCGCTGCGGCGTGAGCGAGCCGCACGCGACCGTGCCCTTCTCCTTCAACTCCTCCACCCGGCGGCCGATCAGCTCCGGCTTCACCGGCTCGGAGTAGATCTCCTGCATCGTCCGAGTCGCGGTCTCGGGCGGGGCGCTCGCGATCCGCTCCAGCTGGGCCTCCGCGCCCTCGTAGCGGGTCCAGATGCCCTCCAGGTTGAGGACGGCAAGACCACCGAGGCGACCGATCTCGGCCGCCGTCTCGGGGCTCGTCACTCCGTCCATCGCGGAGGCGAGGAGGGGCAGCTCGAACCGGTAGGGCCCGAGCGTCCAGGTGATGTCGATGTCGTCCGGATCCCGGGTGCGCCGCGAGGGGACGACCGCGATGTCGTCGAAGCCGTAGCCCCTCCTGCCCTTCTTCCCGCGACCGATCTCGATCTCCATCAACTCACCCTAGGGTCGCACGCGGACGAAAAAGCCCCGGCGCGCCGGGGCGAAACTGCACTTTGCGGACTTTCGAGGGCGCAGACCAACGCCCGTTCGATGATAGCGAGCGGGTCGCGTATCGGCCGGGGGGTGGTCACGAAGCGTCCCATTATGGGACGGTTTGCAGCTGACCCCCCCGGCGGGAGCTCGGCCACTTGCGAACGTAACCAGCCGGCGGGTACATTGGCCTCGTCCGAAACACAGCGGAGCGGGGTGAGCCTTCGGAGGGACGGCGGACTCCGGCGGGAGGTGGCTCCCATGTTCTCGACCAGGATCCGGGCGCTCGTCCGCCAGCAATGAGCGGGCCTGATCGCGCTCTTTCTCGTGCTCTCGGGCGGCAGCGCCTACGCGCTCGACGGCTCGAACACCGTGTTCTCCGACGACATCGTCGACGGGGAGGTGAAGGTGGCCGACGTCGGCCAGGGCGCCGTAGCAAGCCCCAAGATAAAGAACGACTCGATCGTCGCCGGCGATGTGGCCCCCAACTCGCTCACCTCGCAGCGGATCGCCGACGGCTCGCTCACGGGCGCCGATGTCGCCAGTGAGTCGGTGACCGGCACCGACATCAAGGCGCTCACCGGCGCGGATGTCACCAACAACTCGCTGACCGGCGCCGACGTCGACGAGGACACCCTCGTCGGCGGCCCGACCAACCCGACCGGCCCCGCGGGCGGGGACCTCGCGGGGACCTATCCCGACCCGGAGATCGGCGCCGACGCGGTGGGCGCCGCGGAGATCGCACAATCAGCAGTCGGCTCTTTCGAGCTCGCCAGTGTTCTGGTCTCCCTGAACACCACCTCGATCCCTCCGAATGGAGGCGTCGGCAGCGTGGACGTGAATTGCCCGCCAGGGTCGGTCGCGGTCAGCGGAGGCGCGAAATTCGCCTTCCCCTCGGGCGACCTGACTGCCAGCACGGGCAGCAACATCGGGTGGCACGCAGAAGGACAGAACAACGGCACCGTTGCCCAGGATCTGGAGGTGCGGGCGCTCTGCCTCGGAGAGGGGCAGTAGCCGCCGCTAGGCCACGCCCGCCGGGACGTCCAGCTCCCGCACCTCGACGCGCGGCAACAGGCGCTCCACCTCGTCCGGGTCGAGCGTGCCGGCGCCGAAGTGCTGCGTGGACTCCGCGCCGCACGCAACCCCGTAGGCGAGGCACTCGCGAGGGGACGCGCCCCGGTAGCGAGCCGCCACGAAACCGGCCAGGAACGCGTCGCCGGAGCCCACCGTGGCAACGGGTTCCAGGGGCTCGATCTCGGCCTCGTAGCGACGCCGCCCCGCCGGCTCGCCGAGGATCGCAACGCACCCGGCCTCCCTCGTGATCACGGCCTCCGCGGCGCCCATCTCGATCAGGCTCTGCAGCCCCAACAGGAGGTCGTCGGGCTCGTTGAACTCGTGCCCGACCGCCTCCTCGGCCTCGTCCAGGTTCGGGGCGACCACCCCGGGGCCCGCGCGCAGTCCGGCACGCATCGGCTCGCCGTCGGTGTCCAGCAGCACCGAGACCCCGAGCGCCTGCAGCTCGCCGGCCAGACGTCCGTAGACGCTCGGATCGACGCCCTGCGGGACGCTCCCGGCGATAACGCAGAACGCCGCGCCCTGCGCGAGGTACAGCAGCTTCTCGACGAATCGATCCACCTCGTCGGCGGTGACGTTCGGTCCCCGCTCGTTGATCTCCGTCTGCTCGCCGGAGGTGGGATCGATCACGGCCAGGTTGGTGCGCGACTCGTCCCCGATCCGGGTGAAGTCGTTGAGGATCGACTCCTCGGTGAGCTGTTCGAGGATCCGGGTCCCGGTGGGGCCGCCCGCGAGCCCGGTGGCGATCACGGGTCGCCCGAGCAGCTTCAGGGCACGGGCCACGTTGACTCCCTTTCCACCCGCCACCGTGCGCCTCTCCACGGCGCGGTGACGGTGGCCGAGCCGGAAGCTCGGAACCGCCACGGTGCGGTCGATCGCCGCGTTCAGGGTCACGGTCAGGATCACGACCGATCCCCCTCGCGCTCCCGCACCGGCTCTTGCTCGTTGGGCCGCATCCGCTCCTCGTGCCTCGGTGTCCGCTCCTCGGGGCCGCGTCCGTCGCGGCTCGCCGCCCGGCGGGCGGCGATCACCCCAATCAGTATCACGGCAGCTCCGATCGCGATCAACGCTGCCGGGTCGGGAAGGCGTGCGCGCGCCCGCTCGAGGAATGTTGCCTCATCGGCGGCGCGGGCGGACACGAGGGGCACGGACCCGGCGTCGCGCCCGTCCACGCTGACCGTGACCTCCCCCAGCTCCTCGCCCCGCTCGATCGGGCCCTCGACCTCGTCCGGCGCGCTCACCGACGTCTCGACCTGCTGCCCGCGGCGCACGGGGACCCGGAGCTCGCGCTCCGCCACCAGCGGCAGGGTGGTCCGCTGGTACTCGAGATCCGGCGACGCGATCGCCTCCCCGGCGGGGACCGCGGTCTCGCGCCGATAGAGCGAGAACCCGTAGTCGAACAGCTCCAGGGTGCCCTCGTCGCGAGCCGCCTCCCCTGGCGCCCCGAGCACGACCGAGACGAGGGTGGTGCCCTTCCGGGTCCCAGAGCCGACCAGGACGTACCCGGCGTCGAGCGTGTGGCCGGTCTTCACCCCGTTCACCCACGGAACCCGCAGCAGGGTGTTGCGGTTGGTGACCTCCCGCGAGTCGCTTCCGGTTCGCAACATGGCGCTCGGCGTGTCCACTATGCGACGGAAGATCGGCTGCTTGCGCAATCGCAGCGTGAGCGCCGCGAGGTCCGCCGCGGTGGAGTGGTTGCGGGCGGAATCGAGCCCGATCGGGTTCTCGTACTCGGTCCCCGTGAGACCGAGCGCCCCCGCCGTTTTGTTCATCTCGCGGACGAACTTCGGGACCGAGCCGGACACACCCTCGGCCAGCGTGACGGCGGCGTCGTTGGCGCTCGGGAGCAGCAGCGCATACAGGAGGTCGCGCACCGACATCCGCTCCCCTGGCGAGAGCCCGGCCAGGGACTCCAACGGGCTGCTCGGCTGGTAGTCCGGGGCGGCGAGCCTTCGCCCCAGGGGCAGCTCCCGGAGCGCGACGTAGGCGGTCATCAGCTTCGTCGCGCTCGCGATCGAGCGCTCGCTCGAGATGGAGCGACCCGCCAGGCGCTCTCCGTCCTCCGCGTCGACGAGCAGCCAGGCGGCGGCGTCGGGGCGCGGCGGGCGCTCGGCGGCGCCGGCCGCGGCCGGCAGCGCGAGCGCCAGCGCGACGAGCGCGGCAAGCGGCCAGGCCGCACGCCCCGAGGCGGTCCTCATCGCTAGCGCCTCAACTTCACGCGCTCGCCCGAGATCAGGGCCTGCGGGTCGAGATTGGGGTTGAGCAAGAGGAGCCGCTCCACCGGGACGCCCGTCTTGTCCGCGATCGAGGTCAGCGAGTCGCCGGGCTCGACGGTGTAGAACTTCCCCTCCGTCCGCTCGGTCTTGGCTCCCTTCCCGCCGCCGCCTCCCCGACCTCCGCCTCCGCGGTTGCCGTCGTCGGAGTTCGAATCGGGGATCGAGGTCGCGACCACGAACAGCACCGCGGCCGCGACGACGATGATGGCGATCGGCGCGAGCAGGCGCACTATGCGGTCCGATCTCTGGTCATGCGCTGCGGCGGGTGATGGTACCCGCGCCGCAGTGGCACCCGGCAATCACCCGGTGCCACGAAGCTCCCAGGCCTCGGCACGTAGCGCCTCCGCCGCGGCGGCGGGATCGTCGGCCGAGGCGATCGACCTCGAGGCCGCGACGAGCACCGACGCCGGGTGATCGGCGAACGCGGGTCCGAGGTCGGAGACGCGGCCTCCCTGCGCCCCTACGCCGGGGACCAGGAAGATCGCCTTCGGCATCAGCTCCCGGAGCCGCGCCAGGAAGGCCGGCTCCGTGGCCCCCACGACCGCCCCCATTCCGCTCAGGCCGCGGGCGCCCTCGAGCCGATCGGCGCGCTCGGCGACGAGCCGCGCGATCAGTTCGTGGAGCGGCACCGGAGCCTCGTGCCCCCGCCCCTCCCCGGCGGTCTCGCCGGTTGTGGGCAGATCGAGCAGGTCACGCGCTCCGGGGTTCGAGGTCCGCACCAGGGCGAACACCCCGGCGCCCGCCTCGGCCGCCGCCGCGATCAGCGGCTCCAGCGAGTCCCCGCCCAGCAGCGGGTTGACGGTGAAGGCGTCGGCGCCCAGGCCCGCGACGGTCCCCCACGGGGTGGGGGTCTCCCCCACCAGGGCCTCGGCGTAGACCGCGGCCGTGACCGGCACGTCGCCGCGCTTGCCGTCCGCTACGACCACGAGCCCGGCCTCCCGCGCCGCTGCGACGGTGCTCCGCAGCGCCGCCCAGCCCGGCGCGCCGAGGCGCTCGAAGCACGCGAGCTGGGGCTTGGCGGCGACGCAGGCAGGGCCGGCGCGCTCGATCAGCTCGCGGCAGTGATCCGCGACGGCGGACGCCGCGCGCTCGGCCGGCTCCTCGCCGCTCGCCTCGCTCCCGGCCTCCGGCCCCAGCGCGGACGGGTCGGGGTCGAGACCGAGGCAGACCTGGCTGCGGCGCTCCTCGACGAGCGCCGCGAGCCGGTCGGCGAAGGGTGCGGTCAGCCGCCCTTGACCCGGGACTTGAGTCCCGCCCCGGCCGAGAACCTCGGCACGCGGCCGCCGGGGATGGTGATCCGCTCGCCGGTGCGAGGGTTCACTCCCTGACGCGGTCCCCGCTCGGCGACGTGGAACTTCCCGAACCCGGTGAAGTTGACGTCATCGCCGCGCGCCAGCGCGGACTCGATGCCGTCCAGCACGGCCTCGACGGCCTCACCGGCGTGCTTCTTGCTCCCGATCCGGTCATCACGGGAAACGAGGTCTACGAACTCGGATTTGGTCACTGTCTCCTCCCTCGTGCGGGTTCCAGGAGCAAGTCAATCTAACACCGGCTCCAGAGCCATAAACGGCTACATGCGCTCGGGCGCGCTGACACCCAGCAGATCGAGCGTGCGGGCGATCACGCGCTTGGTCGCCACGCAGATCGCGAGGCGCCCCGCCTCTGTCCCCGGAGGGCTTCCTCCCTCGGACTCGGCGCCGAGGACCTTGCAGTCGCGGTAGAAGGCGTGGAAGTCGGCCGCGGTGGCCATCGCGAACGCACACAGCCGTTGGGGGGCGCGCATCTCGGCGGCGGAGCGCACCTCGCCCGGCAGCTCCAGCAACCGCTTGACCAGGGCGCGCTCGCTCGGCTCCACCGGCGCGGCGAGCGTCTCCTCGGTGGACTCGAGCGCCGCGTCCGCGGCGCCCTCCCCCGCCTTTCGCAGGATGCTGGCGATCCGGGCGTGCGCGTACTGGACGTAGTAGACCGGGTTGTCCTGCGACTGGCGGCGGGCCAGCTCGAGGTCGAGGTCGACCGTCGTGTCGTGGCTTCGCTGCAGCATCAGGAAGCGCGCCGCGTCGGTGCCGATGTCGTCGATCAGCTCCTCGAGGGTGACGAAATCGCCGCGGCGCTTGGACATCTGGGCGCGCTCCTCGCCCTCGAGGACGTGAACGAACTGCATGATCAGGCCCTCGAAGCGCTCGGGCTCGAACCCCAGGGCCTCCAGCGCGGCCTTCATCCGGGCCACGTAGCCGTGGTGGTCGGCGCCGAGCACGTCGAGGAGGCGCTCGTAGCCGCGCTCCAGCTTGTCGCGGTGGTAGGCGACGTCCGGGGCCAGATAGGTGGGGGCGCCGTCCGAGCGCACGAGCACGCGGTCCTTGTCGTCCCCGAAGGCCGTCGTCCGCAGCCACATCGCGCCCTCGCTCTCGTACACATGGCCGCGGCGGCGAAGCTCGTCGATCGCGGCCGTCATCTTGCCGGTCTCGTAGAGGGAGCGCTCCGAGTACCAGGTGTCGAAGCGGACCCCGAAACGCTCCAGGGTCTCCTCGATCGCCACCCGCATCCGCTCGACGCCGAGCCGCTCCAGCTCGTCGAGGTCCCCGGGATCGGCCCCGTCGGACGCCAGCTCGCGGGCCAGCTCCTCCACGTAGGCGCCGGCGTATCCGTCCTCCGGCATTTCCCCTCCCGTCATCCGGGCGGCGATCGACTCGGCGAACTTGCGCACCTGGCCGCCCATGTCGTTGAGGTAGTACTCCCGCTCCACCTCGTGCCCGGCGAGGCCGAGCGTCCGGGCCACCGAGTCCCCGTACGCCGCGTGGCGACCGCCCGCCGCGGTCAGCGGCCCGGTCGGGTTGGCGGACACGAACTCGACCAGCAGCCGCTCCGCCTCGGCCACGACCCCGGCGCCGAAGCCGTCCCCGGCCTCGAGCACCGCGGCCACTCCCGCGCGGTACCAGCGGTCGGCCAGGAAGAAGTTGAGGAAGCCGGGGCCGGCGACCTCGATCCGGTCGGCGGTCGGGCCGAGTCGCCCGCCCAGCTCCTCCCGCAGCCGCTCCGCGACCTCGCGCGGCGCCTCGCCGCGCGCCGGCGCGAGCAGCATCGCGGCGTTGGTCGAGTAGTCGCCCAGCTCGGGCTTGGGGGGACGCTCCAGCTTCGGGGTCGCGTCGCCCGCCTCGCCGTCGCGCAGGCTGGCCGCGGCTTCGTCCACCGCGCTGCGGAGCTCGAGTAGCGGATCGGGCATGGTTGCGATACTAGGCCGAGGGCAGAACGAGAGGAAGACGAGGCTTGGCCATGCCGGACGAGGAACAGCAGGAGCGGCACATCAACATCCACACCTCACCCGAGGCGATGGCCGGCGTGTACGCGAACTTCGCCAACGTCAGCCACTCCGACTACGAGTTCACGATCACCTTCGCCCGCGTCGACCACGAGGTCGAGGAGGACGAGGTTCCTGGGGTCGTCGTAGCCCGGGTCGCGCTCTCGCCGCGCTTCATGCGCGAGCTGATCGACGCGATGGAGGACAACTACTCCAAGTGGCAGACCCGGGAGGGAATCAAGAGCTTGCCGGAGTGGGAAGGCAAGGAGGGCGAGGACTCCTAGCCTCGAATGGTCAGTTGACCCCCATATACGGGGAAAACTGACATTCGTGTTCACTACGGCCGTTCACCCTCTTTCCACGCCTCCGCGGCGCCGATCCGCTCGATCATCGGGGGGTGGGTTCGAAGCAGGTCGGTGACGATGCCCGGCGGGTCCGGGTCGGCGACGTTGGTCACGGCGAGACGGCGCTGGAGGTCGATCAGCGCCCGTGGGTCGTCGGTCAGCTCGAGCGCGAACGTGTCCGCCGATGCCTCGATCTTGCGCGAGAGCTGGTTCCCGATCACCCCGAGCACGAAGGTCGCCAGCGCCAGCGAGAGGGCGAACGCCGGCAGCGCGGCCGGGGTGCCGGGCTCGGCGTCGCTGCGCCGGGCGAGGAGCCACGAGAGCTGACCCACGAACAGCAGCGCCAGCGGAGCCGCCAGCGCGACCCACGCCATGCCGCGGGGCACGTCGCGATGCTCGACGTGGGCGAGCTCGTGGGCGACCACCGAGCGCAGCGCCGGCCGCTCCACGCCCCGCAGCAGGTTGTCGTACAGGACCACGCGCTTCGTCGGCCCGATCCCGTCCACGTACGCGTTCAGCGAGGTGCTGCGGCGGCTCGCGTCCACCCGGTAGACCTCCCCGATGTCGACCCCGGCGCGCCGGCCGAGCTCGAGCACGTCGGAGCGCGCCCGTCCGTCGGGCAGCGTCTCGAAGCGGTTGAACAGCGGCGCCAGCACGACCGGCGCCAGCCACACGAACACGACCTCGATCGCGATCACGGCGCCGGTCGCGGGGATCCACCACAGGCGCCCGAAGCGGCGCACCAGCGCGATCAGGAGCGCCGCGCCGGCGGCGGCGAACACCGTGCCGATCGCGCCCGACTTCCCCTGATCGACGAGCCACGCGCCGAAGCTCTGCGTCGAGAGCCCCACGTCGACGGAGCGCTCGTGGGCGATCGCCCGGAGCGGAAGGACGAACAGGGCCAGTGTGATGGCCAGCCCCGCTCCGGCGGCTGCGGCGCCGAGCACCGGCCGGCGGCCCAGCGCCGCGAGGCCGCGGCGGACGAGCCGCGGCCGGCCGAGCACGAGCAGGACCAGCAGGCCTCCCTGGACCGCCAGCGTGCCGACGAACAGCCCCCGCTGGCCGCCCTGGTAGTCGCGCGCGCGCTCGAGCTGCGCCTCGGTGAAGTAGTCGTCCTCGCGCACCGGGGCCGGCTCGATCGGGGGCTCGCGAGGACGCAGCAACCACACTCCTGCCTCGGCGACAATCACGGCGGCGACCGCCGCGGCGCCCACCCGCCACAGCCCTGATTGCGAGCCCGGAATCCTCACGCTCTTAGTCTTCCAGTCGCCGCGCGCCCGTCGCGGGGAGCCGTTTCGCGAGCCCCGTCACCGGGAAGGCAAATAGTGAACCGGGGCAGCCCCGAGATCAGGAGGTACGAAAATGAGCGCCAAAGCTGCGGAGACCGGTGACATCACCGGGACCGCCGACAAGGACTACAACGTGATCTGGTTCGTGGAGCAGTGCCTCAGCAACGCGCTGCGGCTCGAGACCTACATCCAGGACGCCGATCGCGCGAATGACTCCGAGCTCGCCGACTTCTTCCGCCGCGCCCAGGAGGCGAGCCGCAGGGGCGCCGAGCAGGGCAAGGAGCTGCTCGCCAAGCGTCTCGGGAGCTGAGCGCATCGAGCGTGCCGGTGCCAGGGCCGGCACGCTCGTCTTCACCCTCTGATCGAAAGCCGGGACTGGGGGCCGATCCCTGGATACCTACGATAAGCGGCCCCGCCCGTGCGCCTGGCGATCATCAGCGACATACACAGCAACCTGCCCGCCCTCGAGGCGGTGCTCGCCGCGGTCGACGAGTCGGACGTGGACGAGCTGTGGTGCCTCGGCGACGTGGTCGGCTACGGCGCACAGCCGGACGAGTGCGCCAAGCTCGTCTCGGAGCGCTGCGCGCTGTCGCTGGTCGGAAACCACGATCTCGCGGTGCTCGACGACATCGAGGTGAGCGCCTTCTCGCCCGCGGCCGCCGAGGCCGTCACGTGGACGAAGGGAAACGTCGCCCCGGAGACGCTCGAGTTCCTGCGCGGGCTGGAGCCCGCCGACGAGAACCGGGAGGTGGCGCTTTACCACGCCTCCCCCCGTGACCCGGTGTGGGAGTACGTGCTGTGGGCGGACCAGGCGGAGGAGTGTCTGGAAGTCCAGTCGGCGCGCGTGAGCCTGATCGGCCACTCCCACGTGGCGCTGTTCTTCGTCGACCCGGACGGCGACGCCGAGGTGCGAGGTGGCCACGCGGAGCCCGGGAGCAAGCTGGAGATCGGCGAGGGACGATGGCTGATCAACCCCGGCAGCGTGGGCCAGCCCCGCGACGGCGACCCGCGCGCTGCGTGGCTGGTGCTCGACACGGAGGGCTGGACGGCCACCTACCGACGCACCCCATACGAGATCGATCGCGCCGCCGAGGCGATCGCCGAGGCCGAGCTCCCCGAGCACCTCGGGGCGCGCCTGTACGTCGGTCAGTGACGCATGCCACGACGGCCAGCGACGCAGATTTCGGGTGCGTACGAGCGCCGCAAGCCCGTCGCTAGACTCGCCACGATGCCGAGGCCACTGCTGATTGCCTTCTTCCTGGCGCTCGGGGCGGTCACCGCTGTCGTCCTCGTGTCGTGCGGATCGGACGACGAGGACGGCGTGATCCCGCCCGAGAGCGCGTCGGCAATGCTGGCGACGCTCCAGGACGCCGAGGGCGCCACCGACTGCGACGCGATCGAGGAGGCGGCGAGCGCGGTTGCCAACGAGGCCGCAGGACTCCCGGAATCGGAGGCGCGCACCGGCGTGATCGACGGAGCGGAGAACCTCGCCACGCTCGCCCGCAACGGCGAGGGCTGCGAGACGGGAACGACCAGCCCGGAGGGGCCCGAGGACGACACCACGACGACTACGACTGCGCCGCCAACGGACACGACCACGGATGAGGAGACCACCACAACCACCACCGAGGAAGAAGAGAAGCCGAAGCCGAAGCCGAAGCCGACGCCCGAGCCTGAGCCCGAACCCGAACCCCCCGGCCAGGGCCAGCCGCCCGGCCCACCCGAGACCGGCGGCACGGGTAGCGGCAGCATCGGCGAGGACGACAACGGCGACTGATGGCCGGGCGGGGCGCCATGAAGGGCAACGTGATCTCGGACCGCTATGAGCTGGACGGCCGGCTCGGC
>OBLS010000200.1_pt1 | contig 19289 bp, 19 predicted proteins | sample 1519901 | NCBI WGS metagenome assembly OBLS01 (sample SAMEA3113585, study PRJEB22503) | soil metagenome | reverse complement strand
GGTTGCGCAGGCGGATGTTGGCGAAGGTGCCGCGGATCATCACCTCGTGGTTGCCCCGCCGCGACCCGTAGGAGTTGAAGTCCTTGACCGCGACGCCCTGCTCGGTCAGGTAGTCGCCGGCCGGGCTGTCGCGCTTGATGACCCCGGCGGGCGAGATGTGGTCGGTGGTGACGCTGTCGCCCAACACGGCCAGGACCCGGGCGCCGTGGATGTCGGTGACCGGCTCGGGGGTGGCGGGCATGCCGTCGAAGTACGGCGGGCGGCGCACGTAGGTCGAGGCGTCGTCCCAGGCGAAGCTCTCCCCCGTCGGCACCTCGAGGATGTTCCAGCGCTCGTCGCCCTGGAACACCTGTCCGTAGCTCTTGCGGAACATGTCCGACTGGACGGCCCGGCCGATCAGCTCGGCCACCTCGGCGCTGGACGGCCACAGGTCGCGCAGGTAGACGGGGTTGCCGTCGGGGTCGTGGCCGAGCGGGTCGTCGAGCAGGTCGATGTCCATCGTCCCGGCCAGGGCGTAGGCGACCACCAGCGGCGGCGAGGCCAGGTAGTTCATGCGGCAGTCGGGGTTGATGCGGCCCTCGAAGTTGCGGTTGCCGCTCAGCACCGAGGCCACCACCAGGTCGCCGTCGGTGACCGCCTGGGAGACCTCGGGGGCCAGCGGCCCGGAGTTGCCGATGCAGGTGGTGCAGCCGAACCCGACCAGGTGGAAGCCGAGCTTTTCAAGCGATGGCAGCAGCCCGGCCCGCTCGTAGTAGTCCATGACCACCTTGGAGCCGGGGGCCAGCGAGGTCTTGACCCACGGCTTGGAGGCCAGGCCGCGGTCGACGGCGTTGCGGGCCAGCAGCCCGGCGGCCAGCATCACCGACGGGTTGGAGGTGTTGGTGCAGGAGGTGATGGCGGCGATCACCACATGCCCGTGGTCGAGGTCGAAGCGGGTGCCGTCCTCCAGGGCGACCGGCACCCGGTTGCTGGGCCGGCCGCTGGCTCCGGTCGGGTCGGGCTCGAACCAGCCGGCCGGCCCCGGGTCATGATTGGCGTCCTGGGTCACCCCGGCCATCGCCGCCGGCGGGTCGCTGGCCGGGAACGACTCGGCCGAGGCCTCGTCCGGCCCGTCCTCGCGGATCCTCCGGTCGACCGGCGCGTCGGGCGTGGCCGACGGTTCGGGGGCCATGTCGGCCAGGGCGGCCCGGAAGCCGCGGCGGGCGTCGGTCAGGGCGACCCGGTCCTGGGGCCGGCGCGGACCGGCCAGGCTGGGCACGACCGTGCCCAGGTCCAGCTCGACGGTCTCGGTGTAGCGGGGCTCGGCCTCCGGGTCGTGCCACAGGCCCTGCTCCTTGGCGTACGCCTCGACCAGGGCGACCAGCTCGGGCGGGCGCCCGGTGAACTCCAGGTAGCGGAGGGTCTCGCCGTCGATCGGGAAGATGGCGCAGGTCGACCCGTACTCGGGCGACATGTTGCCGATGGTGGCCCGGTTCTCGACCGGCACGTTGCCGACCCCGGGGCCGTAGAACTCGACGAACTTGCCCACCACCCCGTGGCCGCGCAGCAACTCGGTCACGGTCAGGACCAGGTCGGTGGCGGTGGAGCCCTCGGGCAGCTCGCCCGACAGCTTGAACCCGACGACCTTGGGCATGAGCATCGAGATCGGCTGGCCGAGCATGGCCGCCTCGGCCTCGATCCCGCCGACGCCCCAGCCGAGCACGCCGAGGCCGTTGACCATCGGGGTGTGGCTGTCCGTCCCGACCAGGGTGTCCGGGTAGGCCTGGCCCTGGTCGTTGGTGAACACCACCCGGGCCAGGTACTCGCAGTTGATCTGGTGGACGATCCCGGTCCCGGGCGGCACCACCTTGAAGTCGGCGAAGGCCTGCTGGCCCCAGCGCAGGAACGCGTACCGCTCCCGGTTGCGCCCGAACTCCAGCTCCACGTTGCGGACGAAGGCGTCCGGCCGCCCGGCGATGTCGGCCACCACCGAGTGGTCGATCACCAGCTCGGCCGGGGCCAGCGGGTTGATCCGGGTCGGGTCGCCCCCCAGGGTCCCCATGGCGTCCCGCATCGCGGCCAGGTCGACGATCGCCGGCACCCCGGTGAAGTCCTGCATCAGCACCCGCGCGGGCGAGAACGCGATCTCCCGGTCCTCGGCCCCCGCCGGGTCCCAGCGGGCGAACGCCTCCACGTCCTCGGCCGTGACCGCGCTCCCGTCCTCGTTCCGGAGCAGGTTCTCCAGCAGCACCTTGAGCGAGAACGGCAGCCCCCCCACATCCCCGACCGACCCCAGCGCATCCAGCCGGAAGACCTCCAACGACCGGTCCCCGACGTCCAACCCCGCCTTCGCCCCGAAGCTGTTCCCCGCCATGACCCGGCCCTCCGCAAGTTCCCGTGTGGTTCCGCTCAGCAGGGTACCCGGTGAGCGCCGGGTTCAGGCCGCAACCAGGTCAGCTCCCCCAGGCGAACCCGGGCCAGGCGGGGTCGCGGGCGTGGGCGTGGAAGTGGTCGGGGATGCGGCGCATCACCGCGTCGATCCGGAAGGCGCCCTCGCCGAGGCGGGCCGCCGCCACCTCGCCCAGCCGGGCCAGCATGTGCTCGCGCTCGTCGGGGGGCGGGTCGGCGCCGTGGCGGCGCCACACCACCATGGGCGTGCGGCAGATCAGGCACTCCGCCACCCAGCACCGCTCGTCCTCGTGGAACCAGGGGGTCAGCGGCCGGGCCGCGCACAGGTCGCAGCCCGGCACCGCTCCCCCGTCGGCCGGCTCAGCCAATGAGCTTGGCCACGTCGGCCTGCTTGGACCGGACGGCCTCGGCGGCCTCGCGGAGCTCGGCCAGCTCGGTGTCGGTCAGGGGCAGCTCGACCACCTCGGCGACCCCGACCCGGCCCAGCTTGGCCGGGACGCCCAGGTAGACGCCGTCGATGCCGTACTGGCCGGTGACCCAGGCGCAGACCGGCATGACCTCGCCGGTGTCGCCGAGGACGGCCGCCACCATGGCCGCGGCCGCGCTCGAGGGGGCGTAGTAGGCCGAGCCCGACTTGAGCAGGGCGACCACCTCGGCCCCGCCGTCGCGGGTCCGCTGGACCAGGCGCTCGATCGTCTCGGCGTCGGCCACCTCGGTCAGGGGCTTGCCGTCGACCTTGACCATGCTCGGCACCGGGACCATGGTGTCGCCGTGGGAGCCGAGGGTCATGGCCTCGACCCGGCTCGGGCTGGTGCCCAGCTCCTCGGCCAGGAAGTGCTTGAACCGGGCCGTGTCGAGCATCCCGGCCTGGCCCATGACCCGCTCCCTGGGGAACCCGGAGACCTCGGCGGCCAGCGAGGTCATCTCGTCCAGCGGGTTGGAGACCACGATCAGGACCGCCTCGGGCGAGGCGTCGGCCACCTTGCGGGTGACCTCGCCGACGATCTTGGCGTTGGTCTCCAGCAGGTCCATGCGGCTCATGCCCGGCTTGCGGGGCACCCCGGCGGTGATCACGACCACGTCCGAGCCGGCCGTCTCCTGGTAGCCGTTGCTCCCGACCACCCGGGTCTCGAACCCCTCGATGGGCCGCGACTGGTTCATGTCGAGGGCCAGGCCCTGGGGCAGGCCCTCGACGATGTCGGTCATCACCACCTCGCCGGCGATGTCCATCTCGGCCAGGCGCTGCACGGTGGTCGAGCCGTACTTGCCGGCCCCGACGACGGTGACCTTGGCCATCAGGCGCGCTCCTCCAGCTTGGCGATCACCGCGTCGGCGACCTGGCTGGTGCCGACGGCGGTGGGGTCGTCGCGCGACGGCTTCATGTCGTAGGTGACGCTCTCGCCCTCGGCGATCACCGCGGCCAGGGCCCGCTCCAGCCGGTCGGCGGCGTCGCCCTCGTCCAGGTGGCGCAGCATCAGCATGCCCGAGAGCATCATCGCCATCGGGTTGACCTTGTTCTGGCCCTTGTACTTGGGGGCCGAGCCGTGGGTGGCCTCGAACACCGCCACCCGGTCGCCCAGGTTGGCCCCGGGGGCGACCCCGAGCCCGCCGACCAGGCCGGCCCCCAGGTCGGAGAGGATGTCGCCGTACAGGTTGGGCAGCAGCAGCACGTCGAAGTTCTCCGGCTTCTGGACCAGCTGCATGCACATGTTGTCGACCAGGTACTCGTCGTACTCGATGTCGTCGTACTCCTTGGCCACCTCGCGGGCGACGGCGTAGAACAGCCCGTCGGTGTGCTTCATGATGTTGGCCTTGGTGACCGCCGTGACCTTCTTGCGCCCGTAGGCGCGGGCGTAGTCGAAGGCGAACCTGGCGATCCGCCTGGTCCCGGTGATCGACATCGGCTTGATCGAGATGCCGGAGTCGTCGCGGATCTTCTTCTCCTGGATGCCGTTGAGGAACTCGATCACCTTGGCCGCGTCCGGGGTGCCCTGCTCGAACTCGATGCCGGCGTACAGGTCCTCGTGGTTCTCGCGCACCACCACCAGGTCGATGTCGTCGTAGCGGGACCGGACCCCCTGGTAGGTCTTGCAGGGGCGCAGGCAGGCGTACAGGTCCAGCTCCTTGCGGAGGGCAACGTTGACGCTGCGGAAGCCGGTGCCGATCGGGGTGGTCAGCGGCCCCTTGATCGCCACCCCGTTGCCGCGGATGGAGTTGAGCACCTGCTCGGGCAGGGGCGTCCCGTACTTGTCGATGACCTCGGCCCCGGCCTCCTGGACGTCCCAGTCGAACTGGACGCCGGTGCCCTCGAGCACCCGGCGGGTCGCCTCCGACAGCTCAGGTCCGACCCCGTCCCCGGGGATGAACGTGACGCGATGGGCCATGGTGGAAGCTCCTTTGCTCGCGGTGTCGCTTAGCGTATCTCTACCCCTACGATTGAGGCTGATCCCGTCCCTCGAGACGACCGGAGGCACCCCCTGATGGCTGAAGCAACGGGCAAGGGACTCGAGGGCGTGGTCGCCGCCCAGACCAGGATCTCCGACGTCGACGGCCGGGAGGGCAAGCTCTTCTACGCCGGCTACGACATCGCCGACCTGGCCGCCCATGCCACCTTCGAGGAGACCATCCACCTGCTCCACCACCTGGAGCTGCCGACCGCGGCCCAGCTGTCGGAGACGGTGGCCACCCTGCGGGCCGAGAGCGTGCTCGACCCCCTGCTGGTCGAGCTGGTCGGCTCCCTGGCCGGGCGGACCGGCCCGATGACCACCCTGCGGACGGCGGTGTCGGCCGCGGCCGCCCTCGACCCCGACGACGAGGAGTCGCCGGAGGCCAACCTCCGCAAGGCCTACCGGCTGATGGCCAAGACCCCCCAGATCATCGCCACCTACCAGCGGCTGCGGACCGGCGCGGACGCGATCGAGGCCCGCGACGACCTCGGCATCGCGGCCAACTTCCTCTACGCCCTGACCGGCAAGGAGCCCGACGCCCAGGTCGCCCGCGACTTCGACGTCGTCCTGGTCCTGTACGCCGACCACACCCTGAACGCCTCCACCTTCGCCGGCCGGGTCGCCGCGGCCACCCTGGCCGACATGTACGCCGCGGCCACCGCCGCCGTCGCCACCCTCCAGGGCCCGCTGCACGGCGGGGCCATCACCGAGGTCCGGGAGATGCTCGACGAGATCGGCTCCCCCGACCGGGCCCCTGAGTGGATCCGCGAGAAGCTGGGCCGCAAGGAGAAGGTGATGGGCTTCGGCCACCGCGTCTACAAGACCTGGGACCCCCGGGCGACCGTCCTCCACGACATCGCCGAGCGCCTCGGCCGCCACTTCGGCGAGCCCCGCTGGTTCGACACCTCGATGCGGGTCCAGGAGACGGTCATGGAGGCCAAGAAGCTCTACCCCAACGTCGACTTCTACACCGCATCGGTCTACTCCGCCCTCGGCCTCCCCCCCGACCTCTACACCCCCCTGTTCGCCGCCGCCCGCATGGCCGGCTGGACCGCCCACATCCGCGAGCAGTACGCCGACAACCGCCTGATCCGCCCCGACTCCGAGTACGTCGGCCCCGACCCCCGCTCCTGGCAGCCGCTGGAGTCGCGGGGGTAGGGCACGGCCCTTGCCTGACATCTACCCGGTATGCATACTGCGTATGTAGCCGGGAGGTGACCCTTGTCCGTCAAGCACGCGTTGCTGGCTCTGCTCGACCAGGGACCGCGGCACGGCTACGGGCTGAAGCACGAGTTCGAGGCCAGGCTCGGCCAGAGCTGGCCACTGAACGTCGGGCAGGTCTACAGCACCCTGGCCCGGCTGGAGCGTGACGGGCTGGTCGCGCCCGAGCCCGAGGGGGACGAGGACCCGGAACGGCGGGCCTTCCGGATCCGCGCCCGAGCCCGAGGGGGACGAGGACACAGAACGGCGGGCCTTCCGGATCGCCGGGGCCGGGCGGTCCGCGCTGGCCGAGTGGCTGTCGGCGCCGGTGCCCCGCGAGGCCCTCTCCCGTGATGAGCTGCTGGTCAAGGTGGTGGCGGCGCTGGAGGCGGGAGCCGAGCCGGCCGTGCGGGTGATCCGGGCCCAGCGGACGGCCACCCTGGAGCTGCTGCAGCGCCACACCCGGTCCAAGGCCGAGGCTGCCCGGCGCGGCGACCTGCCGCGGCTGCTGACCATCGATCTGCTGATCGCCCAGGCCGAGGCCGAGGTGGCCTGGCTCGACCGCTGCGAGGCCCGGGTCGCCGCCGGGGCGAGCGACCCTGGAGGGGAGGTCCGACGATGACCGCGGTACTGGAGCTGGATCAGGTGGCGAGGGTCTACGGAGACGGCCGGACCGCGGTGCAGGCCCTGGATGGCGTGTCGCTCCGGGTCGCGCCGGGCGAGCTGGTGGCGGTGATGGGGCCGAGCGGGTCGGGCAAGTCGACGCTGCTCAACCTGGCCGGCGGGCTGGACCGGCCGACCACCGGGCGGGTGGTGGTCGACGGCACCGAGCTCGGCCGGCTGGACCGACGGCGGCTGGCGGCTCTCCGGCGGCGCCGGGTCGGGTATGTGTTCCAGGACCTCAACCTGCTGCCCGGCCTGACCGCGGTCGAGAACGTCGCCCTGCCTGGTGAGCTCGACGGGGTCGGCACCCGGCAGGCCCGGGCCGAGGCGCTGGCCGCCCTCGACCAGGTCGGGCTGGCGGACCGGGCAGGAGCGTTCCCCGACCAGCTGTCCGGGGGTGAGCGGCAGCGGGTCGCCATCGCCCGGGCCGTCGTCGGCCAGCGGGTCCTGCTGCTGGCCGACGAGCCCACCGGCGCCCTGGACAGCCTGGCCGGGGAGGCGGTCCTGGAGCTGCTGCGGACCAGGTGCGAGGCCGGGATCGCCGGGGTGCTGGTCACCCACGAGGCCCGCTACGCGGCCATCGCGGACCGGGTGGTGTTCCTGGCCGACGGCCGGGTCGTCGACCAGACCACGGTCGCCGGAGGCGTCGTGTGACCGCCGGCCACGGTCGCCGGAGGTGTCGTGTGACCGCCGGTTCGAGCCTGCGGGCCCTGGCCAGGCTGGCCTGGCGGGAGGCCGCCCGCCATCCCGGGCGGAGCCTGCTGGTGGCGTCCGCGCTCGCCCTGCCGACGGCGATGCTGGCCAGCGCGACGGTGGTGCTGCGCTACGGCGACCTCGCCGCCAGCGGCAGCTTCGGCATGAGCAACCTGTTCATGCTGGTGTTCCTGCCGATCGTGGCCGTGGCCGCGCTGACCGCGGCGGCCGCGCTCGGCGTCGGGGCCAGGCGACAGCTCCGCGAGCTGGGGCTGCTGGCGGCCGCAGGTGGCGGCGGCCGGCACCTGGGGGGGCTGGTGCTGCTCCAGGGGTTCGGGGTGGGGCTGGTCGGCGGGCTGGCCGGCATCCCCCTCGGCCTGGCCGTCACCTGGGCCACCCTCCCGCTGTCGCGCAGCTGGCTCAGCCCGGTGCGGGACGAGACCGGCGCCCTGCTGGTCCCGCGGTTCTCGGTCGTCGGGCGCAACATGGCCTGGACGGCCGCCTTCGCGGTGGTCCTGGCCCTGCTGACCGCGCTCCGGCCGGCGATCACCGCCGCCCGGGTCCCGGTGGCGATGGCCCTGGCCGGACGCCGGCCCGGCCGGCGCCTCCGGCCCCGGCTGGTCGCGATCGGCCTGGCGGTCGCCGTCACCGGCCTGGCGCTCCAGGTGGCCGCCAACGTCCTGGCCGCCCGCGGGGTGGTCCTGCCCGTCCAGCTGGAGCTGCTCGCCTTCGGCTCCTTCCGCAGCATCCCGTCCCCGCTGGTCGTCACCCTGGCCGGGATGGCCCTGTGCACGCCGGCGCTGGTCGCGCTCTGCGGGCGGCTTGTCCCGGCCCGGCCGGCCGCGCTGCGCCTGGCCGCCCGTGACGCGGCCAGGAACCCGGGGCGAACCGGCCCGGCGGTGACAGCGGTCGCGGCCGGCCTCGGCATGCTGGTGGTCCTGGCCGGCCTCGCCTCCCTCCCCGACACGCGGTCGAGCGGCCTGCTGGTGCCGGGAGAAGCCGGCTACCTGGTGCAGCCCCCGGCGCCGGGGTTCCCGCCGGCCCTGCGGGTCCTGCTGGCGATCTTCACCGTGCTGACGGTGGCCGTGGTCCTCACCGTCAACGCTCTCGGCCGGGCCGAGGCCCGCGACGACCTGGCCGTGCTGGAGCTGCTGGGGGCGTCCCCCCGGACCCACCGCGCCCTCGCCGCCGCCTCCGCCTGGCTGCTCACCGAGCTGGGCGCACTGGTGGGCGCCCTCGCCGGCCTGTCGCCGGTGCTGGTCGAGCGGCTCAACCGCTGGCAGTGGGCGCCATTCCCGATGGACGTGCCCTGGGCGACCCTGGCCCTGGTGGTCCTGGCCGTCCCCGCCGTGGCGGCGGGAGCCGCCGCCCTGGCCGCCAGCCGGCCGGTCCACTACCCGACCGGGCGCCGCCCGGCCTGACGGATGCCGGAGGGCAGGGGAAGCGTGGTAACCTTTACTCATGAGTGAAGAAGTAAAGGAACCTCGCCAGCGGCCGCGGACGACCCGGCTGAGCAGCAAGCATCAGGCCACGATCCCGGTGGCGGTGCTCGCCGAGGCTGGGGTCCGGGCCGGGGAACGGCTCAAGGTCGAGGCGCTGGGCCCGGGGAGGATCGTGCTCACGCGAGCCGATGAGGATTTCGACGAGCTGCTCGGGGCGCTCGGGAATGATGTCTATCCCCCGGGCTATCTCGAAGACCTCCGCGGCGAATGGGACTAGCGCTGCTCGACAGCTCGATCGTGATCGGCGCGCTCAGCCGCGACGATGCCATCCACGAAGCCGCCAGCCGGGCCGTCCGGGCCGAGCGGGACCGCCACGCGCTCGCCATCTCGGCGCTCACCTACGCCGAGATCCTGGTCGGCCCGCTGCAGGCCGGGGGACGGGCGGTTGCGGTCCTCGAGCGCTTCGCCGCCCAGGTGCGGATCGTGGACCTCTCTCCCGACATCGCCAGGCTTGCCGCCGAGCTGCGGGCGGCGCGGGGGCTCAAGCTGCCGGACGCCGTGATCCTGGCCACCGGCCTGCGCCTCGGGGCGGACGTGATCCTGACCGCGGATGCCAGATGGAAGGGCATCGAGAAGGTCGCCGTCGTCGACGGCCGGTAGACGTCGGGTCAGCTCGGGACCGGGCGGGGCAGGAGGCCGGCGGTGTGGACGACCTCGGGGACGGCGGAGGTGGGGCCGAGACCCATGAGGTGGATGCCGCGGACGCCGGGGAGGGTGCGGACGGCCTTGACCATCTCGGCGGCCACGGCGATGCCTTCGGCGCGCTGGTCGCGGGCGGTGCGGATGCGGTCCAGGACGGCGTCCGGGACCGACCAGCCGGGGAGGGCGGCGAAGCGCTCCAGCTGGGCGGCGGAGGCGGGCGGGAGGATGCCGGCCAGGATGGCCACCCGGTCGGGGAGGCCGCGGGCGGCCAGGCGGTCCAGCCAGGCGGCGAACTGGTCGACGTCGTAGATCGGCTGGGTCTGGGCGAAGGTGGCGCCGGCGTCGGCCTTGGCGGCCAGGCGGGCGCCGCCCGAGGGGTCGGCGCCGGGGGCCTCGGCCACGCCGACCAGGAACCGGGCCGGCGGGTCGATCGGGGTGCCGCCGGGGCCGCGGCCCCGGCCGAGGTCGGTGGCCAGGCGGGCCAGGCCGACGGCGTCGAGGTCGAACACCGGCTTGGCCCCGGTGCGGCCCACCTCCATCGGGTCGCCGGACAGGCAGAGCACGGCCCGGATGCCGAGGGCATGGGCGCCGAGCAGGTCGGCGGTGAGGGCCAGGCGGTTGCGGTCCCGGCAGGTCAGCTGGAGCACCGGGTCGAGGCCCTCGCCGGCGGCCAGCATGGCCGCGGCCAGCGGGGTCATGCCGACCCGGGCGGTGGCGTTGTCGGTCACGTTGACCGCGTCGACCAGCCCGCGCAGGGCCCGGGCGGCCCGGCGCACGACCCCCGGGTCGGCCGACCGCGGCGGGACCAGCTCGCCGGTGACCACGAACCGGCCGTCCTCCAGCAGCCGCGAGAGGTTCATCCCTGGCGGGCCGCGGCCACCGTGTTGGCCAGGAGCAGGGCCACGGTCATGGGACCGACCCCGCCGGGAACCGGGGTCAGGGCCCCGGCGACCTCGGCGACCTCGGGCGCGACGTCGCCGACGATCCGGCCGTCGACGCGGTGGTTGCCGACGTCGACCACGGCCGCGCCCGGCTTGACCATGCCGGGGGTGATCATGGCCGGGCGGCCCGCCGCCGCCACCAGCACGTCGGCCTGCCTGGTGAACCCGGCCAGGTCGCTGGTCCCGGTGTGGCACAGGGTCACGGTGGCGTTGGCCCCCGGCGCCTTGGCCGACAGCAGCACGGCCAGGGGCCGCCCGACCAGCAGGCCCCGGCCGACGATGACCACGTGGCTGCCCTCGACCGGGACCTTCTCGCGGCGCAGCAGCTCGACGATGCCGATGGCGGTGCAGGGGGCGAACCGGGGGTCGCCCCGGAGGAGGCGGCCCGCGTTCTCGGGGTGCAGGCCGTCGACGTCCTTGGCCGGGTCGATCGCGTCCTGGACCGCGACCGGGTCCAGCCCGTCGGGCAGCGGCAGCTGGACGAGGATGCCGTGGACCCCGTCGTCGGCGTTGAGCTCGGCCACCGCGGCCAGCACGTCCTGCTGGGAGGCGTCGGCGGGGAGCTCGACCCGCCGCGACCCGATGCCCGAGCGTTCGGCCGCCCGCTGCTTGGAGCCGACGTAGATGTGGGAGGCCTCGTCGTCCCCGACCAGCACCGCGGCCAGGGTCGGGCGCCGGCCGGCCGCGGCCAGCCGCTCGACCTCCTCGGCCAGCTCGCCCCGGATGGCCGCCGCCACCGCCTTGCCGTCCAGCACCCTCGCCGCCATCGGCATCCCTCCCATGGAGCCGTTCGTGCTCCCCCGTGAGGGGGGGGCCAGGCTATCCTCCGTTAGCAGTGGTTGCCCGTGATCGGCCACCACTCACTGTAGTCAGCACTTACGCACTGACAGGTGCTGGTCTAACCCGATGAGATTCGGTGCCGGCTTCTCGCTTCGATGTGGTCAGCCCGACTGGGTCGGGTCTTACGTCCACTCCACGAGCGTTTACCGTCTCCCGGCCACTCCGGGCGACGTGATCTATCAGCTTGGCGAGGTTTCGGGCGGCGTTGAGGTCTCGGTCGATGACATGACCACACGCCTCGCAGACGAAGATGCGCTCGCCGAGGGTGAGCTTGTCTTTCACCCATCCGCAGGCCGAGCACGTCTTAGACGACGGATAGAAACGGTCGGCGACGACTAGCCGACTGCCGTACCAGGCAGTCTTGTAGCTGAGTTGACGGCGCAGCTCGGCCAGGCCGGCATCGGACAGGACCCGGGCGAGGCGGCGGTTGCGAACCATCCCGGCAACGTTGAGTTGTTCCACGACCACCGTGCCGTGTCCGGTGGCGAGGGCGGTGGTGAGCTTGTGGATGGCATCGCGGCGGAGGTTGGCCGAACGAGCATGGACTCGGGCCAGCGCCCGTCGAGTCTGCCTCCTACGCTTCGACTGGGGTTTACAGCGGGCAAGCTGACGGTTCAGCCGACGGAGCTTGTGCAGCTGGCACTCAAGGGAACGAGGATTGGCGATCCTGACACCGGTGGACAGCACGGCCAGATGGCGAACGCCGACGTCCACCCCGACCACGGTTCGTTCGCCGTTGCCAGCCGAAACATGTCGTTGGACCTCGACGGTGAAGGAGACGAACCAGCGGTCGGCCTGACGGCTGATGGTGGCGGCGAGAATGCGGGCGGTGCCCAGGTCCAGGCGGCGGGTGAGCTTGCGCGTTGACTCGTGAGACTTGAGGACTCCAATGCGCGGGAGCTGGACGTGCTTACGGTCGGGCAGCACCTTGATCGCGCCGGTGGTGAACCGGCAAGCGTCTCTGGCCCGGCCTTTCTTCTTGAATCGCGGGAAGCCGACCGGGCGTCCCTTGCGGCGGCCACTGCGGGAGTCGCTCCAGTTCTTCAGCGCCCTGGCCAACCCGTCCAGGCCGCTGCTGTAGGCCTCCTTGGAATTCTCGGCCCACCAGGGGGCGACCTGATGCTTAGCTTGATTCCACTCTCGTCGCAAGTCAGGGAGGGTCCATGGGACCTGAGCCGTGGAATCGACCCGACGCTGCTCCAGCCGCGCCTGCACGAGGTGAAGGCCCCAGTTGTAAGCGAAACGGGCCGCGCCTGCGTGCGATGCCAGGGTACGTTGCTGGCTAGGAGTGGGGTCGAGCGCGAACCGGTAGGCCTGGGTCACTGCCGCCATTGGGGCGCCATCCTCCGGTCCGTGACGGTGTCTACCATTCACAATAAAAGTCGACCGCGACAGTCGGCGGGCAAGGCTCGGCGGACCCCCACTCGTCAGCCGGTGCCTAGCGAACCCGGGAGGGCGTCATTGAGGAGCACATCCACGTCGACCTCGCAGGCGGCTAGCTCGCCGCCTTGTGGGTCGTTGACGATCCGGTCGGTCTGCTCCAGGCAGCCGCAGTTCTGACTCGACCCACCCCCGCCGAGCGGCAGCGCGCCGAGGGCCGGTTCGTGCCCGACGTGCTCGGCCCGGGCGTGCGGGTGCTGTTCTGCGGCATCAACCCCGGGCTGTGGTCGGCGGCGGTCGGGCACCACTTCGCCCGGCCCGGGAACCGCTTCTGGAAGGCGCTCCACCTGGGCGGGCTCACCCCGCGGCTGCTCGCCCCCGACGAGGAGGCCGAGCTGGTCGCGCTCGGCCTTGGGATCACCAACCTGGTCGAGCGGGCCACCGCCGGCGCGGCCGAGCTGGGCCCCGGGGAGCTGCGGGCCGGCGGGGCCCGCCTGGCCGCCAAGGCGGCCGCGGCCAGGCCGGAGGTGGTGGCCGTGCTCGGGGTCGGCGCCTACCGGACCGCCTTCGACCGCCCCAAGGCGGCCGTCGGCCCCCAGCCCGACCCGATCGCCGGGTCGCGGGCCTGGCTGCTGCCCAACCCGAGCGGCCTCAACGCCCACTACCAGCTCCCCGACCTGGCCGAGGCGTTCGCCGAGCTGCGCCGTTCGCTTGGCTGACCCGTCAGGAGCTGGGCGGGGCGGGCAGCCGCAGCCCCTGCATCCCGCCGTCGACGGCGAGCACGGTCCCGGTGGTCGCCCCGGCCAGCGGGCTGGCCAGGTAGGCGATGGCGGCGGCGACCTCCTCGGCGGTGACCAGCCGGCCGCTGGGCTGGCGGGCCCGCAGCCCCTGGAGCTCGGCCTCGGGGTCGGCCGCGGCGGCCAGCAGCCGCCGCACCCAGGGGGTGTCGGCCGTGCCCGGGTTGACGCAGCACACCCGGATCCCCTCGGCCAGGTGGTCGGCGGCCATGGCCAGGGTGAGCGACAGCACCGCGCCCTTGGTGGCGCTGTACAGGGCCCGGTCGGGGAGGCCGACGGTGGCCGCGATCGAGCAGGTGTTGACCACCACCGCGTCGGCCGAGGCGCGCAGGAAGGGCAGGGCGGCCCTGGTCACCCGGACGATCCCGAGGACGTTGATGTCGAACACCCGGTGCCACTCGTCGTCCGGGTTGGCCTCCACCGTCCCGGCGGCACCGACGCCGGCGTTGTTGACCAGGATGTCGAGGCCGCCCAGGCGGTCGGTGGCGTCGCGGACCGCCGCCCGGACCGCGGCGTCGTCGGTGAGGTCGGCGCGGACCTGCTCCAGCGGGGGCTCGGGGGTGGCGGCGGCCACGTCCAGGCAGGCCACCCTGGCCCCCCGGGCGGCCAGGAGCCGGGCCGTGGCCAGGCCGATGCCGGAGGCGCCCCCGGTGACCAGGGCGCGCAGGCCGGCGAGCTGTGACCAGGGCGCGCAGGCCGGCGAGCTCGGGGCCGGTCACGGGACGGTCCGGTGGCATGCGGGGGGCCCGGTCAGTGGCGGAAGTGGCGGCGGCCGGTGTGGAGCATGGCCATGCCGGCCGCCGCCGCCGCCTGGGTGACCTCGGGGTCGCGGACGCTGCCGCCGGGCTGGGCCACGGCCAGCACGCCGGCCGCGGCCAGGGCCTCGACGCCGTCGGGGAAGGGGAAGAAGGCGTCGCTGCCGGCGGCCGCCCCCCGGGCCCGCTCCCCGGCCTTGGAGACCGCGATCCGCACCGAGTCGACCCGGCTCTGCTGGCCGGCCCCGACCCCGACGATGCGGCCGTCCCTGGCCAGCACGATCGCGTTCGACTTGACGTGGGCGGCCACCGACCAGGCCAGGGCCAGGTCGGCCAGCAGCTCCGGCCCCGGGGGGTCGCCGGTCTGGAGGTCCCAGCCGGCCGGGTCGTCGGCACCCGGGTCGGGCTCCTGGGCCAGCAGGCCGCCGGCCACCGAGCGGACGCCCAGCCAGCCGGCCGGCCGGGCCGGGTCGACCTGGACCAGCCGCAGGGACGGCTTGCCGGCCAGCACGGCCAGGGCCTCGTCGTCGAAGCCGGGGGCGACCACCACCTCGGTGAAGATGCCGGCGATCCGCTTGGCGGTGGCCGCGTCCAGCGGCCGCGACAGCCCGACCACGCCGCCGAAGGCGCTCTGTGGGTCGCCCTCGAGCGCGCCGGCGTAGGCCTCCTCGAGGGTCGCCCCGAACGCCGCCCCGCACGGGTTGGTGTGCTTGACGATGGTCGCGAACGGCCGCCCGCCGTGCTCGGCGGCCAGGGCCAGGGCGGCGTCGGCGTCGAGCAGGTTGTTGTAGGACAGCTCCTTGCCGGCCACCTGCCTGGCCGCCCCCAGCCCCCACGGCCCGGCCGGCCCGTCGGCGGCGTAGAACGCCGCCCCCTGGTGGGGGTTCTCCCCGTAGCGCAGGGGCTGCCGCAGCCGCCCGGTGACGCCGAGCCGTTCCGGGAACACCGAGCCCGGGTCGGCCGCCTGGCCCATCCAGGTGGCCACGGCGGTGTCGTAGGCGGCGGTGCGGGCGAACGCCTTGGCGGCCAGGGCGCGGCGCTCGGACGGGGTGGTGCCGCCGGCGGCCAGGGCGGTCTCGGCCAGGGGGTAGTCGGCGGGGTCGCAGATGACGGTGACCCAGGCGTGGTTCTTGGCCGCGGCCCGGACCATGGCCGGGCCGCCGATGTCGATGCGCTCGATGGCCAGGGCGGGGTCCACGCCGGGGTCGGCGACGGTCTCCTGGAACGGGTAGAGGTTGACCACCACCAGGTCGAAGGGGGCGATGCCGGCCTCGTCGAGCTCGGCCTGGTGGCCGGGCTGGGAGCGGTCGGCCAGGAGGCCGGCGTGGACCCGGGGGTGGAGGGTCTTGACCCGGCCGTCGAGCAGCTCGGGGAAGCCGGTCAGCTCCTCGACCCGGGTGACGGCCAGGCCGTGGCCCTCGAGGGCGGCGGCGGTGGAGCCGGTGGAGACGACCTCGACCCCGGCGGCGGCCAGGGCGGCGGCCAGGCGGTCCAGGCCCCGCTTGTCGAAGACGCTGACCAGGGCGCGGCGGATGGGCAGGCGGGTCGTCACCGGGCTACCTCCTCGGCCGCCACGATCCGGGCGCGGCGGCCCTCGACCCGGACCCGGCCCTCGGCGACCAGGCGGACGGCCAGGGGGAGGAGCCGGTGCTCCTCCTGCTTGATCCGCCCGTGGAGGCGGTCCTCGTCGTCGCCGGGCTCGACCGGGACCGCGGCCTGGAACAGCACCGGGCCGTGGTCGACCTGCTCGTCGACCAGGTGGACGGTGCAGCCGGTGACCTTGACCCCGTAGGCGAGGGCGTCGCGGACGGCGTGGGCCCCCCGGAAGGCCGGCAGCAGGCTGGGATGGGTGTTGAGGATGCGGTCGGGGAAGGCGCCGACGAACGCCGGGCCGAGGATGCGCATGAACCCGGCCAGGCAGACCACGTCCGGGCGGGCCGCGGCGACCAGGTCGCGCAGGGCGAGGTCGAAGGACGGGCGGTCGGGGTGGTCGGCCGGGCGGACCACGGCGGTGTCGACGCCGGCCCGGCGGGCCCGCTCCAGCCCGAAGGCGCCGGGCCGGTCGGCGCCGACCAGGACGACGGTCATCCCCGAGCCGCGCTCGGCGGCGGCGTCCAGCAGCGCCTGGAGGTTCGAGCCGTGGCCGGACACCAGCACGACCACCCGCTTGTCGTCGGCCACGGCCTCCCCGGTCCTCGGCCCCTGGTTCTGGGCACGGCGGATGCTGCCATCGGGGGCCTGCTCCGGCAACCGGTGGGCGACGCCCGCTGAGAGGATTGAACCACTCCTGCGCATGTGGTTCACTGCGCCAGCCTGCAAGAATGGACGCCGCAGCACGCCCCAGGCGGGAGGAGCTGGACCACGGAATGAGCACCCGGAGGGGTGCCCCGGTGAACCGGGGAGGCACCCATGCCCATCCGGCGGGGGTGTGGCGACCGGGGTCCGTGCCCGAGCAGCTCGGGGTGGCCGGTCTCGGCGCCGCCGGGGCCGCGGCCGCCTACCAGGCGGCCATGGGCGGGGACGGGCTGTGGCTCCCCTGCCCGCTGCGGACGCTCACCGGCATCCCCTGCCCGCTGTGCGGGATGACCACCGCCGCCACCGGCCTGGCCTCCGGCGACCTCGGAGCCGCCCTGGCGGCCAACCCGTTCGTGCTCCTGCTGGCCGGGTTCACCCTGGTCATGGCCGTCCTGATGGCGGCGAGGGCGCTCGGGCGGCTGGACCCCCCGGCTCAATGGCCGGCGTCCCGGCGCCGACAAGGCTACTGGGTGGCCGGCGTGCTGGCCGCCGCGAGCTGGGCGTTCCAGCTCCACCGGTTCGGGTGGGTGTAGATCGGCTCGCCCACCCCGGGTGAGCTGAGCGAGACGACAGGAGGACGACCATGACCGAGGGGCCGACCCCACGCGACCCGCGGGACGAACCGACGCGTGAGCCCCTTGGCGGGCCGGAGGCGCCCGTCGACCAGCCGCCCCCGGACTACCGCCCGGCCGACACCACGCCAGGTCCCCAGGAGGCCCCCCGCTGGGAGTCGCCGGGCGACCCGCCGCCCGCGCCACCACAGGGCGGCGGCTGGGACCCCGGCCCCAGCTCCACGCCCCCGCCGCCCCCGCCGCCGGCCGGCGACCAGGGATGGGGCCAGCAGCCCGGCGAGTACGGCCAGCAGCCGGGCGGGTACCAGCAGCCGGGCGGGCAGTACCCGGCGGCGGGCAGCGGCATGGCCGAGAACGTCGCCTCGGGCCTGTCCTATGTGCTGACCTGGCTCACCGGCCTGATCTTCTTCCTGGTCGACAAGCGCCCCGAGGTCCGCTTCCACGCCATGCAGTCGATCGCCTACGGGGTCCTGTGGACCCTGATCGCGGTGGTCCGGCCGTACATGCCCGGCCCCATCGGCGCCCTGCTCGGCATCGTGCTGTTCGCCTTCTTCATCGGCTGGATCGTCCTGATGATCCAGGGCTTCCAGGGCAAGCACTTCAAGCTGCCTGTGATCGGCGACTTCGCCGAGCAGCAGGCCGGACGACCCGGGATCTGACAAACGACAAGGAGCACCGCTCATGACCCAGGGGTACGGGCCCCAGGACCCCAACCAGCCCGGCTACGGCCAGCAGCCGCCGCAGTCGCAGCCTCCCTACGGCGGCCAGCCGCCGTATGGGACCCCGCAGCCCGGCTACGGGCAGCCCCCGGCGGCCCCGGCGGCCGGCGGCTACGTCCCCGACCAGGCCGGCTACTACATGGGCCGGGCGCTGGCCAACTGGCCCCAGCGGGTCGGCGCCTACCTGATCGACTACCTGATCGCCGCCATCCCGGCGTTCCTGGCCGTGATCCTGTTCAGCGGGACCGACCCGGGCGAGACCCCGAGCGCCGGGGCCGGGGTCATCGCCTTCCTGCTCTACCTGGTCTCGCTGGGCATCTGGATCTACAACCGGGCCATCCTGATGGGCCGGACCGGGCAGAGCTGGGGCAAGCAGGTGCTAAATCTCAGATTGGTCCGGATGGCCGACGGCCAGCCGATGGGCGGGGGCATGGCCTTCGTCCGCGACCTGGCCCACATCATCGACGCCATCCCCTGCTACATCGGCTTCCTGTTCCCGCTGTGGGACGCCCGGCGCCAGACCTTCGCCGACAAGATCATGAGCACGGTGGTGCTGTCGGAGGGCTGAGCCCCGCCCGCTGGGCCGTCGCCGTCAGCGTTCCTTGACGGCGGCGACGGCCAGCTCGGCCGCCTCGGTGGGGTTGCGGCCGACCCGCACCCCGGCCGCCTCGAGGGCGTCGGCCTTGGCCTGGGCGGTGCCGCTCGACCCGGAGATGATCGCCCCGGCGTGGCCCATGCGCTTGCCCGGCGGGGCCTCGAACCCGGCGATGTAGGCGACCACCGGCTTGTCCATCCGCTCGGAGATGAAGCGGGCCGCCCGCTCCTCCTCGTCGCCGCCGATCTCGCCGATCATCACCACGGCCTCGGTCTCCGGGTCGTCCTGGAAGCGCCCGAGGACGTCGATGAAGCTGGAGCCGACCACCGGGTCGCCGCCGATGCCGACGCAGGTCGTCTGGCCGACCCCGGCCGCCGCCATCTCGTACATCACCTGGTAGGTGAGGGTGCCCGAGCGCGACACCAGGCCGACCGGCCCGGCGTGGGTGATCTCGCCGGGGATGATGCCGACGTTGGCCTTGCCGGGCGAGATGACCCCAGGGCAGTTCGGCCCGACCAGGGCGACGCCCTTGGCCTTGATGTAGTTGTAGGCCCTGGTCATGTCGAGCACCGGGATGTTCTCGGTGACCAGCACGACCACCCCGATGCCGGCGTCGGCGGCCTCGTAGAGGGCGTCGACCGCGAACCGGGCGGGCACGAAGATCAGCGAGGTGTTGGCCCCGGTCTCGGCCACCGCCGAGGCCACGGTGTTGAACACCGGGATGCCCTCGACGTCCTGGCCGGCCTTGCCCGGGGTGACCCCGGCGACCACGTTGGTGCCGTACTCGCGGTTGCGCAGGGCGTGGAAGCGGCCCTCGCGCCCGGTCAGGCCCTGCACGACCAGCCGGGTGCCTTCGTCGA
>OBLS010000199.1_pt1 | contig 19336 bp, 19 predicted proteins | sample 1519901 | NCBI WGS metagenome assembly OBLS01 (sample SAMEA3113585, study PRJEB22503) | soil metagenome | reverse complement strand
CCGCGCTGACCGTCGCTCCCTACGCGCCGTGGTCCTCGGACCGGTCGATGATCGAGCGCAACCGGTCGCGCATCCGGCGGCACAACCGGTTCCAAGCCTGATCCGGAGCCGGCGCGGTTTGACCTGCCGGGCGCCGGTGCACCCTTGTCTGTGACGGCCGAGGGCGAGGGATGGGCATGGACGCACTCACGCAGGTCCGGCAGGACCACCGCAAGCTCGAGGGGCTGCTGGAGCGGTGCGAGCAGCTCGACGGCGACGACGAGGAGCGTGACGTCCTCCTCGGGCAGCTCCAGTCCACCATCCGCCACCACGTCGACCAGGAGGAGTCGATCCTCTACACGATCTTCAGGGAGCGGGCCCGGCGGGCCGAGATCGACCTGGACCCGCTCGAACGCGCCGTCGAGCAGCACCGCCTGATCGACCGGCTCAGCAACGAGCTGACCGACGGCGGGCCCGACGACACCACCCTCAAAGCCAGGCTCACCGTGCTGGCCGAGCAGGTCCACACCCACCTCGACGACGAGAACACCCACCTGCTCACCGCCATCGAGGACCTGCTCGACGACGACACCCTGATGGAGCTGGGCCGCCGCATGGAGCAGCGCGACCGGATACTCGAGTCCCGCCGCCAGCTCGCCACGGTGGTCCCGGGCAGCCCCCGCACCCGCCGCCTCGCCGCCGCCCTCGGTGGCCTGGCCGCGGTCGGCACCGCCCTCCTCACCGTCCTGGTCCGCCGGCGGCGCCCCCCGCCCCCGCCACCCACCGGCTGGCGACGCATCCGCCGCCGCTGACCTCCTGACCTTCCCTCCGGACCCCTACACTACGGCCCGGAGGAGTGGCCGAGCGGCCGAAGGCAGCGACCTTGAAAGTCGCCGGACCCGAGAGGGCCCCGTGGGTTCGAATCCCACCTCCTCCGCGGCAGCGGAGCTGGGGAGGTGCGATGGCTGAGCAGTCGGTGATGCTCGAACAGGTGCGGCGGTACTTCGAGTCCCCGGGCGCGGACGTCGAGTGGGCGCACGAGCTGTACCACGACGACGCCGTGCTGGAGTTCCCGCAGTCGGGGGAGCGGTTCGAGGGCGTGGACAACTTCACCGAGTGGCGGCGGCGGTACCCGGGGGACGTGCGCTACCGGCTGCGGCGGGTCACGGCGCGTGACGACCTGGTCGTGGTCGAGCTCTCGGTCGCCTACGACGGGGGGCCCTGGCAGTTCGGGGTGCAGCTGCTCGAGTTCCGGGGGGACAAGGTGGCCCGGGAGCGGATCTACGTCATGGAGGGGTGGGAGGCGCCGGCGTGGCGGGCCCAGTGGCGGTCGGAGACGCCGGCGGACCCGCCCGCTTGAGGAACGCCCGGACCGCGCGGTTGAACGCCTCGGGGGCCTCGATGTTGGCGACGTGGCCCGTGTCCGGGAGCACGACCAGGGTCGAGGGCCGGATCGAGGCCTCGAGGTCCCTGGCCACGCTCAGCGGGGCGCGGACGTCCTCGGCGCCGTAGAGCAGCAGGGTGGGGACGTCGATGCGGGGGAGCACGTCGCGGAGGTTCTCGGCCGAGGCGCGGGCCATGGCCCGGAAGCCGGTGGGCTGGAAGGCGCGCATGGCGGCGCCGAACGCCGCCACGGCCACCGGGTCGGTTCCCTCGGAGAACATGGTCGGGAGGAGGGTCCCCACGAACTCGTCGGGGGCCAGGTCGGCCAGGACCAGGGCCTGGCGGAGGCGCTGGTCGGCCGCCTCCGGGGGCAGGGAGCCGCCCCAGCCGGCATAGGCCGAGGCCAGGACCAGCGTCCTCGGGATCTCGGGGTGGCGGCGGTAGAGGGCCAGGGCCAGGGCGCCGCCGAAGGAGAGGCCGGCCACGTGCGGGGCGCCCAGGCCGAGGGCGGCGATGAAGCCGGCCAGGGCGTCGGCGTAGCCGGCCATGCCGAACGACTCGGGGGGGTCGGAGGAGCCGCCGGCCCCTGGGGCGTTCCAGGCGATCAGGGTGAAGTCGTCGCCGAGCCCGTCGAGCTGGGGGCGCCAGGTGGTGGGGCCGTCGCCCACGTAGCCGTGGAGCAGGACGAGCGGTGGGCCGCTCCCGGCGCGCTCGTAGGTGATGCGGAGGCCATCGACCTCGATCATCTCCATGACGCGACCAGCTTGCCCACCGGCCGGCCCCCTGGCAACCGTCACCGCCCTTGCCGGCCGAACGCCCCCTCCCCGACGGGCGGTAGCGGGCCCGGGCGCTACTTGCCCGGCTGGATGAGCTCGGTGTTCAGGTAGGCCTGGAGGGCGGCTGGGACCCGGACCGAGCCGTCGGGCTGCTGGTGGTTCTCGAGCAGGGCGACGATGGTGCGGCCGACGGCCACGGCGGTGCCGTTGAGGGTGTGCAGGGGGCGGTTGCCCTCGGGCTCCCTGACCCGGCAGCCGATGCGGCGGGCCTGGTAGTCGGTGCAGTTGGAGGTCGAGGTGAGCTCCCGGTAGGTGCCCTGGGAGGGGATCCAGGCCTCGCAGTCGAACTTGCGGGCGGCCGAGCCGCCGAGGTCGCCGGCGGCGATGTCGACCACCCGGTAGGGCAGCTCGAGGGCCTGGAGGATCTCCTCCTCGCGGGCCAGCAGCAGCTCGTGCTCGGTGGCCGAGGCCTCGGGGAGCACGAACGACACCATCTCCACCTTGTCGAACTGGTGGACCCGGAAGATGCCCCGGGTGTCCTTGCCGTAGGACCCGGCCTCGCGGCGGAAGCAGGTCGAGAAGCCGGCGTAGCGCAGGGGCAGGGCCCCCGGGTCGAGCAGCTCGTCGCTGTGGTAGGCGACCAGCGGGACCTCGGAGGTGCCGGTCAGGTACAGGTCGTCGTCGGCGGTGCGGAAGATCTGCTGCTCGTCGGTGGGCAGGAAGCCGGTGCCGAACATCGCCTCCCGGCGGACCAGCACCGGGGGGACCATGGGCACGAACCCGGCGGCGGTGAGGCGGTCCATGGCGAAGCGGACCAGGGCGAACTCGAGCAGCGCCCCCGGGCCGGTCAGGTAGCCGAAGCGGGCCCCCGACACCTTGGCCGCCCGGACGGTGTCGATCGCGCCCAGCAGCTCGCCCAGCTCCAGGTGGTCGCGGACGGCGAAGTCGAAGTCCCTTGGGGTGCCGACCCGGCGCAGCTCGACCGAGTCCTCCTCGCCGCCGGCCGGGGTGGCCGGGTCGGGCAGGTTGGGCATCCGGGCCTGGAGCTCGTCCAGCTCGGCCTGGGCGGCCCGCAGGCGGGCCTCGGCCTCGTCGAGGCGGTCCGACAGCTCCTTGAGGCCGGCCAGGACCTGCTCGCGGTCGCCGGGGGCGGCCCGGGCGACCTCCTTGCCGCGGCGCTTCTGCTCGGCCCGCAGGGCGTCGACCTCGGTGACCAGCCGCCGGCGCTCGGTATCGGCCGCCAGCAGCCGGTCGACCTGGTCGGCGGCGCCGGGGCCGCGCTTGGCCAGGGCGGCCTTGACCCCCTCGGGGTCGTCACGGACGAGCTTCAGGTCCAGCATGCCCCTAGGCTACCGGACCGGCGCAGCCCAATTTCGGAGCTACAATGCGGGAACTTTGGATGAAGGTCGGCTTCGACAGCTTCTCGGCGCCGTGGCCAGGGGCGAGCTGTCCACCGAGGACGCCGTGACCCGCCTGGCCGCCTTGCCGTTCGAGGACCTCGGCTTCGCCCGGGTCGACCACCACCGGGCGCTGCGGGGCGGGCCCGAGGTCGTCTACGGCCCCGGCAAGACCCCGGCCGAGGCGGCCCGGATCGTGGCCGCCCTGCTCGCCCAGGACGCCTCGCCGGTGCTGGTCACCAAGGCCACGGCCGAGCACGCCGAGGCGGTCCGGGAGGTCGCCCCCGGGGCCCGCTGGCATCCCCGCTCGGGGATGCTGGTCTGCCGGCCGGCCGAGCCGGACGGTTCACGGGCCGGGCTGGTCGGGGTGGTCTGCGCCGGGACCGGCGACCTGCCGGTGGCCGAGGAGGCCTGGGTCACGGCCGAGGCGTTCGGCTGCCGGGTCGACACCCTGGCCGACGTCGGCGTGGCCGGCGCCCACCGGCTGTTCGCCGAGGCGGCCCGCCTCCAGGCGGCCGACGTGCTGGTGGTGGTGGCCGGGATGGAGGGCGCCCTGCCCTCGCTGGTCGCCGGGATGGTGGCGGCGCCGGTGGTGGCCGTGCCGACCAGCGTCGGCTACGGGGCCGCCTTCGACGGCCTGGCCGCCCTGCTGGCCATGCTGAACTCCTGCGCCGTCGGGGTCAGCGTGGTCAACATCGACAACGGCTTCGGGGCCGGCGCCCTGGCCGCGAGAATGCTGCGGATCCGGAGCCGCGCATGACCTTCGCCTACTTCGACTGCTTCGCCGGCGTGGCCGGGGACATGGTGCTGGGGGCGCTGCTGGACGCCGGCGGGTCGCCCGACGCCCTGCGGGCGGGGCTGTCCGGGCTGCCCGTCGACCCGTTCGAGCTCGAGGTGACCCAGGTGGAGCGGGGCGGGATCGGCGCCACCCACGTCCGGGTCAGGGCCGAGCGCTCCCACGTGATCCGCACCTGGGCCTACCTGCGGGGCGCCCTGGGCGAGGCCGACCTGCCGGCCCCGGTCCGCGACCGGGCCCTGGCCAGCTTCGGCCGGCTGGCCGAGGCCGAGGGCCGGATCCACCGCAAGCCGGTCGACCAGGTCCACTTCCACGAGGTGGGGGCGGTGGACGCGGTGGTGGACATCGTCGGCAGCGCCCTGCTCCTGCACGACCTGGGCGTGGCCGAGGTGTGGGCGTCGCCGGTGGCCACCGGGACCGGCCTGGTCCGGACCGAGCACGGGATGCTGCCGGTGCCGGCTCCGGCGGTGGTCGAGCTACTCCAGGGGGTCCCGATCTACTCCGGCGGGGTCGCGGCCGAGCTGACCACCCCGACCGGGGCGGCCATCCTGGCCGCCAGCGCCGGCCGCTACACCGACCTGCCGCCGATGCGGGTGGCCGCCACCGGCTACGGGGCCGGGACCCGGCAGCACGACGAGCTGCCCAACCTGCTCCGGGTGCTGCTGGGCGAGCGCACCGAGGACGACCCGTCCGGCGACGGCGGGCTGGTGCTGGAGGCCAACCTCGACGACATGACCCCGGAGCTGGCCCCCTGGGTGCTGGAGCGGCTGTTCGAGGCCGGGGCGGCCGACGTCTGGTTCACCCCGATCCACATGAAGAAGGGCCGGCCCGGCATCACCCTGTCGGTGCTGTGCACCCCGGGCACGGACGCGGCCGTGCGCGAGCTGCTGTGGCGCGAGACCTCGACCCTGGGCGTCCGCGGGCTGCCGGTGCGCAAGTGGATGCTGGAGCGGCGGGTGCTCACGGTGTCGGTGCCGGGGGGCAAGGTCCGGGTCAAGCTGGGCCTCGACGGCGGCCGGGTGGTCAACGTGGCCCCCGAGTACGCCGACTGCGCCCGCCTGGCCGCGGCCACCGGCCGGCCCCTCAAGGACCTCATGGCCAGGGCCCAGGCGGCCGCCCTGGCCACCCTGGACGCCGAGGACCGCGCCCCCTAGGCCACCGGCACGGCCGGGCTGACCAGCAACGGCTCCCGCAGCTCGACCTCTTCCAGGCCCTCGACGTAGCTGCGGACGGTGCCGAGCTGGACGGCCATCTCGACCGGCATCTGGCGGTCGGCGGCCCGGGTCTCGCGCTCCGAGGTGAGGTAGGTGAGCTCGGTGAAGCCGGTGCCGTCGGCGTGCTCGGCCACGGTCACCCCGAGGACGTGGGGGGCGCGGTCGCGCAGGGTCCGCTCGACCTCGGCCCGCATGGCGGCCAGGCGGACCGGGTCGGCCAGGCGGCCCTGGACCATCCGGACGAAGCCGGCCTCGCCGTTGTCGCCGTCCTTCATGGTATGCACCACCGGGCAGTCGTACCAGCGCCCGGGACCGGCCAGGTGGCGGTCGGCCGCGGCCTGCCAGGCGGCCAGCTCCGGCCGGTCGCGGTCGCGCCGGGCCGCCGCCTCGGTGTCGTAGCGGAGGACGAGGACCAGCTCGCCGCCGTCGCCGATGCCGGCGGTCAGCCGCCGCCAGCCGAGCACGCCGGCGCCGAGCTCCCGGCGAAAGCGGTCGATCTCGCCGAGCGTTGCGGCGCCGTCAACGGCCTGTCCGCGCAGAATCCGGATGAACACCGCAACTACCCCCCAGGTCGACGAGCGGCTCAGCCTACCCGGCACGCCCGGCCGTCTCAATCTGGGACGCGCGGGCCTCGCGGCGCATGCGCAGCCCGACCACGCCGAGGGCGATCCCGAAGGCGATCGAGACCAGGGCGAGCAGGCTGTGGACGGCCTTGAAGGCGGCGTCGTGGGCGGGGTCGCTGACGATGTTCCAGATGCGGGTCGCCCACACCCAGATGGTCCAGGCGGCCGCGGCCAGCAGCAGGGTCGAGCGGGATCGGAGGGTTCGCATGGCCAGATCCTACGGCGTGGGGGCCGGTCCCGCCGCCGCGGCCGGGGCCCGGGTGGGCTCGTCCAGGCCGAGGGTGCGGGCGATGTTGGTCTTGAGGATCTCGCTGGTGCCCTCGTACAGGCGCATGGCCCGCACGAACCGGGCCCAGCGCTCGACCCCCATCTCGGTCATGTAGCCGTTGCCGCCGAACACCTGGATGGCCCGGTCGGCCACCCTGCCGACCATCTCGGTGGCCACGTACTTGGCCATGGCCGCCTCCTGGCGGCCGTCGGCCCCGGCGTCGAGCCGGGCTGCCAGGTCGTAGACCAGCAGCCGGGCCTGGGTCAGCTCGGCCAGGGTGTCGACCACCATCCCCTGCACGTACTGGTTGGCCCCGATGCGGCGGCCGAAGGCCTCCCGGACCTTGGCGTACTCGAGCATCCGCTCGTACAGGTGCTGGGCGACCCCGACGGCCATGGCGGCGATCGAGACCCGGCCGCCGTTGATCCAGCGCATGGCCGAGTAGAAGCCGTAGCCCTCCTTGCCCAGCAGGGCGTCCTCGCCGACCCGGCAGTCGGTGAAGACCAGCTCGGCCTGGTGCTCGTCGTACATGGTCCGCTGGCGGCGGCCGACCTCGAACCCGGGCGCGTCGGTGTCGACCAGGAAGCAGCTGATGCCGCCGCGGGCGCCCTTGCCCGGGTCGGTGACGGCGAACAGGATCACGTAGTCGGCCTCGGCCCCGTGGGTGATGAAGTGCTTGCGGCCGTTGATCACCCAGCCGCCGTCGGCCCGCTCGGCCCGGGTCCGGATCCGGGTCGCGTCCGAGCCGGCGTCGGGCTCGGACAGGGCGAAGCAGGCCTCCCGCTCGGCCCGCATGGTCGGCTGGAGGTAGCGCTCCTGCTGCTCGGGCGTGCCGTCGAGGAGGATCGGGGTCGGACCCTCGACGCTGGGGAGCACCCCGCCGGGCATGGCCAGGAGCAGGCCGTGGCGCATGCACTCCTCGACGCACAGGACCAGGCCCAGGTAGCCGACCCCGCCACCGCCGGCCTCCTCGGGCATGAACAGCGAGTAGTAGCCCTCGGCGGCCGAGCGCTTGCGCAGGGCCCGCTTCTCCTCCTGAAGGGAGGCGAAGGTGCCGGTCTCGGTGATCTCCTGGGCGTACTGGGCTTCCTTGGGGGCGATCTCCCGCTGGATGAAGGTCCGGATCGCCTCCCGCAGCGCGACCAGTTCCTCGGGCAGTTGCACGACCGTCATCTGGGCACCACCTCCGCTGCTGACACCGTGTCCCAGCCTAGACCACCCGGCGGCCGTCCTGGAACACCGCAAGGGGTCGTTGCAGGGCGGTGATGTCGGTGGCGGCGTCGCCGTCGGCGACGAGCACGTCGGCGGCCGCTCCCTGGCGCAGGACGCCCCGGTCGGCGATGCCCAGCAGGTCGGCGGCCTCGCCGGTGGCCGCCCTGACGGCGGCCAGGGTGTCGAGGCCGGCGTCGACCATGAAGGCGGCCTCGCGAGCCGCCCCGCCGCCGTGAGGGTTGTCGGGGGTGCCGGCGTCGGTGCCGGCCACGGCCGGGACGCCGGCGGCGACGGCGGCCCGGAACGACCGGGCCTGGGCCTCGGCGGCCGGCCGGGCCCGGGCCTTGATCCATTCGGGCACGCTCGGCCCGCCGAGGATCCCGTGGGGGGCCAGGAAGGTCGCGGACAGCCGTGCCCCGGTGGCCAGGAACAGCTCGATGGCCGCCTCGTCCAGGAACATGCCGTGCTCGATCGAGTCGACCCCGGCCCGCAGGGCCGACGCCACCCCGCCCTCGCCGATGGCGTGGGCGGCCACGGTCAGCCCCAGGCGGTGGGCCTCGTCGACCAGGGCGTCCAGCTCCGGCTGGGTGTAGGCGGGCTCGCGGGGGTCGACCCCCTGGGTGAGCACCCCCCCGGTGGCCACCACCTTGATGCAGCGGGCCCCCATGGCCAGGTTGGCCCGGACGGCCGCCCGCATGTTGTCGACCCCGTCGGTGACCCGCCCCAGGTACGGGATGTGGCCGCCGGTCATGGTCACCGCCGGGCCGGAGGCGACCACCCGCGGCCCGGCGACCGTGCCCGCCTCGACGGCCCGGCCGACCAGCACCGCCTCGGCCCCGGGGGCGCCGAGGTCACGGACCAGGGTGACGCCGTGCTCGAGCTGGCGGCGGGCGTTGGCCACGGCGGCCAGGGTCCGCTCGGCCTCGCTCCCGGGCACGTCGGCGGCCAGGTCGGGACCGCCGCTGGCCACCAGGTGGACGTGGGCGTCGACCAGCCCGGGGAGCAGGGTGGCCCCGGGGAAGTCGAGGGCCGGGAGCTGCCCGGCGCCCTCGGGGAGGCCGGCGGCCGGCCCGGCGTAGGCGATGCGGCCGCCCTCGACGAACAGGGCGGCGTCGGGGACGGGCTCGGCACCGGTGCCGTCGACCAGCCGCGGGGCGCGCAGCACGACGGGGTCGGGGGTCTCGGGGCCGGTCATGTGGAGTGTGGGCGAAGGGGGACTTGAACCCCCACGTCCTTGCGGACACAGGAACCTGAATCCTGCGCGTCTGCCAATTCCGCCACTCGCCCAGGGGAATCGAGCGGGGATTGTAGCACGGCCGTGACCACCCGAGCCGAGGAACCCGCTGGTCACCGACTAGAGTGGGTACACTGCCGCGAGCCGGTTGGCTGAGCGGTTGGCTGCGCAGGGAAGGAGTGCCCGAGGGCTCGGACCATGAGGATCTTGCGGGACTTCGAGCGGCGCCTCGAGGGCGCGGTGGAAGGGCTGTTCGCACGGGCCTTCCGCTCCGGGGTGCAGCCCGTCGAGCTGGGCAAGCGCCTGGTCCGGGAGGTGGAGGACGGGCGCACGGTCGGGGTGAACCGGGTGTACGTGCCCAACGTGTACGTCTACCAGCTGTCGCCCGGCGACCGGGAGCGCTTCGCCGACTACGAGGTGGCCCTGGCCCAGGAGCTGGCCGCCCTGGCCGTCGACACCGCCCGGGAGCGCGACTGGGCCATGCTCGGGCCGGCCCGGATCGAGTTCGAGACGGCCGACGACCTCGAGGTCGGCCGCTTCCGCCTGGAGAGCCGGGTCGAGGCCGACGAGCAGGAGCGGGACTACGCCGCCGCCGGCCCGGCGGCCGGCCAGCCGGTCGGCCCCCACACGGCCATGCTCCCCGGCCAGCGCCCCCGGGCCAAGGTGCAGGCCCCGGCCAGCCTGGTCCTGGTCCAGGGGGGTCAGCCGATCCGGACCTGGCCGCTGGCCACCGGCGAGATCTCGATCGGGCGGGCCGAGCAGTCCGACATCCCCCTGGCCGACCCGGGGGTGTCCCGCAACCACGCCCGGGTGGTGCGCGAGGGCGACGACTTCATCGTCGAGGACCTCCGCTCGACCAACGGCACCGAGGTCAACGGCCAGCCGATCCGGCGCCGCCGCCTGGCCAACGGCGACATGCTGAAGCTGGCCAGCTCGACCCTCCAGTTCCGGCGGGAGGGCTGATGCCGCCGATCTTCCTGCTCCTGGTCAAGATCGCCTTTCTGGTGATCCTGTACCTGTTCGTGGCCAGGGCGGTCCGGGCGGTGACCCTCGACGTGTTCGGGCCGAGGGCCGAGCGCCGCCGGGCCCGGCCGGCCCGGGCGCCCACCCGCCCGGTGCCGCGCACCGGCGGTCCCGGCCGCCCGGCCCGGCGCCTGCCCAAGGAGCTGGTGGTGACCGACGAGGGCGGCCGGCGCACCGTCCCGCTCAAGGAGTCGCTGACCGTCGGGCGGGCGGCCACCTGCGACATCGCCATCCGCGACACCTACGTGTCGAACGTCCACGCCCGCATCTACCAGCGGGACGGGTCGTGGTGGCTGGAGGACCTCGGCTCCACCAACGGCACCTACATGAACCGGACCCGGGTCCAGCAGCCGACCGCCATCGGCCCCGGCGACGAGGTCAAGATGGGCAAGGCCACCCTGGAGCTGCGCCGCTGATGCGCCTGGTATTCGCGGCCGCCACCGACGTTGGTCGGATGCGCAAGAACAACGAGGACAGCTACCTCAGCTCCAAGCCGGTGGCCGCGGTGGCCGACGGCATGGGCGGCCACAGCGCCGGCGAGGTGGCCAGCGCCATCGCCATCGAGGAGCTGGCCGCCCTGGGCGACCGGGGGCCGTGGGAGAACGAGACCGCCGCCACCGACGACCTCAAGCAGGCCATCCTCCGGGCCAACCGGCGCATCCGCGAGATGGCGGCCAGCGACCGCAAGCTGAACGGCATGGGCACCACCCTGGTCGCCCTGCTCGAGGACGGCGACATGGTGCACGTGGCCAACGTCGGCGACTCCCGCGGCTACCTGCTCCGCCAGGGCGAGCTGTCCCAGGTCACGGTCGACCACTCGCTGGTCCAGGAGCTGGTCGACGACGGCCGGCTGTCCCCCGAGGACGCCGAGCGCCACCCCCAGCGCAGCGTCATCACCCGTGCCCTGGGGATCGACCCCGAGGTCGAGTTCGACCTGTTCACCTACAAGCTGCAGATCGGCGACCGGCTGCTGCTGTGCTCGGACGGCCTCTCGGACGTGGTCGAGCCGACCCAGATCCGCAAGGTGCTGCTGCGGGTGCGCAGCGCCCATCGGGCGGCCCGGGAGCTGGTCACGGTGGCCAACGAGCAGGGCGGCCCCGACAACATCACCGTGATCGTGGTCGACGCCGTCGACGAGGCCGCGGCCGAGGTCGAGGAGGCCGGCGGCGACACCACCGGCGACCTGGCCGCCGGGTCGGCCACCGGGGCCCTGCCGGTGGTCGGCGACGCCGAGCTGGACGGCGACCGGAGAGGTCGCGGCGGCGGGCGCGCGGCCAGGGCGGCCAAGGACCGCTCGCTGGCCATGCACCGGCGCCTCCAGCGGATCCTGATCGCCGGGATCGTGGTCGTGGCCCTGGCCGTGCTGCTGGTCGCCGGGCGCAGCTTCCTGCTCAGCCGCTACTGGGTCGGCTTCGACGGCGACGCCGTGGCCGTCTTCCAGGGCGTCCCCGGCGACGTGGCCGGGATCCGGTTCTCGCGCATGGTCGAGCACAGCCCGGTCAGCCGGGCCCAGGTCCCGGCCGGGTACGCCGCCCGGCTGGAGGACGGGGTCCAGGCCGACGGCCTGGCCGACGCCCGCAGCATCGCCCTCTGCGCCCCCCTGGTGTTCAGCCCCGACGGCTGCACCGGGGCGGCGCCGGCGGCGTCGACCACCACCCCGACGACGGCCGCGGCGACCACCACCACCCGGGCCCCGGGAGGCTGATCGGTGGAATCCCGCCGCAACGTCGAGCTGTCGCTGCTGCTCCTGGCCCTGATCCTGTCGGTCGGGGCGTACGTGATCGTCGGCCTGGCCGCCGACAACGAGGTGCCATCGGGCAGCGCCGGCTACGGGGCCACCCTGGCCGGCCTGTTCCTCGGGGCCCACATGGTGCTGCGCTGGAAGGCCCCCCAGGCCGACCCGATCCTGCTCCCGGGGGCGGCCCTGCTCAACGGCCTCGGCCTGGTCATGGTCCGCCGGCTCGACTACGCCGAGGCGGCCAAGGAGAACTACCGCCCCGAGGCGCCGGCCCAGGCCCTGTGGACGGTGCTCGGGGTGGCCGTGTTCGTGGCCGTGATCCTGGTCATCCGCGACCACCGGGTGCTCGACCGCTACCGCTACAGCTGGCTGCTGCTGGGCGTGGTCCTGCTGATGCTGCCGGTCCTGCCGGTGCTGGGCCGGGAGATCAACGGCGCCCGCCTCTGGGTGCGCATCGGCCCCTTCTCCGGCCAGCCGGCCGAGGCGGCCAAGATCGCCCTGGTGGTGTTCCTGGCCGCCTACCTGGCCGAGCGCAAGGAGCTGCTGGCCACCGCCACCTACCGGGCCGGGCCGTTCCTGCTGCCCGAGATCAAGTACTTCATGCCCCTGCTGCTGGCCTGGGCGGCCAGCCTGTTCGTGCTCTTCTTCGAGAAGGACCTCGGCTCCAGCCTGCTGTTCTTCGGGGTGTTCGTGATCCTGCTGTACGTCGCCACCGGCCGCTTCTCCTACGTCGCGGCCGGCCTCGGCCTGTTCGTCACCGGGGCGGTGATCGCCTACAACCTGTTCGGCCACGTCCAGACCCGGGTGGCGACCTGGCTGGACGTCTGGGCGTACTACGACGACCGCGGCTTCCAGCTCGCCCAGGGGCTGTTCGCCATGGCCACCGGGGGGATCCTCGGCCAGGGCTGGAACCAGGGCCGGCCCGACTTCATCCCGTTCGCCTCCACCGACTTCATCTTCGCCGCCTTCGGCGAGGAGCTCGGCCTGCTCGGGGTCACGGCCATGCTGCTGGTCTACCTGCTGATGGTGTTCCGGGGGCTGCGGATCGCCCTGGCCGCCCCCGACGACTTCGGCAAGCTGCTGGCCGTCGGGCTGGTGACCAGCTTCGCCCTCCAGGTGTTCGTGATCGTCGGCGGGGTCACCCGGCTGATCCCGCTCACCGGCATCACCCTGCCCTTCGTGAGCTTCGGCGGCAGCCTGCTGGCCAACTACGCCCTGATCGCGCTGCTGTGCCGGATATCGGACGAGGGCACCCCGGCCCCGGCCGGGCGCCCGGCCGCCCCCGCCGACCCCGGGGAGGTGACGGTCGTCCGATGAACCGGCAGATCCGGCGGGTGGCCGTGGTCGTCCTGGTCGCCTTCATGGCCCTGCTCGCCGCCCCCCTGTACTGGCAGGTGCTGGCGGCCGACCGGCTGGCCAACGACTCCCGCAACACCCGGGTGCTGATCAAGGAGTACTCGATCGAGCGGGGGCCGATCGTCCTCGCCAACAACTTCGAGGTGGCCAGGTCGGTCCGCTCCACCAGGCGTGGCGACCCGCTGGAGTTCGTCCGCGAGTACCCCCAGGGCCCTCGCTACGGCATGGTCACCGGCTTCTACTCGCTGGTCTTCGGCCGCACCCTGGCCGAGCAGGAGTTCAACTCGTTCCTGCTCGGGCGGGCCCCCGAGCAGTTCGGCCAGAACGTCACCGACCTGCTCACCGCCCGCGAGACCCCCGGCGGCACCCTGGTCCTGACCCTCGACCGGGCCACCCAGGCGGCGGCCGAGGGGGCGCTGGGAGGGCGCAAGGGGGCGGTGGTCGCCCTCGACCCGCGCACCGGGGCCGTGCTGGCCATGACCACCTTCCCCCGCTACAACCCCAACCAGCTGTCCAGCCACAACCCGGAGGAGATCCGGCGCAACTGGGAGCGCCTGATCAACGACGAGGACGGGCCGCTGCTGAACCGGGCCGCCGGGGCGCTGTACCCCCCCGGGTCGACCTTCAAGGTGGTCACGGCGGCGGCGGCGCTGGAGAACGGCACCTCCATGAGCGACGAGCTGCCCTCCCCGGACGTCTACGACGTGCCCCAGACCTCGGCCGACATCCGCAACTTCGGCGGCTCCAGCTGCGGCGGGGGCGGCACCCTGACCCTGACCGAGGCGCTGCGGATCTCCTGCAACACCACCTTCGCCGCCCTCGGGGTCGAGCTGGGCAGCGAGAAGCTGGCCGCCGAGGCCGAGAAGTTCGGCTTCAACCAGCCCAGCCCCTACCAGCTCCCGGCGGCGACCAGCTCGATCCCCGAGGAGCAGGACGTGCCCGCCACCGCCCAGAGCGCCATCGGCCAGCGCGACGTCCGCGTCTCCCCGCTCCAGATGGCCACGGTGGCCGCGACCATCGCCAACAACGGCCGGCGGATGGGGCCGTTCGTGGCCCAGCGGGTCGTCTCCGACAAGGGCTCGGTGGTCAAGCGGTTCGAGGGGGAGGACTTCGGCCAGGTGATCCCCGAGCAGGTGGCCGGCGACCTCCGGGACATGATGCGCCAGGTGGTCGAGAGCGGGACCGGGGTCAACGCCCGGATCCCCGGCCTCGAGGTGGCCGGCAAGACCGGCACCGCCCAGCACGCCCAGGGCCGGAACCCGCACGCCTGGTTCATCGGCTTCACCGGGTCGGGGGACCGCCAGATCGCGGTCGCGGTGGTGGTCGAGGAGGGCGGCGACGTGGGCAGCGAGATCACCGGCGGCCGCACCGCCGCCCCGATCGCCCGGGACGTCATGCGGGCCTACATGGGAGGGGGATGATGACCGTCGCCCTGCTCGGGGACCGGTACCGGCTCGGGGAGCGGCTGGCCGGCGGCGGCATGGGGTCGGTGTACCGGGCGGTCGACGAGAGCCTCGGCCGGCCGGTCGCGGTCAAGGTGCTGCGCCGGGAGCTGGCCGACGAGCCGGCCTTCCTGGAGCGGTTCCGGCGCGAGGCCAGGGCCGCGGCCGGGCTGTCGCACCCCGGGGTGGCCGGCGTCTACGACTACGGGGAGCTGGGCGGGAGCGCCTTCATCGTGATGGAGCTGGTCGAGGGCGAGACCCTGGCCGAGCGGATCGCGGCCAGGGGCCGGCTGCCCTGGAGCGAGGCCTTCGCCCTGGGCGAGCAGGTGGCCCGGGCCCTGGCCGCCGCCCACGCCCACCGGCTGGTCCACCGGGACGTCAAGCCCGGGAACATCCTCATCGGGCCGGGCGGGCGGGCCAAGGTGACCGACTTCGGCATCGCCAAGGCGGCCAGCTCGGCCACCCTGACCAGGACCGGCATGGTCCTGGGGAGCGCCAACTACGTGGCCCCCGAGCAGGCCAAGGGCGACGACGTCGGCCCGGCCACCGACCAGTACGCGCTCGGGTGCGTGCTGTTCGAGGCGGTCTGCGGGCGGACCCCCTACGCCGGCGCCAACCCGGTGGCCATCGCCACCCAGCACGTCTCGGCCCCGGTGCCCGACCCGCGCCAGCTCCGGCCCGACCTGCCGGTCCCGGCGGCCCGCCTGATCCGGCGGGCCCTGGCCAAGGAGCCGGGCGACCGGTTCGCCTCGGCCACGGCCATGGCCGACGCCCTGGCCGCCGTGGCCAGCGGACGCTCCGGGGCCTCGGCCGCCCGGCGGTCGAGCTGGTGGGCGCTCGGCGCCGCCACGCTCGTCGCGATGACGCCGCTGCTGCTAGCCTGGCGGCCGCGCGGCGTCAGCCCGGAGTCCCCGGCCGGCCGGCCCGAGCGCCAATTGGCCCCCCAGCCAGGTGTCGACGACGGCGACGAGGACGACTGATGGCTTCGACTCCGCACGTGCTGCTCGACCGCTACGAGGTGGGCCGCCTGCTCGGCGCCGGCGGCATGGCCGAGGTGTTCGAGGGCCGCGACCGGCTGCTGGCCCGCCGGGTGGCCATCAAGGTCCTGCAGGCCCAGTTCGTCCGCGACCCGAGCTTCCTGATCCGGTTCAAGCGCGAGGCCCAGGCCGCGGCCAGCCTCAGCCACCCCAACATCGTCGGGGTGTACGACACCGGCACCGAGGACGGCACCCACTTCATCGTCATGGAGTACGTGGACGGCCGCACCCTCAAGGACGTGATCCGGGCCGAGGGCCCGCTGTACCCCGAGCGGGCCGCCGAGGTCTGCGCCGACGTCTGCAGCGCCCTGATCGCGGCCCACGCCCGCGGGCTCATCCACCGGGACATCAAGCCGGGCAACGTGATGCTCACCCCCGAGGGCAAGGTCAAGGTGATGGACTTCGGCATCGCCAGGGCCACCACCTCGGAGACCATCACCCAGACGGCCGCGGTGGTCGGGACCGCCCAGTACATCTCGCCCGAGCAGGCCCAGGGGCAGACGGTCGACTACCGCAGCGACCTGTACTCGGTCGGCTGCTGCCTGTTCGAGATGCTGACCGGCACCGTCCCCTTCACCGGGGCGACCCCGGTGGCGATCGCCTACCGGCACGTGCGCGAGGACCCGACCCCGCCGCGGATGCTGAACCCGGACGTGCCGGCCCCGCTGGAGGCGATCACCCTCAAGGCGATGGCCAAGCTGCCTGACAACCGCTACCAGACGGCGGCCGAGATGCACGACGACCTGGAGCGGTTCCGCAACGGCCAGCCGGTGCAGGCCACCCCGCTGATGGACGCGGCCGCCGCCACCCAGGCCATCCCCCGCGACGGCGGGGCCGACCCGACGGCCATGCTGGGCACGGTCCCGGCCGACCGGGCCGCCCGCTACGCCGAGCCCGAGGTGGAGGAGCGGCGGACCTCGGTCGGCTGGATCGTGGTCAGCCTGCTCGCCCTGGTCGTGGTCGGCCTGGCGGCGTTCTTCATCACCCGGGCGCTGACCGGCGACGACACCCCGCCGGCGACCACCGTGGCCCCGGTGACCACCGTGGCCACCACCCAGACGACCGAGGCCCCGACCACCCAGACCACCGAGGCCCCGACCACCCAGACCACCGAGGCCCCGACGACCACCGACGAGCCGACGACCACCGAGGAGCCCACCACCACCGAGGAGGCGACCACCACCGAGCCGACCGACACGACGACCTAGCGCCGTCGGTCAGGCGGCGGCGCGGGCCCGCAGGCCGGTGAGCCAGTTCGCCAGCAGCTGGTGGCCGGCGTCGGTGAGGATCGACTCGGGGTGGAACTGGACGCCCTCGACCGGGTGGCTGCGGTGGCGCAGGGCCATGACCAGGCCCTGGGCGGTCTCCCCGGTCACCTCCAGGACCTCGGGCAGGCCGTCGCGCTCCACCACCAGGGAGTGGTAGCGGGTGGCCGAGAACGGCCCCGGCAGCCCGGCCAGCACCCCGCCCCCCTGGTGGTGGACGGGCGAGGTCTTGCCGTGGACCAGCTCGGGGGCGCGGCCCACCCGGCCGCCGTAGACGTGGCCGATGACCTGATGGCCGAGGCAGACCCCGAGGACGGGCAGCTCGGCCCCGAGGTCGCGGACGATGTCGACCGAGAGCCGGGCGTCGCGCGGGTGCCCCGGCCCGGGCGAGATCACCACCCCGTCGGGGTCGAGGGCGCGGACGTCGGCGACGGTGCCGGCGTCGTTGCGCCACACCACCGTCTCCGCCCCCAGCTCCCCCAGGTACTGGACCAGGTTGAAGACGAACGAGTCGTAGTTGTCCACGACCAGGATCCGCAGCCCCCGGCCGGGGTCGCCCAGCGCCACCTGATCGTTCAACTTGTCTCCGCCTTCAGCTTCGCCTGCTCCTCCTCGACCAGGGCCCGGCGCAGGACCTTGCCGATCAGGGTCTTGGGCAGCTCGTCGCGGAACTCGACCGACCGGGGGACCTTGTAGGCGGCCAGGCGGCCCTTGGCGAACTCGCGGATCTCGTCGGCGCTGGCCTGCTCGCCCGACCGCAGGACCACGAACGCCTTGACGATCTCGCCCCGGTAGCTGTCGGGCACCCCGGCGACGCACACCTCGAGGACCTTGGGGTGCTCGTAGAGGATCTCCTCGACCTCGCGCGGGTAGATGTTGTAGCCGCCGGCGATGATCAGGTCCTTCTTGCGGTCGACGATCGAGAAGTAGCCCTCCTCGTCCATCACCGCCATGTCCCCGGTGAGCAGCCAGCCGTCCTTGAGGACCTCGGCCGTCTCGTCGGGCCGGTTCCAGTAGCCCTGCATCACCTGCGGCCCGGCCAGGGCCAGCTCGCCCGGCTCGCCCACCGGCATGGTCCTGGAGGGGTCGTCCGGGTCGGCGACCCGGGCCAGGGTGTCGGGGATGGGCATGCCGATGGTGCCGGCCTTGCGCTTGCCGTAGATCGGGTTGGCGATGGCCACCGGCGAGGACTCCGAGAGGCCGTAGCCCTCGACCAGGCGCCCGCCCGAGAAGCGCTCGAACCGCTCGGCGACCTCGAGGGGCAGGGCGGCCGCCCCGGACAGGCAGGCCTTGATGCTGGACAGGTCGTGCCCGCCCTTGGCGACCGCGTTGTTGATGGCCACGTACATGGTGGGCACGCCTGGGAACAGGGTCGGCCGGTACTTGTCGACCGCGCTCAGCACGCCGTCGAGGTCGAAGCGGGGCTGCAGCACCATCGCCGCCCCCAGGCGCAGGCCGAGCAGCAGGCAGACGGTCAGCCCGTACACGTGGAAGAAGGGCAGCACGGCCATCATGACCTCGCGCCCCGGGTCGGCGTCGGGGAACCAGGCCCGTACCTGCTCGACGTTGGCCCGCAGGTTGGCGTGGGTGAGCATCACGCCCTTGGAGACCCCGGTGGTGCCGCCGGTGTACTGGAGCAGGGCCAGGTCGCGGTCGGCGTCGACCTCGGCCAGCTCCGGGGCGGCCTGGGCCGAGGAGAGCACGTCCCGCCAGCGCCGCACCGGCTCGTCCTTGCCGACGCTGGCGCTGGCCGCCTTGCCCTTCTTGGTGTAGGGGGCCAGCACCCGCTTGAGCCCCGGCAGCTCGTCCAGCACCGAGGTGACGATCACCTCGCGGATGGAGGTCTGGGGCCGCAGCGCCTTCACCCGGTCATAGGTCAGGTCGAGGCAGACCAGCACCTCGACCCCGGCGTCGGCCAGCTGGTGGCCGAGCTCCCGCTCGGTGTAGAGGGGGTTGTTCTGGACCACCGTCGCTCCCAGCCGCAGCGCCCCGAACAGGGCGACCACCGCCTGCGGGCAGTTGGGGAGGATCAGCCCGACCCGGGTGCCGCGGCCCACCCCGAGCCCGGCCAGCGCCCCCGAGAACCGCCTGGCCTGCTGGTGCAGCTGGGCGTAGGAGATGGTGCGGCCCTCGAAGTGGAGGGCCGGGGCGTGCGGGAAGTCCCTGGCCGCGTCCTCGAGCAGGCCGGCCAGGCTGGCGTTGGGCAGCTCCACGTGCTCGGGGACGCCGGGCGGGTAGTTGTCGAGCCAAGGCGTCGTCGTCTCGGGCATCGTGGTCCACCTCGTTTTCTGGCAGCCGGCTTGGCAAGCAGTATCTGTTGCGCCCGCCGTCAGGACAATCTACCGGCGCCTCAGAAGTTTTCCGGAAGCACCCGCTCCAGCCAGGGGAAGACGTAGTACCAGCAGAGCACCATCAGCAGCACGATCCAGGCGATCACGGCCACCACCCGGGGCCAGGCCCTGGCCCGCCGCTCCCCGTCCGGCCGCTTCCGCCGCCCCTTGCCGGTGTCGATGGGGCCCGTGCGCCCCGCCACCCCAAATTCCTCGGCCGCCTCCGCGGCGCCGCCGAAGTCGGTCGCCTCACCCGCCGGCGG
>OBLS010000198.1_pt1 | contig 19356 bp, 20 predicted proteins | sample 1519901 | NCBI WGS metagenome assembly OBLS01 (sample SAMEA3113585, study PRJEB22503) | soil metagenome | reverse complement strand
AAGGACTGCTACGGGGCGATCGGGATCATCCACTCGCTGTGGAAGCCGCTGCCGGGCCGCTTCAAGGACTTCGTCGCGACCCCGAAGCTCAACCTCTACCAGGCCCTGCACACGACGGTGATCGGTCCCGAGGGCCGGCCGCTCGAGATCCAGATCCGGACCCGGGAGATGCACGAGCTCGCCGAGTACGGGGTCGCCGCCCACGTGATTTACAAGGAGGGCGCCGAGCGCTCACCGAAGGATCCCGAGCGGGAGAAGATGACCTGGCTCCGACAGCTGCTCGAGCTGGAATCGGACCAGAATCCCCAGGAGTTCCTCGACTCGCTGAAGGTGGACCTGTTCGAGGACGAGGTGTTCGTGTTCACGCCGAAGGGCGAGGTCAAGAACCTCTCCGCGGGATCGACGCCGCTCGACTTCGCCTACGCCGTTCACACCGACGTCGGGCACCGCTGCGTCGGTGCGAAGGTGAACGGCAAGATCGTCCCGCTGCACTATCAGCTGTCGAGCGGGGACATCGTCGAGATCCTGACCGCGAAGCAGGAGCGCGGCCCCTCGCGCGACTGGCTCCGCCTCGTGCGCACCAGCCGGGCCCGCAACAAGATCAGGGCCTTCCTCAAGCGGGAACGGCGCGAGGACGCCGAGCGGCGCGGACGCGAGGCGCTCCAGCAGGCGCTCAAGAAGCGAGGCCTGCCGGCGCAGCAGGTCGCCGGCTCGCCGCTGCTGGTCGACGTGGCGCGCGAGATGGGGTTCCGCAAGGCAGACGACTTCTACGTCGCCCTGGGGCAGGCGAAGATCGCCCCGAAGACCGTCGCCAACAAGATCTTCCAGCGCCTCAAGCAGGGTGAGGCGGTAGGCGAGGAGGAGCCGCCGGCCGTGCCCACGGGTGTCCTGCACGGGAAGGACGAGCGCCAGCGGCGGATCGAGGACGCCTCCGCCTACGGGATCAAGGTGAAGGGCGTGGACGACGTGATGGTCCGGCTCGCCAAGTGCTGCCGGCCGGTGCCGGGCGACGAGATCCTCGGCTACGTGTCGCTGGGGCGCGGGATCACGATCCACCGCGAGGACTGCCGCAACGTGAAGGCGCTGAAGAAGGCCCCGGAGCGGTTCACCGACGTCTCCTGGGACGGTGAGAACGCGACCTCCTACCGGGTGGAGCTGCAGGTGGACGCATGGGACCGCACCAGGCTGCTCGAGGATCTATCGCGCACCTTCGCCGAGGCCGGGATCAACATCCTCGAGGCGAAGTGCATGACCAAGCACCCGATGGTCAAGAACCGCTTCGTGGTCGAGGTGGGCGACACGGGTCAGCTCAAGCAGTGCGTCGGGCGCCTGCGGCAGGTCGACTCGGTCTTCGACGCATACCGGATAACGCCGGGGGTTTGACGTCGGGGTCGAGCCCCGCGGTGGGCACGTAAAGAGGGGCACGTGGGAGGGCAAGCGGGGAGCGTGCAACCGGGCCGTGAGCATCCCCCTGTAGGGGGGCCGGTAACCGCACACTCGCGAGCCAGCGGAGCGCGAGAGTGCGATTTTGGTCGCTATACGACCCCAATCGCACACTCGGCGTTGGGCTCGCCGCGAGTGTGCAGTTGTCGACGCCGCAACGGGGCGAGCGCCGCATGACTCCCCCTACTCGCCCTCCCGTCAGCGTCGTCGTCCCGTTCATCGGAGACCGCGCCGCCGCGGAGTTACTCGCCGCCAACCTGCGGCGGCTCAGGCTGAAGCCCGGCGACGAGCTGATCGTCGCCGACAACACGAGGCGGGGGCTTCCCGGTAACGCGTTCGGCTCCGGCGTGCGGATGGTGCGGGCAGCGGTTGAGCGCTCCTCCTACCACGCGCGAAACGCCGGCGCCCGGTCCGGCCGCAACGGGTGGATCCTGTTTCTGGATGCCGATTGCCAGCCGGTGCCGGACCTGATCGACGTGTATCTCGCGCCGCCCCCCGCGGAGGGCTGCGGAGCGATCGCGGGGGCCATCGTCGGCAGCCCCCGTCAGGGTGCCCTGGTTGCCCGCTACGCCTGCGCCCGGGGGTTCCTCAACCTCGCCGGAGGCGCCGAGGGCCCCGACTGGCGTATCGCCGTCGGCGGCAACGTCCTGGTGCGTCGCCGGGCGTTCGAGGAGATCGGGGGCTTCGTCGAGGGGATCCGGTCCGGCGGCGACGTCGACTTCTCCCGCCGCCTCCAGCGCGCGGGCTGGACGATCGACCGCCGCCCGCCGGCCCTGGTCGAGCACCAGCACCGCGAGCGCCTGCTTCCTTTCCTCGCCGCGATCGCGCGCTACGCCGCCGGCTCGCGCTGGCTCAACACCCGCTACCCGGGCTACTCACCCCGATGGCCGCTGGCAAAGCAGCTCGCGCTGTCCGCCCGTGACGCGCTCGTGTTCACCATTCGCGGGCAACGAGAGGAGGGTGTCTTCCGAGCCCTCGACGGCCTCGGCCTCGTCGCGCACAACATCGGCTACCTAATGCACCCGACCCGCAACGCATCCGGTCGAATGGTCACTTGAGCCCGGGCTTGCGGGCGACCGCGCGCTCGACGATCCCCCACTTGAATCTCTCGACACTCTCGATCTCAAACCCCTCGCCGGACAGATAGTCGAGCGGCTCGCGCACGAGGTGGTCGGCCCCGAACCGCACCGCCGCCGGGTCGAGCATTCGCTGGACGGCTCGCACGGCCAGCGATGGGCTGCGCACGTGCTCGAGCAAGACGAGCCGACCCCCGGAGCGGAGGACCCGCCGGGCCTCCCTCACCGCTGCGCGGTCATCGGGAATCGTGCAGAGGCCGAAGGTGATGATCACCGTTTCGAAGCTGTCGTCGTCGAGGTCGAGCGACTGGGCATCGCCGAGGCGCAGGTCGACCTCACGCCCGAGGTGCTGCGCCCGCTCGCGAGCGATCGCCAGCATCTCGGGGCTCAGCTCGATGCCGGTGAGGCGAACCTCCGATGGGTAGAAGGGGAGGTTGCGGCCGGTCCCAATCGCGATCTCGAGCACCTCGCCCCGCACCTGTGAGCACGCCCACTCCCGCCCGCCGCCGAACAGGATCCGCTCGAAGAAGCCCATCTGCCGGTCGTAGCGAGGCGCCTCCTTGTCCTGGATGCGGCGGACCCCCTCGGTCTCGGTCGGCGAAACGGGGGCCATAATCGGCGTCGTTGGAGCATACGCGGCGGCCGGGGGCGCTAGTCGCCGTCTCTGATCATCGCGATCGTGGCGCGGAGCGTCTCGGCGACCTCCGTCATGTGCTCCTCGCTGTCGTACTTGCGACGGGGCCAGAAGAATCCGCGCAGGCCGTCCTTGGGCCGGCGCGGCACGACGTGGACGTGGAGGTGGGGCACGCTCTGGCTGACGACGTTGTTCATGGCGACGAAGCTGCCCGGCTTTCCCATCGCATCGGGGATGGCCCGCGAGAGCAGCTGGGCCGCGGCGAACAGGGGCTCGAGCAGCTCCCGGGGCAGCTCCGCGAGGGTCTCGTGGTGGTCGCGCGGCACCAATAGGCAGTGGCCGGGGAAGAGCGGACGGTGGTCCAGGAACGCGAGCGAGGTATCGTCCTCGAAGACCACGTGCGCGGCCTCCTCCTCGCCGGCGACGATGGCGCAGAAGCGGCAGTCGGGATCGCGCATGGCGGGCATTGTCCCGATCCCGGCCGGGGCTTCGATGCCGGCCGGGGTCAGGCGACGATCGTGAGCGCGCCGGGCTGGATGCCGAGGTCGAGCTCCGTGTGGTCGCCGAGGTAGTCGCCGTCGACCTGGAGCGGGAAGGGGCGGATCTTGCCCTCGGAGTCGCGCGATATCGACTCCATCCTTGCCGCGGTGGCGCCCTCGAAGTGATCGATCTGGCGGTGGTCCGGGGTCGAGAAGCGGTCCGACAGCACCCGGCCGGCGATCGTCGGCATGTCCCGTTGGGCGGCTCGCTTCAGCATCGCCACCGACAGGGTGCCGTTGTCCATCGCGGCACCCGCGCACACCCGAAGCTGCTGGTTGCGGAAGTAGGAATAGGGATCGGAGTTCTGCGCGATCGCCGTGATCCCCTCGGCCTCCTGACCGTCCACCACGAGGTGCAGGCGGACCGCATCCCGGAGGTAGCGCCTGTAGAAGGCCGAGACCGCGGCCCAGGTGAAGTACCACTCGCCGGCCCGTGCCTTGAGCCTCGGGTGCGAGTCGACGCGCCGCACCACGGCCGCGTCCAGTCCCGCGCCGCAGGCGAACACGAAGCGTCGCCCGTTGGCGATGCCGAGGTCCACGGGGCGGGGGCGGAAGTCGTCCGCGAGCCCGAGCAGGTGCTCGGTGGCGTCGACCACGTCGTTCGGGATCCCCAGCGTGCGGCAGACCACGTTCGTGGAGCCTCCGGGGAGCACCGATACCGGCACCCGCGTGCCCGCGAGGCCGTTCGCCACCTCGTTCAGCGTGCCGTCGCCCCCGAATGCGACCACCACGTCGTAGTGCCCGTCGCGGGCCTCGCGGCCGATCTCGATCGCGTGGGCTCGCGCCTCGGTGGTCACCGCGGTGACCTCGTAGCGACCCTGGAGCGCGTACACGACCAGGTTCTTGAGCCGGTCCGAGACCGTGGTCGCGTACGGATTGACGATCACGAGCATCCGCTTCTTCGCGGATCCCGGAACGCCGGCCGACCGCTCCCCTGACTTCAGCGGCTCCGCGGGCGGGGCAGGCTCCGGGGCCACCGTGCGCGTCTCAGTGGTCGGGGTCGCGCTTGCCACGTTGGCTCCTAACCCCGGCTCGAGGCGGGGTTACCCGCGCCGGCGCCCGCGAGGAGGTCCTGGCCTGCGTCGCCGCCCCCGGTGGCCTCGAAGCGGATCACCCCGTTGTCGACCTCCCTGACTCGTCGTGCGTTGACCAGCAGGTCGAGGTGTCCGATCACCTCGGAGAGCGTCAGGAACGCCTGCGTCACGGCCACGTTCCCCCACAGTGCCTGCGCCAGCTCGTATCCGGTGCGCGGCCGCTCCACCACCAGCTCGTAGATCTTCTCCGCGCGCCGGCGATACTGCGCGAAGCGCTCGTCGATCACCGCCACGTGGTCCGTGATCGGGTCGCCGTGCCCCGGGAGCACGATCTCGGCAGGGAGCTCGCGCGTTCGGCGCATGGACTCGATGTAGGTGACCAGCGCCTGGGTTCGCTCGCTGGACCCGTCAAGCGGACGGGTGATCAGCGCGTTCGAGGATATGTGGGCGATCAGGTGATCGGCCGCGAGCAGGAGGTGGCGGTCCGCGTCCCACAGCAGCGTGTCCGAGGGGCTGTGGCCCGGTCGGTGCTGGACCTCGAGCGAGCGGCCGGCGAAGCGCAGCATCTCCCCGTCGCGAAGCGGCTTCGTCACCTTCGGCCTCGATCCCCAGGCGCGGAACGACCGCGAGACGCTCTGCAGCGCGGTGACGACGTCCTCCGGCACGCCGTGGCTCAGCATCAACTCGGCGGCGAACTGGTCGTCGCGCTCCGCGTCCTCGCCGAAGTTCTCGAGAAAGCTCGCCGAGGCCCCGATCGCGGCCACCTCCGCGCCCGAGCGGGAAGCGACGATCTCCGCGAGGCCGATGTGATCGATGTGCTGATGGGTGAGGATCACCAGCTCCAGGTCCTCGATCGAGCGCTCGCGATCGGCCAGCTGGTGCTCGAGGTCGTCGAGCGCCTTGCCCGAGTTCGGTCCCGTGTCGACCAGCGTCAGCGGCTCGTCCTCGATCAGATAGCAGTTGACCCGGCCGACCATGAACGGCGTCGGTATGCGCAGCGTGTGGATTCCCGCCTGCCCCGCCCGCTCCAGCGCATCCCCCGGTGTCACGAGCGGATTAGCTCCAAGACCTCGTCTCTCCTGGTCTCCATGTCCTCGGGCGAGACGAGCGATTCCAGGTTGAGCCGAAGCAGCGGCTCGGTGTTCGACGGCCGCACGTTGAAATGCCACTGTGGATAGTCGACCGAGACCCCGTCGAGCCACGAGACCTCGCCGTCGGAGTAGCGCTCCGCGAGCTCTCGCATCTTGGCCTCCTGGTCGGCGACCTCGGAGTTGATCTCGCCGGAGATGAAGTAGCGCTCCCGGTAGGCGCCGACCAGCTCGGAGAGGCCCTGGCCCTCGACCGAGAGCAGCTCGAGCACGAGCAGCGCGGGGATCGTCCCGGAATCCGCGCACCAGAAGTCGCGGAAGTAGTAGTGGCCCGAGACCTCGCCCCCGAACGCGGCTCCCTGTTCCCGCATCCCGATCTTGAAGAAGGCATGGCCCACCCTGTTGACGTGGGGTACACCGCCCCGCGCGGTGATCGTGTCGGGAACCGCCCGACTCGCGCGCACGTCGTAGAGGATGTCCGCGCCGGGGCTCTTGCGCAGAATCGAGGAGGCGAGCATCGCGGTGAGGAAGTCCCCGTCCACGAAGCTCCCCGTCTCGTCTATGAAGAAGCAGCGGTCCGCGTCGCCATCCCATGCGATCCCGAGGTCCGCGCCCTCGTCGCGAACCCGCTGGACGATGAAGCGCCGGTTCTCCTCCAGCAGGGGGTTTGGCTCGTGGTCCGGGAACTCGCCGTCGGGCTCCCAGTAGGTGGTGACCAGATCGAGCCCGAGCCGCTCGAGCAGCGGTCCCACCATCGGGCCGGCCATCCCGTTGCCACCGTCGACGACGACCCGGCGCGGCGTCACCTGATCCGGGTCGATGAATGAGAGCGCGTGGCGGTGGAACTCCTCGTAGATGTCTGCTTCATGCACCGATCCGCCGCCGGGCGCCTCGGGCATCCCGGCCTCGATCTCGGCCCTGACGTCCCCGATTCCGGCGTCTCCCGAGAGCGCCAGCGCGCCCTCGCGCACCAGCTTCACGCCCGTCCAGGCCTTGGGGTTGTGCGAGGCCGTGACCATCGCACCCCCGTGCAGGTCCCGCGAGCCGACGAGGAAGTAGAGCATCTCGGTCCCGATCATCCCGGCGTCGATCACCTCAGCCCCCTCGTCGACGAGGCCGGCCCGAACCCGGTCCGCCATCTCCGGGGCGGTGAGGCGCATGTCGCGCCCGAGCCCGACGCGAAGCGCGGAGGTCTCGACACCGGCAAGGCGGGCGAGCACGCGGGCGAAGGCGCGGCCGAGGAGGTGGCCGACCTCCCCGTCCATCTCCTCGCCGTACAGGCCCCGGACGTCGTAGGCCTTGAAGATCCCCGGAGCGACGCCTCTCAAAACTGCCCCTTGAGCGCCTCGTAGCTCTGCTCGAGGCTCTGCGGCATCACGCGGGTGTCCGCGATCACCGGCATGTAGTTGGTGTCGCCGGCCCAGCGCGGGACGACGTGCATGTGAATATGGGACTCGAACCCCGCGCCCGCGATCTTGCCCTGGTTGCAGCCGACGTTGTAGCCCTCGGGGCCGTACGTGTCGTCGATGATGGCCATCGCCCGCGTCGAGAGGGCCATCAGCTCGGCCACCGTGTCGCGGTCGAGGTCCTGGAGCTTCCCCAGGTGCTCGAACGGCGCGATCATCAGGTGTCCGTTCGTGTACGGGAAGGTGTTGAGGATCACGAAGCAGCGCTCGCCGCGGTGGACGATGAACGTCTCCTCGTCCTTCTCCTCAGCCGGCTTGCTGCAGAAGATGCACTGCGTGTCCTTGGACGCGTCCTTCACGTACGGAAGGCGCCACGGCGCCCAGATCCGGTGGTTGGCCACACGCCGCATCCTAGGGGCCGGCCCGCCCCGCGAGCGAGCGGAGCTACTCGGGCACCTGTGGCCAGCGCTGCAGCATCGGCAGCGGGTCGACCGGTTTCTTCTCGATGCCCTTCCCCGTTCGGATCTCGAAGTGCAGGTGCGTTCCGTAGCAGGAGCCGCTGCAGCCCATTGCGCCCACCTCCGCCCCCGCGGGGACCTCGTCGCCGCGCTTCAGCGGGGAGGGCCGCAGCATGTGCATGTAGACGTAGGTCTGATCCTCGGCCGCGCTGTAGACGGCCACGTAGTTGCCGCGCCCACCGTCGTTCCCGGTCTCGAGCACGACTGCGTCGCGCACCGCGATCAGCGGCGTTCCGGAGTTCGCGAACACGTCCTGGCCCTCGTGGACGTGGCCCCACCGGGAGGCCCCGAACCTGGCGCCGCTGTCGCCGTAGTCGATTGACCCCTCCACGCGCACGGGGTGGACCGGTCCCGACTCGGAGGTGATCGCCTGCGACGTGGGCAGCGCAGCGGGGCCGACAGCGGCCAGGTTGCGAGAACGTCCGATCCCGTCCGAGTCCAGGGGAGCAAGGGGAACGCCCCCGATCAGCGACAGCACTGTGGTCGCGACGACTCCGAGTACCGCGGAGCCCGCCACCGCTCGTAGCGGCGATTGCGGGCTGCCCGGCCCGTGGCGGAATTCCCGGCCAGGCTCGAACGGCCCCGATCCCCGGGTATGACGCGGTCGTCGGCTTTCTGTGGGGTCGGCGGTCGGAACGATTCCCTCCGCGCGTGTGGCGGTGTCGCGAGCCGTCTCTGGCTCTGGTGTCCTGCCGCGCTGGGCCGCGAGCCCGAGTCACGGATACTCGAAGACCCCGGGTGCGTAACCTCCGGTGCTGCCGAGCGCGGGAATCTAGCGAAAGGACCCGACGCGCTCGCCGGGGGCAGCCAAGGATCACGGAATTTGCGGAGATCCGGATCTACAGCCAGCCGCGGCGGCGGAAGTAGGTGACCATCCCGACGAGGATCGCCACCATCACGCCGACGATGATCCAGAAGCTGACGCTTGCGCCGCCCGGGGGATCTCCACCGCCGGGCAGGCCGACGTTCATGCCGAAGACGCTCGCGATCAGGGTCAGCGGGAGGACGATCACGCTGATCGCGGTCAGCACGCGCAGGATGTCGTTGACCCGGTGCGAGATCACCGATTCGTTCGTCTCCTCGAGCGCTTCGACGACTTCCTTGTCGGTTTCCAGCAGGTCCCAGATGCGCTCGTGCGCGTCGACGATGTCGTCGAAGTAGATCTCGAGGTCGAGGTCGGGGGCGAGGAACCGCCCCTTGACCCTTTCGAGGTCTCGGAGCACGGGGCGCTGCGGGCGGATCACCTTGCGGAAGTTGATGATCTCCTGCTTCACGTTCGAGATGTCGCGCACGACCTCCTCGGCGTGACCGGAGAAGATCTCCTCCTCGATCGCCTCGAGCTTGTTCTCGATCTTGCGCAGCATCGGGAAGCAGTAGTCGAAGCTGTCGTCGACGATCCGGTACAGGAGGTAGCCGGAGCCCCGCGAGAAGATCTGATCGCGGAGCTCCTCCTTTGCGCGGCAGCGCTCGAACAGGTACTCGACCGGCTGCAGGGGCTGGTTGGGAATCGTGATCAGGAAGTCGGGTCCGACGAAGATGTCCAGCTCGCCCGCGTTGAGGCGCCCCACAGCCCGGTCGAAGATCGGGAAGTGCAGGACGATGAACAGGTAGTCGGGGTACTCGTCGATCTTCGGTCGCTCGTTGCGCGACAGCACGTCCTCGAGGTCGAGGCTCTCGAACTCGAAGTGCTCCTCGAGCCAGCCCCACTCGAGCGCGCCCGGCCGCTCGATCTTCACCCAGCGGAGGCCCTCGCCCGCGACCGTCTCTACGTTGGGCTTCTGGCGCTCAGGTGCCGGCGCCGGCGAGGTGAGCTGGTTGCCGCGCCCGGCCCTGCGCAGCCTCGGCTTCGGGAGGTTCGGCATCGGTCTGGCTCATCTCGGATTCGACGTCGGACACCTGTCTCCTAAGAGTACGTCACGGGACGGCCTCCGTTTTTGCCTAAACCTGATCGTGCAAGGCGGCGCGACGCCCCCGGCAGGAGAGGGGCCGGTCCGCGAGAAGACCACCATGTGGCCGAGACGGTCGATCGGCAGGAGCTGCTCAGCGCGCCGGCGCCCCGTAGACAGGCACAGCTCGCCAGTCCGGCCGAGGTTCGCGGTCGGCTAGCCTGAAAAGGATCAGTACGGACGACCTGCCTGTCGCCTCGCAGTCGGGGGCTTCGCCCCCGATGCTCGACGCCCACACAACGACGGCGACCGCGGTGAAGACGGCCCGGGATCACTGCCTGGCACCGTCCCGGACGATCGACGCTCCGCTCGAGGGTGCCTCGGGAAGGTACGAGCGCCTCTTTCCCGACCTCGAGCCGCTGGCCGGGGACGAGGCCCGGCTGCTCGCGTTCGGCGTCCCGGGCGGCGTCTGCGACGGCGGGCCGAGCTGCGAAGACGCCCGCGAGACGGCGGCGGGGTGGCCGTTCTTCGGTCAGTTCGTCGCCCACGACATCACGGCGGATCGCAGCGAGCTCGCCCATCACGCCGACGGCAAGCACCTGCTCAACTTCCGCACGCCCCGCGCCAACCTGGAATGTCTGTACGGCGCCGGGCCGGTCGGCAACCCCTTCCTGTACAGCCGCGACGATCCGGCCAAGCTCCTCGTCGGCCGCAACGACGCCGGCGAGGAGGCCGACCTGCCGCGCAATCAGGACGGGATCGCGCTTGTCGGCGATCCGCGCAACGACGTGCACCTGTTCATGGCGCAGCTGCACGTCGCGATGCTGCGCATGCACAACGGCCTCGTCGATCGGCTGCGCGCGAACGGCGTCGCGGATGGGGAGGTCTTCGATCGCGCTCGCCGCGAGGCGAGCTGGCACTACCAGTGGATCATCGTGGAGGACTACCTGCCCACGCTCGCCGGTCGGGAGCTGGTCGACGAGATCCGCTCCGATGGATCGCGGTTCTACCGCGTTGACGGCTCTCCTCGGATTCCGCTCGAGTTCGCCGACGGCGCCTTCCGCTATGGCCACAGCCAGATCCGCGAGGACTACGTGCTCAACGACGGCTCGGGAGAGCATCGTCTGTTCCCCGATCTGCTCGGGTTCGGGCCCGTGCCGGCAAGCCGCACCATCGACTGGACGCTGTTCTTCGACGTCGCGGGCCGGCCGCCCGCCCAGCGCGCCAAGCTGATCGACGGGAAGCTCGCCCGCTCGCTGATCGAGCTGCCGACGGCGATCACCGGCGAGTCCGAGGAGCACGCCTACCACTCGCTCGCCGGCCGCGATCTCCAGCGCGGCCGTGCCTACGGGCTCCCGTCCGGGGAGTCCGTGGCCCGGGCGATGGGAGAGGAGCCGCTCAGCCGCGCCGAGGTCGGGCTCGCCGATTTTGGCTGGGAAGCGGAGAGCCCGCTGTGGTTCTACGTGCTGCGCGAGTCGGAGGCGCGCGCGGACGGCGAGCGCCTCGGCCCGGTCGGAGGCCGCATCGTCGCCGAGGTCCTGCTCGGGATCATCGACGGCGATCCCGAGTCCTATCGCGCGGTCGAGCCCGACTGGACGCCGAGCCTGCCGTACCGCGGCGATCGCTTCGAGCTCACCGACGTGCTCCTGCCCGTGGAGTGAGCGGCGTCCGTGGCCGGCGGTGGTATATTCCTCCGCCACATAACCGCCACATCGAGAGGGGTGGAGGGACTGGCCCGAAGAAGCCCCGGCAACCCCCCCGCAAGGGGAAAGGTGCCAATTCCAGCAGGTGGATTTGCCTGGAAGATGTGAGTGGAGTCCCGACAGGACCTCTGCTCACAGCCCGGCGGAGGTCTTTTCACAGGTCGAGATGCAAAGGAGACGGTGCGTTGGGACTCGAATCGCTCAGATGCAAGGAATGTGGGGCTGAATACCCGCTCGACGCGAGCTTCGTGTGCGAGCAGTGCTTCGGGCCGCTCGAGGTCGCGTACGACCTCACCGGGCTGGATCCGGCGGAGACGAAGCGCAAGATCCAGGCCGGTTCGCGAGGAATCTGGCGCTACGCCGACTTCCTCCCGTTCGAGGGCGGTCCCCCCGCGACGCGCAGCCCACTCGAGCCCGGGCTGACCCCGCTGATTCGGGCGGACCGCCTCGCGGATCGCCTGGGGCTGGGCGAGGTGTGGGTGAAGAACGACGCCGCGAACCCCACCCACTCGTTCAAGGACCGCGTGGTCGCGGTGGCTCTCGCGAAGGCGCGCGAGCTCGGGTTCGACACCGTGGCGTGCGCCTCGACCGGCAACCTCGCCAACGCGCTCGCCGCGCACGCGGCCGGGGCCGGCCTCGACTCTTACGTCTTCGTGCCCCGCGATCTCGAGGAGCAGAAGCTGCTCGCGACGGCGGTCTACGGGACCACGTTGGTCGGGGTCCGCGGCAACTACGACGACGTGAACCGGCTCTGCACCGAGCTGTCGCAGGCGCGCGGCTGGGCGTTCGTGAACGTCAACCTCCGTCCCTACTACGCCGAGGGCTCGAAGACGCTCGCCTACGAGACCGTCGAGCAGCTTGGCTGGTCGTTGCCGGACCGCGTGGTGTGCCCGATTGCCTCCGGCTCCCTGTTCACCAAGCTGGGGCGCGGTTTCTCGGAGTGGCGGGAGCTCGGCCTGGTTCAGGGTGAGCTGCCGACCTTCAACGGCGCTCAGGCGGCCGGCTGCGATCCGGTCGCCGACGCCTTCGGCGCCGGCCAGGAGATCTGCCGCCCACAGCGTCCCGACACGATCGCCAAGAGCCTCGCAATCGGAGACCCGGCCGACGGCCCCTACGCGCTCGACCTCGCGCGCGCCACTGGCGGCAGCATCGATTCGGTCACCGATGACGAGATTCGCGAGGGCATCCGCCAGTTGGCGGAGACGACGGGGGTGTTCACGGAGACCGCGGGCGGGGTGACGACCGCGGTGCTCGCGAAGCTCGCGGGTCGCGGCGATGTCTCGCCGGACGAGCGGATCGTCCTCTACATCACCGGCGAGGGGTTGAAGACCCTCGACGCGACGCGCGAGGGGTTCCGGAAGCACGAGATCGAGCCGTCGATCGAGGACTTCGAACGGGCGGTCGAGCGCGATCGCGCCGGCGCGGGAACGGTGGCCTGATGGCAATCACGGTGAAGATTCCGGCCCAGCTGCGCGTCGTCACCGACGGAGAGGACGAGATCGAGGTCGACGGCTCGACCGTGGGCCAGGTGCTCGACGCCGTGTTCGACCGCCACGAGGACCTGCGCGAGCGGATCACCGAGAACGGCGACCTGCGCCGGTTCGTGAACGTCTACGTCGCCGGCGAGGACATCCGCTTCAAGGACGGCCTCGAGACCGAGATCGCCGAGGGCGACGAGGTCACGATCCTCCCCGCCGTGGCGGGCGGTTAGCGCACAACGCCTCACCCCGGTTCATAATCCTGCGCGATGCGAGACGCGAACAGCGTCGTCGTCCTGTGCGGCGGACGCGGAACCAGGCTCCAGGAGCACACCCACTCGATCCCCAAGGCGCTGGTGGAGATCGGCGGGCGCCCGATCCTGTGGCACGTCGTGCGGATCTACGCCTCGCAGGGAGTCCGCCGCTTCGTGCTCTGCACCGGGTACCTGGGGGAGATGATCGAGCGATTCGTGGCCGACGAGTCGTGGCCCGAGCCGGTGGAGATCGAGTGCGTGGACACGGGCCTCGACACGCCGACCGGGGGTCGAATCAAGCTGATCGAGGATCGGGTCGACGGCCGCTTCCAGGCGACCTACGCGGACGGCGTCGCCGACATCGACCTCGGCGCCCTGAGCGAGTTCCACCGGGCTCACGGCGACCTTGCAACCGTCACCGTGGTGCGCCCCCGCAGCCAGTTCGGGGTCGCCGAGCTCGACGGCGACGGCCGGGTGAGGGGCTTCGAGGAGAAGCCTCAGCTCGACCAATGGGTGAACGGCGGGTTCTTCGTCTTCGACCCCGGGGTCTTCGAGTACCTGGAGCAGTCGAGCGTGCTGGAGCGCGAGCCGCTGGAGCGGTTGTCCGCCGACCGCCAGCTCCACGCGTACCGGCACGGAGGCTTCTGGGACTGCATGGACACCTACAAGGACGCCGTTCTGCTCAACGACCTGTGGGAGTCCGGCGACCCCCCGTGGCGCGTGTGGGAGCCAGCGGCGCTTCCCTCGTAACGGGCGGACGCGGGTTCGTCGGCTCCTGGCTCGCCAAGGGCCTGCTGGAGCGCGGGCGTCGCGTGATCTCGTTCGACGTCGCGGGGGACTCGTCGCGGCCCTCGGGCCTCGATCTGCTGGGGATCGAGGACGACGTGGCGGAGGCGCGTGGCGACCTGCGTGACGCGGAGCTCCTGGCGCGCACCCTGGCTAACGGCGACGTTGACGCCGTCTTCCACCTCGCCGCCCAGACGATCGTCGGCACCGCGGCCGGGTCTCCGGCGGAGACCTTCGACGTCAACGTGCGGGGGACGTGGACCCTGCTCGAGGCGTGCCGCGAGCGCGGGGTGGGGAGGGTCGTCGTCGCCTCCTCGGACAAGGCCTACGGCGCGCACGAGGAGCTGCCCTATCGCGAGCACTTCGCCCTGCAGCCGACGGCGCCCTACGAGGCATCGAAGTCGGCCGCCGACCTGATCGCGCGCAGCTACTGGCACTCGTACGAGGTGCCGGTGGCCGTGACCCGGTTCGCGAACATCTACGGCGGCGGCGATCTCAACTTCTCGCGCCTGATCCCCGAGGCGGTGAGCGCGGCGATCGACGGCCGAGCCCCCGTCATCCGCTCCGACGGCTCACCGGTGCGCGACTTCCTCTACGTCGAGGACGCGGTCGGGGCGTACCTCGCGATCGCCGATGCGCTCGACCGCGAGGAGGTTCGCGGCGAGGCGTTCAACGCCGGCGGCGAGCGACCGTACGCCGTCGGAGAGGTCGTCGAGCTGATCGCGAGGTTGTCCGGCTCCGGGGTCGAACCGGACATCCGGGGTGTCGGCAACCCCGATGGCGAGATCGACCGCCAGTACGTCGATGCGTCGAAGATCCGCGAGCTGGTGGGGTGGGAGCCGGGGGTCTCGCTCGAGGAAGGCCTGCGGCGCACGATCGAGTGGTACCGGGCGCATCCCGAGGCGCGAGCTCCCGCCCCGGCGTAGCCCCATCGATAGCTAACTGGGCATATAACTGCTTTGGTATATTGGGGGGCCCATGGCTACCGGCACCTTCGAGGCGTTGGCCCAACCGACCCGCCGCGAGATCCTCGATCTCCTGCGCGAGGGCGAGCGCTCGGTCGGCGAGCTGGTCGCGCGGGTCTCGCTCAGCCAGCCCGGGGTCTCCAAGCACCTGCGCGTGCTGCGAGACGCGGGCCTCGTCCGGGTGCGGGTGGACGCTCAGCGACGCCTGTACGGCGTCCGCCCGGAGCCGCTGAGCGAGGTCGACGCCTGGCTCGAGCCCTACCGGCACCTGTGGGCCGATCGCCTCGACGCCCTGGAGCGACACCTCGACGCAAACGAAGGAGGAGGAACCCGATGACCCCGGACACGACCTCGCAAACGCGCCTCGGCACGATCGAGGAGGCCGGCGACAAGTACGTGCTGCGTTACGAGCGACACCTGGACCATCCGGTGGAGCGGGTGTGGGCGGCGCTCACGGAACCCGACCAGCTCGCCGGGTGGCTCGCGGCCGCCGACGAGTTGGAGCTGGTCGAGGGTGGCCGAATCGCGCTCCGATGGCTGAACACCGCCGACAAGGAGGATTGGAAGGAGTACGGCGTCGAGCTCGGCGATCACGACCCCACCACGCCGGCTCGCGGCAAGATCACCCGGCTCGACCCGCCGCGCCTGATCGAGTACGAAACCGACTTGATGGGCGAGATGCGTTGGGAGCTGCAGGCCGACGGAGGCGGCTGCGCGCTGACGTTCACCAACACGGTGGAGCTCCCGGAGGGTTACCGCGATCAGACACTCGCCGGCTGGCACATCCACCTCGATCACCTGGCCGAGGCGCTGGCCGGCCGTCCGATCGAGTGGTCGACCTGGACGCCGGACCACATGGACGAGTGGGCCGAGATCCGGGACCGCTACGTGGCGAAGCTCGGCTGACTCGGAAGTCCCCAGCCCGCGCCCGCCGCCGGCCCTGGCCGGCGGCGGGCGGCGTCGGCTACCGTGACCGGGGATGGGCGCGTCGAGCCCGGTGGGCGGAGCTCCCTCGATCGGTTTGTTCGCGGTGAACCAGAACGTCACCGCGAACCGCGAGGCGCTGGCGCGCATCGGGTCGCTCGCCGAAGAGCTCGGCTACGACTCGCTGTGGGTCGGCGAGCACGTCTGTGTTCCGGATCCGCGGGTTCCCCCCTCGCCGATGGAGCCGGAAGATCCGATCCTCGACGGGCTCGTCTCGCTTGCCTTCCTCGCGGCGCACACCGAGCGGATCAGGCTCGCGACCGGGATCGTGATCCTGCCGCAGCGGAATCCCGTCGTGCTCGCGAAGCAGCTCGCCAGCCTCGACGTGGTCTCGGGCGGGCGGCTGATCTTCGGGATGGGCGTTGGCTACCTCGAGCCGGAGATGGAGGCGATCGGGGTGCCGATGGAGCGGCGGGGAACCCGTGCTCTGGAGTACCTCGGCGCGATGCGCGCGTTGTGGGAGCACGAGCGCCCCGAGTTCGAGGGCGAGTTCGTCAGCTTCTCGGGCGTGAACGCCCACCCCCGCCCCCTCCAGCACCCCCTGCCGGTGGTCATGGGCGGGTACAGCCCCGCCGTTCACCGTCGCGCGGTGCGCCACGCGTATGGGTGGTACGGCTTCTTCCTCGATCAGGATACGGCGGCCGAGCAGATCGCCAGCCTGCGGCGATGCCTCGCCGACGTGGGCCGGGAGGAGTCCGACTTCGAGATCACAGTCACGCCTCGCGGGCGGATCGACGCCGAGGCCGTCGCCGCCTACGGTCGCATGGGGGTGAACCGGCTGGTTCTCATCCCGCCTGACGCGTTTCGGCGATCCACCGGTGCGGCGGCGGCTTCCTCGCCGGCGGACGTCGAGGCGTTCGTGCGCCGGCACGCGCCCGCACGCATCGCCGCCGCCCCCCTCGCGGCGGCGGGCGACAACTGACGCCCGCGCCTTCGCAGCCCGCTACCGTATCCCCGTTCGCACGAGGGGGATCGTACGTGAGCAGGTCGAGCAGAGCTCTGAGCGGGAGGCGCGTGAACGCGCTGATCGCGACGGCGCTCGCCGCCTGCGCGGTTGCGGCCGTGGCGCCGCCGGCTCTCGCCAACCACACGCCCGAGACCCGCAACGTGCGCCACGTCCTCTTCGTCGGCAACAACTGGGACGGGACGGCGGACGTGATCCGCCCGCGCGGGAACTTCGAGCGGATCGCGCGGCTCAACATCATCCCCGACATCGAGGAGCGGATGGCGGAGATCGCCACCGATCCGGTCCGCCTCGGCTACTTCCTCGGGATCCGGATGCTGGTCGGCGAGGGCAATGACCAGTTCGTCGACGACATGTTCAGCACCAACGACGGGCGGCTGCTGATCGTCTCCCGGCCGAGCCTCGCGGACGTCGTCGCGATCGAGATCGCGACGGGTGAGATCGTATGGCGCTTCCGGGTCGACGGCCAGCGCTCCGACCACATGGGGATCTCGCCAGACGGCAAGCACGTCGCGGTCTCCGCCTCGACCGGGAACGTGGTGCACATCCTCGACACGCAGACGGGCCAGGAGGTGGGCAGGTTTCCCTCAGGCGACTCGCCGCACGAGAACAACTACTCCGCCGACGGCGAGCGGATCTACCACGCGAGCATCGGGCTCGTATACACGCCCGCCGACCAGCCGCAGCTCGACTCGACCAAGGGGGAGCGCTACGTCCAGATCGTCGACGCGGACACCAACGAGATCCTCGAGCGGATCGACATGGGCCACAAGCTCAAGCAGGCCGGATATCCGAACATGAGCTCCGCGGTCAGGCCGATGGCGCTGTCGCCGAACGAGCGGTTCGTCTACTTCCAGGTCTCCTTCTTCCACGGCTTCGTGGAATACGACTTCAAGACGGATCGCGTCACGCGGGTGGCCAACCTGCCGAACCTGGTTTCGGACATGCCGCGCGAGCAGTACCTGCTGGACTCGGCGCACCACGGGATCTCGATGAACCCCGAGGGCACGAGGTTGTGCGTCGCCGGCACGATGTCCGACTACGCCGCGATCGTGTCGCGCCGGGCGTTCAACTACACGCTGATCGAAGGCGGCGAGAAGCCCTACTGGTCGACGAACAGCGGCGACGGCGAGTACTGCTTCGTCTCCTGGAGCGGCAGCGACCGGATCTCGGCCATCTCCTACGACACGAAGCAGGAGGTCGCCCGCATCCCCGTCGGCGACCACCCCCAGCGGATGCGCATGGGCAACGTGCCGACCAGCTGGATGCGAGCGCACGGCTAGATGAGGTCTGCGCCGTCATCCCGGGCGCTACGGGATGCGGCGTCGCTACAGCAGGCGTTACTGTTGCGCCAGATGAAGCCGCTGCCGCTTCTGTCCGAGCATCCGCGGTCCGTTCAGATCCTTCTTGCCGTCGTCGTCCCGGCCCTCTACGGCGCGTTGACCGGCTACCTCCTGGGGGTCAGCGAGCCCGCCTATACCGCTCTCGCGCTGATTGGGATCGTTGGAGCCCTGGGGGCCGGTTTCGATCACGTCGGCGCGAAAGCCGGCGCGGCACGCGGTGTCGTCGCCGGCTCGGTGTTCGGCGCCTCGATCCTGATCGTGCACGAGATCCACGGGGCGAGCGCGAAGGCGCACCTTCCCGAGCCGGCGATCGTGCTCGTCGCGGTCACGACCACGCTCGCGATCGCCTTCGCCGCACTCGGCGGATGGCTCCGGGAGCGGGTCGTGCGGAGGGAAGAGGCGGCAAGCGAGGGGCCGGCGGCCAGCGAGGAGCCGGCGGCCACCGAGGAGCCGGCGGCTGCCGGGGCGCCGGCTACGCAGGACTCCACGGTCGAGGCGGAGCCTGCCGGTGAGGACGACGGCCGGGTCGGCCTCAACTCGGGCAGCTTCGAAGATTTCCGCGGGCTGGGGATGTCGGTGACGCAGGCGAAGCGCGTGATCAGCTACCGCGAGGAGCTGGGCGGCTATTCCAGCGTCGACGACCTCGATCGGGTGCCGGGCTTCCCGGCGGTCTTCCTGGCAGAGCTGAAGCGGCAGCTGAGACCCTGAGTCAACGCTCGGCCGCTGCGCCGCCCACTTCCGGTCCCTCGAGCGCACGGCCGAGCTCTCCGCGCGAGCGGATCTCGAGCTTGTCGTAGGCGCGGCTGAGGTGCGACTCGACGGTGCGCACGGTGACGAACAGGTCCTGTGCGATCTCCCGGTTCGACAGCCCCTCGGCGGCCATCAGCGCGACGCGCAGCTCGCTCGGCGTCGGTCAGGCCGCAGCCGAAGGCGACCGCGCCCGCGCGCCGCGTCCCGGGTCCGCCGGCGCGGGTAAGCGAGGCGACCGTGGCCAGGAACCAGACGAAGAGCGGCGCCCACGCGGCGTGGATCGCGCTGCCCACCTGGATCGGGTGCGCTCCTCGTCGAGATATGCGGCGACCTCGGCGCCGGTCGCGTCGAGGTCGGGCGGCGTCCCCATCACCACTGACCCGGCCACGTAAAGGACGACTGCGATCGCGCCCGCGGCGGCGCCGTACGGGGCCCAGCGGTCGTCCCTCACGCTTCTCCTTCGCTCTCGATGGGCACGGGTGTCGTATCCGGAACGCCGCGCGGC
>OBLS010000197.1_pt1 | contig 19474 bp, 22 predicted proteins | sample 1519901 | NCBI WGS metagenome assembly OBLS01 (sample SAMEA3113585, study PRJEB22503) | soil metagenome | reverse complement strand
AGAATTGATGCTCATATATCAGTATGTGCTTTTGATAGACAAATATTTTTAAAGGTAGCCAAGGCAACCGAAAAATATGGATTTAGGATTATTCATGGAATAGTAGATTCTATATGGATTCAGAAGAAAGGTACTAAGCAACGAGATTATTTAGAGTTGAAGGAAGCAATTGAAGACAAGATAGGATTTAGTATATCTTTTGAGGGTATATACAGATGGATTGTATTTCCCCCTTCTAAAGTGAATAATAATTTGCCAGTAGTTAACCGTTATTTTGGTGCATTTGAAGATAGTAATATTAAGATAAGAGGGATAGAAACAAGAAGACGTGATACTCCTTCTCTATTTGCAAAATTCCAAAACGAAATACTTGAGATAATGGCTGGTGGTCACAATATAGAAGAAGTTAGAAAATTGATACCTAGAGTCTTTGAACATTTCGAAAAATATAGACAACAACTTAAACATCGAAGTATACCACTTGAAGAATTAGCCTTTGCTAAACGACGCTCAAAAAATTTCAATGAATATCAAATTAATAGAAATACTGCTGAAAATGATGCAATGAAATGGTTATACACAGAGGGGAAATTACTTGAGGGAGGACAAATTCTCAGATATATTATAACTAATTATAAAGATAGAAGAAGAAGCCATTCTAAAAGTCTTAATACAAGAAACATACCACTAGCTACACCTTTAGAATTGGTTAATGACAATACCGTGTATGATATAGACAGATATATTGAGCTATTAACTCAAATCTGCAATTCAGTTATAGAACCCTTTAGATAGATTTTTAGAAAAAAGAGGGATACTTTTTCAGTCTTGTACAAAGCCTGCATACAAGGCCGTACTTCCCAAAGAATCAAGTCAATAACATTGCAAGAGTCATTGCATATCTTTCTTTGACGTCCAATTTTGAAACTGAATGTTTTATTGTCTCTTTAGGGAGATCGTAGAATTTGAGGCATCGCTAAGAGACTTGTTTTTTCTTGCCAGACGTCTACATAACATTTTAAATGAGTCCAGTATATCTATTTCAACAATGCCTGGCAAATGCTGCAAATCTGGAAAATAGTTATTCAACACGTACAGGTCTTGTAATCTTACTTCTATCTTTATATCATCACTTTTTAGATCGTCTAATGGTGACCGATTTATAACCTGCACTGAACTAGCTAAGTCTTTTTGATTGTCTTCAAGGGGATATTTGCCAGAATGAATCGAATCTTGAACCATTTTACATAATTCAGAGACCTTCATAGATACGTTATAGAAATTAAGACCTCAATTTATAGCAAATCATTTCTTCATGGCCTGTTGTTTTTATTTAAAGATAGTAGATATCTTTTCGCCATCTGATATGTACATTAAATCATGAAAAATATCTTATAATCAGCTCTCTTTTTTCATCCAATTCCTATTTTCCAAGTATTCTATTAGTTTTAACATCTGTTCTATTCTTTCTTTTCCCCCTACATTGCTTCTGCAGTTCTCATAATGTCTCATTAGCATATCGTCTTCCTCATCAGAAATACTGCCTTTTTCTTCAATAGTATCAAAGAAGTTATCTTCTTTCCCAGTATGATCAGTTATAAAAACTGCATATGATTTGAGGAACCTTGCAACTGGTTCTCTTCCTAAGTCATTTCCACTTTCCTTCCACTTCTTCAATTCACTTAGAAGCATTCGGGCTATTCTCCTTCCAAGCTCATGTTCAATCAGAAATTTGCGAATATCCTCACCAAATCCATTTTTGTGTCTAGTCTGCGGAAAATACACTTGCTCTTCTTTGCCATGATGAAATCTGTCAACAAATTCCTCGATCACTACAGAAATTATTTCGATATCTTCAAGCGGAATGTCTTCATTAGAGTAAAGTTTGTCTGAACAAGTTTGGGCTATATCTCTTATTCTTCTTGCTGTCTTGTGATCTTGTTTCAGATTCTGAGTAGACTTATTCAAATAATATTACTTTTTTTAACTACAGATAATTTAAGAATAATGGAGACCCAGTATCATATTTGAAGAGCATTTTGCACAGGTCATATCGGTGCCCCTTAGTCTACTTCAGATTCTCTTCCCCGTAGCCTTTTGCAATATCATATGGATCAGACCTTGATTTCTCTCCAAATCTTTTCTTATTGGCCCTATTCATCGCTTTATCTCGGGCATATGGTGTAACCTCCATTTTTTTATCTTTGGTACTTGTTACATCTCTTCTCCTCTTCTTATCCTTGTTTACGTCTTTCTTAACTACTAATCCCAATGCCCTTTCAATCTCGTATGTGCTATTGTATTTTTTACCGTCTTGGAGATTATCTTCAATGAATTGTGAAGTAATTTTGGCACTTTTACTACTGATTGTAATGGACTTGCCATCTGCAATGTAATTCTTAATTTGTTCTTTAGTAGCTGGAAACGTCAAACCCTGTAGAAGATTTGCTATTTTAGATGCTTCACTTGTATTAACAGCCTCATTTGTGGCTGGTTCTTGTGTGATATCTCCTACACGCCCGACTGACCTGTGTGACCCATCTGTTACAAAAATCATTTATTTCCTAGTGATCACTAGTATCTTATTTCTGATAAGTGTTGTTTTGTTACCATAAATAGTTAAAACAAAAAAATGCGTTGGTATGTATGGTATAAGCTGTTTTGCAGACAAAAACCCTGGTGCGGATGTTTCCAGTTAAAAAAGCGCCATAATATAATGGTCTCTTTACTTCCTCATTAGATCATTATCATATGATATTTTACTCGAATTACTTATAACTATGTATTTATTGGATGATTTCATAAATGGGTAGTGCATGGTCCACCGTGGCTAGAAAATCCGACACTTTCGATATCATTGATCGTAATTGGGTTTTATCTCCTTTATAGAGCTCTACAGACAGATAGACATCTTCGCACGCATCAAACTAGTCAGTACGGTAACCTGGAAAGAGAGATCTTTGGACGAAAGGTAATTGACACTAACAAAGGCTGGATCCTTTTTACAATCTCTATCTCACTTTTCGCGACTGGTGCTCATTATCTAGCTGAAAATACGTTCCATGTATATGATACGACTCCAATAGATAGATTTACACATGGACTTTCCGGTATGGCAATAACTGCAATAGTTCTCAATCTCTACTTAACGAGAAGAAGGGAATACTATTATCCTGTAGCCATAGGTGTTTCATGGATTGCATTCATATTATGGGAAATTTATGAATTAGTATACATAGCATATAGTGGACCGGCTGGTTTTATTCAATCGGATCCTTGGGACTTGGCAATAGATTTATGGGTAGATACATTAGGTGCTTTGACAATTTGTTTTATCTATGACGAATTTACTCATCACAAATAAGTACAGCAATAATTATCAGCTACTACAAAGAAGCGATGATCATCGGAAGAATATCCACTGACACGGATTCTAAAAGACATTAAATATTTAACAAAGCAAAGAAGAACTATACTTATAATTATATTAATATTATTAGATCGACAAAGAGTAATACTTAATACGACAAATGAGAAAACATTTAATACTTCAGTGATTCCTTATGTGGCAATGACCCACATGACCAGTATTGTCATAATTTTAAGTTATATATTTGGCTCAATTATGGTGTCAATTTTGAGCGTCTTTTTGCCAAATGTTGCTGCTGCATCAGCTAGTTCAAACTCCGCAATAACTAATCACATGGCCAATGGAGGCGAGATAAAACATACAAAGCCCCTTGCTAATGAAGTAGACACCACAGCTGCTAATGCTTCACTGGCACCTGTAACTCTTTCTAAGAAGTTAAACGTCGTAACATCCGTTTCGCCTATAACAAATATAGTTAAGAATATTGGGGGTGACCAAATCAATTTAATTGGAATAATTCCCGAGGGTGTTAATTCACATACATTTGAGCTGGTGCCTTCAGACATCGTTATGGTTTTAAATGCAGATCTTGTCATTATGAATGGACTTGGACTTGAGACAAACTTGGAATATGTTGCCGAAGAGGCTAGCAGAAAGAATGCACAATTACAGATTTTAAAATTGGGCGACAATACAATAGGAAATGATCAATGGATATTTGATTTTAGTTATCCAAAAGAAAATGGTGATCCCAATCCTCACTTGTGGTTAAACGTGGCTCATGCAATGAAGTTTGCTAATTTAACACGAGAAAAATTAACAGAAATGGATCCTCAAAATGCTTATTACTATTCGGACAACACAAATCGATATTTATCTCTATTAAGGGAGTTGGATGAAGGAATATTACAAGCAGTTCAAACAGTTCCAGCACAAAATAGGAAGCTATTTACATATCACGATTCATGGTCCTATTTTGCTGCTCGGTATGGTATGACTATCGTAGGTGCTGTGCAGCCGTCTGAATTTGGTGAGCCTACCCCACAAGAAGTTGCAAGCGTGATAGATCAGATTAGGTTTGAGAAGGTTCCTGCAATATTTGGTTCAGAGGTATTTTCATCAGGTGTTATGAATCAGATAGCTAAAGAAGGCAATGTCAAGGCAGTTGAGACATTAAGTGATGACGATTTGCCTGGCCGTCCCGGAGAGCCAGAACATTCCTACGTAGGAATGATGCTGGAAAATATTGAGAGTATGCTAGTGCCATTGGGTGGAAATATTACAATCCTAAATGAAATTGTTCCAAGAGATACCTATCTTAAGAGCTAAGAAGTAGACTTAATTAATTAAGAGATGAATAATTGATGGCCAATCTAGTTGAGGTTTGTGTAAATATCCTGCAGTTTGAGAATTTCAATCTCTATGTATGTCGTTTCTTTTCATCATGATCTTCATATTATGAATTAGGGTTGTGCGTGATTATACTTTGAATATTACGATAAAAAATATTACCTATGGATATACTCCCCACAAACCTGTTATCGAAAATGTAAGTCTTTTAATACCCCAAGGTAGGTTTGTAGGTCTTTTAGGCCCAAGTGGATCAGGTAAATCCACACTCATAAAAATAATTGCAGGTTTATTCAAACCTTGGAGTGGCTCCGTACAGTATTCTTGCGTCTTGCAGTCTGGGGAGGAGACAAAGAAAGGTGTAGGGAGAAACATGAAAGAACAAAACAACTACGGCATAGATCAACATGGTCCTAATTCCTATTATGATGCTATTCCCACAATAAGACCAAAACAAGTTGTAATGGGATATGTTCCGCAAATAGAAACAGTTGACTGGAATTTTCCGGTAACAGTCAGAGAGGTAGTAAGTATGGGTATATGGGACAGATCTGGCACTTCTCCATTTCTCTCTAAAGACACTCTTACAGAAATTGATCGTATTCTAGACGATCTTGGAATTCACAGTCATGAGTTTGGAAAAAGACAGATACGAGAACTTTCTGGGGGAGAACAGCAAAGAGTATTCTTGGCTAGAGCATTAATCCGAAAACCTAATGTTTTAGTGCTTGACGAGCCTATATCTGGCGTTGACCATACCACCCGAGAGAAAATACTAGGCATTTTAACTTCCCTGAGCAGGGAGGGATTGACTATAATCTTGACAACGCATGATCTCTCAGGGATTGCAAAAAGGCTTCCGTGGGTAGTGTGCATGAATAAAAAGATAATTGCAGAAGGGACCCCTTCGGAAGTACTAACCGAAACAAACCTCTTAAGGACATTTGGGTTAATGGTCGAAGAAAAAAATGACATTGGGTTGAATAACTGATGGTTTTCTTTTCTTTTATCAAATTAAGGGAGCTTAACGGCATTTGGAACTTGCATTTCTAATACAACCTTTTCAATATGAATTCTTTATTCGTGCAATAATAATTTCAATCCTCGTGGGTGGTGTTTGTGGATTATTGGGGGTATACGTTGTCCTCCGTGGAATGAGTTACATTGGTCATGGCATGTCTCATGCTGTATTTGGAGGTGCAGTAGTGAGTTACCTTGCTGGCTTTAACTTTTACATTGGGGCCGTACTGTGGGGTTTTATTTCAGCCATTCTAATTAATGAAATAGTACTTAGAAACAAGATTAAAGCAGATGCGGCAATAGGGGTAGTAACGACGGCGGGATTTGCAATCGGCGTCTTCCTTATTAGTACCACAAGGAGTTATACCAGAAATTTTGAAGCTCTGTTATTTGGGAACATTTTAGGGATAACCAATTACGATCTTTTTTTCATAATATTAGTAACTATGATAACAGCGACTTTCATATTTCTTTTTCAAAAGAGATTACTATTCACTCTTTTTGATAAGGAAACCGCAAAAGTTTATGGTGTAAGGATTTACATTGTGGAGCTTTTGTTCTCTCTCATTCTTGCTACAGTTGTAATAGCGTCAATGAACAGTATAGGCGTTACTTTGATTGCTGCAGCTATTGTTGCACCTGCAATTTCCGCTAGGATGATTACAAATAGCTTTACTAGAATGGTGATATCTTCTACAATTATAGGGATAGTAATATCATTTTTGGGCTTGTACTCAAGTTACTTTTTTGACTCTTCTTCAGGTTCTACAGTAGTACTGTTTGGAGCTGTGGCCTTTGGATTCAGTGTTCTTTATGCGTATCTCCTTAAGATATATCAAACACATCGGCATGGAAGACTAAAACATTCACACCCACATATACATGAAGATGAACACAAACATCAGCATATAAAGAAGCTAGATTGATGCGTATGGTTCAGAAAGTCATATCCATTATTTGCGTACACACATAATTATTATTAATGGCAAATGCGTACGTTGCTAAAGGTAATTGTCTAAACATCAATCCTCTAATCCATACTTTAAGAAGAAAACAACTCTGACAAGGATTAGCATGTCACTACCATCTGATTTATTAACAAAGTTTGATGAGAGTATGGTTAAAGCTGGATTTACGGATAGGTCCAAGGCCTTACAAACTGCAATACATTCCTTAATAGACGATTATTCATGGAAAACCAATGATAGATCTAAAGGAGCTGGTGCACTTGTAATGCTATATGATAACCATGTATTTAATCAGGATAAAAAATCAACCAAGATTCAACATAAATATGCGGATGTCATTAGTGCGTCTATGCATTTACACCTTGAAAATGATAACTGCCTTGAGACCATAATGGTTAGAGGTGATATTCAGAAAATAAGGGAACTTGCAAAGCATCTTTCAGAGAATCGTGGCATTAAAAGTTTAAAGGTCAATTTTATAACTTTGGTATGATCTACGTAGGTACTATTCTAAATATGCAAAAAATTGCTATGTTTTTTACTAAGTAATACGCAGACTTTCTTGTTCTCTTTATCAAATGATCCAGTCCGTCCTAAATCCACAAACTACTGCATGTACATAAGGCCTATATTTTTGAGGCACCATCACTATGCAATGGTAACGCTCGCCTACATTAATACCTGCTAAAAAAGTATGTCATGGACCTCATTTATTCATGGAAATTCCATATGATCTTTTGAACTAGGCATAAGAAGGTTGATAAATATCTATGGGTGCTTAAAAACTATGAAAAATGGCCTCATTACTATTGCTTTCATTAGCGCCATAGCAATATGTTTATCAGTTCTTGATAATAGCACGTATGCTCAGAACATACCTGTTCAAAATGTAACCCTTGGTAATAGTACGCTATACGTAATGGGAAATGCTCAAACAACAGTAATACCAGATAAGGTCATTCTTTCCCTATCTGTCGAAACTACGAATACAACAGCAAATGAAGCACTGAGTGCAAATTCGATAGCCATGAATAATGTGCTTGAAGCACTCGAAGGAAAAGGTGTCAGGGAAAATGAGACTAGTACTTCATTTTTCAACATCTCTCCGAATTACAATATCACCCAGGATGAAGAGGATCTCCAGCCAATAGAGACTCGTGATATCATAAGTTATACTGCAACTAATTCCATTACTGTTGATAGCTATAAACTCTTAAATGTATCCCAATGGATCGATACTGCAGTACAATCAGGGGTCAACGACATAAGTAGCATATCTTTTAGTCTCTCAGATGCAAAATCCAAACTTATAAAAAATGATCTTTTGAAACAAGCGGTAGCCGATGCAAAAAATAAAGCAAGTATTGCTGCTTCTGCTCTCGGGCTAAAAGTAATAGGTGTAAAATCAATTATAATAGAAGGAGTTAACGAGGGTCCTTTGTCGCCGCCACAACCATTCCTCTCAAGAGAGTCGGTGGCCGATGCTGCGACAGAGGATGGCCTTCCCACTCCAATTATTGCAGGTGAACAGCAAGTGACATCCAGTGTAAATATAGCATTCTTTATTGGTTGACGATTGTTCACTTTTTATAGCATAGAGAAATTCTATATAGGATACAGATGCCATACACCATAGTTGGTGCTTTTACCTTATATTTAATTAGGCTAAAAGCTTTCTAAACAAGATTAATGTAAATAATCAATTCAAAACACATTATTATTATTACCAGTGAGAAGATGCGAACAAGTGATATACTATATCCAAGTCAACAACTCGTGCAAAGAACTATTGGAATTTTATTATCATTATTGCTTGGAGCATCGATAATCATAAATGTACCCAATAATATTCACGGCTCAATAGAGCAATCAAAGAACAAAATCAATCAACAAAAGGTGGTAATCCTTACTTTTGACGACGGCTATGAGAGCCAATATTCAAATGCCAAACCCATCTTGGATAAATATGGTTTTAAAGCCACATTCTATATCGTGTGTAACTATGTAGGGAGTGGAGATAATAGAATGACTTGGGAAGAAATAAAATCATTACAACAAGAAGGTCACGATATAGCCTCTCACACTATGAACCATGATGATCTTTCTAAGCTTACCCCACAAGAGGTTGAATATGAAGTAGCCCAATCAAAGCAATGTCTTCTTGAGCAGGGAATAAACCCCAAGAGTTTTGCGTATCCTTTTAATGGAGGTTCAGACGACCCATCTGTTATTAGTGCCGTGGCAAGTCACTATGACTTAGCCAGGACAGCAACAGATCCACTAGCATTTCTTGGCTGCAACGACAAATGTGATACAAGCAAATACTCTATAGTGGGCTGGAGTCATGATTCTGAGAAGAAAAATAATGCTTACAATGATCAACAAATGTTTGAGAGATTTGTAGAAGTTGTTAACAGTCAGACTAAATACAATGCCAATGGCGTTAATGCAGTTCCTATACTTATATGGCATAAGATAGATAATTCAAATGAAGAGTATTCTACTTCGGCTAATCTATTTGATGCAGAGTTAAAATATTTGCATGATAATGGCTTTACGGTTTTGACGATGGCAGATTTAGTTTATGATGATGGTAGCAAGTATTTAAAAATCAGCGGCGGTAATGATGGCGCACCTATATCAAATAATCAAAATGATTTTGCAGCAAAAGTTGCTAATGTAGAGGAGGATAGTGGTCTTCTTTCATCTGAAGAGGAACTTGGTACAGATGACGCTGAAAATACAGAAGAAAGCGATACCATCGAGGATGAGGCTACCCATACAACGAAAGGATATGATAGGATATCCGATGAGGATGAGGATGAAGCCAGACAGGTAGAACCTGCTCCTAATTCACAATCAAGCTTTAGTGACAATGAAGACGAAGAGGCAGAACTCCAGTTACCGTCTGCGATATTGCAGTTTCTTGAAGAACCTTAGTAGTATTACTGGATACCAATGATTAATTCTTGGGTAGAACAGAATGAATAAAAATCACACCTTAGTTGGTTGAGCGGAATTACGTCATGGAAATGATACTTGGCATTAACTCAGTTTAGCCAAAATGTATCTTACTTAGGATAGTCACTATTGTTTTATTATTTTTGTTCATGTGTATTTCGCCCATTTTTCTATTTCCCAAATACTAGATATTCCAAGTATAAGGTAAGAATTACTGTCCAGAGGATGATCAAACATAAATAAATCACCTAAACAATGCTGTTGTATCACAAACACTACAAAAGTGTCACAATTGTGTCATGGTAATTCAAGCTGGACAGAGCACTATGACAATGCGTAAACAGAAACTTACACTTTTATTGACAAGAGATGCATACATGACCTTGTTTGTCGTATCGAAGGATTGGAGGAAATTCCATAGGGCATTCCAAAAATTCTCCCGCGAGTCTTCTCTATCTATGTTAGCTGATAAGAGCGATTATGCAAATGGATTATGTATATTCCCAGAAATCCCAGAATACCGCCAACAATAGCGAGCGAAATATTTTCTGGTAGATTACTTGTTATCCCCAATTGCCTTAGCGTAATTTGTATGATTACAGTAATAAGGATACTTGAGGAACCTATGGTTGCTGTGATAGAAGCTCCTATTCTACTTAGGCCTATAGAGTATGACAGGGATCCAATAAATGGAAGTAACGAAAAAAGAATCAAGATTATAATGGTATTAATCAACAACAGCGGTTGTTGAAATAGATATCCTTCTGTAACTAGAAAAATTTGTAACGATTCATATGAAAATCCTATCATAAAACCTACCAGAATTAATCCAGAGATTAGCATGGAGGTTCCTGCCACCTCGATAGGCGAGTGCAGTGAAACAAGTTTAGTTAGAAAGAGAACACCAATTCCAAATCCAAACGCAGATAGTATTGCTTCTATATCGCCAAAGGTAATAAGTGTTGACGGCAGTGGAGATGTCATGGCTGTTTGTATGCCATTCAAAATATTAGTGCCAATATCGCTCAATATGGAGATAAAGAACCCTATTAATGCAAGGACTATTCCAATAACCTGAATCTTATTTAGTTTCTCACTCAAAAAAACCCTTGCCAAAATAACTATAATTACTATTTCAAGAGGACCAGCTAAAAGCACTTCTTTTGAAGCACCAATTCTGTTGATAGAATCATACCATGTGAATATCCCGATTGCAAGGAAGACGCTAGCCAGAAAAAGATTTTTCCCTGATTTTAAAAATAATTCCGATATTTGTTTCCTTTTCATCAAAAGTGATGCAACTAGCAATAACATTACACCTGCCAAGGTTATGCTTATGGCTGAAAGTATAAGAGGAGTAATTTGCAAGAATGAGGTAGTCAGAATTTCTATTAGAATTGACTCCACAGATATGGTTATTGCGTAGATGAAAACTATCCATGATCTTCGTATTAATAATAATTGCAAATAGAATAATGTCACAAACAAGCTACTACCTACAATATGAAGGTTCAATTTTTAGATCAAGTACAATGTCTAATAGATTGGCAAAGTTAGAGGTTTCCTCTTAAACCTGCCACGAGAACATACGAACACGGCAATAAAAATGAGAGACAATGCGTTTACTATATAAACGAAGGAAAAACTTAAATCAATCCAATAATGCCTATTGTATGAAAAATCTATCAGAAATAGTGGCATCAATAATGGTATCAATATTGACTCTGACTGCTGTTTTTTCATATGCAACGTATACAGCTAATAATGATAATGATAGACAGGCAATTGCCCAGCAAACACCACAATTTCCTGTTCCTCCAGAAACAGCCGAACAGTTTGCGAATCTTATAGAAGGAAATGATACAGCTATAATACTTAATGATACAAATATAGGAAATGTAAACAACACAGTGCTAGACAGTATTGACGTCAACATTAAGGAAGATTGCATGACACTGCCAAATTCTACAGTGCTCTACTGTCCTTGATCCTTGATTAGTCTTTTATTTTTTATTTTTATTATTGCTAGCTCATGACTCTTAAGAGAGAGCAAACATTTCTGATGATGAGTGTATCAGTTGTAACTCTCTTATTTACTTGGGTGCATCTAGTTAGAACAAGTGAAAAAATAAGGAGAACATAGAGTAGGTTAATGCTCGAGTAAATGCATTTCCTCTTTAATCAGGACTCTGACTGTACTCAGGGCTAAATCGAGTTGATCTGCTATTACATCTTCTTCGTAACCAGACTGATACAGATTTCTTAGTGTCTCTCTTTTCTCCTTATTTATAATATTTGAAGGCGGATGTAATTCTAACTCCTGTTGTACTGATTCAATATACATGGTTACCTTACTGACTAAATCTTCTGCATTGACATTGCTTTCTGCAGAAAATACCAATATGTACTCTTTTACAGGCATATTGAACATCTTTACCTTATCATAATCATAAAGAACATATTTCAAAGGTCCTAGTTCTTCTGAGAATCTTTCTCTTAAGAAAATAATATGAGCGGATTGCAACAAACTCAAATCTGAGTCTTTGCCTTTTAATTGGATATCAGCCCCCTCTCTCATACCTCCTGCAAATAAATGTCCTGATCTTTCTATCAGGCCAGCAAATCTAATTGTAGGATCGAGTGCCAGAATACTTTTTGAGAATTCTTCTGATTTCATCTTTGTTCTTCTGAACACCTGTTGTTGATTCTATAACTGAGCAATACTTGCTCGCTTGAGTCCATTTTTCTCGTCTATTCATTCACCTTTCAATAGTACAATATTGGCTCTTACTTCCCGCTATAAAACCTGTGATTAACCATGTTAATGAAGAAGTAAATAGTTGTAGTATGGCCTAGTAGTAGACATTACTCATCGCTGTAGATAACATGCTACTACGGCAAAAGAGGCAGCAATTTGACGCTGTTATTGTAACAATTTGGACATTGTAGAAATGGAAGGACTTTGATCCTATTATCTATTCCAAATAACCATGAAGCGCACCAGAAACATGATTCACAGAGCAGGAAGCTTCTTTGGCTCAGCGACTGTTTACCTTGATTATCAATTGAAGAATCTAATGATATACTGCCTTTAACATCGCCTTTTGTATATTCAGAATTAGTATAATCAGCAAGATTAGTATAATGACAAAGGTTTCCTGCATTCATCTTATATTCAAAACCTTCTTCTTTTACCTCACTAATAAAGATGGATTAACTGAGATAAATTAACATAGTTAATCATTATCTTTATACTACGGTTAAGAACGTAGGAATGGACAATATAATCATGACAAACGAAACGCTGCAATTAATTGCTGCGGAATATTATTTGCTCTGGTGCAATGTTGATGAAATAATGAGGACAGAGTTCTAGGTTTGGATCGCAACAACGAAGACAATAGGGCAAAAGAAGATTATCTCAAAGAGATAGATAATAGTAATATTAATGTGGCATCATCTACGAACGCCGCTGCACGTGAAAATATTCTAAGTTTGATGGATAATTTTATTGAGCAAATAACCAGCATAAGAAAAATACTACTTGGAGTCTCCATCTCAGCTTTACTTTTAGCTCCGCTTGCTATTGGACTTTCAGCGTATTTGATATTACATCCTTCATTTTTTGCTATTTTAGAAATAGAAAATGAATTTGGACTTGTATTAAGCATTCTATTAGGAGCCGTCCTAATAATATCATCTATCTGGCTTGTGTCTGGAATTAGACAGTATAAATCAATTAGCTCTTGGAGCAAAAGATACAACGAGTATAAAAGAGAAAAAGAAGATATGGATATGAAGATTGCGTCTCAATATGGTTTGACTATGTCTGATATTAATAGCAAATCTACCCCCTAACTCTAGCAATAAAAATAGTACGATCATCCAATTTACTATTCCTCTGTATTTTTAGCTAGGGCTTTATTTTTTGTTTCCAGGAGCTCTTTACCTTTATCTTCCTGATATATATTGTTAGACACTTCGCTAATGCCTGTTTTCCTCCTAGGAAATACTTTCTCATATGGTTCCAGTATATTCGTGCAAAACTCTATTCCTTTACGAGTTGGCTTGTAGATTACCATTCTTCTCTTTCCATAGGGTAATTCAGTTTTATTTATGAAGTTATTTTCCTCTAAATCATCGAGAATTGATTTATGCTTTTTTAGATTTAATCCACAAAAACTAAGCAGTGTTGTCTGGTTTAGCTCATTGTGTTCAATTAACTTTAGGATAAGATCTTTGACAATGTAAATTCTATCTCTGTATGATGACTCTGAGCCAGACACTTAGTTTCACTATTGTTATTAGATCCTATAACCATAATCAGGGGTTAGACCTGTTGTATAAATGTAAGTTAACTATGTTAATTATGTGCCATGCCTTGTTACTTAGAGATTGGACAGGTCAGGGGCTATAAGGCAGTTTCTATCGCAACTTAACGGCCACTCGAAATTCGATAGACTAACTATGTTAAGCATGGATTAAGTAACCAAATTTCATTAACTGACCAGAAACCATTACATGAATCTATCATTCTTTAAGAGGATTAAGAGAGAAAACGCAGGTAATCGTGTTCATAAGGAAGGCGTCAAATGCAAGCATTGTGAAATGGGTTTTGAGAATAAAGAAAGACTAAAGATACATTCTCGTATAGCCCATACTGGAAGAGGAGAGAGAAAGAAAAAAGACCATGGAAACTAATCCATGGAAACTAATCTATTTCAATTCATCGATCAAGCTATATTCCTCTCATATTTTAGGAACATTTCGTGGTCTTGTTCTAAGATTGCTCCTGCAACACGGACAACTCTTGCCACTCCACTTTATAAATATCTCACACCTTTGACATCGCTTATTACCCTCAGCGTAATAGCTCCCCCTAAGACTTTTGGTGGATTTGAATTTTTCACAAATATTTCTGCATGTCAATGACTATTACCAGATAATGCGATCACTAGCAGGGTTTGGAAATTATTTAAATGATAGATAACCTAGTTAATCGATGCGGTTGTTTGTTGTGCTCCTTCCGAAGACAAGAAACTATTGATTAATCTGATAGCACTAGATTAATCTTGCTTGTTAAATCCTCTAAATAAATTGGTTTTTACTACTACTACCAAAACATCTTTAATGAATCCGTTTTTTGTATATTCTGTCGACATAATTAAAAATCAGAAAGCAACAGTCGAGAATAAGGAAGACAGTTGTATATTCATAGCTACGTTCCCTTTTTGTGCCTCGATGCCGAGATAATAACATAGCCTAGACCTACTGCCAATCCGAATGCAAGTGGTATAAAGACCACACCGCCTCCCAAGTTTAACGACTGTTGCAATAAGGTTTCAAACATACCTATGAATATGAGGATGTATTATTAAGAATGTGCTTAACTATGTTACCTGACACTTGAAATTTTTATATGAAATTGTGAATAAAAGTTAAGATAACTAAATGGCTCCCAACCTAGAAAATTTAGTGGTAAGAGACGCTAAAACCTGTTTGCTTTTATCTGTTATCTGTTATTGCAGTATCAGACATTATTTCAATTGAAATATAGGGCTGATGTCTTTGTTTGATAACACACCTGCACTTTACTTACTTGATTATTGGATAACATAGTTAATCATCATCTAAATAATAGATTCGTGAATTTGTGTCTACTTAATGCTAAATGGGAACTAGGCGCAAGAAGCAACGATATTCAAGTTCTAATAAGTTTGTATTTTCTAGGAATGCAATAATAGCCATTGCTGCTATAGGTGCAATTATATCGATAGGTGCTTATTTTGCAATTATGTCCATGGTTCCAGTAAACGGCAATGTGCCTGTTTTTGGAGCTCCGAAGAATAATTTCTTCAAAGCTTCACACAGCGCAAAGTCTGGCTTCTTTTTTGTTGGTCAATCAGCTGGCGGCGCTAGAAAAGGTTTTTCACCGTCAGTAGGTGGTAACGCTAACATTGCCAGCACTAGTAATTTGGCCGACAGCCCTACAGGACCAACCCTATATGTATCAAAAGGAGGATTAGAATCGATTCATTTCATAAATGAAGATTACGATACTCACTCTAAACATAATTTTAACATAGATGAATTCAAAGTGCGTAGCAAGGATTTAGGATACTTTCAAAGCCAGATTATCACTTTTATTGTGGATAAGGATGGCGTGTTTGAATATTATTGTTCCATTCACCCAGAGATGAGGGGAAAAGTTGTTGTCATATGATAGAATGCGAAATATTGTGTAATACTAGATTCTAGCTATGGAAATCTATTTTGCATTAATCCCTGAATGGCCTAGGAGATCAGCCATTGTATTTGATATGCTGAGTGAAATTGTTGTTGACTAAATTATACCTCTAGTTTATAACAATTCCATGTATATAACTTGAAATTGACAGGAATAAAGAAATAATGAGATTGTTCTAACTAGCCCCGATACAATTACATCTACAGTCTATATTACTGCACTGCCACAATACCTGTCATCCACGGATGTAACGTGCAGAAGTATGAGTATTCTCCTGGTTCATTTGGCATCATTATAGGTTTACTGGATTGACCTGGAGAAATAAGGCTTGTGTCGAATTTGCCATCAGGTGTTGCATCCTTACCTGAAGTGGCTGTATGTATTGCCGAGTCCTCATTTTTCCATGTTATTGTACTTCCAGGCTTAGCTGCTGATTGTGGAGGAACATAGAATTCCTTATTACTACTATTTTGAGCACCTTTAGCTATAATGACTGTTGTTGCAGACGCTGCTGGGGAAGCAGATGAATATTGCGCAGCTGATGTCATGGCTATAGTTATTGACATTGAAAGTAATATTATTACTATTCCCAAAGTTTTGACCTTAGGTATGCAATCGCCAATTACCGTTTTCATTGTAGACATATTTTCATTGGATTTGTCGTTGATAATTCCTTTTAAATATGGCTTAACTATGTTAATGTGTTAGGTATTATGCCTCTCGCCTATTACCAGTGTCGATAAGGTTTTGTTGAATCTTTTTTATTGTTCAAACGTAAAACATGAGACATGCTTTTTGACCTTTACAATATGTTCATTTAAAGCTATGTCTCTGTGATCTAACCCACTCTTTTCATCTTGGAACCACAATTAGGACATGCAATTTCTTTATGTTCTTTTCCGCAATTCATGCAATAATACTTTAGCGGCCTGTATTGGTCATCAAAGGCAGAAGATATTGAACTAAACAAATCTCTTATTCCTCCCCTACTTCCAAATCTTTTCATTTCACTTCTATTTCTAAGATAATACGTTATAGCAAATAGACCGGTTATGGAAATGAAGTCTAATGGATATGGGAGCAAGAAAAGGAGAATAAAGCCGGCACCCATGAAAAGTGCAAACCACTTTAGCCGGTGGATGATAAAGCGCTTAGTATCATCATCAATAATCATGGGACAACATTGGCTTATTGTGTTTAAGCAGTATTAAAAACATGGTTAACCTAGTTAAAGAACAAAGTTGACCGCAGGAGACTCAACAAAGAAGCCGAATCAGAACCTGTCGAGTCCTCCTGCGTAGTTTTGGCCTATATGCAGTCTGAAATTATGACAAATTAGTATTAAAAACATGATTAACCTAGTTAAAGAACATAGTTAACTGCATGACATTAAACAAATGTGAACTCTAGGCCTCCAGGATGAGCAAGCACAATGATCGTTCATTCTAAAGGTGTTAATGAGGGAAACTTCTGTTATTAAATGGAAATGTCTAAAGCCGGTCTTACTATATTGTTATTGTCATGCTCTATAGTTTTGTTATATGTAATTGGAACCATACAGCAACTACAATATGCAGAAGGTCTTACCAATTCAACCTCTACATTATGCATTAATGGAAAATGCACTACAACTATGTGCATAGATAACGAGCCTTGTCGTACTATTACGTCTAATTCAACTACTATCTTACCAGAGGATTTCACAAAGAACGACAATAACAATACCATTATATCGCCTGCTCCTCTGAGAAGTGCCTAAATTATCTCTTAGGACATCAAAAAGAATTAACAGTAAAACAGGTTATTAGCAAAAACAAAAAAGGTTTACAATATCAAAAAAGGAGGAATAATCTTGCTGTGTTATAGTTGTATTTAGCCCCATCCTCCATTATCTGGACTTTCGTAACTACCATTGCCTGTAGGTCCTCCAGTGGTCCCTCCCATTGATCCTCCTGATGTCATATTTCCTCCAGTCATATTACCGCCCGTCGCATTTTGTGCAGATGCTATACTAGCAATACTAGAAATAGCCAATACGCCTAATACTAATACCGAGGTGACTGCACCAATCATTGCATATTTGACTTTGACATTTTCAGTCATAGGCCTGTGTATTGCAAAATAGTATTAAAAATATGATTAACTTAGTTATGCTTAGATATTGTTCTTAATAAACACTAATAAAACCGCAGGAAGACCCGCGATGATAGAAGTGTCTGGCACAATTATCTGCGAGTCTAGGCCAAACCTGCGGCATCCAGGAATGCATTTATGAGGAACGCACCTTTGGCCGTATCACAGAATAAGGAAAAGTCGTATTAAAGACATAGTTAACAAGGTTATCCTAATGTTAACAACATCCGCAAGAGACTCAACCAGAGTAGTGCTACAAACCATAGTCGAGCTTCGGGCCAGCCTGAGGCTTTAATGACTACTATACTAAATCAGCAAGCAAACACGGTGCAAGAAGAGACGATCTGACAGAAGGAGAACTTAGCCAGTTAGCAAAGTGCACGCATTAATTGTCTGATAGTCAGTCAGGTGTTGTTCAGTTCGTCCATCTAAAGGAAATTCGACAGCAATAAAATAAAATGGTCAATTTATGATTTATAAGAAGACTTTATGATTACCAACTATTCTGATTTAGCTACTCATTTTTATATAATACATCAATACTAAATCTAATAATTGACACGCCCTCATGCTTCTGCTGTACGTGAAAAGACTGAGGTATTATATGGTGTTGAGAATGCAGTAAGGTTATTTTCGAGGGTAGTATCTGGTGCAATTACTACGATAGATATTTGTGATGATGATATTATACCTCATACTCCCACTAGTCACAAGGTTATTGAAAAACGAGTACTGGAAATTGAAGCAAAGTTCAGATATATTACCAAAATTAAAGAGGATAATATCCAATACTGCAAGGAATTGATGAAAGTTGGTCAGGTTCGGCATCTAGATGGAATTAGAACCAATTTTGTAGTGACGGACACAGAATATACGTCTTCAGCTTTTATGCAACAATTACAATCACATCCAGAAATTGTGTATAGTAATGTGAGAAGCATTGTAGAACAGCAACGATACTTATTTGAAAATCTATGGAATAAAGCAATACCTGCTGAGCATAAGATTATGGAGATTGAAGAAGGAGTCGAATTAGAAAAGACTCAAGTAATTCAGGATTCACGAAGCATACAAAAATTGTTTGTTAATATGGTAAAATCAGCCCAGCATGAAGTTTTGCTGATACTTCCTACAGTGAATGCCTTTCTCCGTGAACACCGTATGGGAATAATACAACTCTTAATGCGAGCAGCAAGTAGGCGTACCGTAAACGTGAGAATTCTAACGCCAACTAATGAAGTCATTAACAATATATTGAAAAATATGGGAATATTCTACCAAGAGGGAGAGAGAAAGAATGATTTTGATTTACGAAGCATCAATATGTCGTCTGAGGAAACAGCAGTAAGCACAGTTACCATAGTGGTAGTTGACAAAAAAGAATCCCTGGTTTTTGAAAAAACTGATGATACAAAGGAGAACTTC
>OBLS010000196.1_pt1 | contig 19477 bp, 19 predicted proteins | sample 1519901 | NCBI WGS metagenome assembly OBLS01 (sample SAMEA3113585, study PRJEB22503) | soil metagenome | reverse complement strand
ACGCCCGCACAGACGGCTTCGCCAGCCTGGCCGTCTTGCTCGGGGCCGGCGGGGTCGCCCTCGGCTGGCGCTGGGCCGACCCCGTCGTCGGTCTGATCATCACGGTCGCAATCCTTGCCGTGCTGCGCTCGGCCGTCAGTCAAGTGGGCGCCCGCTTGATGGATGCCGTGGACCCGGCGCTCGTGGACCGCGCCACCGCGGCCCTGCTCATCGTCGACGGCGTCAAGGAAGTACGCGAGCTGCGCATCCGCTGGATCGGGCACCGGCTCAGGGCCGAAGCCGACATCACAGCCGACCCTGGCCTGACCATCAGCGAAGCTCACGAACTCGCCCACGAGGCGGAGGACCAGCTGCTCGCGGGCGTCCCCCGGCTCGATGCCGCCACGGTGCACGTCAGCCCAGTCGGCGCTCATCCCGCACCCGAGTTCGCTTGACCAAGGTGGGCTGAAGGCGGGCACCAGCTCGGATTGGTCGGACGGTGTCGATGGCTTGGCCAGCCGGATCGTCGAGCAGGCAGTCTTAGTAGCGACGCTGCGATTAGCGCTCAGGTAGCTGCTGCGCGGGGTTCGATTCGAATTTCCGGCGGCCGACCAAGTGATGTCTCGGACGCCACAGAGTCTCCCGATCCCGGGTTCAATCTGAGATCTCGATTGATTTCAGGAGAATCGCCGAGGCTGTTGACGTGCTCATTGAGTGCATCGAGCACCGCCTGAAACTGCACTTGCGCCACCTTGGTGAACATCCGGATGTACTCGACGTCCCGGATCGAGGGGTCCTCGCTGCCGGCCTGCTCGGCGATGGTCGTTGCGCGGGTGACAGCCCCCTTGGCGGCATCTTTGGCCTGCTCCATGATGTCGCGCTGCTGGGACCGCGCCGTCAGCAGCAAATCACGAGCGGACTGCATGGCTTCATCGATCAGGGAGTCAGCAAGCTGCTGCGCCTGGTTCAGGACGCTCACGGCCTGGTCTGTGGCCTGTTCCATCGGGTCTGCCCGAGATTCCGCGAGCTGGGCGCGTAGCGATTGGTTCTCCTGCGTCAATGTCGCGACCTGGCCCTGGATTTTCTCGAGGTCGTCGGCGAGCTTCCCGAGGTAGAAGCGGACCTCGTCGTGGTCGAAGCCGCGCATCCGGGCGGTGAAGTTTTTACGCCGTACCTCTTGTGGGCTGGCTGGGCTCATAGTGTCTACTCCCCGCCCCTACTACCTGGTCTCCATTGCGTCATGTAACTCCTCCGTCGGCGATGCCGAGCCCTGAAAATCGAACTGCTCGCGCCGGATCGAGGCGGCGGGAATGCCCGCGGCCGTCAGCTCCTGCACCGTGTAGCGGACCATGTCCGGCGAGCCACACACCATGGCCGTCCGGCCCGACCAGTCGCCGGCCTTTGCGGCCACTGTGCCAACGAGCCCTTTGGCACCCTGGTAGGTGGGGTCATCGGAGACGACCGGGGTGTAGTCGAACCACGGCTTGCGCGCGAGCGCGGTGAGGTGCTCGTGGTCGTAGAGGTTCCAGGGCATCCGCGAGCCGTGGAACAGACGAACCCGCGGGGCAGAGCCGGTAGCCTCCCAGGCTCGGTCAATCTGATCCAGTACTGCGCGCAGCGGAGCGAGGCCAGTCCCGCCTGCCACCAGAAGGAGGTCGGGAAGCGGCCCATCCTCGGGCAGGGTGAGCTGCTGGCCGACAGGGGCACCCATCCTGATGGTGTCGCCTTGGCTCAGCCGGCGGACCACCGCGCTGGAAACGAGGCCGCCTGCGATCGGCTGGATATGGAACTGCAGACGCCCCGAGGGGTCTGGGGCATTCGCCGGGCTGAAGTAGCGCCACAGGCGGGGCCGCTGCGGGATCTCCACCGCGACCGATTGTCCAGCGCGGTACGGGAACCGCTCCCTCGGCGCGACCTCAATCACGGCAACCTCGACGGATCGTCGTTCGACCCGCACCACCTCCGCCTCCCATACGGCAGGTGCGACGTCTTCATCCTGCTCGGCGGCGGCAACCATGACCTTGGCGACGAGTCCGTAGGCCTGCGCCCATGTGTCGGCCAGATCGGCGGTCCACGACGGGCCGAGGAACCGTCTCAACGTCGCGAGCAGGCTCGCCCCGACCGCTTCGTAGTGTTCGGTCACCACCGAGAACCGACGGTGGTCACGACCGAGCTGCTCGAGGAGTGGCACCACTTTGTCGAGTTCGTCGACGTTGGAAATCACGGAGCCCAGCGCGGCCACCAGCTTGTCACGCTGTCCCGTCATCTGAAGCGGGAACATCGCGCGCAGCTCAGGGTGGCTCAAAAACAGGTGCGAGTAGAAGTACAGCGGGACGTCGTCGCCGGCGGCAACAACATTCCGCCAACTGGCCTTCAGGGAGGTGGTATCCATCGGTCAGGGCTACGCAGATTCGACGATGTCGGACTCCGTGGCGACGACCGCCGCGCCGGCCCTCTCGATGATGTCGTCGGGCACTCCGGCGTCCTCCATGGCGGCAGCTAGATGGCCGACGACTGCGGTGAAGTCGTCGTGGTCGATTCCAAGGCCGGCGTGCGCCTCGCTGAGGGGGCGACCGGTGTACGCCTCAGGGCCCCCGAGCACCTGACTCACCATGAGCACCTGGTGACGCTTGACTCGAGCGAGATCGACCCCTTCGAAATACGGTGCAAGCTGTGGGTCGCCGAGAACCCGGTCGTAAAAATCGTTGACGACAGCGCTCACGGCAGACCCGCCGCCAATGGCTTCGTAGTCGCTGATGGCCCCAGTCATTTGGTCACCCATTGGCGTGCTGGTCCTTCCATGAATCGAATGGTGGAGACAAGCCTGCTTACCATGTACCGACCCCATAGGGAAAGTGTTCGAGCGACATCATCAGCGCGGCGAGCGCGCCGCACCAGCCGCCGGCGTTAGAGGGCCCGACCTCAGAGGGTGATCCGGCGGGTCACGGGGCGGCGCCCGCGGCACGCTCACTGCCGCAGGCCGAACGCGAACTACGGCGGCACGTCGAACCGCGTCAACGACCGCTGTTCAGCAAGTCCTCAGGCGGCCTGACCGTAATTTCGCTCGGATAGCACAACGCCAGCTCGCTCGAGTTCGGCCTCGACGCGGAGCCGCTCGATGTCGCGCTCCATACCCGCAGACTCCACACCGAGATCGTGCTCGATTTCCAACATCTCGCAGGCCTGGATCAGCACCTGGTCGTAGGCGAGCCGGTCGCCCATTTGATGGGCAGCCGATCGATGGGCATCTCTGGTGACAACCGCGCGTAGCCGACGGAGATTCGCCGCCACCTGTTCCAGCGGGATCCCGCGTTGATCGCGCATCGCCCGCAAGTTCTGGCGACGTTGAGCCGACTGCTGCCGAGATTCTCTCCAACGGGCAATCGAGCCGTCCCAGCGCCCCGCCAGCAGGTCGTAGAGAAAGACCAGCCCGATCGGTACAAGGACCATGATGGACACGGCGATCGCACCGAGCACCACTTGATGAACGTCCACCATGAACAAACCCTAAGTCGGCCTCAGGTGCTCCACAAGCGGGGCCAGCAGGTCACGCCTAACCGGTGCCCGAGTTGCCGTAAACCGTTATGTGGACGTGATCATAGTGATTGGCGGTGGCCGATCCACGATCGGACATGGGCCGCCAACCTTCGCTGGACCGCTGGACCGTCCAGATGCGCTGGGAGTAGATGACTTCACTGACGCCAAGCCGTGAGGCATTCGCGCGGACCCAATTGGCAATCTGCCAACCGACGGTCGAGTTCGAGATCATCGCATCAAGCGCTCGGCCGGAGGGGTGATACGGCAGCGAGTCGGCGCGAACGCCGCCGTAGGAAGTGACCTGCGGATAACGCGCGCAAATCGCGCGATGGACCCGAATCGCATCGGGCGTGAGACCGGACTCGACAGAAGAGCCGGACTTGCATGGTGCGTAGGAAATGCCGCTGGACGTTGCGGCCGAGGTCGAGCTGGAGCTGGAGCTGGAGGTGGAAGGCTTCCTAGTCGAGAGGTACTCACTCCGGACCCAGCGGCGCTGCTGGTCGTACATGATTGCCGCCCATCCCGGCGCGCTTCCAGTGGTGATCGAGACTTTGCTGCCAGCGGTAAGGACGGTGATCACCTTGCCATCGACGCTTGGCTGGCTACGGACATTCACCCCTGTCGTTGTGTAGCGGGTGCCCGTCGCCCTCAGAGAAGCACTCTGGCGCACCGCCTTGGCCGCCGTCTTCGAGGGCTGGAAGGTGGGCTGCTTCTCCTTGGCCGAAGGAGTGCCTCTAAACGCCTTCGCCGAGGCGGAGCTCTTGACTGCCGGTCGAGAAGCCTCGCCCCGACTCGTCCGAGCCGAAGCGCTGGTGGTCCCCGCCGGGGTTGGTGTTGCTGCGGCCGGCGCGGGCACTGCCGCTGTGTATTCAGGCTGCGGCCAGATAGCCACTGCTATCCCAGACGCCAGGACGCCGGTGAAAGCGATCGGTGCCACGACCCGCCCGACCCGGACCGCCAGCGGCGGTCGCAGTGCTCGACGCGGCCGTGAACGAGCCAACGTAAACCAACTCCCCCGAGTAAATAGGCCGAGACCGAACCGTTATCTTCGCGGGAGTCTAGACACCATCGATCACGAATTCACATTCCGCGGTCCGAACTCTGGACGATGTGGCGCAGGTCACACCTGTAGGCTGAGGACGAGCCCGGCCACGAGGAGGGACGCGTGACCGAGTTTGACGCGATCGTCATCGGGGCAGGGCAGCCTGGCCCTGGACTGGCCGGCGCGCTGGCCGACAAGGGGAAACGGGTCGCGCTGATCGAGATGGATCGAGTTGGTGGCACCTGTCTCAATCACGGATGTAAGCCGACCAAGGCCCTCCGAGCCAGCGCTGTCATGGCGCACCAAGCCCGCCGCGCCGGCGATTATGGCGTCCGTACCGGGGAGGTGACGGTCGACTTTCCCGCGGCCATGGAGCGGGTGTGGTCAATCATCGACGGCATGCGGCAGTCTCTGTCGGGATGGCTGGACGGTGTCGATCACCTCCAGCTCATCGAGGGACCGGCCACGTTAGTGAGCGACCCGCACGGGCGCGCGCACGAGGTGCAGGTCGACGGTCGAGAGCTGACCGCGCGGGAGGTCTACCTCAATCTGGGCGCTCGGGCGTCGGTACCTCCGCTGCCAGGCCTCGACTCAGTCCATGCCATGACCGAGGTCGAACTCCTGGCACTGACGGAGCTGCCCGAGCACCTGGTCGTGGTCGGCGGTGGCTACATCGGGCTGGAGTTCGGGCAGATGTTCCGCCGCTTCGGCGCGGACGTGACGATCATCAGCTCGGGTCCGGTCGCGGGCCGCGAGGACGAGGACGTATCGACGATCATCGCCGACATGCTGACGGCCGAAGGTGTCCGAATCGTCACTGGCCGTACGGCCAAGGTGGCTCCGCAGGCCAGCGGCGTCCAGGTCGAGCTGACTGACGGCACGACCGTGTCCGGATCGCATCTGCTGATGGCCACGGGCCGGCGCTCCAATTCAGATCTCGTCGGCCCCGATCATGGACTCGACACCGATGATCGCGGGTTCTTTCGGGTCGACTCGCGCTTCCAGACCTCGGTGGCCGGCATCTGGGCGCTCGGTGACGTCAACGGTCACGGCGCCTTTACCCACACCGCCTACCAGGACGGGCAGATCTTGCAGGACCCGTCCCGCAGCGTTGATGGGCGCATCACCACTTACGCCATGTTCACCGATCCACCTCTCGGCCGGGTTGGGATGACCGTACGGGAAGCGCGCCAGTCTGGCCGCAACGTGCTGCAGGCGGAAGTGCCGATGTCGAGCGTCAGCCGGGCGATTCTGGAGAGCGAGACCACCGGCCTGATGAGGGTCCTGGTCGACGGTGACAGCGACGAAATCCTCGGCGCGACGATCTTGGGCCTGCACGCTGACGACCTAATCCAGACCGTCGGCCTGGCCATGCAGACCGGCGTCCGCGCCAAGGACATCCGGAAGGTATTGCCGATCCATCCCACGATGGCGGAATTCATCCCATCGCTTCTGGGGTCGCTCTCGACGCTGGACTGAGGGCGCTCGACAGAGGCGCGCGCGAGCTCCGCTTGTAATCGGATACGAATCGGCTGTCGGCGACCCAGAACCGCCACGGCCGATCCGCCTCGAGTGATACGCCGACCCGCGGTCCGGCCATGATCGTTGCTGGGCGCGCGGTCGGCGGGTCGAGGTGGACTGGGCCGTCGGCCAGCAGATAGCACCCCTTTTGGTCCGCAGTCAGATCGAGGGCCGCACAGAGCCGGCCGGGACCCCGAGCAAGATCGCGATCGCGAGCTCGGCCGCGCCGGCTCCGCGCTACCTCGATCCCGTCGACGACCTCGCCGGCTCTCAGCAGCACGCCGGAGGCATGTCCGTCCGGCCCGCAGATCACGTTAGCCGCCCAGTGCATCCCGTAGCTGAAATAGACGTAGAGGTGTCCCGGCGGCCCAAACATGATCGCGTTCCGGGCGGTACGGCCGCGATGGGCGTGCGAAGCGGCATCGCTGGGGCCGTCGTAGGCCTCAACCTCGGTGAGCCGGACGGCCACCTCGCGGTGCCGCAGGGTCGCTCCCAGCAACGTCGGGGCCACCTCATCGACGGGGCCGGCCAAGTCCCAACTCATGGCGTCGAGTCTGCCGGGACGGTCGAGAGGAGGTCCACCGTCCCCGCCGTTCCGTCCACCCTGACCCGGTCACCGGTGTTCAACCGCATCGTCGCGTCTCCACAGCCGACGACCGCCGGAATGCCGAGCTCGCGGGCCACGATGGCGGCGTGTGACAGTGGCGCACCCACATCGGTGATCACCGCAGCGGCGCGCGGAAACAGCGGAGTCCAGCCAACGTTGGTGACCGCCGTGACAAGCACCTCCCCTGATCGAAACGCCGTCCCTTCGGCCGCGTCAGCCAGCACCCGTACCGGCGCCTCTACGATGCCCGAGGAGCCTGGGAAGCCCGTGATGGTCGCCGAGCTGAGTGCCTTCGTGCTCGGCACATAGCGGTCAATGCGGCGGTGCGGGTCGGCCGCCCAGCGATAGGGATCGAAGGGCCCGCGGATCAGAGCCGGATACTTCGGTAGGGAGCAGTACGCCAGGTAGGCCGCCCGCCGCTCAGCGATCAGCCGAGGACTGATGGTCTCGCGCTGCAGAGCACGAACGATCTCCGGTGATTCGAGGAAGAAGATGTCTTCGTCGAGACCGGTCAACTCGCCGGCCTTGAGCGCGTACGCCCGCAGCACCCAAAAGTAGCGGATCACCTCCGTCCGGGCGTGCTCCCGGTCCCGGCTGATCTCGGCCCAGTGTGCGAGCTGCCGATGAAGGACTCGAGCGTGCCACGCGTGGCGCTTCTCCAATTCCGCCCAGGCCCCGTCCCGGGCCGCCTGCTGGGCGGCAAGAAGATCCCGATAGCCGACCGCCGCCCCTGCCGCCAGCTGCCGGTCGATCCACTGCGGGTCCTCCGCCGGCCGCGGCGTGGAGATCTCAAACTCGTGAGGACCGCGATGGCCGTAGCGCTGATTGAAGGTTTCCCGATCGATTTCGGCTCGGGACAGCTGATCAAGACCGTCGAGCAATCCCAGGCTGGCCAACTGCCCGGCTTGGGCGCCGAGCCCCGCGGTCAGGGCGTTCGCCGCCCCATCGCCCACGAGCCGCTGCAATCGCTTGCGGGTGGTGACGAAGGACGCTCCGCTGGACCGGGTCGCGGCCGACAGCATCCAGCTGACCCGGTTGAACTCCGGATCGAGGACGTCGGTCCACAGCTGAGCCAACTCCTCGGCGGACGTGATCACCGCGATCTGTGCCCGGCGTTGCTCGCAGCGGCGGGGATGATTCGCAAGATAGCTATTCAAGATCTTTTTGTCCCGCCGGGCTTCGCCGAGCACATGGATAGCCATCGGCAGCACGCCGCGGAGGATGGCCAGCCGGGGTGCCTGAACAGGAGGGATCTCAAGATCATCGGCTAACCGCCCGAAGACCTCCTCCGTCAGGTCGCGGAAGCGCTTCTCCGGCACGCCGAACGCGCCCGACAAGGTCTTCATGACGCTGACGTTGAGGTAGATCCGTCCGCCGATCCGGCCGTAACCTACGAACGGCGGGATGGACGCCGTCGCCATCGCGTCGTGCAGGAAAACCTGCACCATCGACCAGGTGGCCGGCGTCATGACGTCGGGGATCGCTTCGCCGACGTTGGTGTTGGTCCAGAGAAAGTCACCGTTGCGGCTGTCGTTCCACGGGTCTGGGGGACTCAGCGCCGTGAGGGGCCGCGCTTGCAGGACAAAGAACTGCTCGCCCGCACGGCACCACTCCACGTCCATCGGCCGCCCGTACAGGTCGGTGATCTTGGTGCCCACGGCGGCGAGCTCGCTGGCCTGCGCTTGCGTGAGACTAGGCTCGGTCTGCCGCCGCATGGGGACGGGCTGCTCGGTGGCCCCGCCAGCCGTTGACACGGTCATCGTCGTCTTCGGCTTGATCTCGCTCCGCAGTAACCGGCCGGAATTGCGGTCTACCGTGAAACGGTCCGCCGTCACCAGCCCGCTGACCACTGCCTCGCCCAGTCCCCAGGCGGCGTTGATCTCGATCACCGAGGTATCGCCGGTGATCGGATCCGCGGTGAGCATCACACCCGCAGCGTCGGCCTCGGCCATGCGCTGCACCACCACGGCTAACCAGACGCTGCTGTGGTCAATGCCGTGGCGACTGCGATAGCGAATCGCCCGCTCGGTCCACAGTGACGCCCAGCACCGCTGCACGGACATCATGAGGTGATCAAGGCCAGTGACGTTCAGGAAGGACTCCTGTTGGCCGGCGAAAGAGGCGTCTGGGAGGTCCTCAGCGGTGGCCGAGGAACGGACTGCGACCGGTGGTGAGCCCAGGCGGGCATAGCCAGCCTTGATCTCGTTGGCCACCGCGGCGGGCACCGGATGGGAGGTGAAGAGCTCGCGAAGGCGCGCCGCTGCTGCAGGCAGCGCTTGCGAATCAGACTCGCCGACGGCACACTCCCTGGCGATCTGCGGTCCAAGGTGGTGGCTGTCGACGACGGCTCGATACGCCGCGGTGGTGATATGAAAGCCGTCCGGCACCGCGAAGCCGGCCGCCGCAAGCTTCGCCAGCGACTCCCCTTTGCCGCCCAGATCTTCCAGGCTCGGCGTTGGATCGTCGAGTGGGCGCACGTACTTCATTGCCATGCCGACTCCTTGTTACCACCAAGCGCGCATCTTCGAGCGGTTGATCAGGCTGGATCACTCGCGATCCACCGACCCCAGCGCAACTCATCAATCCGCTCGCAAACCCTCCATCTGCTGCGGAATCTTTGGCAGCAGATGGAAGGTTGGGCAGCGGATCGGACCGTCGGCCAGCCGAGTTTGTTCAGCCGGCCGAGCCGTCGTTCCCCTCGTCGACCGGAGCCCCGTTGGTGTTCCGGCGCAGGATCGCCGGCAGAGCGGCGATGGCAATGACCAGCAGCAGGACGAACCCCGAGGCGAGATAGGCGGCGGTTCGACCCACGACGACATCGAAGATGAACAACACGGCACCGGCGCTCACGACCGCCACGCCGGCCAGCGCCAGGCGAAGCAGCACATGGGCCGTTTGGACGGTGCGAAACTTGACGCGGCGGCGGAACAGCCCTCGATGCAGGTTGACCGGCGCCAGGCCTAACGCGGTCGTCGTCACGGCTGCCAGCACCAAGAAGAGGTAGATCCGCTGCTGGAAATCCGTGAGACTGTCAAACTTCGGCTGAAACGCAATCGCCAGTAGGAAACCGGTTAGGATCTGGGTGCCGGTCTGGGTGACTCGCAACTCCTGCAAGATGTCGTTCCAGTTGCGATCCATCTTTTCGTTGAACGACTCGTTCCGGCCGTCGGACGCGTTGGCATCACCGGACGCATCGCCCGCGATCTCCGGTGGACCACTCTGTAATGAATTCCTCATGCACGCTCCCCTCGCTGCCTTACCCGGTAAGGCGGGAGATTAAGCTCAGCCGCGGCTGTGTTCAATCCGGTTGATCAAGTCTTCGAGCGCGTCTTCGAACTCATCGCCGTACACGTCTTCGGAGAGCTGAGCAGTGTGCTGCTGCAGGATCGGATAATCCGCGAGATTGTTGCTCTCGTAGAACTCGATGTCCTCTGCGGCGGAGTCGGTGAGATCATCGTCGGCGCTGCCGGTCTCCAGCAGCAGGTGGCCGAGCAGGAACGTTGAGAACGCTCGGTACGCGGTCACACTGTCGTCGCTGGAGAATCCATGACGACCCAGGCCCTCGAGGAAACCCTCGACCCAACGCAGGCTCCGTAGCGGCGGCCGCAGCCACGGCGCCGCAGGCGGACGGGTGGCAACGAGCGGGAAGACCTTGGGATGTCTGAGCGCAAGATCCCGTACGCCGTGCGCCATCATCTCCAGAAACTCCTGCCACGAATCGGCGTAGTCGCCGGTCATGGTCGACTGGTACAGCTCGTCCATCACGGCCTCGACCACGCCGTCCAGAAGCTGTTCCCGGCCGGGCACATAGCGGTAAAGCGCCATGGCTTCGACGCCTAGCCGAGCGCCAAGACGACGCATGGTCAGTCGATCCCGGCCCGACTCGTCGATGAAACGGACCGCCTCCCGGATGATGAGGTTCTGGTCGAGCGGCCGTCGAGCACCCACGCGCTCCACCAGACCTAGCCGGCGCTCCGGGCGAGGGGAGATCTCTCCATCGTCGGAAATGACACCCACCCCCATCCATGCTCGCGTCTGACCAGAACGGCTGGCCACTCGCCGCCACGGATGGCCGAGCTCCAGAACATTTACAGCGTAAACCTTGTGGCCTATACTCAAGCTTACGCCGTAAACGACTGCTTCTGGGCTCATCATAGTTGACTCGTTCGGAAGCGCTAGAGGGCTAGAAGCAGCCGCTCAACCACCGTTTGCGCAGGGGTTCCCGCGCGACTCGTACCAAAGGAGGACGAATCATGGGCGGATTGGAAGGCAAGGGCGAAGAGCTCAAGGGCGACATCAAGGCTCGCGTCGGAGACGCCACTGACAACCCCAGCATGGAGGCCGAAGGCCACGCCGATCGAGCATCGGGCAAGGCCAAGCAGGCCGTCGAGGACGCGAAGGACAGCCTGCGCGATCTTGATGACAACGACCGGAAGTACTGACGCGTCGGCTGCCGACCCCGAGCGCTGAAAGGACGGCCCATCTCTCTACGGAGAGGTGGGCCGCCCCTTTTGCGCAGACCATGTACCTGCATGGCTCGATGGCGGTTCTACGGGCTCACCGCACGTTTGGCAGTTCACCGCACGAGGGTTTCGACAGGCCTTGCACCGGCTGAACCACAAGCATGTCGATTAGAGTCGCTGAGCCATGGCACTGCTGCTCGACCTGACCCCACTCCGATCGAGCGAAGCATTTCGGCGGCTCTGGTGGGGGCTGGGTATCGCGAATCTCGGCAGTCAACTGACCCTGGTTGCGGTGGGCCTTCAGGTATACGCGATCTCAGCCTCGACTCTGTCCGTCGGCATCCTCGGCATTTGCGCGCTGGTCCCGCTGATCACGCTAGGCCTGTATGGCGGCGCACTGGTCGATGCGTACGACCGTCGCACGGTCGCGCTGCTCTCGGCGATGGGATTGTTCGTCTCCACCGCGGCCCTGGCGGTTCAGGCCTGGTTGCACGTCGACTCGGTGATCTTGCTCTACCTTTTGGTGGCCCTGCAGTCGGCCGCCTTCGCGATCAACAATCCGGCACGGACGGCGATCATCCCGCGCTTGCTGAAGCCCTCGTTGTTGCCGGCGGCGAACGTGTTGACGACCACGGCGTGGAGCACCGCATTGGTTCTCGGGCCGCTGGTTGGCGCGGCGCTGGTGGCGGCCTCAGGCTTCGCGGCGGCGTACACCGTGGACATGATCATGTTCACGGTGGGCTTGTGGGCGTTGTGGCGACTACCCCCGCTGCCTCCCGAAGGCCTGGACCATCCGGAACGCAAGCGAGGCTTGGCGGCTGTCGTGGAAGGCTTGCGCTATCTCGCCACGCGGAGCAATGTACGGATGACTTTCGTGGTCGATCTCATCGCCATGATCTTCGCCATGCCTCGAGTGCTGTTGCCGGCCGTCGGGGTTCTGTTCCTGGGCGGTGGGGCCACCACGACCGGGCTGCTGACCGCGGCGTTCGCGGTCGGTGCGGTGTTGGCCGGGCTGTTCTCCGGCGGATTGGTCGGCGCTCGCTGGCAGGGACGGCTGATCTGCCTGGCGATCATGATCTATGGGCTGTCGGTGGCGGCCTTCGGGGTGGTGTTGATCATCGTCGGGCCAACCTCACCCAGTGTGGTGCTGGTCCCGGCCCTGATAGGAGCGATGAGCTTCCTCGCGATCGCTGGGGGCGCAGACGCGGTGAGCGCAGTGTTCCGCCAGACAATTCTGCAGACCGCCACGCCGGACTCAATGCGCGGCCGGCTACAAGGAGTCTTCATCGTGGTGGTCGCCGGCGGTCCGCGACTGGGCGATCTGGTTCTCGGCGCGGGCGCCAGCTGGCTGAACGAAGGGCTCGCCGCGCTCATCGGCGGTCTTACCTGCATGGCGCTGCTGAGCGTTGTCACCCTGACCCAGCGACGTTTCCTCGCCTACGACGCTCGCAATCCGGCTCCCTAAAACGGTGCGGCCGTCACCCCGGGCGCCGACCGAGGTCGGCGACGGTCACCCCGGGCGCCGAGCGAGGTCGGCCACCGCCAACTCGAGTTGATCAAGGCCGTGGTCCAGCTGCGCCTCGCTGATCACGATGGGTGGAGCCAATCGGATGGTCGAGCCGTGGGTGTCCTTGGCCAGCACGCCGCGCCGAGCCAGCGCCTCGCACAGATCCCGGCCGGTGCCCAGCTGCGGATCCATGTCGAGCCCGGCCCAGAGCCCCCGGGACCGGAGGCCGATGATGCCGTGGCCCATCAATTGCTCGAGCCGAGCCCGGAGCCGGAGTCCCAGCCGAGCTGCGCGATCTTGGTAGTAGCCAGTGCGCATCAGATCAACGACGGCACGGCCAACCGCACAGGCGAGAGGGTTACCGCCGAAGGTGCTGCCGTGCTGGCCGGGCTTGAGCACCCCCAGCACGTTCCGATCAGCCACCACGGCTGAAACCGGCACGATGCCCCCGCCGAGGGCTTTGCCCAGCAAGTAGACGTCGGCGACAACATCATCGTGTTCGCACGCCAGCGTTCGCCCGGTCCGGCCAAGACCGGACTGGATCTCGTCAGCTATCAGTAAGACACCGCGCTGCGTGGTCAGCTCGCTGAGCCCGCGCAGGTAACCGGGCGGCGGGATCCGTACGCCCGCCTCACCCTGGATGGGCTCGATCAGCACAGCCACCACATCGTCGGACATGACTGCTCGGATGGCCTCGAGATCCCCGTACGGGACGGTGACGAAGCCCGGCGTATAGGGCCCATAGCCGCCCCGCGCGTCCGGGTCATCGGAGAAGCTGATGATCGTCGTCGTGCGGCCGTGGAAATTGCCCGCGGCTACGATGATCTTGGCCCGTCCTTCGGGCACGCCCTTGACGTCGTACCCCCACTTGCGCGCAACCTTGATGCCCGACTCGACAGCCTCCGCGCCGGTGTTCATGGGCAGCACCATGTCCTTGCCGATCAGATCCGCGAGTGCCGCCGCAAAGGGTGCCAATTGATCGGAATGGAATGCTCGCGAGGTCAACGTGATCCGATCGAGCTGCCGTCGCGCCGCCTCGACGAGGACCGGATGGCCATGGCCGAAATTGGTCGCCGAGTAGGCGGCGAGGAAATCGAGGTACTCGTGGCCTGCCGTGTCGACGACCACGGCCCCGGATCCATGAGAAACCACCACGTCCAGCGGGTGGTAGTTGTGGGCGACGTGCTCGTCCTCGACGGCGATCAGATCGACGGCAGCCGGTGCATCAAGCGCAGTCATGGGATGGTTGCCTCCTCGGACTCCAGGCTAGACGTGGATCGCCGCAACAACGATAGAATTGTCGGTGCGAGGGAGGTCACAGATTTGCGTCTTGACGACTTGGACCACAAGATCCTTGCGCACCTTATAGACAACGGTCGAACCAGCTTTGCCGCTCTGGGGCAACAGATCGGACTGTCCACCGCGGCTACCAAGCGCCGGGTCGATCGACTGGTGAGCGACGGCGCGATTCGGCGCTTCACAGCAGAGCTGGAGCCGGCCGTCCTGGGCTGGAGCATCGAAGCGTTCGTCGAGCTTTACTGCGAGGGCCGAGTGCCGCCCGATCGGATGCGGGAGATGGTGCGAACTATCCCGGAGGTGGTGGAGGCCTACACGGTCACCGGCGAGTCGGACGGCATTTTGCGGGTTCGGGCGGCCGATACCGCGCACTTCGAAAAGGTTCTTGGCGTGATCCGCAACTCGCCCGGGGTCACCCGCACCCGCTCGTCTCTGGTCTTGTCACGCCTCTGACCAGGGGGACTAATCCACCTGGTCAGATGCGTTACGTTTTTCGTCAGCGCAGGCGCGCGCTGCTCACTGGCAGGAAGAAGTTCCGTGTTGCGCACCATGTTCAAATCGAAGATCCACCGGGCTACGGTCACGCACGGCAACCTGCACTACGTCGGCTCCCTCACCTTGGACGCGGATCTGATGGATGCGGCCGACCTGCTGCCAGGGGAACAGGTCGCCATTGTCGATATCGACAACGGGGCACGGCTGGAGACCTACCTCATCCCCGGCGAGCGCGGCTCCCGGACGGTCGGAATCAATGGCGCTGCCGCGCACCTGGTGCACCGTGGTGATTTGGTGATCATCATCTCGTACGCCGTACTGACCGACTCCGAAGCCCGCACCTTCTCGCCCACTGTGGTCCACGTCGACCATGACAATCGGATCGTGGCCATCGGCACCGATCCGGCAGAAGACGTTCCGGGGGTCATTCATGACTCAGCCACCCGGTAGCGCGGGTCAGCGGCGAATCCGGCTGACCGACTTCGCCGCCGCCAAACGCGATGGGCAGCGCTGGGCGATGCTCACCAGCTACGACCAGTACACGGCCGAGATCTTCGACGAGTCTGGCGTCTGGGCGCTACTGGTCGGAGACTCCGCCGCGAACAACGTGCTCGGCTACGAGACCACGCTGCCGGTGACGAGCGAGGAGTTGCTGCCGCTGGTCAGAGCGGTCGTCCGGTCTACCCGACGAGCTTTCGTGATCGGTGACCTCCCGTTCGGCAGCTACGAGGACGGCCCGTCGCAGGCGCTGCACACCTCTATCCGGTTCATGAAGGAGGGTGGCTGCCACGCCGTGAAGTTCGAGGGCGGCGTACGGGTCGCCACCCAGATTCGGAAGGTCACCGAGGCAGGCATCCCGGTCATGGGCCACGTCGGCTTCACCCCGCAGAGCGAGCACCAGTTGGGCGGGTACCGGGTGCAGGGTCGGGGCGCAGCAGCGGAGAAGTTGCTGGCCGACGCTCATGCGGTGGAGGACGCCGGCGCCTTCGGTGTGGTGCTGGAGATGGTGCCCGGCGACCTGGCCAAGCAGGTGACCGCAGAGCTCAGCATCCCCACTGTCGGGATTGGAGCCGGCCCGGACTGCGACGCCCAGGTGCTGGTCTGGCAGGACATGGCGGGGCTGCGACGCGGAAAGATGCAGCGCTTCGTCAAGCAGTATGCCAATCTCGCGCAGGTGATCGGCAACGCCGCCAGCGCGTACGTGGACGACGTCCGTACCGGCGCGTTTCCCACCGAAGAGCACACGTTTCCTAGCAGCGCTCCGAGTTCCAGCTCATGATCGTCGCCCGAACTCTCCCGGAGCTGTCTCGGGGACGAGCCTCCGTCGACCCTGGTCAGCGGGTGGCCTTCGTCCCCACAATGGGGGCGCTGCATGTTGGCCACCGGTCGTTGGTCGCGTTGGCCCGCTCGCTGGCCGATGTGGTCGTGGTCAGCATCTTCGTCAATCCCCTCCAGTTCGGGCCTGGCGAGGACTACGCCCGCTATCCGCGACCGATCGACGCCGACCTCGACGTCTGCCGTGACGACGGCGTCGACCTTGTCTTCGTACCGTCGGTGTCCGACCTCTACCCGCCAGACCGCTCGGTCACGGTGAGCGCCGGGCCGGTGGGCGCGGGCTTCGAGGGCAGGGCTCGCCCCGGCCATTTTGACGGCGTGCTGACGGTGGTGGCCAAGCTGTTCACTCTCGTCCGGCCAGATGTGGCGATCTTCGGCCAGAAGGACGCGCAGCAGCTCGCCTGCGTCCGTCGGATGGTGCTCGACCTCATTGCCGCAGTCGAGATTGTCAGCGCGCCGATCATCCGCGAGCCGGACGGCCTGGCGATGTCCAGCCGCAACGCCTACCTCTCACCGGAAGAACGTCGCATAGCCCTCGCGCTTTCCGCCGCTTTGCGCGCCGGGGCTCAGTACTCCGGAGCAGCCGGTTGCGAGGGAGCAGCACGGGCAGTCCTTGCGGAAGCGGAGTCAGATCCGGCGTTTTCGCTGGACTACCTGGCGTTGGTCCAGTCCGAGACATTCAGACCGGTGGCGGACGACTTCGCGGGCGAGGCGCTGTTGATCGTCGCGGCAACAATCGGCTCAACGCGATTGATCGACAACACCACCGTCAGATTGACCGGGCCAAAGACCAGCGACTCGTTGGTCGATGCGGGCACCGCTGCTGGTACAGGGGACAGGTCCAGCTGGGACCGGACGACAACGCCAACAGCCGGAGATTAGCGGTGGATCTCGACGAGGTCGCCGACGAGCTCTACGGGAGCTCACCTGAGGAGTTCGTCGAGCGCCGGACCCAACGGGTGGCAGAAGCCCGCCAAGCCGGCGACCGCACCTTGGCCAAGCAGATCAGCGAGCTTCGGCGTCCCACGCGGACCGCGTGGATGGTGAACCTCCTGGCGCGGGCCGACGTTACGGAAATCGACCAGCTTCTCGATCTTGGCCGTGCCCTGCAGGACGCCCAGCAGCGGGCAGCTGGAGATGATCTTCGTAGACTCTCCAAACAGCGCCGCGTGGCCGTGGACGCGCTGACGCGGCAAGCGGCAGACCTGGCGCGCTCTGCGGGTCATGCGCCCACGGAAGCCACCATCCAGGAAGTCAGCCAGACGCTGCAGGCCGCGCTCGCGGACCCGGCCATCGCAGATCTGGTCCAGCGTGGCCGGCTGACTCAGGCCGCCTCGTACGGAGGTTTCGGACCCGGAACCCAGCAGTCCGACTCGTCCACTGATCTGCTCGCCGCGCTCGCGGCGTCAGCCGATGCCCAGCAAGATCGTCCTGGCCCGGACCAAGACGAGGAAGAACCAGATCAGATCGCCGAACCAGACCCGAAGGCCCAGCGGGAACTGGAGGAAGCAGTACGTCACTGGGAAACTGCGGCCGCTGAGGCGACTACCGCCGCCGATGAGGCGGATCAGGCGACGACCCGCGCCGACGATCTGGCTGACCACATCGAGTCACTCCGCGACCAGCTTCGTCAGGCGGAGAGCGCCGAGCGCGACGCGCGTGCAGATGCACGCACCGCACGCAAGCGTGCCCAACAGCTGCGACACGAGGCGGCCGCCGCGGAACAGCGCGCCATGGCACTTCGGGAGCAGCTCGGCAAGCACGTGCGGTGAGGCTGCATCGGCTCAGCCGTGAAATCCCGAAGACTAGGCGTGTGCGGACCATCGGCGTCGAAGAGGAGCTGCTCCTTGTCGACGGGCGGACAGGGGCACCGACGGCCATCGCCGAGCGCCTGCTGCAGAACTGGGAACAGAACACAGCTGGCAACGGCGAAGCGAGCCCACCCCCCGTCAGCACCGACGACGGTGTCATTGAGGCCGAGCTCCAGCAACAACAGATCGAGATCGATACCGCTCCCTGCACCGCCTTGGTGGACCTCGAGCAGCAAATTCACGCCTGGCGTCAACAGGCCGACAAGCTGGCTCGCACGGCTGGCGGTCGGGCGGTGGCGATCGCCACATCGCCGCTGCCGGTATCGCCCGACGTGATGCCGGGTAGTCGTCATCGGGCGTTGGCCGAGCGGTTCGGCCTGACCGCGGTCGAGCAGCTTACCTGCGGCTGCCACGTGCATGTCGGTGTCGAGTCCCCTGACGAGGGCGTAGCCGTGATTGATCGGATTCGGGTGTGGCTGCCGGTCCTGATCGCGCTCTCGGCCAACTCCCCGTTCTGGCAGGGTCGGGACAGTGGCTACGCCAGTTATCGTTCCCAGGTGTGGCGGCGCTTTCCGACGGCCGGTCCGACCGAGCAGTTCGGTGGCGTCGCCGCGTATCGCGGCCGAGTGGCGGCGCTACTGGCAACCGGCGTGCCGCTCGATGAAGCGATGATGTACTTCGACGCTCGGCTGTCCCACCGTTATCCGACGGTCGAGGTTCGGGTGGCGGACGTTTGCCTGCTGGCCTCAGACACGGTACTGCTGGCCGGCCTCGTCCGGGCGCTGGTGGAGACTGCCGTTCGAGCCTGGAAACGGGGGGACGCGGCCCGCCCGGTCCCCGCCGAGCTGCTCCGGATGGCGAGCTGGCGGGCTAGCCGCTCGGGAGTTGAGGGCGAGCTGCTCGACCCGTACTCGGCTCGTCCCCGACCTGCGGCCGATGTCGTGGCGGCCCTGGTCGAGCACATCGGCCCCGCCGCGCGGGACCTGCACGACGAGGACGCGCTGCTCGCGGGTTTGGATCAAGTCCAAAGGCGTGGCACGGGCACTATGTGGCAGCGCCGGGCGTACAAAAGCTCCGGCTCCTTGCCGGACATGATCTTGCGGGCAGCCGATCGGACGATCGAGATGGAGGTCTGAGATGGCCAAGCAGGTCATCATCGCGGGAGCCACGGGCTTTGTCGGCTCCCACCTAGCGGAGGCGCTGGAGGAAGAGGGCTACTCCGTGCTGGCTATGACACGGCATCCCGACTCCTATTCAGGCGCCGGCAAGCCGGTGTTGGGTGACGTGAACGATCCGCACAGCCTGCGCTCCGCGATGGAAGGTGCAGATGCGGCCTACTACCTGGTCCACTCGCTTCAGCACGACGACTTCGTTGAAAAGGACGCGCAGGCGGCGCGCAGCTTCGGCACGTCCGCGGCGGAAGCTGGGCTGGAGCGGATCATCTATCTCGGTGGTCTGGGCCGCGATGATCAAGAGTTGTCTGATCATCTGAAATCCCGGCGCGAGGTGGAGAAGCTGCTCGGTCAGGGTGGTGTTCCGGTGACGGTCCTGCGGGCGGCGATCATCATCGGGCATGGCGGCATCTCCTGGGAGATCACCCGTCAGCTGGTTGCTCACCTCCCCGCCATGGTGGTGCCGAGGTGGGCGACGACCCGAACCCAGCCGATCGCGTTGGCGGACGTGATCCGGTATCTCGTCAGAGTTCTGGAGCCAGAGACCGCGAAAGGCAGGGTCTTCGAGATCGGCGGCCCGGAGGTGCTGACGTACGCCGACATGATGCGGCAGGTGGCAAGGTGGCATCACCACCGACCGCTGCCAATGCTGGCGGTGCCGCTGCTCACCCCCCGCCTTTCCTCGCACTGGTTGGCGCTGGTCACTGACGTC
>OBLS010000193.1_pt1 | contig 19513 bp, 16 predicted proteins | sample 1519901 | NCBI WGS metagenome assembly OBLS01 (sample SAMEA3113585, study PRJEB22503) | soil metagenome | reverse complement strand
CCTGCTAACCCCGGATACTTGACCGGTGTTCCAGGGCTCAGGCGAGGCGGGTGGCCAGCAGGCCGGCGGCCCGGTGGGCCAGGGCCATCACCGACAGCATCGGGTTGACGCCGCTGGCCGTCGGGAACAGCGAGGCGTCGGCGACGTACAGGCCCGGCAGCTCGTGGGTCTGGTGGTCGGGGCCGACGGCCGAGCTGGCCGGGTCGGTGCCCATGCGGCACGAGCCCATCTGGTGGTAGGAGGCCAGGGTGGCCCGGCCGCCGCCGAACCCGGCCCGGCGGGTCGCCTCGGCCCAGGCCCGCTGGGCGCCGGGGTCGCCGGGGCGGAAGGCGAACCGCTGGCGGTGGACGCTGAACACCTCGCTGGCCCCGGCGGCGGCCAGCACCTCGCCGGCCGCGGCCAGGCCCTCGGCCATGCGGGCCTCGTCGGCGGGGGCGAGGCGCCAGCGGACCCGGGGGCTGCCGTCGCGGTCGACCCGGACCCGCCCGGCGCCGCTGTCGCGGCACAGCACCCCGACCAGCGACAGGTTGGCCGACCGCTCCATCAGGGCCCGGTGCTCGGCCGCCGACCGCCAGGGCAGGGCGACCGCGGCCGTGCCCGGGTGCACGGGCACGGTCTCGAAGATGGGGGCGTACGGCCCCAGCCGCTCGCGCAGCTGGGCCGAGTAGCGGGCCTGCAAGGTGCCTTCCCACCAGCGGACCGGCTCGCCGAACACCCCCATGGCGGCGGTGCCCGGGTGCAGGCGCAGGTGGTGGCCGACCTGGCCGCCGAGGCCGGAGCGGAGCAGCAGGGCCGGGGTCTCGATGGCCCCGGCGGCGGCCACCACCGCCTGGGCCCTGACCACCAGCCGGTGCCCGCCGCCGGTGCGGGCCTCCACCCCGATCGCCCGGCCGCCGGCGGTCAGCACCCGGCGGGCGTCGGCCCCGACGACCAGCCGGGCCCCGGCCGCGGCCGCCTCCTCCAGGTAGGTGACCAGGGTCGACTGCTTGGCCCCGACCCGGCAGCCGAACCCGCACCAGCCGCAGCCGGCGTCCTGGGGGCAGCCGCGGACGTTGCGGGGCAGCGGCCCGGCGTGCCAGCCGAGCCGCTCCAGGCCCCGCTCCAGCAGCTGGTCGCGGACGCCGGGGCGGCTCTGGCCCTCGGTGACCCCGACCCGGGCGGCGACCGCCGCCGCGGCGTCGGCGAGCTCGCCCGAGGCGAAGGCCTCGACGCCGGACACCTCGGCCCACTCGGCCAGGACCGCCGGCGGGGTGACGAAGGAGGTCGAGTAGTTGACCACCGTGCCCCCGCCCAGGGTCGACCCGGCGATGATCCGGCAGCCCAGGTCGTCGGTGGTCAGGGTCATGGCGTACAGGTACAGGTCGCGGTAGGCGTCGCCCTCCTGGTGGGTGAAGTCGCGCTCGGCCGCGTACCCGCCCTTCTCGAGCACGACCACGTCCAGGCCGGCCCGGGCCAGCCCGGCCGCGACCACCCCGCCGCCGGCCCCCGACCCGACCACGACCACGTCACAGGCCAGCTCCTCCTCGCCCTGGGGGCGCAGCGGCTCCAGGCGCCGGGGCACGTCGGGGGCCGGGCCGAGCGGCCCCGGGTAGCCGGTGGCGTCGCGGGCCGGGCCCGGCCAGGCGTAGGCGGCCAGCAGGGCCACCGGGCCGACGGCGGCGGCCAGCCGCCGCTGCAGCGGCAGCCGCGCCCCGGCCCAGCGCCGCACCACCGCCTCGGCCGCGGCCGCGCCGGCGCCCGGCAGCGGCGCCGCCCGGCCGGTGAGCAGCAGCGCCCCGGCCCGCGAGTCGAGCGCCCGGAGCACGCCCAGCAGCTGCTCGCGGTCGCGCCGGTTGGCCGTCCGGCCCAGGATCTCCAGCATCCGGCCGGGCACCGCCGGGTCGTAGGCCTCCCCGAGGATCCCGGCGGCCAGCGCGGCCAGGACCGCCTCCTCCCGGGACGTGACCGGAGCCGTCTTCATGGCAGCGTTTGTAACCCGGCCGATGGCGGCCACACCAGCCTCCAATGCCCGGTCCGGCGCATCTGTGGTGTTCAATTGCGCACGCAACCACGGCGATCAAAGGAGGCCGGCGACGGCGGCGGTCGAGCTCGGGGGCGTCTACCGGCGCTTCGGGCGAACCATGGTGCTCGCCGGCCTCGACCTGCGCGTCGACGAGGGCGAGCTGTACGGGCTGATCGGGCCCAACGGGGCCGGCAAGACGACCGCCCTACGGGTCGCCCTTGGGCTGCTCAAGGCCGACGCCGGCCAGGTGACCCTGCTCGGCCGCGACCCGCGGTCGGCGGCCGGGGCCCGGCCCCGGCGGGTCGGCAGCCTGATCGAGGCCCCGGCCCTGTCCCCGCGGCTCACCGGCCGCGAGTACCTCCTGCTGATCGCCCGCTGGGCCCAGGCCCCCGACGCCGAGGCCGACCGGGTGGTCGGGCTGCTCGGGCTGGGCCGCATGGCCGACCGGCCGACGGCCACCTACTCCTCGGGCATGCGCCAGGTCCTGGCCACCGCGGCCGCCCTGGTCGGGCCGCCCGACCTGCTGGTCCTGGACGAGCCGACGGTCGGGCTCGACCCCGGCCACCGGCGCCGGGTCAACGACCTGCTGGGAGACCACGTGGCCAGGGGCGGGACGGTGCTGCTGTCCAGCCACCAGCTGGACGACGCCGAGCGGCTCTGCACCCGGGTCGGGCTGATGGCGGCCGGCCGGCTGGTCGAGGAGGGCCCCCCGACCGAGCTGGGCCCGGCCGCCGGCCGGTTCGAGGTCACCGTCGGCGACCCCGAGGCGGCCCTGGCGGCGCTGCGGGCCCTGCGCCTGATCTGCTGGCGGGACAACGGCAAGGTGCTGGTCGAGACGGGCGCCGCCTTCCAGGTCGGCCGGCCCGACGGCAGCGTGATCGCCCGGGCCCTGGCCGCCGCCGGGGTCTACCCCTCCGACCTGCGCCGCTCCCCCACCCTGGAGCTGGCCTACGCCGAGGTGACCAGCGGCCTGGCCCCCGACCCGCCGCGCCCGCCGACCGACCGGGAGGCCAGGCTGGAGCCCCCGTTCGACCCGCCGGTCGCCGAGGCGTTCCGGTGAGGCGGCAGCGGGTGGCCGGGGCGGCCGCCGTGGGGGCGCCGCGGCACCGGGCCGAGCGGCGCAGCCGCCCGTTCGCCGGGGCGGTCGGGCTGCGGGCCCGCGAGCTGGCCAGGCGGCCGGTGGTGCTGGCCGCGTTCTCGGTCCAGGCGATGGCCCTGGCCGGGGCCGAGCTGCTGGGGGCGGTGACCGCCGAGGGGCTGGGCGGGGCCGGCGACGACCTGGTCCTTGGCGGCCTGCGGGTGCTGGCCGTGCCCGGCGGGCTGGTGTTCGGGGTGCTGGTCGCGGCCGTGGTCGGGTCCGAGTTCGGCTGGGCCACCGAGCGGGCCCTGCTGGCCCGCGACCCGCGCCGGCTGCGCTTCGCCGGCTACCAGCTGGCCGTGGCCGCCGTCCTGGCCCTGGCCTGGTGGGCGGCCCAGAGCCTGCTCGCGGTCACGGTCGCGGCCCTGCTCCAGGCGGGCGGCGGCATCGTCGCCGGGGCGGCCTGGAACGCCCCCGCCCACCAGGCCGCCCTTGCCGCGGCGCTGGCCGCCACCCTCACGTACGGCCTGCTGGGGGCGGCCTGCGCCCTGATCCTGCGGGGCGCCCTGGCCGGAGTGGTGGCCCTGCTCGCCTACGCGCTCCTGGGCGAGCTGGTGCTCGCCCCCCAGTGGGCCCCGGCCGCCGGCTGGACGGTGTACGCCGCGGCCGCCCGCCTGGCCGGCCAGGGCACCATCCCGGTGGCCCGGGCCGGCCTGGTCGTCACCCTCGCCTTCGTGCTCGCCCTGGGCGGCTGCCTGGCCCTGTACGCCCGCCGCCAGGTCCGCGACTGATCAGCGCTTCAGCTCCTGGACGGCCCAGGTGTTGCCGTCCGGGTCGTCGAAGAAGGCGAAGCGCGAGCCGGGCGTGCCCTCGGGCCCGAGCTGCTGGATGTCGCTGACGCCGACGCCCCGGCCGGCCAGCTGCTCGCGGACGGCGTCGAGGTCCTCGACCACCAGCTGCACGCCCTTGACCGAGCCGGGCTCGCCCAGGGGCAGGCCCTGGCCGATCACCACCGAGCAGGCCGAGCCGGGCGGGGTCATCTGCACGACCCGCATCTGCTCGGTGGGGCGGGCGTCGTGGTCCAGGTTGAAGCCGACCTGCTCGACGTAGAAGGCCTTGGCCGCGTCGACGTCGGAGACCGGGATGGGGATCACTTCCAGCTTCAGGTCCACGCTGCATCCTTGGGTGAGGGTGTGCGGTCGGTGCCGGCGAGCATACGGTAGTGGGAGCATGTGACGGGCCGGGCCCCACCGTCGGAGGCTGGAGGAGGCTGGGAGTGGACGAGCTGCTCGCCTACCGTGACCGGTTCCCGACCCTGGCCCGCGGCCCCTATCTCGCCGCCCACACCCTGGGGCCGATGCCGGAGGGGGCGCCGGACGCCCTGGCCCGGTTCGCGGCCGAGTGGGCCGCCGAGGGCGTGGTGGCCTGGACGGGCTGGCTGGAGCAGATCCGGGCCACCGCGGCCCTGCTGGAGGGGCTGTTCGCGGCCCCGGCGGGGTCGGTCGCCCTCGGGCCCAACGTGTCGGTCCTGGCCGGCCAGGTGCTGTCCTGCTTCGACTGGTCGGGCGAGCGCAGCCGGCTCGTCACCACCGACCTCGAGTTCCCGACCTGCGACTACCTGTACCGGGCCCAGGAGACCCTCGGGGCCAAGGTCGAGGCCGTCCCCTCCCGGGACCTGACCGTCGATCTGGACCGGCTGCTGGAGGCGATCGACACCCAGACGGCCCTGGTCGCGGTGACCCACGTCGCCTTCCGCTCCTCGGCCCTGCTCGACGCGGCCGCCGTGGTCGCCCGGGCGCACGAGGTGGGGGCGCTGGTCATGCTCGACACCTACCAGTCGGCCGGGACGGTCCCGATCGACGTCGGCGCCCTCGGGGTCGACCTGCTGGTCGGCGGCTCGGTCAAGTGGCTGCTGGGCGGCCCCGGCACCGGCTACCTGTACGCCCGCCCGGAGGTGGCCGCCACCCTGGCCCCGCGGCTGGTCGGCTGGTTCGGCCACCAGGCCCCGTTCGCCTTCGAGCCCAGCCCGATCACCCTGGCCGCCGGGGCCGGCCGCTTCGTCACCGGCACCCCCAACGTCGCCGCCCACGTGATGGCCGCCGAGGGCTACCGGATCGTCGCCGAGGCCGGGGTCGACGCCATCCGGGCCAAGTCCCGCCGCCAGGTCGCCCGCCTGCTCGAGGGCTTCCAGGCCCAGGGCGCCGTGGTCCGCGGCCCCACCGACCTCGACCGCCGCGGCGGCAGCGTGGTCGTCGACTTCGACGGCGCCGAGCGGGTCACCGCCGCCCTGATCGCCCGCGGCTACACCTGCGACTACCGCCCCGGCGCCGGCCTCCGCCTCGGCCCCCACCTCTACACCACCGACGACGAGTGCGACGCCGTGGTCGCCGAGGTCGCCGCCCTGCGCCGCTAGCCGAGCTCCCGGTCCGGCAGTCGCGCCAGATCGGACACCGGACCGATGTGACCAAGCTTGTCGGGATTGGCCACCGCGCGGATCGTCTGGACCACGCCGTCGGCGACGTCGAGCTCGACCACGCCGACCACGCGCCCTTCGGCGTCGTAGAGCACGGCCCCCGGCTGGCCGTTGACCCAGGCCAGCCGGAGGGAGGCGCCGAGGGTCCGGGCGCGGCGGAGCCCGCCGGCGAGCAGCCGCATGACGCGCTGCCGCCCGGCCAGCGGCTTCCCGACCGCCTGCGCCTTGCCGCCGCCGTCCCCGTGGAGGACCACGTCGGGCGCGAGCATGCCGAGCAGCGCGTCCATGTCGCCGCCGGCGGCGGCCTCGAAGAACCTGCGGGCGAGCTCCTCGCCCTCGGCCCGCCGCGCCGGGGGTGGGGCGCTGTCGCGCCCCTGCCCTCCGGCGGCGATGCGCTGCCTGGCCCGGGCGAAGATCTGCCGGCAGTTCACCTCGGTCTTGCCGGTGATCCTGGCCACATCCGGGTAGCCGTAGCCGAACACCTCGCGCAGCAGGAACACCGCCCGCTCCACCGGCGAGAGGGCCTCCAGCAGCACGAGGAACGCCATCGACAGCGAGTCGGCGTCGGCCAGCTCGGCGTGCTCGGCCGGCCCGTCGGCGGACACGACGACCGGCTCGGGCAGCCAGTCCCCCACGTAGGTCTCGCGCCGGACCCGCGCCGAGCGCAGGTGGTTGATCCCCAGCCGCGTCACCGCCGTCGTCAGGTACGCCTTCGGATCGGCGATCGTGGTTCCCGCCTGGCGCGCCCGGGTCAGGCCGAGGAACGCGTCCTGCACGATGTCCTCGGCGTCGCCCACCGATCCGGTCATCCCGTAGGCGATGGAGAACAGCAGCGGCCGGTACCCGGCCGCGCCCGTCTCATCCGCCGGCCCAGGCACGGAATCCCTCCCGCCAGCTCGGGTACCGCGGCTCCCAGCCGAGCTCTTTCCTCGCCTTCTCGTTCGAGGCCCCGCGCCAGCTGGTCATCTGGTCCACGACGAACGCTCCGGCGAGCAGCCGCCCCAGCCAGGCGGGCATGCGCAGCGGCGGCTTGGCGCCGGCGACCTCGGCCAGGTACGGCAGCCACTCCGCGACCGGCGCCGGGTCGCTGTCCACGACGTTGTAGGCGCCAGGATCGCCGCGCTCGACCGCGGCGAGCGTCGCGGCCGCGGCGTCGGTGATCTCGATGAACGACGAGATCCCGGTCCCGCCGCCGATCACCGGCACCCGCCGCCTGCGCACCATGTCCAGCAGGGGATCCGAGGCCCCCGGCCCGTAGAAGCCGCCGTAGCGCAGCACGATCCCCTCTGGTGCCGCCAGCGGCACGGTCGTGTCCACATGCGTGATCGCCGCCAGCGACCGCGCCGACGACGGGGAGGGCGGCCGCGAGGCGAGCGGATCCTCTTCGGTCTTCACCGGGCCGCCGGAGCGCTCGTACATGCCCGCGTTGCTCTGGGCGACGACCCGGCGGGTGCCGGCCCGCGCCGCGGCCGCCAGCAGGTTGTCGGTGCCCCTGGTCCGGAGCTCGTTGGTGGCGGCGAACCCCTGGTCGACCCTGCGGAGGCTCCGCAGGCCGGCCAGCGCGGTCATCTGGTGCACGATCACCTCCGGCGCGGCGGCCAGCACCGCCGCCATCACCGCCTCGCGATCCAGCCCGTCGACGACCACCGGCTCCGCGCCCGCCTCGCGCAACCGCGCGACCTTGCCGGGCGTCCTGGTGGTGGCGGTGACCTCGTGACCCTCCGCGACCAGCCCAGGGACGAGGTGCCGCCCCAGCGCCCCGGTCGCTCCCGCGACGAACACTCGCATGGTCGTTCCTTCCGCGTGGTGTGTTCCCTTGAAGACAAGGCACCACCCGGAGCTGTGACAGGAACGCCGGCGCTAGAGGCCGGACAGCTTCTGCTGGCTCTTGGAAGGCTCGGTGCGGGCCCGGTTCCTCGACCTGGCGCGGGCGGCGGTGGCGGCGGTGGCCTTGCGGGTGTTGGTGTCGCGGGGCAGGAACTCCTTGACGCCCAGGGTGGGGAGGAAGCGGGGGGCGTGGCGGTGCCTTGTGCCGTGCTCGAAGCCGGAGGCCAGCTTGATCAGGGTGGGCTCGGACCAGCGGCGGCCGATGAAGTTGACCCCGACCGGGAGCTCGCCGAAGGCGTAGCCGCCGGGCACGGTCAGGTTGGGGTAGCCGGACACCGCCGACGGGGTCGAGCTGGAGGTCAGGAAGTGGTCGCCGTTGACCAGGTCGGTGGTCCAGGGCGGGCTGCCGGTGAGGCTGAAGATGGCGTCCAGGTCGAAGCGGTCCATGGTCGAGTCGATGCCCTCGCGGGCGACCCGCTGGGAGGTCGCCAGGGCCTCCAGGTAGGCCGGGTCGTCCAGGCCGCCGGTGGCCTCGGCGAGCAGGAAGATCTCCTGGCCGAACCAGCGCAGCTCCCGCTCGGCGTTGGCCTCGTTGAAGGCGATCAGGTCGGCCAGGGTCCGCATCGAGGTGTTGCGCAGCTCCGACAGGTAGGCGGCGATGTCGGCCTTGAACTCGTACAGGAGCACGGTGAACTCGGGGTCGAACACGTCGGGGACGTTGGGGATGTCGGCCGGGTCGACCACGGTCGCGCCCAGCCGGCTGAGGTCGGCGATGGCCGCCTCGGCGACCGCGTCGGCCTCGGGGCTGACCCCGAACACGCCCTCGCGCCAGATGCCGATCCGGGCCCCGCGCAGGCCGTCGGGGTCGAGGAAGCGGCGGTAGTCGCGGTAGCTGTGGCCGCGGGAGGAGGCGGTGGCCGGGTCGCGGGGGTCGACCCCGGTCATGGCCCCGAGCACGGTGGCCGCGTCGGCCACGGTCCGGGCCATGGGGCCGGTCACGTCCTGGCTGTGGGCGATCGGGACCACGCCCGAGCGGCTGGTCAGCCCGAGGGTCGGCTTGATCCCGACCAGGGCGTTGTGGGACGACGGGCAGACGATCGACCCGTCGGTCTCGGTGCCCAGGGAGGCGGCGGCCAGGTTGGCGGCGATGGAGGTGCCCGACCCGCTGCTGGAGCCGCACGGGTTGTGGTCGAGGACATAGGGGCTGAGGCACTGGCCGGCCCGGCCCGACCAGCCGCTGGAGGACTGGGTGGAGCGGAAGTTGGCCCACTCCGACAGGTTGGCCTTGCCCAGGATGACCGCCCCGGCCCGGCGCAGCCGCCGGATCACGAACGCGTCCCGGGGCACCTCGGCCCCGAGCAGGGCCAGCGACCCGGCGGTCGTCTCCATCTTGTCGCGGGTGGCGAAGTTGTCCTTGACCAGCAGCGGGATGCCGTGCAGGGGCCCGCGGGGGCCACGGTCGCGACGCTCGGCGTCCAGCTCGCGGGCGATCTCGAGGGCGTCGGGGTTGACCTCGATCACCGAGTTGAGCTTGATCCCCGACAGGTCGATCTGGCGGATCCGCCGCAGGTAGGCCTGGGTGAGCCGGCGCGAGCTGAGCCGCCCCGCCGCCATCGCCGCACCGAGCTCGGCGATGGTGGCTTCCTCGAACGGGAACGAGGGCACGTCGTGGTCGGTGTCGGCCATGGCGGCCCCGGCGTTGGCGACGGTCCCGGCGCCGGCCAGCGCCCCGGCCGCCCCGGCCGTTCCCGAGGCCTTGAGGAAGCTCCTGCGGCTGATCCGATCGGGCATGGGAACCCTCCTAGGGACGACGTGGGTGGACGACCAGGGCGCTGCCGCCGCCGCGGCGGACCGGCTCGGCGGCCGCCTGGAGCAGGCCGTGGCGGCCGAAGGCGATGCCGGCGGCGGCGCCGATCTCCGAGGGCAGCGGCGGCGTCGCCGGGGCCGGGCGGAACAGCTCGCCCAGGGCCTGGAGCTCGGCCGCCTCCGGGCTGGCCAGGAAGGCCGGCTCGGCGTCGCCGGGATCGCTGTTGCGCTGGGAGACCCGGGGGGCGGCGATCGCCTCGGGCAGGCTCCGGCGAAGGTCGAGGTGCTCGACCAGGATCTGGAGCACGGTGGTGATGATGGTGGCCCCGCCCGGCGACCCGATGGCCAGCACCGGCCGGCCGTCGCGGAACACGATCGTCGGGCTCATCGAGGAGCGGGGCCGCTTGCCCGGCGCGGGCAGGTTGGGGTCGGGCACGCCCTCGAACAGCGGCACGGGGTTGAAGTCGGTCAGCTCGTTGTTGAGCAGGAAGCCGTGGCCGGGGACGACGATGCCGCTGCCGCCGGTCTGCTCGATGGTCAGGGTGTAGCTGACGACGTTGCCCCAGCGGTCGGCCACGCTCAGGTGGGTGGTCGCCGGCCGCTCGGCCGGGCTGGCCACGGCCACCCCACCGGCCGGGCATCCGGGGCCGAACGGCGGGAACGGGTCGCCGGGCGGGACCGGGCTGAGGTTGGCCCGCTCGCCGATCAGGCAGCGGCGCTCGTCGGCGAAGCCCTGGCTGAGCAGCCCCCGGAGGGGCACGTCGACGTAGTCGGGGTCGCCGACCCAGCGGTTGCGGTCGGCGAAGGCCAGGCGGGTGGCCTCCAGGTAGCGGAACAGCGCCTCGGTGTAGGACCCGCCGGCCAGGTCGTAGCCCTCGAGGATGTTGAGGGCCTCGCCGACGGTGGAGCCGCCGCTGGACGGCGGGCCCATGCCGTAGACCCGGTAGCCGCGGTAGCCGACCCGGGTCGGGGCCCGGTCGAGGGCCCGGTAGGCGGCCAGGTCGGCCTCGGTCATCAGGCCGGGGCGGACGTTCAGGGTCGAGGCGGGGTCGACCGGCGGGTCCTGGACGGTGTCGGCGATCGCCTCGGCGATGCGGCCCCGGTAGAACGCGGCCCCGCCGGAGCGGGCCAGCCGCCGGTAGGTGTCGGCCAGGTCGGGGTTGCGCAGCACCGACCCGACCGCCGGGGGCGCCCCGCCGGGCAGGAACAGCTCGGCGGTCGCCGGGAAGGCGGCGAAGCGGGCGGCGTTGCTGGCCGTCTGGTCGGCGAAGGTCTGGTCGACCACGAAGCCGCGCTCGGCGACCCGGATGGCCGGCCGCAGCAGCTTGCCCAGCGGCCTGGTGCCGTACCGGCGCAGGGCCCGCTGCCAGGTCGCGACCGTGCCGGGCACGCCGACCCCGAGGCCGCTGGTGACCCGCTCGGCGAAGGGGATCGGCTCCCCGGTGGCCGGGTCGATGAAGCTGTCCTCGGCGAAGGCCGCCGGGGCGGTCTCGCGGCCGTCGATGGTCACCACCCGGCGCTTGCCGGCCAGGTAGACGACCATGAACCCGCCGCCGCCGATGCCGGCCGAGTAGGCCTCGGTGACCCCGAGGGTGGCCGCGGCCGCGACCGCGGCGTCGACCGCGTTGCCGCCGTCGCGCAGCACCTCCAGGCCGGCCGCGGAGGCGTCCAGGTCGACGGTGGCGATCGCCCCCCCGGTGCCGGTGGCCACCGGCTGCTTGGTGAGCTCCCGGCCGCCCTTGGCCGGGGCGGCGGGGGCGGTGGCGGCCAGGAACAGGGCGGCGAGGAGGGCGGCCAGCAGGGCACGGCTCGGACGGCGCTTCATCGCGGGACCTCCGGCAGGGTGCGACGGCAGCCCCCGGAGTCTAGTCCACCATGCAACCTTTAGACAGGTTTGTCCAAGCTCGGATTGCTTGCCCTCAGAGCAGGTCGTCCAGGGACTTCTTGGGCTTCCGCTCGGCCCCGGCGACCAGGTCGTCGAAGCTGGGGGCCTGCTGGCGGCGGGTCATGGCCTCGCTCAGGGGGTCCTTGCCGCCGAGGTCCTTGCCGGCGACCAGCAGGTCGTCCAGGGAGGCCCGCGACTTGCCCTCCAGGCGCAGCCGGATGGCGGTCAGGGTGGCCGACTGGTCGGGCTCAAGGCCGTGGTGGTTGTTGAGCTGGGTCAGGGCCAGCTCGGCCCGTCGCAGCAGCTCCCGGTCGGTGGGGCCGAGGTCGTCGGAGGGCTCGGTCATGGAGGTGGCCTCCTACAGCTTGCGGGCGACCAGCTCGGCGACCGGGCTGCGCTCGCCCTTGACGAGGGTGACGTGGCCGAACAGCGGCTCGCCCTTGAGCCGCTCGATCATGGCCGCGACCCCGGAGTCCGGGTCGACATAGGGGTGGTCGACCTGGGAGGTGTCGTGGCACAGGACCAGCTTGGAGCCCTCGCCGAGCCGGCTGGCCAGCGAGCGCAGCACCCCGTACTCGACGTTCTGGGCCTCGTCCAGGATGGCGAAGGTGCGGGCGAAGGTGCGCCCGCGGATGAAGGTCAGCGGCTCCAGCTGCACCGTGCCGTCGTCGAGCAGCCCCTGGACCAGGTCCTGGGTGTAGCTCTCGCGCCGGTCGGCGTCGTGGCTGCCCCGGAACAGCTGGGCCAGGGTGTCGTGGATGGCCTTCATCCAGGGGGAGATCTTCTCGTCGACGTCGCCGGGCAGGAACCCGAGGTCCTGGCGGCCGACCGGGACCACCGGGCGGAACACCAGCACCCGGTCGTACGCGCCCTGCTCCAGGGTCGCCTCCAGCCCGGCGGCCACGGCCAGGTAGGTCTTGCCGGTGCCGGCGTTGCCGGCCAGCGACACCAGCGGCACCTTGGGGTCGTGGAGCAGGTGCAGGGCGAACTGCTGCTCCTTGGAGCGGGCCCTGACCCCGAAGGTCTCGGGCGGCTCCCCGACCAGGGTGACCTCGACCGGCTCGCCGGCCTCGACGGTCCGGCGGACCTGGCCAAGGGCGCTCTGGCTGCCCGAGCGCAGGACCACGAACTGGTTGGCCCACAGGGGCTGGTCGGTGGTGATCTCGCCACCCCGGGCGGCGTAGATGGCGTCGATCCCGGCGGCCTGCTCGCAGATGGCCACCCCCAGGTAGCCCTCCTCGATGGCCACCCGCTCGTGGCGGTACTCCTCGGCCAGCAGCTTGAGGGCCTCGGCCTTGATGCGCAGGCTGGCGTCCTTGGAGACCAGCACCACCTCGCGCTCCCCGGCCAGCTCCTTGGCCAGGTTGGCGGTGGTGGCCAGGATCCGGTTGTCGCTCGAGTCCGCCGAGAGGGCGTCGGGGAGGTCGAGCCGTGAGGCCAGGCTGACCTCGACCCGGATGCGGCCGCCCCCCGCCAGCTCGACCCCCTCCGAGAGGTTGCCCTGCTGGCGGAGCCGCTCCAGGGTCCGGATGGCCCGCCTGGCCGACGCCCCGGTCTCGTCCGGCCTGGTCTTGAGCTTGTCCAGCTCCTCGACCACGGTCAGCGGGATCGCGATGTCGTGCTCCTGGAAGCGACCCGGGGCCTCCGGGTCGGCGATGAGCACGTTGGTGTCGAGCACGTAGGTCCGGGCCATCCCCTCAACGGTACCGGACGACCGGGGGTTCGGGGGCCGAAGCCCCGGCCCCCGGTGGACGAATCGGGACTTGCAATGACTAGTTACCTCGAACTAGACTCCGCGATGCGGGTACAGACCGCCCCCGATTATGGGGACGGCGGGACCCGGGACCGCTCTTCTCCGGCGGCCTGCTCTGGGGGATCAGGCCGTTGCGGGGTCCTGGGACACGCCGTGGGGGCGGGTAGCGTCAGTCGTCACGACGACGCCAGAAGGGGGCCGCGGAGCCACCGCGGCCCTTCTTCTTGTGCGGACAAGCCCCTTTTGCCGGTACTTCTACCTAGCCGAGCGCGGCCAGGTCGTCCGCGTCCAGCCGCAGGTTGCCGGCCGGCAGCCAGCCGTCGACCTGGGAGGGGCGGCGGGCCCCGACGATCGCCCCGGTGACCCCGTCGGTGGCCAGGGCCCAGGCCACGGCCACGGCGGCCACCGGGACCCCGTGGCGCTCGGCCAGCGGCTCCAGCCGCCGGGCCAGCTCGAGGTTGGCGGCCAGCTTGGGCGGGCGGAAGTCGTCGTCGTTCCGGCGCCAGTCGCCCTCGGGCAGGTTGCGGACCCGCTCGGCGTCGAAGCTGCCGGTGAGCAGGCCCGAGCCGAGCGGGCTGTAGCAGATGACCCCGGTGCCGTTGGCCGCCGCCCAGGGGATCAGCTCGGCCGCGGCCGCCCGGTCGAGCAGGCTGTAGGGCGGCTGCAGGGAGTCGACGTGGCGGATCCGCTCACAGCGCTCCAGCAGCCCGACGTCGAAGTTCGACACCCCGGCCCAGCGGACCTTGCCCTCCTCGACCAGCTCGGCCATGGCCGCCCAGGAGTCCTCCACCGGCGTGCCCGTCTCGGTGTCCGGCCAGTGGAACTGGTACAGGTCGACGTGGTCGGTGCCGAGGCGCTTGAGGCTCTGCTCGAGCTCGAACCGGATCGTCTCGGGGCGCAGGTCGTAGGTCGGCTCGTTGCCCTCCCGCCCGTACCAGGGCCGGCCGCACTTGGTGAAGGTCAGCACCTCGCCGCCGTGCTCGCGCACCACCTGCCCGACGACCTCCTCGGAGTGGCCGAGGCCGTACACGGCGGCGGTGTCGACCCAGCTCACCCCCGACTCGAACGCCTTGTGGAGGGCGGCGATCGACTCGTCGTCGTCCTGCGGCCCCCAGCCGAACTTCCAGGGGCCGCCGATCGCCCAGGCGCCCACCCCGACCACCGAGATCTCCGGTCCGTCCCTGCCCAGCCTGCGGAACTGCATCGCCGTCTCCTCGCCGTCTCCTCGCCGTCAGCCGCGCCGGCGCAGCCAGCCGCCCGGGTTGAAGGTGAACAGGAACTTCTCCCGCGAGCGGTCGACCTCGAAGTCGTCGCGCTCCTTGAGGAAGTCCTGGACGGCCTCCATCGGCCCGGGCCCGAAGGCCTCGTACACCGGGTGGCCGTTGACGTTGGTGTCCTCGACGACCAGGTAGCTGCCCGGGGTGACCATCGGGGCATAGGCCCGCAGCTCGGCCAGGACGTGGTCGCGGCTGTGGTCGGAGTCCAGCACCACCAGCACCGTGCCCGCCCCCTGGGCCCGCTCGGCCACCTGGGCGACCACCTCCGGGTCGGTCGAGGAGGCGGTCAGGTAGGTGAGCCGCGGGTGGGCCGGCCGGTCGGGCCAGTGGCCGATGTCGACGCTGACCACCTGGCCGCGGCCGATGGTCTCGCACAGGGTGGCCAGGTACAGGGCGCTGCCGCCGTGGGCGGTGCCGGTCTCGACGATCAGGCCGGGCCGCAGCTCCCACAGCAGCTCCTGGTAGACCCACAGGTCGAGGGGGACCTTCCAGGTGGTGACGCCCAGGAACCTGGTGTCCTTCCAGGTCCCGCCGGCCTCCCCGGACTCGTAGTAGAGCCGGTGGTAGCCCTCGGTCACCTGCTCGCGCCAGCCCTCGCCGGGGGCGAGCAGGCCGAACTCGTGGCGGACGTGCCGCTCCCATTCGGGGCCGGTGGACAGCCGCCGGGAGGCGGCCAGGGCCTTCTGGCGCAGGGCGCGGCGGATGCCGGGAGGTAGCTGGGGCATGGCCGGCAGTCTATACCGGGGCCTCGGCGCCCCTGTGGGCGGTCAGGTCGACCGGCCGGAGGCGGGCCGACGGGCGGTGGGTCCGGCCGACCTTGGCGCAGGGCCGGCCCTCGCGCAGGACCACGTCGGAGGTGTAGTCGGCGCTCCCCTTGAGCAGCGCGGAGCCGACGGCGTAGGAGTCGACCGGGACCCCGGTGGCCTCGAAGGCGGCGATCCGCTCGGCGGTGAAGCCGCCCGAGACGATCACCCGGACGTGGTCGAACCCCTCGGAGTCCAGGGCCTGGCGGACCTTCTCGACCAGGCGCCGGTTGACCCCGGTGGGGGCGAACTGCCCCATCTCCGACCACAGGGCGCGGTCGACCATGGTCCCGGAGGTGTCCAGCCGCACCCCCCACAGCCGCTCCCCGAACGCCCTGGCGCAGGCCAGCGAGGTCGCGACCGAGTCGTTGTCGAAGTCGACCAGGGCGATCAGCGGCACCCCGGGGAACTGGCGGGCGAAGGCGGCCACCGCGGCCACCGTGTCGCCGCCGAAGGTGGCGATCAGGGCGTGGGGGATGGTGCCGAGGCCGCGCTCGCCCCACCAGGCGGCCTGGGCGTCGGTGGCCACCCCCTGGGCGCCGCCGACGAAGGCGGCGTAGCCGTCGCCGCCCTGGGTCGCCCAGTGGTCGAAGCGGTCGGCGAAGAACAGCACCGGCTTGCCCCCGGCCGCGTCCACCACCCGGCGGACGTTGCTGGCGACCAGGGTCCGGCGGGCCAGGGCGCCCAGGTAGACGCTCTCCAGGTGGGCGACCAGGCGGTAGGGGCCGGTGAGCTCGATCACCGGCTCCCAGGCGTCGACCCGGTCGCCGTCGCGCAGCGCCGACACCTCGAGCTCGCCCGGCCCGGCCCGGCGCCAGTGGCGGTCGAAGGCCGCCTCGGCCTCCACCTGGGCCCGCATCCCCTCGACCCAGGCCTCGCCGCCGCGGGAGCGGGCCCGGCGGGCGGCGTCGCGGGCGGTCAGGTAGGCGGCGAAGGCCTGGTCGGCGGCGTCCGGGTCGCGGAACTCGCCCGCCCCCAGGGCGAGCACGGCCAGGGCCTCGTCGACGCCGCAGGCCACCATGGCGTCCGAGCGCTGGAACACCTGCATGGTCACCCGGGTGTGGTCGCCCTCGGCGGCCAGGATCCTCCGGGACCGGTCGAAGTAGACCGCCGACCGGTACCCGGCCCGCAGCTCCACCACCGGCAGGTCGAAGATCCAGGCGGCCAGCCGCCCGTCCCCCGTGCGCGTCTCCATGGTGCAACACTATGCTCCGACCATGGCTACACGGACGACCACTTGACCCGGTTCCGGCGCCTCGCCGTCGTCACCATCGCGGCCACCTTCGTGCTGATCGCGGTCGGGGGCCTGGTCCGGGCAACCGACTCCGGGCTGGGCTGCCCCGACTGGCCGCGCTGCTTCGGCAAGCTCGTCCCCCCGGCCGAGCTGCACGCCTGGATCGAGCACTCCCACCGGCTGATCGCCTCGGTGGTCATGGCGCTGGTCGCCTGGCTGGTGGTCGCCGCCTGGCGGACCGGCCAGGACCGGGTGGTCCGCCGGGCCTCGGTGGCCGCCCTGGTCATGGTGCTGAGCCAGGCCGTCATCGGGGCGTTCGTGGTCTGGTGGAAGCTGGAGGCCGAGTCGGTCACCCTGCACCTGGCCACCGCCCTGGCCCTGGTCGCCCTGCTCATCTACATCGGCTTCCGGGCCCGGTGGCCGGCCGACCGGTCCCGCCGCCAGGGCCAGGACCGCCGGTTCGTGCGCCTGGTCGCGGCCGGGGCCGGCCTGACGTACCTCCAGATGCTGGTCGGCTCGACGGTGACCGGCTACCACGCCGGGCTGGCCTACCCGCTGAACGTGCTCCTGCCCGACCTGGGGCCGAGCGTTGCCCGCATCCAGCTGCTCCACCGCACCCTGGCCGTGCTGGTCGGGGCCCTGGTCGTCGCCACCTTCCTGGTGGCCCGGCGCACCCAGCGGGCCCACCCGACGGTGACCAGGCTGGCCGGCTACGCCGCCGGCCTGGTGGCCGTCCAGATCGGCCTGGGCGTGGCCAATGTGGCCAACCGCCTGTCCGCCCTGACCGTCGTCCCCCACCTGGCCGTCGGGGCCCTGCTCTGGGGGACCATGGTGGCCCTGGCGCTGCACGCCGACCGGTTCTGTGGCACCCCGGCCCGGGACCCGGCCGAGCCCGAGCCGGCCCCGGCCCGCAGCGCCGGCCAGTCGGCCAGGGCCTACTTCCTGCTGACCAAGCCCCGCATCATCGAGCTGCTGCTGGTCACCACCGTCCCGACCATGTTCATCGCCGCCCGGGGGGTGCCGTCGCCCTGGCTGATGGCGGCCACCCTGTTCGGCGGGGCCCTGTCCGCGGCCAGCGCGAATGTCCTCAACTGCTACCTGGACCGCGACATCGACGCCCTGATGCGCCGGACCGCCCGGCGGCCGCTGCCCGCCCACCGGGTCGAGCCGGGCGACGCGCTCCGCTTCGGGCTGGTCCTGGGGGTGGCCGGGTTCGTGTGGCTGTGGGCGACCGTGAACCTGCTCTCGGCCGTGCTGGCCACCTCGGCCATCCTGTTCTACGTGTTCGTCTACACCATCGGCCTCAAGCGCCGCTCGACCCAGAACATCGTCATCGGCGGGGCCGCCGGGGCGGTGCCGGTGCTGGTCGGCTGGTCGGCGGTCACGGGCCGGGTCGACCTGCCGGCCCTGGTGCTGTTCGCGATCATCTTCTACTGGACCCCGCCGCACTTCTGGGCGCTGTCGCTGCGCTACAAGGACGACTACGCGGCCGCCGGGGTGCCGATGCTGCCGGTGGTCAGGGGGGCCAGGGAGACCTCGACCCAGATCCTGTACTACACGGTGCTGCTGGTCGCCGTGACCCTGCTGCTGTACCCGGCCGGGCGCATGGGGGCGCTGTACCTGGCCGCGGCCGTGGCCCTGGGCGGGGCGTTCATCTGGCGGGCCCTGGAGCTGCGCCGCGACCTCGACGGCCGGCGGGCCATCCGGCTGTTCAGCTTCTCCAACACCTACCTGGCCCTCCTCTTCGGCGCCATGGCGCTGGATGCGGTGGTCCGGGGAGGGGCATGAGGTACAGTCGTTCCCGACTCGAACACCCCAGGAAGCGAGGCGACCGGACTCCGATGCGACGCGCACGACTGATCGGCATCGTGCTGGTGGCGGTGCTGGTGCTGGCGGGATGCGGCTCGCTCACCCCGGTCACCGAAGAGGGTGTCGAGATCCGCGACCTCTACAACATCCTGTTCGTCGCCGCCGCGATCATCTTCGTGCTGGTCGAGGCGGCGATCGTGTTCGCCGTGGTCCGCTACCGGCGCCGCAGCGACATGCTCCCGCCCCAGTTCCACGGCAACAACCTGCTCGAGGTGGTCTGGACGGTGGTGCCGCTGCTGATCGTGGCCGGCCTGTTCGTGGTCTCCTGGGGGGTCCTCAACCGGGTCGAGGCCAAGGCCGACGACCCACGGGTGACGGTCAACGTGCTCGGCTTCCAGTGGCAGTGGCAGTTCACCTACCAGGGTGAGCGGGTGCCCCTGCCGGCCGGCCAGCCGCCCGAGGACCTGACCATCAAGGGCACCATCGCCAAGCCGCCGGTGGTGTACCTGCCGGTGGGCGAGCCGATCCGCTTCAACACCCAGGCCCAGGACGTCATCCACTCGTTCTACGTGCGCGAGTTCCTGTTCAAGCGGGACGCCTTCCCCGACCACACCAACACCTTCGACATCACCATCACCGAGCCGGGCGACTACGGCGGCCAGTGCACCGAGTACTGCGGCCTGGCCCACCAGGCGATGCGCTTCACCATCCGGGCCGTCGACCGGGCCGAGTACGAGGCCTGGCTGGCCAAGGCCAAGAAGGAGGCGGCCAGCGGCTGCCCCGACGACCCCAACCCGCGGTCGATCGCGGCCAAGGACATCGCCTTCAACAAGGACTGCCTGGCCGGGCCCGTGAATCGCGAGTTCGAGATCGAGTTCGAGAACCAGGAGGCGGTGCCCCACAACGTCGCCTTCTTCGAGGGCAGGGACGCCAACGCCCCCCGGATCCTTCCGCAGGACAGGACGCCGGTGTTCCCCGGTCCGAGGACGGAGACCTACCAGCTGCCGGCGCTGAAGGCCGGGGACTACTACTTCCACTGCGACGCCCACCCGGGCATGTCGGGCGAGCTCAAGGTTAAGTCAGGGTAAGGAGCGCTACCGATGGCGATCACGCAAGCCAGGCCCGAGGTCGATGCAGCGCACGGCATCGGCCCTCGGCGCCACCCGATCGCGGACTGGCTGACCACCACCGACCACAAGAAGATCGGGATCATGTACCTGGTCAACTCGTACTTCTGGTTCGGGGTGGCCGGGCTGCTGGCGGTGTTCATCCGGGCCGAGCTGGCCCAGCCGGAGACCCAGTTCTTCGCCGAGCAGCGCTACAACGAGCTGTTCACCATGCACGGCACCACAATGATCTTCCTGTTCATCATCCCCATCCTGGCCGGCTTCGGGAACTACATCGTGCCGCTCCAGATCGGCGCCCTGGACATGGCCTTCCCGCGGGTCAACGCGCTCTCGTTCTGGATGCTGCCCCTGGCCGGGATCGTGCTGTTCTCCAGCTACGCCCTCGGCGGGCCGGCCGACGCCGGCTGGACCCAGTACACGCCCCTGTCCGAGGGGGTCG
>OBLS010000191.1_pt1 | contig 19523 bp, 19 predicted proteins | sample 1519901 | NCBI WGS metagenome assembly OBLS01 (sample SAMEA3113585, study PRJEB22503) | soil metagenome | reverse complement strand
CCGGTCCAGGCCGACAGCGGCGGCGGCAGGGTGGCGATCTTGCGGCGCCGCCCGCCCAGCAGCCGGCCCAGCCGGGCCGCCCGCAGCGCGCCCCCCCAGCGGGCCGGGCTGTCCATGGTCCAGGCGGCCGCCGTCATCAGGGCCTGCTCGGGCGTTGGGGCCCTCGAGGCCTCGCGCTTGCCGTCGACCACCCGCGAGCGCAGGTGGACCAGCATCTGGGGGATGTCGATGGCCACCGGGCAGACGTCGTAGCAGGCGCCGCAGAGGGTCGAGGCGTACGGCAGGGAGGGGTTGTCGGCGACCCCGGTCAGCTGGGGGGAGAGGACGGCCCCGATCGGGCCCGGGTAGACGCTCCCGTAGGCGTGGCCCCCGGTGCGCTCGTACACCGGGCAGACGTTGAGGCAGGCCGAGCAGCGGATGCAGCGCAGGGCGGCGCGGCCCTGCGGGTCGGCCAGGGTGGCGGTGCGGCCGTTGTCCAGCAGGACCAGGTGGAACTCGCCCGGGCCGTCGCCGGGGTGCACGCCGGTCCACATGCTGGTGTAGGGGTTCATCCGCTCGCCGGTGGAGGAGCGCGGCAGCAGCTGGAGGAACACCTCCAGGTCGCGCCAGGTCGGGACCAGCTTCTCGATCCCCATCACGGTGATCAGCACCCGGGGCAGGGTCAGGCACATGCGGCCGTTGCCCTCGGACTCGACCACGGCCAGGGTGCCGGTCTCGGCCACGGCGAAGTTGGCCCCGGAGACGGCCACCTTGGCCTCGAGGAACTTGCGCCGCAGGTGCAGCCGGGCCGCCTCGGCCAGGGCCCGCGGCTCGTCGCTGAGGTCGGGGGGCGCGGGCAGGCCGACCGCGCCCATCTCGCGCAGGAAGATCTCGCGGATCTCGGCCCGGTTGCGGTGGATCGCCGGGACCAGGATGTGGCTGGGGCTGTCGTGGCCCAGCTGGACGATCAGCTCGGCCAGGTCGGTCTCCCAGGCGGCGATCCCGGCCTCGGCCAGGGCCTCGTTGAGGCCGATCTCCTGGGTGGCCATCGACTTGACCTTGACCACCTCGTCGGCGCCGGCCGCCCTGACCAGGTCGGTGACGATCCGGTTGGCCTCATTGGCGTCCCGAGCCCAGTGGACGGCCCCGCCGTGGGCGCTGACCTGCTCCTCCAGCTGGACCAGGTAGCCGTCCAGGCCGGCCAGGACCTGGTCCTTGATGGCCGCGCCGGCGGCCCGCAGCTCGGCCCAGTCGGGCACCTCCTCCACCACCGCGGCCCGCTTGGCCCTGATGGTCCCGGTGGCCTTGGCCAGGTTGCGCCGCAGCTGGGCGTCGCCAAGGGCGGACCGGGCCGCCTCCGGGAACGGCTTGCCCCCGCGCAGGTGCCCCACCCCAGGCGGGGCCGTCGGCATGCCCAGGAACACCGGCTGGGTCATCGGGGCGGCACCTCCGGCTGCTCGGCCCGGGTCGAGGCCAGGATCTCGGCCAGGTGGACGGTGCGCACCCCGGTCCGCAGCCGCGACAGCCCGCCGCCGATGTGGAGCAGGCACGAGCTGTCCGAGGCCGAGCAGACCTCGGCCCGGGTCGAGAGCACGTTGTGCATCTTGTCGGCCAGCATGGCCGCCGAGGTGTCCGGGTTCTTGACCGCGAACGTCCCCCCGAAGCCGCAGCAGGCCTCGGCCTGGGGCAGCTCGACCAGGTCGATCCCGCCGACCTCGCGCAGCAGCCGCAGCGGCCGGTCCCCGACCCGCAGCACCCGCAGGCTGTGGCAGGTGGGATGGTAGGTCACCCGGTGCGGGTAGTAGGCGCCGACGTCGGTGACCCCGAGCACGTCGACCAGGAACTCCGACAGCTCGAAGGTGCGCGAGGCCACCTCGCCGGCGGCCGCCGCCAGCCCGGGGTCGCCGGCCTCGGCGGCCAGCCAGGCGTGCTGGTGGCGGACCGACCCGGCGCACGACCCGCTCGGGGCCACCACCGCCTCGTAGCCCTCGAAGGCGGCCACGTGCCGGCGCACCAGCGGCACCGCCTCGGGGAGGTAGCCGGTGTTGATGTGCATCTGGCCGCAGCAGGTCTGGGCCCGCGGCACCTCGACGGTGCAGCCCAGCCGCTCCAGCAGCCCCACCGTGGCCTTGCCGACGTCCGGGAACAGCCCGTCCACCAGACAGGTCACGAACAAGGCGACACGCACGCTCGGCCCTCCACGGCTCTGCTCATTCGTCCGCTTCCTCACCGGACAGCGTGACGCTACGCCATCCCGTCACCACACGTCGCCCGCCCGCCAGTCGCAGGTGAGCGAGCCGGCCAGGTCGAGCTCGCCGCTGGCCGCCGTCCGCAGCACCAGCACGCTCCCGTCCTCCTCGGCGGTCCGCTCCGGCCCGCCCGGCCCGGCCACGAACGTCGGCCCCTGCCAGATCTCCCACCCCAGCCGCTGGTAGAACCCGGGGATCCCGGTCCCGTCGGCCAGCGCCCCCAGCTCGTATCCCCGCCCGATGACCCGTCCAGCCTCCGCCATCACCAGCGTGGCCAGCCCCCGCCCCCGCCGGTCCCCCCGGGTCGCCACCCCCTCCACATACCCGGTCCGCAGCTCCCGCCCCCCAGCCACCAGCACCCGCGGCACCACCGCCCCGTGGGCCACCACCTCGCCGTCCTCGACGGCCATGACGTGCACCCCTCCCAGCGCGTGCTCCCAGTCGTGCTCGTCGAACCGCCCCCCGAAGGCTCCGACCACCATCCGCCGCACCGCTTCCAGCTCCTGCTCGCGCAGCTCGGCCGTGCCGATGGTCCGCAGCCGGGTCATGCCCGCGCCGCTCTCGTCTCGAACAGCAGCGAGCCCGCGACGACCAGGACCAGCGCCGCCAGCTGGGTCAGGGCGGAGGTGGTGAGGCCGAGGGGGATGGTGGCCAGGGCGAGGGCGGCGGCGGTGAGGCGGAGGCGGGTGGGGCCGAGGTGGAGGGTGTGGCGGAAGAGGGCGTCGGCGACCAGGAAGAGAGCGGTGCCGCCGGACAGGAGGAGGGCGTGGGGGAGGTCGAGGGGGTCGAAGGCGTGGCCGATGGTGTCCTTGAGGCCGGCGGCCAGGGTGATGATGCCGAGGAGCATGAGCAGGTGCCAGTAGCCGAAGGCCTGGATGGCGACCCAGCCGCGGCGGTCGTCGGGGACGGCGGCCAGGGCCCGCTCGGCGCGGATGTCGTCGCCGCCGAAGTAGGCCCACCACAGGCAGGCCGCGAGCAGCAGGCCGAGCACGGCCACGCTGGCCAGGGCCAGGTCGACGGGGAGGCCGGCGGCGCCGATGCCGATGGCCACGATCGACTCGCCCAGGGCGACGATCACGACCAGGCCGTGGCGCTCGACGAAGTGGGCCGGGGCGATCCGGAAGCCGCCGGTGCCGGCCAGGCGGGGGGTGAACCACTCGACCGCGAAGGCGGCCGCCCAGAGCAGGTAGGCGGCGGTGCCCTCGACGACCACGGCGGCCAGGACGAGCACGGCCGAGGCCAGGTTGAACGGGGCCAGGCGGATGACCGCCCGGGTGGTGGAGGTCTCGGTGGCGCGGGAGTAGAGCCCGGCGTGGATGCCCACCACCACCAGGTAGGCGACCCCGAAGGCGACGTCGCCCTCGGAGAAGGCGCTGGGGACGGCCAGGGCCAGGACCAGGAACCCGGCCATGCCGCCGAGCAGCAGCAGCCGCCGGGCCGCCCGGTCGGCGGCCACGGCGTTGGTCAGCCAGGCGTAGCCGCCGTACATGTACCAGATCACGCCAAGCATCAGCACCACCCGCAGCAGGCCCCTGGCGGTCGGGTCGTCGCTGATGACCCCGGTCAGCTGGGTGATGGTGAAGACGAAGACCAGGTCGAAGAACAGCTCGAGGGTGGAGACGCGCTCGACCCGCTCGGCCTGCCCGGGCGGCTGGGCCACCCTCAGATCCCGGCCTCGGCCGGGAGCCGGCCGGCGGCGACGGCCTTGCGCAGGGCGTCGTGGTCGGCCTCGGTCTGGTCGGCGTAGGCCCTGGCGAACTTGGCGAAGGCCCGGTCGGCGCTGTCGCCCTTGCCGAGGTAGCCGGACAGGAGGGTGGCCCCGGTGGAGCGGGCGTGGCCCTTGGCCAGCAGGGTGCCGCAGACCCGGGAGTAGTCCATCAGGGCCGACCCGTCCATGCCGTCGACGGTGATGGCGCCCTTCATGTCGCGGAACTGGCGCACGTAGTAGTCGCGCTCGCCCACGGTCGTCCAGCCGAGCAGCGGGTCGCTGACCGTCTGCAGGGTCTGCTGGTACTCCACCACCCGCTGGCCCTGGTGGGCGTGCCAGGCCGTGTCGCCGTGCACGAACCGGGCCACGCACGACCGCCTGGCCTGCTTGAGCTGGAGGAAGACGACGTCGCTTGGGTCGTTGCCCTGGAGCAGGGCCACGAAGGCGCGCAGGCCGACGCTGCCCACCCCGACGACCTTGTGGGCCAGGTCGACGACCACGTAGTAGCCGAGCAGCCGGCGCCAGTGGGGGGGCAGGGTCTCCAGGTAGGACTCGAGGCCCTCGATCAGCCGGTCGGTCTCGCGGTCGGACACGTGGGTGACCAGCGGCGGCTGGTCGACGATGTGGCGGGCCCCGCCGCGCTCGCGGGTCAGCTTGGGCAGGGCCCGGTCGCTGGTCCTGGTCCGGGCCCGCTTGGCCGCCCGCTCGATCTCGCCCCGCAGCGACCAGTCGGCCAGCTCGGCCCGCATCCGGTCGATGTCCAGGCGGTCGAAGGAGCGGGTCAGCAGCGGCTGGCCGGCCAGCTGGCGGAGCTGGCGCCGGTAGGCGGAGGCGCAGCGCAGGACCGCGTCCTCGCAGGTGTCCTCGGACAGGCCGTTCTGGCGGCCGGCCACCCAGACGCTGGTGGTGAGCCGGTACAGGTCCCACTCCCAGGGCCCGGGGTGGGCCTCGTCGAAGTCGTTGAGGTCGAAGACCAGGTCCCGCTCGGGCGAGGCGTAGAAGCCGAAGTTGCCCAGGTGGGCGTCGCCGCAGATGACCGGCTCGACCCCGGTCCGGGGCAGGTGGGCGAAGTCCTCGGCCATCAGCGCGGCCGAGCCGCGCAGGAAGGCGTACGGCGAGGCCACCATCCGCCCGACCCGCACCGGGACCAGCCGCTGGAGCCGGCCCTCGTGGGCCTCCTCGATCAGGTCGAGCGGGTCGGGCCGGTCCGGGGCCGGCTTCCAGCGCCCGAGCGCCCCCCGCCTGACCTTCTCCCGCAGGGCCCGCCCGGCCGCCGAGCGCTCCTCATTGGTCGGCAACGAGGTCCGCAGGACGCTGGTCATGTCAACCTCCCGCCGTGGCCGTCCGCCGGCTGCCATGATGCCAGGGAACGACGATCGCGATCCCGAGGAGGAGCGCAGCGTGCGCATCGGCATCGGCCTTCCCAACCCCGTCCTCGACGTCCCCGGGCGGCTGGTGCTCGACTGGGCCAGGCGCGCCGAGGAGCGCGGCTTCTCGTCGCTGGCCACGATCGACCGCATCGCCTACCCGAGCTACGACTCGCTCACCGCCCTGACCGCGGCCGCGGCCGTCACCGACCGGATCGGCCTGCTCACCAACATCCTGCTCGGGCCGGCCTACAACCCGGTGCAGCTGGCCAAGGTGACGGCCAGCCTCGACCAGCTCTCGGGCGGCCGCCTGACCCTCGGGCTGGGGGTGGGCGGCCGGGCCGACGACTACCAGGTCGCCGGCCGGTCGTTCGCCGACCGGGGCCGGCGCTTCGACGCCGACCTGGAGCTGCTGCACCAGGCCTGGGCGGGCGACCCGGTGGCCGGCAGCCCGTTCCCGGTGGGCCCGGCGACCACCCGGGGCCGCATCCCGCTGCTGATCGGCGGCCAGGCGGACCTGGCGGCGCCGCGGGCCGCCCGCTGGGAGGCCGGCTTCACCCTCGGGGGCGCCCCGCCGGAGCTGGCCGGGGACGCCATCCAGGAGTTCAGGAAGGCCTACGAGGAGGCCGGCGGGACCGGGCGGCCGTGGGTCGCCGCCCTGTCCTACTTCTCCCTGGGCGAGGAGCACACCGAGGAGTCGCTGCGGAACCTGCGCAGCTACTACGGCTTCCTGGGCGACTGGGCCGAGGGGATCGCCGGCGGCGCGTCCCGCACCCCGGCGGCGGTCCGGGAGCGGGCCGCCGCCTTCGAGCAGCTGGGCGTCGACGAGCTGGTCTTCGACCCCACCGTGGCCGACCTCGACCAGGTCGACCGCCTGGCCGACGCGATCGGGAAGGAGGCCAGATGACCGGGGCGCCGGGCAACGGCGAGGGTGGGTGGCGGTTCGACGGCCTGCGGGCGCTGTATGTGAACTGCACCCTCAAGCGCTCCCCCGAGCCCAGCCACACCCAGGGGCTGATCAACCTCAGCCGGTCGATCATGGAGGGCCACGGGGTGGCCGTCACCGAGCTGCGGGCCGTCGACCACGACATCGCCACCGGGGTCTGGCCGGACATGACCACCCACGGCTGGGCCAGCGACGCCTGGCCGGCCATCTACCCCCAGGTGCTGGCGGCCGACATCCTGGTCCTGTGCGGCCCGATCTGGCTCGGCGACAACAGCTCGGTGACCAAGCGGGTCATCGAGCGCCTGTACGCCTGCTCCAGCCTGCTCAATGCGGCCGGCCAGTACGCCTACTACGGCCGGGTGGCCGGCTGCCTGCTCACCGGCAACGAGGACGGCGTCAAGCACTGCGCCATGAACATCCTCTACAGCCTCCAGCACCTCGGCTACACGATCCCGCCCCAGGCCGACGCCGGCTGGATCGGCGAGGCCGGTCCGGGGCCGTCCTACCTCGACCCGGGGTCCGGCGGTCCCGAGAACGACTTCACCAACCGCAACACCACCTTCGCGACCTGGAACCTGATGCACCTGGGGGCGATGCTGAAGCGGGCCGGCGGCATCCCGGCATATGGCAACCAGCGCTCGGAGTGGGACGCCGGCTGCCGCGTCGACTTCGAGAACCCCGAGCACCGCTGACGCCGCCGGCCGGCCGCTGTCGCACCCGTGGCCGAGACTGCCGGCCATGATGAAGCGCAGCCACGCCGTCATCGGGGCCGCCGCCGGGGTGGCGGTGGCCCACGCCACCGGGGCGTCGATGGTGGCCGGGGGGATCGTGGCCGGGCTGGCCGGGCTGCTGCCCGACATCGACCACCCCCACGCGGCCGTCGGGCGGATGCTGCCCCGCTGGTGGCACCGGCTCACCCCCGGGCACCGGGGGCCGACCCACTCGCTGGTCTGGTGCCTGGCCGTGGCCGTGCTCGCCTACGTCGGCAACACCGCGCTGAACGGGGAGCCGGCCGGGCCGCTGCTCGCCCTGGCCGTGCTCGCCGGCTCGCTGTCGCACGTGCTGGCCGACGGGCTGACCGTTGCCGGGGTGCCGCTGTGGTGGCCGTTCCGGCGCCGCCGGGCCGTCTTCCTCGGGGTGCTGGCCTTCCGGACCCGGAGCTGGCCCGAGGCCCTGGTCGTGCTCGGCGTGGTCGCCGGGGTCGGCTGGTGGGTCACGGTCTGACTCGACGGCGAGGACTAGCTCGGTTACACCTATATCGTTCAACTTATCCTTGACATCGGACATGAACGGGCTTATATAAAGAAAAACAAAGCACAAACGGACAGGAGCCAACATTGTTCGCCGAGCAGCGCCAGCAGCGCATCGCCGAACAGGCCCGCCAGGCCGGCCGGGTGGACGTGGCCGAGCTGGCCGCCGAGCTCGCGGTCACGCCCGAGACCGTCCGGCGGGACCTCACCGCGCTGGAGCGCCAGGGCGTGCTCCGGCGGGTCCACGGCGGGGCCATGCCGGTCGAGCGGCTCGGCTTCGAGCCCGGGCTGGCCGCCCGGGACGCGGTCCGGCGGGCCGAGAAGGAGCGGATCGCCAAGGCCGCCCTGTCCGAGCTGCCGGTCGAGGGCTCGGTGCTGCTCGACGCCGGCACCACCACCGCCCGCCTGGCCGAGGTCATGCCGCCCAACCGCGACCTGATCGTGGTCACCAACAGCCTGCCGATCGCCCTGACCCTCTCGGTCCGGCCCGGCCTCACCGTCCGCATGGTCGGCGGCCGGGTCCGCGGCCGCACCCAGGCCGTGGTCGACGACTGGGCCCTGCGGGTGCTCGGCGACACCTACGTCGACGTCGCCTTCGTCGGCACCAACGGCATCTCGCTGGACCGGGGCCTGACCACCCCCGACCCGGCCGAGGCGGCCGTCAAGCAGGCCATGCTGGCCGCCGCCCGCCGGGTGGTCGTCCTGGCCGACCACACCAAGGTCGGGGCAACCCACTTCGCCAGGTTTGGGGGCCTGCGTGAGGTGGAGATGCTGATCACCGACTCCGGACTGGACGATGACGTCGCCGCCCGGCTGGAGGCGGCCGGACCCACGGTGGTGCGCGCATGATCGTGACCCTCACGCCCAACCCGAGCGTCGACCGCACCATCGAGGTCGACGCCCTGCACCGGGGGGCGGTGCTGCGGGCCAAGGCGACCCGGGTCGACCCAGGGGGCAAGGGCGTCAACGTGTCCAGGGCCCTGGCCGCCAACCGCCGCGAGACCACGGCGGTGCTGCCGGCCGGCGGCTGGGAGGGTGACCAGCTGGCCGCCCTGCTGGCCCCCCTCCAGGTGCCGGTGGTGCTGGTCCCGGTGACCGGGTCGGTCAGGGCCAACGTCAGCGTGGTCGAGCCCGACGGCACCGTGACCAAGCTGAACGAGCCCGGCCCGCGGCTCAGCGCCGAGGAGGTCGAGGCCGTGACCGCGGCCACGGTCAAGGCCGCCGCCGACGCCGAGTGGCTGGCCTGCACCGGCAGCCTCCCGCCGGGCGCCCCGATCGACCTCTACGCCCGCGTGGTCGAGCGGCTGGGCAGCGCCTCGGTCAAGGTGGCGATCGACTCCAGCGGCGCCCCGCTGGTGGCCGCCCTCGAGGCCGGCCCCGACCTGATCAAGCCGAACCGGGAGGAGCTGGCCGAGGCCACCGGCCGCCAGCTGCTCACCGTCGGCGACGTGGTCGAGGCGGCCGAGGAGCTGCGCAGCCGGGGTGTCGGGGCCGTGCTGGCCAGCCTCGGGGCCGACGGGGCGGTGCTGGTCGACGCCACCGGCGCCACCTTCGGCTCGGCCACCGTCGAGCGGCCCCGCAGCGCCGTCGGGGCCGGCGACTCCATGCTGGCCGGCTTCCTGGCCGGCGGCGGCAGCGGGCCCGGCGCCCTGGCCGAGGCGCTGGCCTGGGGCGCGGCCGCGGCCAGCCTGCCCGGCAGCATCATGCCAACCCCCGACGATCTCGACCACGGTGCCGTCACCCTGGCCGACCGCATCGACCCCGACCGCCCCCTCAAGGAACGGAGCTGACGTCCATGGCGGACCTCATCACCCCTGACCTCGTCGACCTCGACCTGGCCGCGACCGAGCGCGGCGAGGCGACCAGGTCGCTGGCCGAGCGGCTCCAGGCCGCCGGCCGGGTCACCGACCTCGACCAGTTCCTGGCCGACGTGCGGGCCCGCGAGGCCCAGATGCCCACCGGCATCGAGGGCGGCATCGGGATCCCGCACTGCCGGTCGGTGGCCGTGACCGAGCCCACCCTGGGCTTCGGGCGCAGCACCCAGGGCATCGACTGGGGCGCCGCCGACGGGCCGGCCCACCTCATCTTCCTGATCGCCGCCCCCGAGGGCGGCGGCGCCGAGCACATGGGCATCCTGGCCAAGCTGGCCCGGAAGCTCATCCATGCCTCCTTCCGGGAGTCGCTGCACCAGGCCCGGGACCCGGAGGACGTTGTCAGCCTGGTGAAGAAGGAGGTGCTGGGGCAATGAAGATCGTCGCCGTGACGTCCTGCCCCACAGGAATCGCCCACACCTACATGGCGGCCGAGGCCCTCGAGCAGGCCGCCAAGGACGCCGGGCACGAGATCCAGGTCGAGACCCAGGGCGCGGCCGGGGCCGAGGCGGTCCCGGACGCCGCCATCGCCGGCGCCGACGCGGTCGTGTTCGCGGCCGACGTCGAGGTCCGCAACCGCGAGCGGTTCGCGGGCAAGCCGCTGGTCCAGACCTCGGTCAAGCGGGCCATCAACGACGCGGCCGGGCTCATCAGTGAAGCCGAGGCCGCGGCAAGGACCGGCGGCGCCGGCGGGGTCGTGGCCGGTGCGGCCGCCGAGGCCCGCGAGGCGGCCGCCATGGAGACGGCCGACCGGCCCGAGACCAAGGTCGACCAGGGTGCCGGGCTGGGCACCCGGCTGCGCCAGTGGCTGATGACCGGGGTCAGCTACATGATCCCGTTCGTGGCCGCCGGCGGCATCCTGATCGCCGTCGCCTTCCTGCTCGGCGGGCCCGAGGTGGCCAACAAGGTCAACGGCGGCACCTTCGAGGGGACCGAGTACCAGGCCGTCGAGGACCTGTCCAAGCTGATCGTGCAGGCCGGCTACGCCGGGTTGCTGTTCAAGATCGGCGCGGTCGCCTTCTCCATGCTGGTCCCGATCCTGGCCGGCTTCATCGCCTACGCCATGGGCGACCGGCCGGCCCTGGTCGCCGGCATCGTCGGCGGCCTGCTGGCCAACGAGATCGGCGCCGGGTTCCTGGGCGGCCTGGCCGCCGGACTGATCGCCGGTGCGATCGTCATCTGGATCAAGCGGGTCAAGGTGCCACGCGGCGTGGCCGGGATCATGCCGGTGGTGGTCATCCCACTGGTCTCGACCCTGATCGTCGGCGTGCTGATGCTGGTCGTGATCGGCCAGCCGATCGCCGCCCTCCAGGAGGGCCTGACCAACTGGCTGGAGGGCCTTGGTGGCAGCAACGCGATCCTCCTCGGCATCATCATCGGCCTGATGATGGCCTTCGACATGGGCGGGCCGGTCAACAAGGTGGCCTACGCCTTCGGGCTGGCCGCCCTGGCCAGCGGCAACCTCAAGATCATGGCCGCGGTCATGGCCGCCGGCATGACCCCGCCGCTGGGGCTGGCCCTGGCCACCGTCATCCGCAAGCACCTGTTCACCAAGGCCGAGCGCCAGGCCGGCGAGGCGGCCTGGCTGCTGGGGGCGTCGTTCATCACCGAGGGGGCGATCCCCTTCGCCGCCGCCGACCCGCTGCGGGTGATCCCGGCCCTGATGGTCGGCAGCGCCGTCACCGGCGCCCTGGTGATGGGCTTCGGCAACGAGTCCCGGGCGCCGCACGGCGGCATCTGGGTGGTCGGCCTGATCGGCAAGCCGATCCTCTACGTCCTGATCCTCATCGGCACCGCCGTCACGGCGGCCGGTGTCATCCTCCTCAAGGCGACCCGCCGCAAGGAGGCCGCCGACATCGAGCCGGCCGCCTCCCGCCAGGCCACCGCCACCAGCTAGCCCACCCGACGGTGCCCTCCGGCGGCCAACGGCCCCGGAGGGCACCGTCGCGGTCCGGCAGGTGGTCGACACGCTGCAGTACGTGGTCGGCCCGGTCGCCGAGGTGAGGGCGCTGACCAGGCTGTGGCGAGGGCATTCTGCCTTCGTTCTCGCTGTGGACGACAGGACGCACCTGTCTCGCCGTCTCGATAGGTTCGGGTACGCGAGCAGCGAGGAGGTGCAGCGAGGAGGGTGAAGGTCCGCGAAGTCATCAGGCTGATCGAGGAGGACGGTTGGGTGCTCGGCCGGACCCGTGGCAGCCATCGTCAGTACAAGCATCCAACCAAGCCAGGACTCGTCACGATCCCGGGCAAGCCCGGCAAGGACTTGCCCGTCGGGCTGCAGCGGAGCATCCTCAGACAAGCTGGCCTCCTCAAAGACCAACGTTGACAAGACGGAGCCGCGCGATGTCCGCAACCGATGCGCCCAGCTACCTGATCGTCATCGAACAAGCCGATGACGGCGGCTATGGTGCCTGGGCGCCCGACCTGCCTGGCTGCGTGGCGCTGGGCGTCACAATCGAGGACGCCGAACAGCAGATGCGTGAGGCCATCGCCTTCCATCTTGAGGGCCTGCGCGAACACGGCGAGCCGATCCCGGCACCGACCGCGGTCGCGGCGGTCATGGTGACGACACCCGCGGCATAGCAAGGCGCGAGGCCAGTCGGCTCACAAGCACTGGAACCGTTGGCTGTTCAAGGTCAGCAGTCCCGACCCCCCGCTGTCGCTCAGCTGACCCGGGAGGCGGCCGTCTGGAGGGTCTCGGCGGCGAAGCGGAGGCCTTCCAGCTGGTCGAGCTCCTGGTCCTCGTGCTCGATGTTGACCGCCATGGCGGGGTCGATCTTGTCCAGGGCCTGGAGGAACCGGGCCCAGAAGTCGACGTCGTGGCCGCGGCCGACGGCCACGAAGTCCCAGGAGGAGCGCTCCGGCCAGCGGCTCAGGGTGTAGGAGCCGCCGAGGGAGAGGGCGCCGGGGTCGTCGGGGGCGACCCGGCCGAAGCGGTCGTCGAGCACCCCGTTGAGCTTGGCCGCCTCGTTGATGCGGGTGTCCTTGGCGGCCGCGTTGTAGATCAGGCCGCCCAGGTGCTCGACGGCCACGACCGGGTCGATGCCCTGCCAGAACAGGTGGCTGGGGTCCATCTCGGCGCCGACGTGGGTGGCGTCGATCTCGGTGGCCAGCCGCTCCATGGTGGCCGGGTTGTAGACCAGGTTGTGGGGGTGCATCTCGATGCAGACCTTGACGTCGGCGTCGGCCGCCCTGGCCTGGATGTCCTTCCAGAAGGGGATGCCGACCTCGTTCCACTGGTAGTCGCGGGCGTCCAGGTAGACGCTGTGCCAGGGCTCGACCGTCCACGACGGGTAGCGGGCGCCCGGGTCGGAGGCCGGCAGCCCGGACATGGTCACGACCCGCTTGACCCCCAGCAGCGCCGCCAGCTCGATCGAGTCGCGCACGTCCTGGGCGTGCAGGGGCCCGACCTCGGGGTTGGGGTCGAGCGGGTTGCCGTTGCAGTTGAGCGCGGTCAGGGTCAGGCCGGCCGCGCTGAACAGCCCCAGGTACTCGTCCCGGGCGTCCTGGCTGGCCCGGATGTCGTCGACCGGCAGGTGGACCGGGGGCAGGAACCCGCCCGAGTTGATCTCGGCGCTGTCCAGGCCCAGCTCGCGCAGGGTCCGCAGGGCGGCGGGAAGGGGCTGGTCGTGCAGGCAGGCGGTGTAGGCACCGAGCTTCATGTCGGCCCTCCTCTCAGTCGATGGTGATCTCGGCGCCGCCGGCCTTGGCCGAGGCGGCGACCGCGTCCAGCAGTCGGATGTTGCGCAGCCCCTCGGAGAACGAGGCCATGCGGGGCAGCCGCTCCAGCCCGGCCACCTGCTCGAGGAAGGCCCGCGCCTGGAACGAGAACAGGTCGTTCTGGCCGTAGCCGACCCCGGGGAAGTCCATCGGCAGGCCGCCGGTGAGGTAGGGGTGGGCCGGGCCGACCAGGACCTGGCGGTAGCCCTGGGTGGGGCCGGCCGGGGCCGGGTCGGCAAAGCCGAACTCGCCCGCCCGGGCCAGGTCGAAGGTGGCCGCGCCCCGCTCGGTGAACACCTCGAAGCCGAGGGAGTTGGCCAGCCCGTAGGCGACCCGGGAGGCCGAGAGGGTGCCGGCGGCCCCGGAGGCGAAGCTGGCCGTGAAGCTGACCAGGTCCTCGTTCTCCACCGGCTCGGTCACGTCGCTGAGCTCGGCCGCGGCGTGGCCGACGGCCGCGCCCAGCGGCACTGCGCGCTCGCCGATGATGGTGGGCAGGGCCGCCCCGCGGACCGACTGGATGGGGCCGCAGACGAACTCGGCCAGGTCGATCAGGTGGCTGCCGATGTCGGAGAGGGCGCCCGACCCCGGGCCGCCCTTGTAGCGCCAGCTCATCGGGGCCCTGGGGTCGACGCCGTAGTCGCACCAGTAGTGGCCGTTGAAGTGGAGGGGCCGGCCGATGGCCCCGGAGGCGACCTGGTCCCGGATGGCGGCGATGGCGGGGGAGCGGCGGAACACGAACCCGACGCCGGTCTCCCGGCCCGACGCCTTGGCCGCCGCCACCATGGCCTCGGCGTCCTCGACGGTCGGGGCCATCGGCTTCTCGCAGAGCACGTGCTTGCCCGCGGCCAGCAGGCCCTCGACGATCTCGCGGTGCAGGGGGTTGGCCACGACCACGCTGACCACGTCAACGTCGGGGGCCTCGGCAACCGCCTCCCAGCCGGTCTCGGCCCGCTCGTAGCCGAAGCGGCGGGCGGTGTCGGTGGCGAAGGCGGGGTTGACGTCGGCCACCGCGACCAGGCGGACCTCGGGCAGCCCCTCGCCGTACAGGGTGGACGCCGTCCGGTAGCTGGCGGCGTGGGACCGCCCGGCCATCCCGGCCCCGATCACGGCCACGCCGATGGAAGAACCTGTCACCACGACCTCCTCTCAGCCTTGAAGCGCTTGATTTGAAGCGCTTCAAACCGTACTATGCGAGCCATCGATGGATATGTCAAGAAGTGCACGCCGCCCGCGGCTCGAGGACGTCGCCGAGCGGGTCGGGATGTCCCCGGCCTCGGTGTCGATGGTGCTGAGCAACGCCCCCGGGCCGAGCGCGGCCACCCGCGAGCGGGTGCTGGAGGCGGCGGCCGAGCTGGGCTACCGCCCCGACCGGACGGCCAGCCTGCTCGCCCGGCGGCGGACCCACCTGGTCGGGGTGCTGATGGAGCTGGGCAGCGCCTTCCACGCCGAGCTGGCGGCCGACCTCCATGAGGCCGCCGAGGGCCGCGGCTACGACGTCGTGCTGAGCGCGGTGACCCGCACCCGGGACGAGCGCCGGGCCATCGAGACCCTGGTCGACTTCCGCTGCGAGGCCCTGGTCCTGCTCGGCCCGGTCGCCCCGGCGGCCCAGCTGGCCGACCTGGGCCGGCAGCTGCCGGTGGTGGTGATCGGCCGGCGGGTCACCGCCAACGGCGTCGACGTGGTCCGCTCGGCCGACGCCGACGGGGTCGGGCAGGTCGTCGACCACCTGGCCGGCCTCGGGCACCGGGCCATCGCCTACGTCGACGGGGGCAGGGGGCCGATCGCCGCCGACCGCCGCCGCGGCTACCGCACGGCCATGCGCCGCCACGGCCTGGGCGGCCACCTCCAGGTCATCGGCGGCGACCACACCGAGGCCGCGGGCACGCGGGCCGCCCAGGCCCTGCTGGAGGCGGGCCGGCCCCTGCCCACCGCGGTGGTCGCCTTCAACGACCACTGCGCCCTCGGGCTGCTGGACGCCTTCAGCCGGGCCGGGGTCGGTGTCCCGGCGGACGTGTCGGTGGTGGGCTACGACGACAGCAGCCTGTCGCGGCTGGCCCACGTGAACCTGACCACGGTCAGCCAGGACGCCCGCCGGCAGGCCGAGCACGCCGTGGCCGCGGCCGTCGGGCGGCTCGACCACGGCCGCAGCGCCGCCGGCGAGGTCGTGCTGGCCCCGCACCTGGTGGTCCGGGGCACCACCGGCCCGCCGCCCCCCGGGGCGGTGGCCGAGGCCAGGGCCGGGACGGCGTGATGGGCGAGCGGGAGCGGTACACCCCGGAGGAGTGGCGGACCCTGCAGTTCGCCCCCTTCTGGATGTTCAGCGCGGTGGTCGGGGCCTACAACCGCTTCGACCCGCGCGACTTCCAGGTGTTCGTCCGCTGCCTGGAGGCGGCCACCCTGGCCGAGGGCGCGCTCCAGCGCGAGCTGCTGGAGTCGGTGCTGGCCGACCGCGACCGGCTGGCCGAGCAGTTCCGCACCGAGCCGCGCTCCATCGGCGTCGGCCTGTTCCAGGTCGACCTGCTGCTCTCCAAGGCCGGCGGGGACGAGGCGGCCCGGTTCAAGGAGATGCTGGTGCTGGAGATCGGCGAGGGCGTGGCCAGGGCCAGGGGCCGCTACGGGACCGAGATGAGCGACGACGACGCCAGGGCCGTCGCCCTGGCCGCCGGCCTGCTGGCCCTGGAGCGCTACCCCGCCGACTGACCGAAGTCGCCCTCGGGGTCGCGCCAGACCGAGTGGACGTGGTTGGCGCCGTTCTGGACGTTGTCGTACTCGATGTGGAGCCGGGGCCCCTGGAGGCGGTAGTAGTGGGGCCGGCCGGGCTCGGGCGAGCCGGCCCAGCCGAAGTGGACCGCCTCCAGGCGCTCGCCCAGGACCCGCCCGGCCTGGAGGTCGGCCAACGGTCCGGGGAGCCGCCCCAGGTACTGGCGCAGCAGCCCGGCCAGCAGGTCGCGCTGCTGGGGCAGCATCCCCGACCCGGCCAGGCCCTCGGGCGGCCCGGGCCGGATCACCGGGAGGTTCCGCTGGAGGATGTCGCCGGGGGCCTCGTCGGCCAGCGTGGCCGCCTTGCGCTGGTCGGGGGCGAGGGCGTCCAGCAGCCCACGGGCCAGGTCCTCCTCGGCGGCCAGGGGCCGCAGCACCCCCGGCCCGACCAGCCGGGTCAGGGCCGGGTTGGCCCCGAGGAACAGCGGGCTGGCCGAGACCCCGCCGTCGGCCGCCAGGGTGTAGTTGAGGGCCACGTGGTGGCCCCCGACCCGCCAGCCCCAGGCCCCGGCCCCGGGGTCGCCGAAGACGCTGACGAAGTACAGCTGGGGGTCGCGGCCCCGGTGGGGGACGGTCCGGCCGTCGTAGCCCCGCCGCCAGCCCTCGCGGGCGTCGAGCACGTTCTCCAGCCCCATCACGGTGGCGGCGGTGGCGTAGCCGCCCTCGCTGAGCCCGCTGGCCATCAGCCGGTGGGCCAGGCGCTGGGAGACCGGGCCCATCTCGGCCAGGGGCAGGCCGCCCCGCTCGGTCGGGGTGTAGTACCAGCGGGTGCGCTCGTCGTCGGCCGGGAACCCGAAGCGCGCCTTGGCCAGCTGCCCCGGCGCCAGCGAGGTCAGCCAGCCGGCGGCCGCCGCGGCCATGGCCTCCCGGACCGCGGCCAGCGGGTCGCTCACGCGTACAGCGCCGGGCGCTCGGCCAGCTCCACCGCCACCCGGCCCCCCTTGGTCAGGGACTCGACGGCGGCCTCGGCCACGGCCGTGGTGGCGTAGCCGTCCCAGGCGCTGGGGCCGACGACCTCGCCCCGGAGCACGCCCGACACCCACTCCTCCAGCTCCCGCTGGTAGGCGGCCCCGAACCGCTCCTTGTAGTCGGCCGGGATGGGGCCGTGGTGCTGGCCCTGGTGGCGGACCTGGACCCCGGGTTGCTCGCCCAGGGCGACCGTGCCGGCCTCGGCGACCAGCTCGTAGCGGATGTCGTAGCCGAACTGGCAGGTGACGAAGCTCTCCACGTCCACCAGCACCCCGTCGGCCGTCTCCAGCAGCACCATCTGGGGGTCCTGGAGGCCCTCGGGGGCCAGCGAGCTGGGGCGCGCCTTGAACACGGTGGCGGCGACGATCTCCTGGCCGAGCAGCCAGCGGGTGACGTCGATGTCGTGGACCACCGAGTCGGTGATCATCATGTCGCTGGTGAACCCGGGGGGGACGCTGGGGTTGCGGTGGCGGCAGTGCAGCAGCAGCGGCCGGCCGACCCCGCCCTCGTCGACGGCCGCCTTCATCGCCCGGAAGCCGTCGTCGTAGCGGCGCATGAAGCCGACCTGGATCAGCCGCCTCGGCTTGGCCGCCTCGGCCTCCAGCACCCGCAGGCAGGCGTCGATGGTCGGGGCCAGCGGCTTCTCGCACAGCACCGGCTTGTCCGCGGCCAGGCAGGCCAGGGTGAACTCCTCGTGGGTGAAGCCGGGCGAGGCGATCAGCACCGCCTCCACCTGGTCGTCGGCGACCAGCTCGTGGCCGTCGGCGTAGGCCCGGGCCCCGACCTGCTCGGCCACCTGCTTGGCCCCCTCGACATAGACGTCGGAGACGGCCACCACCTCGGCGTCGGGGACGCCGCCGGCCAGGCGCTCCACGTGGTACCGGCCCATCTGGCCGGTGCCGACGACCCCGATCCGCAGTGTCATGGCGCATCACTCCCAACGCCCAGCTGTCGCAGGTAGGTGAAGGTCCGGGTGGCGATCGGCAGCGGGTCGTCGGGGTCGCAGGGGTACAGGTCCTGCTCGACGATCGCGAACAGCTCGCCCTCCAGGTGCCGGTCGACGGCGTCCAGCAGCGCCTCCATGTCGGGCTCGCCCTTGGGTGGCTCGCACATGGCCCCGCGCCGGACCGCCTCCCCGAAGCCGAGGCCCTCGGCCTTGACCTGCTCGACCACCGCCGGGTCGGCCTGCTTCAGGTGCAGGTAGCCGATCCGGTCCGGGTACTTGCGGATCAGCTCCAGGTTGTCGCCCTGGTAGTAGGCGACGTGGCCGGTGTCCAGGCACAGGTTGACGCTGGCCGGGTCGGTGTCCTGGAGGAACCGCTCGATCTGGGGCTGGGTGCCGACGTAGCTGTCGGCGTGGGGGTGGAAGACGGCCGCGACCCCGTGCTCCTCCCTGAGGATGCGCCCCAGCTCCGAGGTCCGCTCGACCAGGGTCCGCCAGCGGCCGTCGTCGAGGTCGTCCGGGTCGGGGCCGGCGTCGCCCGGGAGCAGGACCACGTGGCCGGCGCCCATGGCCGTGACCAGCCCGGCCACCTGGTGGGCGTCGCCCAGGTCGGCCTCCCAGCGGCTCGGGTCGTGCAGCGTCCCGAACACGGCCTGGCCGGAGACGCTGAGCCCGCGCCGCTCGACCTCGTCGCGCAGCCGCCCCGGGTCGGTCGGCAGGTACCCGTAGGGGCCCAGCTCCAGCCACCGGTAGCCGGCCTCGGCGAGCTCGTCCAGGAACCGGTGCCAGGGGGTCTGGGCCGGGTCGTCGGCGAACCAGACCCCCCAGGAGTCGGGGCAGCTGCCCAGCCGGAGCCGGGACCGTGTGCTCGTCATCGGCGCCTCCCTACTGGCCTCCGTGCTTGGCCACCAGCTGGCGGATCTGCTCGAGGTTGTGGCGGCAGGAGTCGGCGGCCCGCTCCTCCCAGGCGAACACGCACACCGTGGCGATGCCGTCGAAGCCCAGGTCGGCCAGGGTGGCGAAGAACAGGTCCCAGTCGACCTCGCCCTGGCCGATGTCCAGGTGCTGGTGGATCCGGGCCGGCGTGCCCGGCGGGTTGAGGATGTAGCGCAGCCCCGACGACCCCCGGTGGTCGAAGGAGTCGGCGATGTGCAGGTGGGTCAGCAGCGGCCCGGCGTAGCGCATGATCCCCTCCAGGTCGCCGCCCTGGTGGAAGGTGTGGGGGGCGCAGTACAGGAAGCTGACCAGGTCGTTGTCGATCCCGCGGACCATCTCCACCGCCGCCCGGCCGTCTTCGATGAAGTCGTCGGGGTGCGGCTCCAGGCGCAGCTGCATGCCCTCGCGCTCGAAGACCGGCAGCAGCTCCTCCAGCGACCGCCAGAACTGGGCCTCCGAGGCCGCCGCCGCCTCCGGCCGGCCGTTGAACTCCGAGTTCATGATCCGGCAGTCGAGGTCGACGGCGACCTGGATGGCCCGCTTCCAGTAGCGGACGGCCGCCTGGCGCTCGTCCTCGTCCGGCCCCGACCACTTGTAGAGCGGCAGGACGGTGGCGACCGAGACCCCGGCGCCGGCCAGCGCCTTCTTGAACGAGGCGATGGTCGCCTTGTCGGCCCGCGGGTGGACGAAGAACGGGATGAAGTCCTCCCGCGGCGACAGCTCGATGTGCTCGTAGCCGAGCTCGGCCACCATGCCCGGCAGCTCGGCCAGCGGGACCGCCCGCAGCATGTACGGGTCGAGGGCGATCTTCATGACTGCGGCGGG
>OBLS010000190.1_pt1 | contig 19526 bp, 21 predicted proteins | sample 1519901 | NCBI WGS metagenome assembly OBLS01 (sample SAMEA3113585, study PRJEB22503) | soil metagenome | reverse complement strand
CTGGAAGTTCTTCGGCATGTCCGGGTAGAAGTAGTTCTTGCGCGCGAAGCGGCACCACGAGGCGATCGAGCAGTTCAGCGCGAGCCCGATCCGGATCGCGGACTCGACGGCCGTCCGGTTCATGACCGGCAGCGCGCCGGGCAGTCCCAGGCACACCGGGCAGACCTGCGAGTTGGGCTCCGCGCCGAACTCGGTCGAGCACCCGCAGAACATCTTGGTCACGGTGCCGAGCTCCACGTGCACCTCGAGCCCCATCACCGGGTCGAACCGGGCGATCGCCTCGTCGAACGTCGGCAGAGCCAGAGCGGTCGTCGTCACGTCAGGTCCTGGTCGAGGACGTCGTCCCTGCCGCGTCGCTCGCGGATCTCGCGCACCAGGATCGCGATCGTGGTCGCGATCGCCAGCGCGTTGACGATGGCGTCGAGCATCCGCAGCTTGTCGCCTTCGGCCCGAGCCCTGCGCAGGGCGCGGAACGTCGTACCCACGGCCAGTGCCTGTCCGCCGAACTTGGCCAGATTGCGAGCGTTCACGAGTCGACCTCCAACTCAGGCGCGCGGGCCAGCAGCGGCCCGCCCCAGCGCTGTGCGTACGCCTGCTCGACGGCCGCACCAACCAGGTACAGCCGGTCATCGGCGAGTACCGGAGCCATGACGTGCAGCCCGACCGGCAGGTCGTCCTCGTCGGCGAGCCCGCATGGGAACGACGCCGCGGCGTTGCCGGCCAGGTTGGACGGGATCGTGCACAGGTCGGCCATGTACATCGCCAGCGGGTCGTCGACCCGCTCGCCGATCGGGAAGGCCGTCGTCGGTGTCGTCGGTGACACCAGCACGTCGACCTGCTCGAAGGCCTTCTCGAAATCGCGGGCGATCAGAGTGCGCACCTTCTGTGCCTGCCCGTAATAGGCGTCGTAATAACCGCTCGAGAGCGCATACGTGCCGAGCATGATCCGCCGCTTGGCCTCCGCGCCGAACCCGCGGCCCCGGGTCTGCGACATGACCTCCTCGGCGCTGCGGGTGCCGTCGTCACCGACCCGCAGGCCGTAGCGCATCGCGTCGAACCGGGCCAGGTTCGACGAGACCTCGCTCGGCAGGATCAGGTAGTAGGCCGGCAACCCGTAGGTGAAGTGTGGACACGAGACCTCGGCCACGTCGGCGCCGAGCTCGGACAGCAGCTCGACCGCCTCGCGGAAACGCGTCTCGACACCGGCCTGGTACCCCTCGCCGCCGAGTTCCTTGACCACGCCGACCCGAAGCCCCGACAGGTCACCGGACGCGCCTCGGCGGGCCGCCCCCACGACCGGCGGCACCGGCGCGTCGATGCTCGTGGAGTCCATCGGGTCGTGTCCCGCGATGACCTCGTGCAGCAGCGCCGCGTCGAGCACGGTGCGGGCACACGGACCGGCCTGGTCGAGGCTGGACGCGCACGCCACCAGGCCGTAGCGACTCGTACCGCCGTACGTGGGCTTCACGCCGACGGTGCCCGTCACCGAGGCAGGTTGGCGGATCGAGCCGCCGGTGTCGGTGCCGATCGCGAGCGGCGCCTGGTACGACGCCAGTGACGCCGACGAGCCGCCGCCCGAGCCGCCCGGGATTCGCGACAGGTCCCACGGGTTGCGGGTCGGCCCGAACGCGGAGTTCTCCGTCGACGAGCCCATGGCGAACTCGTCGAGGTTGGTCTTGCCGAGGATGACGATGCCCGCCTCGCGAAGCCGCCGGGTGACCGTGGCGTCGTACGGCGGCCGCCATCCGTCCAGGATCTTCGAGCCGCAGGTGGTGGGCATGTCGGCCGTGGTGAAGACGTCCTTGAGCGCGAGCGGGACGCCGGCAAGAGGCCCGAGCTCCTCGCCGGCCGCGCGGCGTTCGTCGACGGCCTTCGCCGCGACCAGCGCCCCCTCGGCGTTGACGTGCAGGAAGGCGTGGACGGAGGCGTCGACGGCACCGATCCGGTCGAGGTGAGCCTGGGTGACCTCGACTGCGCTCACCTCGCCCGCGGCCACGGCCTCGGCCAGTGTCGCGGCCGTCAGCCGGGTGAGATCGGCCATGGTCAGGCCTCCTCGCCGAGGATTCGTGGTACCCGGAACCGGCCGTCCTCGGCGTCGGGCGCTGCGGACAGCGCGGCCTCGGAAGAGAGACAGGGCCGTGGCTCGTCGGCGCGAAAGACATTGGTCATCGGCAGCGCGTGCGACGTCGGTGGGATGTCGTCGGCGGCCACCTCGGACACGCGCGCCACGTACCCCGCGATGACGTCGAGCTGACCGGCCAGATGATCGAGCTCGTCGGGTGCGAGCTCGAGGCGCGCGAGCCGGGCCAGGTGCGCAGCTTCGTCACGGCTGATCGAGGGCATGCGGGTCGGGCTCCTCCGCGGCTGAGATGGCAACCCGTCGATCCTACGGTGCAGGCACCGTCCACCGCCCCTCGGATTCCAGGTCCCTCGGGCCGGCGTCGGGTCTCTTGTCACGCGACTGGTCGCGATATATCGTTGGAAGCTCGCGAGTGGATCGGATGAGGCGATGCATGCTACGACCTTTCCCATCGGAGCGCCCTGGATGCATGGGGACCGCTGCCGCGGCGCGGCCGCCATGTGGCTGGCCGGCATGACCGGGCGCCGCGGGCGCGGTGGAGGCTTTCCCGGTTTCGGGCCCTGGGCCTTCTTCGGCGGCCAGGCGCCGTGGGGGCCGCCCGCCTTCGGAGGTCCGCGCGGGCCGCGCGCCCGGCGGGGCGACATCCGCGCCGCCGTCCTCGCGGTGCTCTCCGAGCAGCCGATGAACGGGTACCAGATCATCCAGGAGATCGCCGAGCGCAGCCAGGGCGTCTGGAAGCCCAGCCCGGGCTCGATCTATCCCACGCTGCAGCAGCTCGAGGACGAAGGGCTGGTCCGCGCCGAGGCGGAGAACGGCCGGCGGGTCTTCCACCTGACCGACGAGGGCGAGGCGTACGTGGCCGCCCATCCGGACGAGGTGTCCGCGCCTTGGGAGGCCATGGCGGCTGCACCCGACGACGACGAACACGACCTGCGGCCGCTGATCGGCCAGGCCGCCGCGGGACTGTGGCAGATCCTCGCCACCGGGAGCGCGGACCAACAGGCGCGGGCGCGCGAGGTGCTCGCGGACACCCGGCGGCGGCTCTACGGCATCCTCGCCGAGGGCGACGACGACACCGACGCTGGGGAGCGGCCATGAGCACACTTCCAGACCTGCGCATCGGCGACGCCGAGCGAGACGGCGCGGCCACCGCGCTCGGCGAGCACTACGCCGCCGGCCGGCTCACCAAGGAGGAGTTCGACGAACGTGCGGCGCGCATCTGGTCGGCGAGGTTCCAGGCCGACCTCGAGCCGATCTTCGCCGACCTGCCGAGCCCGCGCGCCCCGGTTCGGGCCGGATCCCGGGTCTCGCCCTCGCTGAGCTCACCCGAGCGAGGCTGGCCCCGGCCCCATCCACTGTCCCGGCTGATTCCACTCCTGGCCTTTGCGCTGATTGCGGTCGTGATCATCTCGGGCATGCCGTGGCTGCTGTTCATGCTGTTCTGGTTCTGGGCGCTGGGCGGCCCCGCCCGCTGGCACTCCCGTCGCTGGCAACACCAGCCCGCGAACGGCATGTCCCCACCCGGGAGACGCTGAGAGCTCGGCCCGCGGCGATGTCGGGCTAGCCTCACCCCGACTTCACCGGTCCGCCGGATGGGTTGCGGCCGGTCGGGACGGAAGGCTGGGGGCATGACCACGAACCTGCCGAACGCCCCGGTCCGATCCGATCCGGCCTACGACGCTCGGGGCCTACGCGCGAGCTGGAAGCAAGTACCCCGGGACCTCGGCTACCTGCTGCCCGGCTTTCCCATCGCGCTGGCCGCCTTCGTCCTGGTCGTGGTCGGTGTGAGCCTGGGCTTCGGGCTGGCCCTGCTGACGGTCGGCGTGCCCATCCTCGTCGCCACCTTGGCCGCCGCTCGCGGATTCGCGGCTCTCGAACCGGCGCGGGTGCGGGCCTGTGAGCAGCGTGACGTACTACCGGACGGTCACCGGCTCATTCCTGCAGCGCACGATCGGGATGGTCCGTGACCCGCAGTATTGGCGCGACGCCCTGCACGCCGTCGTCGCACTGCCGGTGAACGTCTTCACCTGGGGGATCACCATCGCCTGGGTCTCCGCCGGTTTCGGCGGAACGTTCCGCGTCCTCTACGCGTGGGCCCTTCCCGAGTACCCGGATAACGTCGAGCTCCTCGACCTGGCCGGTATCCACTCGGACGTCCTCGACACGCTCCTCTACACCGTCGTCGGCGTTCTGTTCCTGATCTCCATGCCGCCCGTGCTGCGCTGGGCCGCCTCGCTCGACGCCTCCCTCGCCCGCGGGCTGCTGGCCAACCCAGCCATCGCGGAGAACGCCGCACTACGTGCACGCGCCGAACAGCTGCGCGCAAGCCGGGCGGCTGCGGCCGAAGCCGAAGCGACGACCCTTCGCCGGGTGGAGCGGGACATCCACGACGGTCCGCAGCAGCGGCTGGTGCGCCTGACCATGGACCTCGAGGCGGCGCAGCGCCGGCTGGCCGACGACCCCGCGGCCGTCCGCCCGCTCGTCGAGGAGGCCCTCGGCCAGACCCAGGAGGCGCTCGCCGAGCTGCGGGCACTGTCCCGTGGCATCGCCCCTCCCATCCTCGCCGACCGCGGACTGGAGGCCGCCCTCGCGGCCGCGGCCGCGCGGTGCCCGGTGCCGGTCACGCTGGAGGTGGCGCTGGGCGGCGCCCCGCGTCCTGCGCCGTCGGTGGAGAACACCGCCTACTTCGTCGTCACCGAGGCGCTGACCAACGTCGCCAAGCACAGCGGTGCGTCCCGATGCTCCGTGTCCGTCGTGCGGGTCGCCGACGTGCTGCATGTCCAGGTGACCGACGACGGCACGGGCGGCGCCCACCTCGGCAAGGGTCACGGGCTGGCCGGCCTCGCCGACCGACTCGCCGGCGTCGACGGCACGCTCGACGTGCACAGTCCCGCGGGTGCGGGCACTGTCCTGAGCGCCGAGATTCCGGGCGTCTGAGCCCGCCGCCGGACGACCTCAGCTCGAGCGAGCCGGTGTGACACGATCGGCAGCCATGAACGTTGCGTCGATCAACGCGCTCGCCGAGAGCCAGCTCGCCACGGCCACGTCGGCCGAGAGCGGCCGAAGCTCGGTCACCGTCTACGGTAGGTCCGGTGCTCGCCTGCGGCAGACCGTGATCGCGCTCGCCAAGGGACGGATGATGGGTGAGCACAAGAGCCCAGGTGACGCATCCGTCCTCTGCCTCAGCGGGCGACTTCTGCTCCGCGCCGGCGAATCGCAGGCCGAGCTCGGGCCGGGAGACCTGCTGGCGGTGCCCCCGCAGCGGCACGACATCGAGGCCCTGAAGCATTCCGTGCTGCTGTTAACCGTCGCGCTGCATTGACGTCGCTCCACACCCAGCCGCCGGTGCGGCGCCTCAGGCGTGGAAGGTGGCGAGTGGCTCGGCGGCCTGCTGGACCTCCAGCCGCACACCGGCCGGAAGCGGCTCGAACTCCGTCAGCTCGATCCGACCGTCATTGTGGCGCCACGAACCGGCAACCGAACCGTCGACCAGGAACGTCGCGACCGAGTGCGGGTTGCGGACGCTGAACACCTTCGTCCGGTGCTCCTCGGGAAGAATGCGGGCGCGCCGGACATGGACCAGGAGCGTGGCGTCCCAGGTCGGCAAGAAGCGGATCGCCGCCGGAGTGTCCGCGTCGGGCAGCGGGTGGTCCGGAAGGTCGACCAAGGTCGCGCCGTCCTCGGCCCCGAAGGTCACGTGCTCGATCGAGGCCAGCGCCTGGGTCACCGCGCGCACGGGGAGCCCCGCCCAGTTCGCGATCTCCGGCTTGGTGGCCGGCCCGAACCCGCCCAGATAGCGGCGGACGAGGAGCACCCGTGCGTCGTCGACCGCAACGCCCGCCGGCCCGATCCAGCCTTCGGCGTGGGCGTGCAGGTCGGCCTTGCGCCGCTCCCAGGTGCCCGACGGCGGGATGCGGACCAGGTCGAGGCAGGTGTTGATCCCGGCCCGGGCCGAACGTCCGACCAGCTCGTCGATGTCCACCTGGCGCAGCGGCCCGGATGCCAGCGCGGTCCGCACACGTTCGGCAGCCTGCGACAGTTCCGCCGCCGTCGGGTCGCCCTTGCGGACCCTGAGGAACCAGTCCCGGAGCAGTTCGCGGACGCCGACCGCGAAGGGCCAGTAGTCCTCCCGTGAGACCAGGTGGATGGTCGCCCGCAGCAGCGTGCCCTGAACGACCGACCTGTCCTCGAGCGCGCGCGTGAGCTGCTCCCGGTCGAACGTCCGCATCCGCGACCACAGCCCGACGTACATCGACGGCGCATACTGCGCCTGGATTCCGGCGATGCGTTCGAGCACTCTCGGCAGCGGCTCGTCGAGCGGGTTTAGGAGGCCCTGGCGGGCGAGGACCGCCCGGTTGAGCTCCCGCTCGCTGAGGGTCCGGCGGACCGGCGCCGTCACGTGCCCGACCACGGGCGGCTGGATGCCAGCGGGATCTCGACGATGTCCTCATCCGTTCACGCGGGGATTTGGTGGCGCAGGATAGCGTCCCCAGTCATGCGTGTGGTGCTCGCCGAGGACTCGATGCTGCTTCGCGAGGGCCTCGTCCGGCTGCTCGACGAGGCGGGCTGCACGGTGGTCGACGCGGTCGGTGACGGCGACGCCCTGGTCGCCTCGGTCGCGGAGCACCGTCCCGACGTGGCGGTCGTCGACGTTCGTATGCCGCCTTCGTTCACCGACGAGGGGCTGCGCGCGGCGATCGAGGCACGTCGCCGGGTGCCGGGAACCGGAATACTCGTGCTCTCCCAGTACGTCGAGGAGTCCTACGCAGGCGATCTGCTCGCCGACGGTGCCGGCGGCGTCGGCTATCTGCTCAAGGACCGCGTGTCGGCACTGGCCGACCTGTCCGATGCGCTGGACCGGGTGGCGTCCGGAGGCACGGTCCTTGATCCGGAGGTCGTCGCACAGCTCTTCGCGCGGCGCCGTCGCGACCCGCTGGACCAGCTCACGACGCGCGAGCGCGACGTGCTGGGACTGATGGCGGAGGGCCGGACCAATGCCGCCATCGCGCGCAAGCTCGTCGTCACCGAGGGCGCCGTCGAGAAGCACATCTCCTCGATCTTCAGCAAGCTCGAGCTGCCGCCGTCCGACGACGACCACCGGCGGGTCTTGGCCGTCCTCGCCTGGCTCGGCACCTGACCGGCGCAGCGCCTACCAGCGGTCCCAGTGGACGACGTCCTCGAAGGGTCGGCGGTCCGGCCGCCGGATGGTGGTGAGCGGCCGATCGGCCGGATAGCCGAGCGCGATCAGATAGGCGCAGTAGCGGTCCTCGGGAGTCCCGAGGACGCGGCGGGCCAGGTCCTGATCGGCGACAGACGCGTGGCCGCTGCCGATGCCGAGGTCTGCTGCGGCCAGCATCATGGCCATGGTCGCCTGGCCGAGGTCGTAGCGAACGCCGGCGCGACGCCGCTCATCCTCCAGCACCGGGGCGACCAGCGCGATCGTGGCGGCGGAGCCGGCCACGTGGCCGGCGCTTCGCCACACCTTCGACAGCTCTGCGAGCTGGGCACGATCGGTCACGACGACGAAATCCCAGGGTTGCGAATTGCCTGACGACGGCGCGCGCCGGACGGGCCGGATCGGCCAGCTCGGGAGAGTCTCCGGAACACCGGATCCGGTCACCCGACCCGCGCCAGCGCGAACGGAAGGACGGCCGCCGCTCCCGCCCGCCGCAGGGTCCGGCCCGCGACGGTCAGCGTCCACCGGGAGTCGACCAGGTCGTCGACCAGAAGTACCACGGGCGAGGCACGCAGCGTCGCCGTCATCTCGGGCGGCACGGTCCACGCGTCCCACACGTCGGCGAGCCGGAAGGCGCTGTTTCCACCCGGTTCGCCGGCCGGCCGGCCGTTCCGGAGCCCGAGCGGACCCAGATCGCGCAGCCTTCCGATCCGGGCCAGGTGGGTGGCGACGGAGCCGACCAGCGCTGACCGGCCGCGGGACGGCACCGAGACGACGACATCGGGCCGCCGGTCCCAGCCCCAGCCCCGTAGCACGTCGACACAGGCCGCCAGAAGCGCATCGTCGGCCGCAGCGTCGGGCGCCGACGCGTCGAGCGTCCGGCGCAACCGCTGACCCCAGCCGAGGTCGGTGAGCCGTGCCACGACCCGGCCGGCCTCGGTTCGCTCGTCGAGCGGGATCCGCCCGCTGACCTCGACTCCACGCCGGGCCATGCCGCTGGGCCACTGGAGCCGGGGCTCGATCGGAACGCCGGCCCGACGCAGGCGACCGGCCGCTTCGACCAGCGCGGACGCCGGCACGTCGACCGGGTACCAGGGACCGGCACACACGTCGCAGATGCCGCAGCCGGCGGCGCTCGGGTCGTCGAGTGCCTCCTGCAGGAACGCCATCCGGCAGCGCTCGCCGCGCAGGTATGCCCGCATCGAGTCGGCCTCCGCGGCGCGAGCCGAGGCCACCCGGGCGTAGCGCTCGGCGTCGTAGCTCCAGGGCTCCCCCGTTGCCTCCCAGCCGCCGCTCACCCGCCGCACGGCACCGTCGACGTCGAGCACCTTGAGAAGAAGCTCGAGCCGGGCTCGCCGGACGTCGACCTCCGCCTCGAGCGCGGCCGTCGACGTCGGCCCGCCGCGCGTTTCCAGCACGGCGATGACGTCTCGAGCCTGCTCCTGCCGTGGCATCGAGACCGTCGCGAAGTAGTGCCAGATGTCGGCGTCCTCGACACCGGGGAGCAGCAGGACGTCGGCACGTTCGGTGGCCCGGCCTGCACGGCCGACCTGCTGGTAGTACGCGACCGGGGACGCGGGCGCACCGAGGTGGACGACGAAGCCGAGATCGGGCTTGTCGAATCCCATCCCGAGCGCGCTGGTGGCGACCAGTGCCTTGACCGAGTTGTCGCGCAGCGCCTGCTCGGCGTCGACGCGGTCGGCCGGATCGGTGCTGCCGGTGTAGGCGCGGACGTCGTGACCGGCGTCACGCAGCACGGCGGCCAGGTCCTCGGCACCGGCAACCGTCAGCGTGTAGACGATGCCGCTGCCCGGCAGGTCGCCCAGATGCGCGGCGAGCCACCCGAGGCGATCCTCGGCCCGCGGCAGCGTCAGCACGCCGAGCCGGAGGCTTCGGCGCGCCAGCGAGCCGCGGACCGTCGAGACGTCGGCTCCGCCCGCAGCCAGCTGTTCGGCGACGTCGGCCACGACCCGCGCGTTGGCCGTGGCCGTGGTGGCGAGCACCGGCGTCCCCTGGGGTAGCCGGGTCAGCAGGTCGTGGATCCGCCGGTAGTCGGGCCGGAAGTCGTGGCCCCAGTCGGAGATGCAATGCGCCTCGTCGACGACGAGGAGGCCGGCCCGCTCGGAGAGACCCGGGAGCTGCTCCTCGCGGAAACGCGGGTTGTTCAGCCGCTCGGGGCTCACCAGCAGGACGTCGACGGCGTCGTCGGCCAGCGCCTTGGCCACGTCACCCCAGTCGTCGGGATTGGCGGAGTTCATGGTGACCGCCCGCAGACCGGCGCGCTCTCCGGCCGCGATCTGGTCGCGCATCAGGGCGAGCAGCGGCGAGACGATCACCGTCGGCCCACGACCCCGTGCGCGTAACAGTCCGGTCGCGACGAAGTAGACGGCGGACTTTCCCCAGCCGGTGCGCTGGACGACCAGGACTCGGCCTCGTCGCTCGACCAGGTCGCGCACCGCCTCCCACTGGCCCTCCCGGAAGGCTGCGTCGCTGAGGCCGACGAGCCGCCGGAGGAGCGCTTCGGCCTCGTCGACCAACGCCACGACGGCCACTCTCCTCGGCTCGAGTTGCTCAAGGCCCGAACGGTAGCCGCTCGCCACGACACCCTGCCGATGTGGCGGCGGGGTTGACGTAACCGGCTGCAGCGGGGAAGCGTGGGGCTGGAACGGCCGTCCACCCGTCGTCTATCGCGGGGAGAGTAATTCAGCCGACCAGGCGCCACGTGCCCGAGCGTCTCCAGACCGAAGCGTCGGGCCATCTGGACGGACGATTCGCCGTCCACGGCGCCCCCGGAGTGGTTGCGAACCGTAGGACCGCACGTACGGGACGGCTCGCCTGACCGGTCGCTGCGCTCCGGCCACCCAGCCTCACAGCGGAGGAGCTTCGACCATGCTCACCTTGACCGAGTCCGCCGTCACCGTCATTCGCGACCTCACCGAGCGACAGGAGGTCCCTCACCGCGCCGGTGTGCGCATCGCCGCCGAACAGTCGGGCTCGTTGGCCGTCAGCATCGCGCCCGCCCCACTCGAGGGGGACCAGGTGCTCGACGAGTCCGGGGCCCGGCTGTTCCTGGACTCCGAAGCCGCGGTCGCCCTCGAGGACAAGGCGCTCGACGCCGGACTCGACCCCGAGGGCAGCGTGAAGTTCGCGGTCGTCGATCAGCCGGGCTGACCGCCGCGCCGGGCCACCTCGGCGGCGGCCTGCGGGCCGCCGTCGAGGAGTACCCGGAAGCCGGCCTCGTCGAGCACCGGCACGCCGAGCTGGACGGCCTTGTCGTGCTTCGAGCCGGGGTTGTCGCCGACGACCACGAACGAGGTGTTCTTCGACACCGAACCCGATGCCTTGCCGCCGCGGAGCAGGATCGCCTCCCGGGCTTCGTCACGGGAGAACCCGGGCAGCGATCCGGTCACGACCACGCTGAGCCCCAGCAGATTGCGAGGCACGCTCGCGTCACGTTGGTCGGCCATCCGCACGCCCGCGTCGCGCCATTTGCGTACGACCTCACGGTGCCAGTCGACGGCGAACCACTCGCGAAGGGATGCGGCGATCGTCGGGCCGACCCCCTCGACCGCCGCCAGCTTCGCCTCGCTTAGCGGGCCACCGCCGGCAGCTTCCTGGATCGCCTCGAGCGATCCGAACTCCGTCGCGAGCGCACGGGCTGCCGTGGGCCCCACATGGCGGATCGACAGGGCGACGAGCACGCGCCACAGCGGACGGGTCTTGGCCACCTCGAGGTTCGCGAGCAGGCGCTCGGCGTTGGCGTTGAGCACGCGCTGGTCGGCCCCCGTAGCGATCTCGGCACGGGTCGCCGCGCGGGTGAAGAACGGGACCGGCTTCAGCCGCTCGACGTCGATCCCGAAGACGTCACCCTCGTCGACGACGGTCCCGCGCTCCAGCAGCGCCGACGCCGCCTCCCAGCCGAGCACCTCGATGTCGAATCCTCCCCGGCCCGCGAGGTGGAACAACCGCTCCCGGAGCTGGGCCGGACACGAGCGTGCGTTGGGGCAGCGGATGTCGACGTCGCCTTCCCGGGCCGGGGCCAGGGGGGTGCCGCACGCGGGGCAGACGGTCGGCATCACGAACGGCTTCTCGGTGCCGTCGCGAAGGTCGACCACCGGGCCGACGATCTCGGGGATGACGTCGCCGGCCTTGCGCAGCACCACCGTGTCACCGACGAGGACACCCTTGCGGGCAACCTCCTGCTCGTTGTGCAGCGTCGCCTGCTCGACGGTCGAGCCGGAGACCTTGACCGGCTCCATCACGCCGTAGGGCGTGACCCGGCCGGTGCGCCCGACGTTGACCCGGATCTCGAGCAGTTTGGTGGTGACCTCCTCCGGTGGGTACTTGAAGGCGATCGCCCACCGGGGTGCCCGTGACGTCGACCCGAGCCGTCGCTGAAGATCGACCTGGTCGACCTTCACCACCACTCCGTCGATCTCGTGCTCGACCGAGTGCCGGTGCTCGCCGTAGTAGGCGATGTACTCCTGGACCTCCGGCAACGTCGCCACCACCCGCACCCGATCGCTGACCGGGAGGCCCCACGAGCTCAGCGCCTCGTACGACAACGACTGCCTGACCACCTCGAAGCCCCGGCGTTGGCCGATCCCGTGGCAGACCATCCGCAGCGGCCGCGAGGCCGTGACCCGCGGATCCTTCTGGCGCAGAGAGCCTGCAGCAGCGTTGCGCGGGTTCGCAAACGGCGTCTTGCCGGCATCGCCGAGGGCGGCATTGACCTGTTCGAAGCCGGCCACCGGGAAGTAGACCTCGCCGCGCACCTCGAGGACGGACGGGACGTCGTCGCCGGTTAGCCGGCTGGGCACACCCTCGATCGTTCGGACGTTTGGCGTGACGTCCTCGCCGGTACGGCCGTCGCCGCGGGTGGCGCCGCGGACGAGCCGGCCGTCCTGATAGGTGAGGTTCACGGCCAGGCCGTCGACCTTCAGCTCGCACAGGTACTCGGCGCCGATGCCCGCCTCGCGCTCGACCCTGGCCGCCCACGACTCGAGGCCCTCGTCGGTGAAGACGTTGTCGAGGCTCTCCATCCGCACCAGGTGCTCGACCGGCGTGAACTCCGTCGCGTACGCTCCGGCGATCTTCTGCGTCGGCGAGTCGGGAGTGCGCAGCGCCGGGAATTGCTCCTCGAGCCGCTCGAGCCCTCGCAGCAGCTCGTCGAACTCGCCATCGGAGATCGTGATGCGGTCGAGCACGTAGTAGCGGTACCGGTGCTCTTCGACCTGCTCGGCGAGCTCGGCGTGGCGCTCACGAGCTTCGGCGGGGACATCGGCGGCGCCGGCCGGCTCTGGGGATGTCGTCGTCACGGTCCGACGCTACCCAGTCGCGCCGACGGATTCGGCAAATGCCTTGGCCGTGCCACGGGCCAGCGCGTAGGCGTGTCGCACCCATGCCCCGTCGGCTCCCGCCAGACCACAGGTCGGGGTCACGACGGTGTCGGCCGCCCGGCTCGCCGGGTCCTGGTCGAGACGTCTCCAGAGCCGCTCGACACGTTCGGCGAGATCGCGGTCGGACGGTGGCGTCGGTACCGGCCGGCTCGGGACGACACCCGGCCACAGCCAGAGTCCCGCGTCGGTCGACTCAGTGAGCTGGTCGAGTACCGGGCCGTCGAGCAACCCGACGTCCAGCGAGACCGCCCTGGCGCCCGCCCGTCGGGCCAGCGTCACCGGCACGTTGGCGGCACAGCAGTGCAACACCGGCCATGCCCCGGCGGCATCCAGGGCCATCGCGAGCAGCAACTCGGCCTCCGTAGCGTCGACGGCGCGCAACCGGCCGAAGCCGCTCGAGGTCGGGATCGAGCCCTCGAGCACGGCCGGCAGCCCGGGCTCGTCGACCTGGACCACGACGCTGGCGCCAGGGACACGTCGGGCCACCTCGGCAACGTGCTGGGCAATCCCCTCCGCGAGCGACTGTGCCAGATCGCGGCGTGCGCCGTGGTCGGCGAGCACCCGGTCACCGCGGGTGCGGTCGAGCCCGGCCGCCATCGTCCAGGGTCCGGCGACCTGGAGCTTCAATGGCCCTTCGTACCCGTGCGCCGCGATCTCGAGAGCATCCAGGTCCGCGCGCAGCATCGCCTCCGCCCGGATCTCGTCGCGGCCGGGACGGTCGACCAACCGCCATCCGGACGGCTGGAGGTCGACATGCAGGTCCACCAGGAGCGCGGCGGAACGCCCCACCAGGTCGGCGCCGGCGCCACGGCTGGGCAGCTCCGGCAGGTGCGGAAACTCCGGCAGCTCTCCGACAACGATCTTGACGGCCTCGTCGCGGTCGTCGTACGGCAACGAGCCGACACCCGTCGCCGCGCCGACACCCCAGGGAGGCTCCACGTCGCCCGACCCTATGTCCTCCCCGCTGTCGGCGCTGCCTCGAACTCAACCTTGCGCAAACGAACGATCGTGCTAATCTACCCGACATGAGCAAGGGTGGACTGACCCGAGAGGCGATCCTGCACCACGGTGTCGAGGTCGCCTACCGGGTCGGTCTCGGCGGCCTGTCGATCGGCACGCTCGCATCCGGCACCGGAATGTCGAAGAGCGGCCTGTTCGCGCACTTCGGGTCGAAGGAGTCCCTCCAGCTCGAGGTGTTGGCCCGAGCGCGCGCCGAGTTCATCGACACCGTCATCCGCCCGGCCCTGGCCGTGTCGCGGGGCGAGCCGCGGGTCCGCGCCCTCTTCGAGCACTGGGTGGCCTGCGGTCGGGCCCGGATGCCCGGAGGCTGCCTCTTCGTGAAGGCTGCCACGGAGTTCGACGAGCAGGCCGGACCCGTCCGCGACCAGCTCGTCCGCGACCACCGGGACCTGCAGGAGTCGATCGCCCAGATCTTCCGCACCGGAATCGCCGAGGGACACTTCCGCGACGACGAGGACCCCGAGCAGTTCGCCAGCGACCTCAACGGCGTGATGCTGGCCTTCTACCAGGCGAACCGGTTGCTCGACGATCCGACTGCCGAACGCCGCGCCCGCAACGCCTTCGAGGCGCTGCTGTCCGCGGCCCGAGCCCAATCCTAGGAGTACACGATCATGACCACCGGCACATCCTTGGCTTCGCAGGGAAGCACGACCGTTCGTTCTACGCCCGACTCTCGCGAGTCCCTCCGGCGCCTCGCCTTCCGCACGCTCGACGTCGTGGCTCCCCCGCTCAGTGTGCGTCTGGCCGCCCGGCTGTGGTGCACGGTGCCCACGGGCAGCGGGCGCCGACGTGACGACCGCCCGATCCCCGGCCTGTTCGTCGACCCGAGCGAGGTCGGGTCCGTGGCCCTGCCCGGCGGACGTCGGGTCGTCACCGAGACCTGGGGCGAGGGCCTGCCGATCTACCTCGTGCACGGCTGGGGCGGGTGGCGCGGACAGCTCGGTGCCTTCGTCGAGCCCCTGCTCTCCCGTGGATACCGGGTGGTGGCGTTCGATGCGCCCAGCCACGGGGAGTCCGGTCCCGGTCTCCTGGGCCCTGGGCACAGCACGCTGGCCGAGATGGCCGAGGCACTGCGGGCGGTCGTCGAGACACACGGCAAGCCGGCAGGCATCGTCGGGCACTCGCTGGGTTGCGCGGCGGTGGCCGTGGCCGTCCAGGACGGGCTGGACTCCCCGAAGCTCGGCTTCGTCGCGCCGACGGTGGAGCCGATCTCGCACACCCGTGACATGGCGCGTGCTCTCGGATTCTCCGAGCGCACCCGAGTGGGCTTGCTGCGGCGGCTCGAAGCCATGGTCGGCCGACCGATGGCGGACTTCGACCTGCTGGCCATGCCCGACCGAGCCGCCCTGCCGCCGACGCTTGTCGTCCACGACCGGGACGACCGGGAGATCTCGTACGACGAGGCCGAGCGCCTGGTCGCCTCCTGGCCGCAGGCCGACCTGGTGTCGACGGAGGGCCTGGGACACCAGCGGATCCTGCGCGACGCCGATGTGGTCGCCCTGGTCGCGATGTTTGTTGCACCCTGACGATCCGCGTCGGGGTGGTGACTACGCGCGCACGGCGCTCATCGTCCGGTCGATCGTCGCCGAGCCGATGACACGTGAGCCGTCGTAGAACACGATTCCCTGTCCCGGCGCGACTCCGTGCTGGACTGACCGGAACCGGGCGGTCACGGCGGCGTCAGCGACGTCGACCTCTGCCTGGACGGCCGTACCGTGTGCCCGGTACTGGGCAAGGCACTCGATCGGCCCGGCCGGCGTATCGCCACACCAGCGAGGCGCGACCGCGACGACCTCGTCGACGCCGAGGGCTTCGGCCGGCCCGACTGTGACCTTCCGCTCGACCGGTGAGATCTCGAGCACGTAGCGCGGCTTGCCGTCCGGGGCCGGACGGCCCAGCCGCAGCCCGCGACGCTGGCCGACCGTGTACGCGTAGGCACCGTCGTGGGTGCCGACCGGCCGGCCCGCTGCGTCGACGACGTCCCCGGGGGCCTCGCCCAGGTGGTGACGCAGGAACCCGGCCGTGTCCCCGTCGGCGATGAAGCAGATGTCGTGGCTGTCCGGCTTGCGTGCGACGGCCAGCCCGCGCTGCGCCGCCTCGGCCCTGACATCGGTCTTGAGCGTGTCGCCCAACGGGAACATCGCCTGTGCCACCTGGTCACGGGTGAGCACGCCGAGCACGTACGACTGGTCCTTGGCCGGGTCGACGGCCCGATGCAGTTCCGGCCCGGCCGGGCCCTGCACCACCCGTGCGTAGTGTCCGGTGCAGACGGCGTCGAACCCCAGGGCCCGCGCCCGGTCCAGGACGGCGGTGAACTTGATCTTCTCGTTGCAGCGCACGCACGGATTCGGCGTTCGTCCGGCCGCGTACTCGGCGACGAAGTCGTCCACGACCTCTGCCCTGAACCGCTCGGCGAGGTCCCAGACGTAGAACGGGATGCCCAGGACATCGGCGGCACGCCGCGCGTCGCGCGTGTCCTCCAGGGTGCAGCAACCACGCGCCCCGCTGCGGAACGACAGCGGGTTCGAGGACAGGGCGAGATGCACGCCGGTGACGTCGTGACCCGCGTCGGCACACCGGGCGGCAGCCACCGCGGAGTCGACGCCGCCGGACATGGCAGCGAGGACCCGCATCTCAGCTCACCTGCGCAATGTTCACCAGGCCGGCCGTCCGGGCCCGCTCGACCACCGGTCCGATCGCCTCGGCTACGGCGTCGACGTCGGCCACGGTCGAGGTGTGGCCGAGGGAGAACCGCAGCGAGCCACGGGCCAGCAGCGGGTCGACGCCCATGGCCAGCAGGACGTGCGACGGCTCCGGTACGCCCGCCGAGCAGGCGCTGCCCGTGGAGCACTCGATCCCGCGGGCATCCAGGAGCAGCATCAGCGAGTCACCCTCGCAGCCGGGGAAGGACAGGTGCGCGTTTCCCGGCAGCCGCCCGTCTGCGCCCGCATCCCCGTTGAGGACGGCATCGGGTGCCGCGGCGAGAACGGATGCGACGAGGGCGTCGCGCAGCGCAGCCAGCCGCGGCGCCTCCTCGGCCCGGGCAGCTGTCGCGGCGTCGACGGCGGCCGCGAACCCGGCGATCGCGGCGACGTCCAGCGTGCCGGAGCGGACCTCGCGTTCCTGGCCGCCTCCGTGCAGAACCGGCACCAGCTCGACCTCCCGGCGCACGACGAGTGCGCCCACCCCCATCGGGCCACCCACCTTGTGCCCGGAAACGGTCATCGCGTCGAGGCCGGTCGCGGCGAAGTCGACAGGAAGCTGTCCGACGGCCTGGACGGCGTCGGAGTGCACCGGAACGCCATGCGCACGGGCCGCCTCCACGACGCGGGCAACGGGCTGGACGGTGCCGACCTCGTTGCTCGCCCACATCACCGTGACCAGCGCGACCGTCTGCGGATCTCGGTTCAGCGCGGCATCCAACGTCGCCGGGTCCACCCGACCCAGCCGGTCCACCGGCAACCACTCGACAGTCGCGCCTTCGGCCTCGGCCAGCCACTGGACCGCATCGAGAACGGCATGGTGCTCGACGGCCGAGGCGAGAATCCTGGTGCGCCGTGGATCGGCCGCCCGGCGGGCCCAGAACAGGCCCTTGACCGCGAGGTTGTCGGCCTCGGTGCCGCCGGAGGTGAACACGACCTCGCCGGGCCGCGCGCCGAGCACAGCTGCCACCGTCTCGCGGGACTCCTCGACCGATTTACGGGCCGCCCGCCCCGAGGCGTGCAGCGACGAGGGATTGCCGAGCATCCGCAACCGCGCCGCGACGACGTCCACCACGTCGGGGCGGACCGGAGTCGTCGCGGCGTGGTCGAGGTACACGTGCCCACCGCTCATGTCGACACCAAGGGTACGTGGCGGATCCGGGCGCGCCCGATCACCCCGCGTGGAGCACGGCGACCGGGGCGGTTCAGAAGTCGAGCTCGTACCCGCAGTCGAGCGCGACGCCGACGAGCACAGGGAACAGGTGGTCGATGCCCCTGCCGTCGCCGGTGTTCGGACTGTTGAGCGCGATGACGGAGTCGGTTCCCCTGGCCGGACCGACGCCGAGGGCGATGAACTCACCCATGGTGGCCAGCGCTCCCGACGTGAAGCACTCCTGCTGCACGGCCGTTCCCCCGATTTTCGACGTGCCGCCCCATCGGGGCCGCGACGAATTCAGCCCTTGCGCTTGTGAATCTCGTCCGTCGCCTGGGGCAGCACGGTGTGCAGGTCGCCCACGACGCCGAAGTCCGCCATCGCGAAGATCGGCGCCTCGGCATCCTTGTTCACCACGACGACGGTCTTCGATGTCTGCATGCCGGCTCGGTGCTGGATCGCGCCGGAGATACCCGCGGCGATGTAGAGCTGAGGCGACACCGTCTTGCCGGTCTGGCCGACCTGGTAGGCGTGCGGGTACCAGCCGGAGTCGACCGCCGCCCGAGATGCGCCGACGGCGGCCCCGAGGGCGTCGGCCAATGCCTCCACCGGGCCGAAGTCCCCGGCCGTCCCGCGGCCGCCCGAGACCACGATCGCGGCCTCGGCGAGCTCCGGCCTGCCGGTCGCAGCCCGCGGCGCCCGGCCGACGATCCGGGCAGCCTTGGCGGCGTCCGGCAGGGTGATGTCGACCTTCTCCTCGGCCGGCGTCTGCGGTGCCGGCTCCGGCGTGGCCGAGTTCGGCTTCACCGTGATCACCGGCGTCCCGTGCGTGACCTTGGCCGTGACGGTGTAACCACCGGCGAACACCGACTGGGTGGTCGTCAGGTCGGATGCGACATCGACAGCGTCGGTGATCAGGCCCGACCCGAGCTTGACCGCGAGCCGACCGGCGATCTCCTTGCCGTCCGGCGTCGACGCGAGCAGCACGGCCGCGGGCGACGCCGACGCGGCGACGTACGCGAGCACCTCCGCCTGGGGCGCCACCAGGAACTCCGACAGCTCCGGAGCGTCGGCCACGTAGACCTTCGCGGCGCCGTACCCGGCCAGCATTTCCTTGGCGGCCTCGTAACCCGCGCCGACGAACACCGCGGAAGGCTCGCCGAGCCGCCGCGCGATGGTCAGCAGCTCCGTCGTCGTCTTACGTACGTCCCCGTCAACATGGTCGACCAGGACAAGAACCTCGGCCATCTCGTGTCTCCTGTCCCGGTCAGACGAACTTCTGAGCGGCGAGGAACTCGACCAGCCGCACGCCGCCATCGCCGTTGTCGGTCACGATCTCGCCCGCCGATCGGGGTGGCCGCTTGGTCACATCCCCCACGACCGACCAGGCCGCCGAGAGGCCGACCTGCGAAGGGTCGACCCCGAGGTCGGAAAGCGACCAGGTCTCGAACGGCTTCTTCTTCGCCGCCATGATCCCCTTGAACGACGGGTACCGGGGCTCGTTGATCTGATCGGTCACCGACACCACGGCCGGCAGGGTCGCTTCGACCGTCTCCGATGCCGCGTCGCCGTCGCGCCGACCGGTCACCGTGTCGCCGGAGACCGTCAGCTCACCGACGAAGCCGATGTGCGGCAGGCCCAGCCGTTCGGCCAGCATGGCCGGAACCACGCTCATGCCGCCGTCGGTCGACGCCATGCCGGTCAGCACCAGGTCGACATGACCGGCACCGTCGATCTTGTCAATGGCTCTGGAGAGCACGAGCGACGTCGCCGGCGCGTCGGACCCGTGCAGGGCGTCGTCGACGACCTGGACCGCCGAGGAGGCGCCCATCTGCAGACTCTTGCGAAGCGCGTCGGCTGCCTGCTCGGGCCCCATGGTGAGCACGACGACCTCGCCGTCGTCGGCTTCGGCGATCGTCAGCGCCTCCTCGACGGCGTACTCGTCGAGCTCGGAGAGAATGCCGTCCACGCCGGCCCGGTCGGTGGTCTTGTCGTC
>OBLS010000189.1_pt1 | contig 19561 bp, 17 predicted proteins | sample 1519901 | NCBI WGS metagenome assembly OBLS01 (sample SAMEA3113585, study PRJEB22503) | soil metagenome | reverse complement strand
CGCGTCGTTCGGGGCTTGCGGCCGCCCGGGTCCCACCGCCCCAGTGCTGCGCTGCTCGAGCGGCGTGGTGGGCAAGCGGATGGAGCGTCTCCCTGCTCCACCTTGCACCACTGCATCTGACCTGCGGTGATCCAGGATGATCGCATGATTTTGGCGCTGATTTCCCCTCTAGTGGAGGGTTGGTGGAGTAAAGTGGGGGAATCCGGCGCAAGCGGGCGCTTCGGTGAGGGTCGAGGAGGTGGCGCGCGTGGTGGAGTTCCTGGGCACCCACACGCCCCGGCTCGACGAGAAGGGACGGCTGTTCCTCCCCGCCCGCTTCCGGGCGGCCCTGGCAGAAGGTCTCGTCGTGACGACTGGTCAGGAGAACTGCCTCTACGTCTTTCCCACCGAGGAGTTCCACCGCATCTCGACCCTCATGCAGGGGACGTCGGGATCCTCCCGGCAGCTCCGGGACTTCGTGCGGGTGTTCCGTGCGCGCGCGCACCCCGACGTGCCCGACCGCCAGGGTCGCGTGACGATCCCCGCCTCCCTACGGGCGTACGCCGGTCTCGAGAAGGAGTGCACGGTCATCGGCAACGGCGCCCGGCTCGAGGTCTGGGACTCCGGTGCCTGGTCCGACTACCTCGCCGAGGTCATGCCCGCGTACTCCTCCTACTCCGTCGGCTCGGAGGAGGTGGTTCCCGGCCTCTGAGCATTCCCGCAGACGCCCGCGGCACGGACCTGAGAAGACCGCCACCCGACCCGACCGCTGGCCTCCACGAACCGTCTCCCGACGCGACTTCCCCCGCGCCGGGCGCGGATCGGATGGGGACCAGCAGCCGGGTCGCGCGCACCAGCCACCGGCACGCCCACACCGTCGCAGGCGCACCAGCCCAGCAGCACGAACCCACGCACCGCAGTCACCGATCGAGGAGCACGATGAGCAACCGAGGAGACGCCGCCGACCGGCACGTCCCCGTGCTGCGCGACCGCATCGTCGACATACTCGCCCCCGCGCTGCAGGCCGACGGCGCGGTGTGCGTCGACGGCACCCTCGGAATGGGCGGGCACGCGGAGGCGATCCTCGAGGCCTGCCGTGGGGCCCGTCTCATCGGCATGGACCGCGACGAGGAGGCGCTGGCGCTCGCCGGCAAGCGGCTCTCGCGTTTCGGCGATCGATTCGTCGCCGTGCACGCGGTCTTCGACGAGATCACCACTGTCCTGGCCGAGCACGCGGAGGGCACCGCCCGGGGGATCCTCTTCGACCTCGGGGTCTCCTCGCTGCAGCTCGACGAGCCCGACCGTGGATTCGCCTACCGGCATGACGCACCCCTCGACATGCGGATGGACCAGTCGACCGGGAAGACGGCCGCTGACGTCCTCAACACCTACTCGCACCCAGAGCTGGCCCGGATCCTCCGGACCTACGGTGAGGAGCGCTTCGCCGGCCGGATCGCCTCGGCGATCGTGCGCGAGCGGGAGAAGGCACCGTTCGAGACCTCCGCCCGGCTCGTGGACCTCGTCCGCACAGCGGTCCCCGCGGCGTCCCAGCGCACGGGTGGCCACCCCGCCAAGCGCACCTTCCAGGCGCTGCGCATCGAGGTCAACGCCGAGCTGGCCGTCTGGGAGCGTGCTGTCTCGGCCGCGATTGCCGTCCTCGCACCCGGCGGCCGGATCGCGGTCCTGTCCTACCACTCCCTCGAGGACCGCATCACCAAACAGGCCCTTGCCGCTGGAGCGCGCAGCCGGAGCCCTGTCGGGATGCCGGTGGAGCTGCCCGAGCACGCGGCATACCTCCGGCTACTGACCCGCGGGGCGGAGGGACCGGGCGAGCCCGAGCAGCGCCTCAACCCCCGATCGGCGTCCGCCCGGCTGCGCGCGGCCGAACGCCTCGTCCCCACCGCAGCGGGGGTGTCATGAGCCAGCTCGCCGCCCTGCGGCCGCAGCCACGACCAACCGCGCGCCGCCCCGGAGCCACCCCACGTCAGCTCAAGGTCGTCGCACCGCCGGAGATCCAGGGCAACGGCACCTTCCTGGCACTCTGCATCCTGCTGCTGCTCGGCGGTTTCGTCGGAGTCCTCGTCCTCAACACCGCGATGGCGAAGGGCTCCTTCACGATGCGGGACCTCCAGCAGCGCTCGGACGCGCTCGCCGACTCACAGGACTCGCTGCGCCACTCGATCGACGCGGTGTCGGGACCGGGGCCGCTCGCCCAGCGGGCGCGCTCATTGGGGATGGTGCCGGCCGAGACGGCCGCGTTCCTGCGGCTCTCCGACGGCAAGGTGCTCGGCGTGGCGAAGCCGGCCGGGACGAACACCCGGTTTCGCGTCGTCACCGAGTCCCAGCGGCCGGCACGACGAACCACGGTCCCGAGCCCTGAGACACCGACAGTGACGCGCCCGAGAGCGGGGACGCCAGGGGCAGCCTCGACCGGCGACCCTGTTGCTCCGCCGCCGACGACATCGCCGGCCACGACCACGCCAGACACCACGTCAGCAACGACAGCGCCAGCCACGACCGGCGGCCGGGGCTTCGCGAGGTCCACCAGTCCGCCCACCACAGGAACGACGGCGGACCCCCCGTGACCCAGCGCAGGAAGCCACCGCCCCAGGGAAAGCCGCGGTCCCGTCCCGCAACGCCCCCTCATCCGAACAGGACGCCACGTGCCCCCACGGCACGCCGTGCCGCCACGACACGCCGTCCCCCCGCGACGGCAGAACCGGCTGCGCGCCCCCGATCCGGTGCCGCCCCGTCGGGCCGCACCGGCACCACGGGACGCACCCGAGCGGCCGGCACCACGGGCACGGCACCCCGGTCGGGCACCGCCCCCCGGTCCAGCACGGCTCCGCGACCCGGCACGGCTCCCCGGTCGGGCGGAACCTCTCGCTCCACCTCCACCCGCCTCCGCACGCAGCGCGGCCCGGCGGCGCACCGATCCGGCGCGGGAGGGTCGGGTCGACGGCCGCGGTCTCGCCGTGGGAGCTCGTCTGCGGGCAGTCCCCGGAGGCGCATGCGCTTCCTCACCATGGCGACGTTGTTCGTCCTCAGCATCTTCGCGGCCCAGCTCGTGCGGATCCAGGGCTTCGACGCCCACGCCGTCGCTGAGGAGGCGCAGCTGAAGCGGGAGGCGGCCCAGATCATCCCCGCGATGCGAGGCACCGTCCTCGCGTCGGACGGGACGGTGCTCGCGTCCAGCGTGGTGCGCGAGACCGTCGTCGTGGACCAGCAGGCGGTGTGCACGTTCGGCACCGGACTGCACGAGTGCGACCCCGCCCGATCAGCCGAGGCCGTCCGCCAGGCGGCCACGCTGCTGGCCCCACTGCTGAACACGACTGCCGCGGAGCTCGTGCCCCAGCTGACCGGCACCAACCGCTATCGCATCCTCAGCCGGGACGTCACGCCGTTGACGTGGAACACGATCGAGAAGCTCGACGTCCCCGGCATCTACCGCGACCGCCGGGAGACGCGGTCCCAGCGCACCTATCCCCAGGGCACGACGACCGCGGCCCTGGTCGGCTACGTCCTGGAGAACGGCGAGCCCGGTGGTGGGGTCGAGCTGATGATGCAGGAGCAGCTGCGAGGGGCACCTGGGCGCCAGACCTTCGAGCTGGGGCGCGACGGCACCGTCATCCCGATGGGCGAGAGCACCGTGGAGCCGGCCGTCGACGGACGGGACATCACCCTCACCGTCAACTCCAATCTCCAGTGGTACGCCCAGAACGCCCTGGCGCAGCGCATCAAGGAGACCAAGGCCGTGTCCGGCACCGTCGTCGTCATGGACGCGAAGAGGGGCGACCTGCTGAGCGTCGCCTCGTACCCGACGTTCGACCCCAACAGCGATGTGGGCAAGAAGGGGGCCAAGCTCGGGAACGTCGCGTTCTCGGACGTCTTCGAGCCCGGCTCGACCTCGAAGGTGATGACCATGGCTGCCGCGCTCGAGGAGGGAACGGTCACTCCATCGACGCCGGTCATCATCCCGAACCGCCTTCGGCGCTACGACAAGAGCTTCAAGGACAGCCACGAGCACCCGACGCTGTACCGAACCGTCGCCGGGACCCTCGCGGAGTCGAGCAACATCGGCACCGTGCTCGTCAGCGAGACGATGGCCCCGAAGACGCTCGAGACGTACTTCCGCCAGTTCGGCCTCGGCTCCCGGTCCGGCGCCGGGTACCCGGGGGAGTCACGCGGACTGCTCGCCAGGAGCGAGGACTGGAGCGGGACCACGAAGGCGACCGTCGCGTTCGGGCAGGGCCTCTCCGTCACGGCGATCCAGGCCGCGTCGGTGTTCCAGACGATCGCCAACAACGGGGTCCGCGTGGCGCCCCGGCTCGTGGACAGCGTTGCGGATGCCGACGGAACGGTGACGACGATGCCGGAGTCGCCGTCGACCCGCGTGGTCTCGCAGCGCACCGCCAACGACGTCAGCCGCATGCTCGAGGGTGTGGTGAGTCCGGAGGGAACGGCCGAGGAGGCCCAGATCTCGGGCTACCGGGTCGCCGGCAAGACCGGCACCGCCGAGTACTACGACGCAGAGGCCGGCAGGTACAACGGCCGGACCGCCAGCTTCATCGGGTACGCGCCGGCCGACGACCCGCAGATCGTCGTGGCGGTCATCGTGCAGAAGCCGACCTACCCGTTCTTCGGCGGGTACGTCGCCGGGCCGGTCTTCAAGGACGTCACGACGTATGCGCTGCAGGAGCTGAAGATCCCGCCCACAGGTGCGAAGCCGCCCAAGGTGACCCTCCGGGTCTCCCCGGAGAAGGCGCTCGCGGACCCCACCCTGCTGCGCGACGGCCGCAAGCGCGCCGGAGGGTAGGGTCGGTCAGCGTGGCCGTTCCCCGACCCCAGCACCTCCGCCGCACCCCCATCTCCGAGATCGCAGCCCTCGTCGGCGCGCCGGACCCACGTTCGGAGGTCGTCGTCACCGGGGTCACGCTCGACTCACGCGCCGTCCTTCCCGGTGACCTGTATGCCGCCCTGCCGGGTGCTCGCACGCATGGTGCCGAGTTCGCCGGGTCCGCGGCCGAGTCCGGCGCGGTGGCGGTGCTGACGGACCCGGCGGGAGCCGACCTGGTCCTTGGATGCGGACTGGACCTCCCCCTTGTCGTCGTCGACCACCCTCGTCAGGTGCTGGGGACCACGGCGGCTCGGGTCGCGGGGACCGAGCACCCTCCCCTGCGCCTCGTCGGCGTGACGGGCACGAACGGAAAGACCACGACGGCACACCTCGTGCACTCGGCGCTCACGGCTCTCGGTCGGCGGGCCGGCCTCATCGGCACAGTCGAGACCCGCGTCGGGGACGTGCGTCTCGACAGCGTGCGCACCACACCCGAGGCACCGGAGCTCCACGCACTCCTCGCCGTCATGGTGGAGCGGGGGATCGACAGCTGCGTGATGGAGGTGTCGAGCCACGCCCTGGCCCAGCACCGCGTCGACGGGGTCGTCTACGACGTCGCCCTGTTCACCAACCTCTCGCAGGACCACCTCGACTTCCACGCCGACATGGACGACTACTTCGCCGCCAAGGCCTCTCTCTTCGCCCCGGAGCGGGCGCGGCTCGGCCTCGTCTGCGTCGACGACCCGTGGGGCCGCCGCCTCGTCGAGCGCTCGGGGATCCCCGTGCACACCATCGGCTCGACGCCGGGCGCGGACTGGAGGATCGGGGTGACGGCAGACGACGCGGCCACCTTCCGGCTCACCGGCAAGGGAGTCGACCTCCACCTGAGGTCGGCTCTCCCCGGGGAGTTCAACGTCACGAACACCGCGATGGCCGCCGCCGCCCTCGTGCTCCTCGGCGAGGACCCGGCCGAGGTGGCGGAGGCCGTGCTCCGCGACCCGAGGGTGCCCGGACGAATGGAGATGGTCCCGGCTCCGGTAGACGGCCCGGCGCCGCGGGTGGTGGTCGACTATGCCCACTCGCCGGAGGCCATCCGCGCCGCCCTCGAGGCGTTGCGACCGACGACGCCGGGCACCCTCGTGTGCGTCACGGGTGCGGGCGGGGACCGAGACCGCGACAAGCGCCGGGCGATGGGCGCCGCCGCCGCGGAGGTGGCCGACCTCGTCGTGCTCACCGACGACAACCCCCGCTCGGAAGACCCCGCTGCCATCCGGGACGCACTGCTCCAGGGTGTCGAGTCGGTCCGAAGCGTGGGGCACGCGACGGCCGTGCTGGTCGTCGCCGACCGGAGGGAGGCGATCCGCCGGGCGGTCTTCAGCGTCTGGGCCGAGGGCACGGACGCCACGGTGGCCGTCGTCGGAAAAGGGCACGAGAGCGGGCAGGACGTGGCCGGTGTCGTGCACCCGTTCGTGGACCGCGACGAGGTGCGGGAGGCGCTCCGCCTGGCCGCGCGTGGGGACGTCGCGTGATCGCGATGACCCTCGACGACCTCGCGGCCGTCACCGGCGGGGTGGTCGTCGCACCCCCGGACGTCGACCCGGACGCCCTGGTCGTCGACGGGCCTGTCGTCACCGACTCCCGTGAGGCCGGTCCCGGCGGTCTCTACGTCGCCCGGCTCGGGCAGCACGCAGACGGGCACGACTTCGCCCAGGCGGCTGTGCAGCAGGGAGCCGTCGCTGCACTGGTCACCCGGGCCGTGGACGGAGTGCCCTGTGTCGTCGTCCCGGACACCCAGGAAGCGTTCGCGGCGCTCGCGCGCGAGGTCGTCCGTCGCGTGCCGGGGCTCGAGGTCGTCGGCATCACCGGTTCCTCTGGCAAGACGAGCACGAAGGACCTCCTCGGGGCGGTCCTCGGCGCGGCCGGCCCCACCGTCGCCCCTGTCGGGTCGTACAACTCCGAGGTGGGGGTGCCACTGACGGTCTGCCGGGTGAGCAGCGAGACGCGGTTCCTCGTCGTCGAGATGGGGGCGCGAGGCGTCGGCCACATCGCCTACCTCACGAGGATCGCTCCGCCGAGGATCGGCGTCGTCCTCAACGTGGGCACGGCCCACGTCGGGGAGTTCGGCTCCCGAGAAGCGATCGCGCGCGCCAAGGCGGAGCTCGTCGAGGCCCTGCCGCCGGACGGGCTGGCCGTGCTCAACGCCGACGACGCCGCCGTCCGCCGGATGGCCGCGGCCACGTCTGCCGCGGTCCTCCTCGTCGGAGAGGCCGACGACGCGGACCTCCGGGCCAGCGACATCCTCCTCGAGGCCACAGGCCGGCCGACGTTCACCGTCCACACAGCGGACGGGACCTGCAGGCTCCATCTCCAGCTTGTCGGACGCCATCACGTGGGGAATGCGCTCGCTGTGCTGGGGGTCGCTCTCGAGCTGGGGATGCCGCTCGAGCAGGCCTGTGCCGCAGTGGAGTCGGCTCGTGCCACGAGCAGGTGGCGGATGGAGGTCACCCAGCGAGCCGACGGAGTCACCGTCGTCAACGACGCCTACAACGCGAACCCCGACTCGATGCGGGCCGCACTGACGGTGCTGGAGCGGATGGGTGAGGGGTCCCGCACGTGGGCGGTGCTCGGCACGATGCTCGAGCTCGGCGAGGAGGCGGTGGCGCTGCACGCCGAGGTCGGTGCCGAGGTCGTCGCCCGCGGTGTCGACCAGCTCGTCGTCGTGGGGCCCGACGCGGCACCGCTGGCGGCGGGCGCACGGGAGGCCGCCGGCACGCGTGAGGCCGCCGGCGCAGCGGAACCGGTCGGCACGGCATCCGGCCTCGTGGCGGGGCGGATGACGCACGTCCGCGAGGTCGCGGACGTCGACGAGGCAGAGCGGCTGCTGCGTGCCGAGCTCCGCCCGGGTGACGTGGTCCTGTTCAAGTCGAGCCGGGACGCGGGACTGCGGTTGCTCGGAGACCGGCTGGCGGGCCCGAGGGAGGAGCACGCGTGAAGGCTGTGCTCCTCGCGGCCGTCATGTCGCTGGTCATCTCCCTCTTCGGGACCCCGATGCTCATCCGCTTCCTCGTGCGCAAGGGCTACGGGCAGTTCATCAGGGACGACGGGCCCACCTCGCACCACACCAAACGCGGGACCCCCACGATGGGCGGTGCGGTGATCGTGGCGAGCTCCCTTGCGGCGTACGCGATCGCGCACCTCGTGACCGGCCAGAAGCCCACCGTCAGCGGCCTGCTCGTCCTGTTCCTCATGTCCGGGCTCGGGTTCGTCGGCTTCCTCGACGACTTCATCAAGATCAGCAAACAGCGCAGCCTGGGTCTCCGGACGGGTGAGAAGCTGGCCGGTCAGACGCTCGTGGCCGTCGTGTTCGCGATCCTCGCACTCCAGTTCCCCAACGACTCCTTTCGCACACCGGCCTCCACGTCGGTGTCCTTCGTCCGGGACACCGCGCTGGACCTGGCCTTCGCGGGGACGCTCGTCGGGGTCATCCTCTTCGTGGTCTGGGCCAACATCATCGTCGCGGGCACCTCCAACGGCGTGAACCTCACCGACGGGCTCGACGGCCTCGCGACGGGCGCCTCTGTCATGGTCTTCGCGGCGTACGTCCTGATCGGCATCTGGCAGTTCAACCAGAACTGCCAGTGGAACCCGGGCACGAAGTGCTACGAGGTCCGCGACCCCCACGACCTCGCGATCGTCGCCGCCTGCGGCATGGGCGCGTGCTTCGGCTTCCTGTGGTGGAACGCGTCACCGGCCAAGATCTTCATGGGCGACACCGGTTCACTCGCGCTCGGTGGCGGTCTCGCGGGGCTGGCCATCCTCAGCCGCACCGAGCTCCTCGTCGTCATCCTCGGCGGCCTGTTCGTCACGATCACCCTCTCGGTCATCATCCAGGTCGTCAGCTTCAAGACCACCGGACGACGGGTGTTCAGGATGGCACCACTGCAGCACCACTTCGAGCTGCTGGGGTGGCAGGAGGTCACGATCGTCATCCGCTTCTGGATCGTGGCCGGACTGTTCGTCGCCCTGGGCCTCGGCCTCTTCTACGCGGAGTGGGTGGTGGGCGCGGGATGACCGGGGTCCCCTCCGACGACCGCCTTGGTGGGCTGACCCACCGTGACGCCCACTGGGCTGGGCTGCGTGTGCTCGTCGCAGGGCTCGGAGTGAGCGGGTTCGCGGCGGCTGACGCCCTGCTCGAGCGAGGCGCGGAGGTCACCGTCGTCGACGTGGAGGAACCGGCTGACGGCACGATCCTCACCGAGCGGGCTCGCATCCTCGACATCCTGGGGGCCCGTCTCCACCTCGGTGCCGACGCCGTCGGCCGGATGCCGGAGACACCCGTCGACCTCGTCGTCACCTCGCCGGGGTGGCGGCCCGACCAGCCCCTGCTCGCGGCGGCGGCCGCAGCGGGAGTCCCCGTCTGGGGGGAGGTGGAGCTCGCGTGGCGGATGCGTGCTCGGGAGGGGGCGGCGCCCTGGCTCACGGTGACCGGCACCAACGGCAAGACGACGACCGTGCAGATGCTGGCCTCGATCCTCGGCGCTGCTGGGCTCCGCGCCCGCAGTGCCGGCAACGTCGGCACTCCGCTCCTCGAGGTGGTGTTGGACCCCGAGCCCTTCGACGTCCTGGCGGTGGAGCTGTCGAGCTTCCAGCTCCACTGGTCGCAGTCGATCGCGCCGCAGGCCTCCGTGTGTCTCAACCTGGCCCCCGACCACGTGGACTGGCACGGCAGCATGGAGGAGTACGCCGCAGCCAAGGGGAAGGTCTACGAGCGGACCGAGGTGGCCTGCGTCTACAACGTCCAGGACGACGCCACCCGGCGCCTCGTCGAGGCGGCCGACGTCCAGGAGGGGTGCCGTGCAGTCGGGTTCACCCTGGGCGTGCCCGGGCTCTCGGAGCTGGGGCTCGTGGACGGCGTGCTCGCCGACCGGGCCTTCGTGGAGCAGCGGCGCACCGCGGCCGCCGAGCTCGCGACGGTGGACGACCTCCGAGGGGACCTGCCCGAGGCCCCTCCCCACCTCGTCGCCAACGCGCTCGCCGCCGCCGCTCTCGCCCGGGCGCACGGCGTCCCAGCGGGTGCGGTCCGCGCGGGACTCCGCACGTTCACCCCGGAGCCGCACCGCATCGCCGAGGTCGGCACCATCGGGGGCGTCCGGTGGGTCGACGACTCCAAGGCCACGAACCCGCACGCCGCCCGAGCCAGCATCACGGCATACGAGCACGTCGTGTGGGTCGCCGGCGGCCTGCTCAAGGGCGCCGACGTGGGCGACCTCGTCGTCGCTGCCGCCGACCGACTGCGCGGTGTCGTGCTGCTCGGTGCGGACCGCGCGGCGATCGGCGACGCGCTCGCTCGACACGCGCCGGATGTCCCCGTCGTCGACGTGGACCGCACGGACACTGGTGCCATGGACCTCGTGGTGAGGGAGGCCCTCGCGCTCGCGCACGAGGGGGACGTCGTCCTGCTCGCGCCCGCCGCGGCGTCGATGGACATGTTCTCCGACTACGGAGCGCGCGGCGACGCCTTCGTCCGAGCCGTCCGCCGGCTTGCCGCGGGGGAGTAGCCGGTGACCAGCGCAACTGCGCCGGCGCGCGCGGGCACCCGCCCCGGCTCACGCGTCGCGGGGTGGCTGGCGCGCTTCGACTCCCCCGTCACGACCTACTACGTCCTCGTCTGCGTCACGGGGGCCCTGGTCATCTTCGGCCTCATCATGGTGCTGTCCGCCTCGGCCGTCGTCTCGCTGGACAAGACGTCGTCGGCGTACACCATCTTCCTCAAGCAGGCCGGCTTCGCCGCGGTCGGCGCGGTCGCGCTGGCGGTCGCGTCGAGGATCCGCGTGGCGGGCTGGAAACGCCTGGCCCTGCCGGTCCTCGTCGTCGGCATCGTGCTCCAGCTGCTCGTCCTCACCCCGATGGGCGTGGACGTCAACGGCAACCAGAACTGGCTGCGGCTCGGGCGGCTCAGCGTGCAGCCGTCCGAGGTCATCAAGGTGGGGCTGGTGCTCACCGGTGGCCTCGTGCTCGCGGCCAAGCGCAAGAGCCTCCACTCCTTCAGTCACGTCCTCGTGCCCTACCTCGTGCCCATCGCCGCCGTGAGCATCGCCGCCGTCGTGCTCGGCCACGACCTCGGGACGGTGCTCGTCCTCGGTGCCATCGTGGCTGGGGTGCTGTTCGCGGCTGGAGTTCCGTTGCGGTGGTTCGTGATCGCCGGCCTACCCTTCGTCGGGGTGGCCATCGCGTTCATCGTCACGAGCCCCAACCGGCTGGGCCGCTTCGATGTCTGGCTCGGCCGGGACACCAACGAGTTCGGTGCCGCCCGGCAGCCGCTGCACGGGCGTTACGCCTTGGCCGACGGTGGCTGGCTGGGGCTGGGGCTCGGTGCCAGCCGCGAGAAGTGGGGTCTGCTCTCCGAGCCGCACAACGACTTCATCTTCGCCATCATCGGCGAGGAGCTCGGCCTCCCCGGCACGCTGGCGGTCCTCCTGCTCCTCGCCGGCCTCGCCGTCGCGAGCTACCGGCTCGTGACGCGCACCGACGACCTGTTCGTCCGGGTGGCGACGGCGGGCGTCATGACGTGGATCGTCGTGCAGGCCCTCATCAACATCGGTGCCGTGATCAACCTCCTGCCGGTCATCGGGGTGCCGCTGCCGCTGGTGTCCTCCGGCGGCTCATCGCTCGTCACCACGATGTTCGCTCTCGGCATCCTCCTGTCCTTCGCACGGTCCGAGCCAGGGTGTGCCGAGGCGCTGTCCGCGCGGCCCTCGGCCCTGCGCCGCTCACTGGCGGTGCTGCCGGCTCGTGCCCGGTCCCGCGGCCGGAGGTCCACGTCGTGACCGCAGGCCCCCGGTCGGTGCTCCTCGCAGGTGGCGGCACCGCCGGTCACGTGTCGCCGCTGCTCGCCCTCGCCGACTGCCTGCGCCGGCGTGATCCCGACGTGGGTGTCACCGCCCTCGGCACGGCCGCCGGCCTCGAGTCCCGGCTCGTGGCGGAGCGCGGCTACCCGTTCCTCGAGGTGCCCAAGGTTCCCTTCCCGCGGCGTCCCTCCGGGGACCTGCTACGCCTGCCGGCCAACCTGCGGCGGGCCGTGCAGGCCGCGGGCGATGCCCTCGACCACACCGCCGCGGATGTCGTCGTGGGATTCGGCGGGTACGTCGCGGCTCCGGCGTACCTCGCCGCCCGCCGGCGGGGAACACCGGTGGTCGTTCACGAGCAGAACGCCAGGCCCGGCCTCGCGAACAGGCTGGGCGCGCGCATCGCCGCCGAGGTGGCGGTGACGTTTCCGGGCACCCCCCTGCCGGACGCCGTCGTCACCGGAATGCCGCTGCGCCGCGAGATCACGACGCTGGACCGCCGGACGACGCGTGCCGAGGCACGTGACCGCTTCGGCCTGTCCGACGGACCGACCGTCCTGGTGACGGGGGGGTCACTGGGGGCGCAGCGCCTCAACGACGCCTTCGCCGACGCCGCCGCGCAGCTGTCCGTGGCGGGCGTGCAGGTGCTCCACCTCACCGGGGCGGGCAAGGACTTCGTGCCGGATGCCGTCGAGGGCGCGCACTACGTCGTCCTGCCGTACTGCGACCGCATGGACCTGGCGTACGCCGCCGCGGATCTCGTCGTCGCCCGCGCCGGTGCCAACACGGTCTGTGAGATCACCGCCGTCGGACTGCCCGCCGTGTATGTCCCCCTGCCCATCGGAAACGGAGAGCAACGGCTCAACGCCAGGACCGTCGTGGGCGCCGGCGGGGGTCTCCTCGTCGACGACGCGGAGGTCACTCCCGAGTGGGTGACCCGAGTCCTGCAACCTCTGGCCCTGGACGCGACTCGGCTCAGGGCGATGGCCACCGCCGCGGCCGCGGTGGGGACGCGCGACGGTGACGAGCTGCTCGCCGACCTCGTCGTGGCGGCCGCAGCCGGGCGGCGCTGACGTGGACGGCGTCAACGCCCGGTTCAGGTTCACCGATCCTCTTCCATCCGTCGAGGAGCTGGGCCGGGTGCACCTCATCGCGATCGGCGGAGCCGGCATGTCCGGGGTCGCTCGGCTGCTCCTCGCCCGTGGTGTCCCGGTGTCGGGCTCGGACGCGGCGAACGGCCCGGCTCTCGAGTCGTTGCGAGCCAGCGGCGCCCGTGTGCACGTGGGTCATGACCCGTCCCACGTGGAGGGCGCGGACACCGTCGTCATCTCCTCCGCGGTACCGGCGGACAACGTCGAGCTGGCGGCCGCGCGGTCGGCGGGGCTGCCGGTGCTGCATCGGGCCCAGGCCCTCGCCGTTCTCATGGGGGGCGCACGACGGGTTGCGGTCGCCGGCGCGAACGGCAAGACGACGACGACATCGATGCTGACCGTGGCCCTCGTCGCAGCGGGCGACGACCCGTCCTTCGTCTCGGGGGGCGAGATCGCACAGCTCGGGACCAACGCAGCCCTCGGCACGGGTGAGGCTTTCGTCGTGGAGGCTGACGAGAGCGACGGCTCGTTCCTCGCCTACCGGCCTCACGTGGCGGTCGTGACGAACGTCCAGGCGGACCACCTCGACTTCTACGGCACGCTGGCCCGGGTCGAGGCCGCGTACGAGGCGTTCACCGACACGATCACCGACGACGGGTGCCTGGTGGTCTGCCGTGACGACCCGGGCGCACGGGCGCTGGGTGAACGTGCTTCTGCCCGAGGGGTGTCCGTCGAGACGTACGGCTTCGGGGACGGCGCGGACCTGCGGGTCCTCAGCACTGCCGCCGACGGCCTCGGATCGCGGTCCGTCGTGCAGCACCGGGGCCTCCGACGTGACCTCGAGCTCACGGTGCCGGGGAACCACAACGTCCTCAACGCGTGCGCGGCCTACCTCGCGGCCGTGGTGGGGCTGGGTGCCGAGCCGAGTCCGGTTCTGGACGCTCTTGCCGGGTTCACCGGGGCCCGGCGCCGTTTCGAGGTGCGGGGGTCGGAGATGGGCGTGACCGTCGTCGACGACTACGCGCACAACCCCGCCAAGGTCTCGGCCGTCGTCGGCACCGGAGCGGACATCGTCCGGCGCAGGGGCGGGGCGTTGCACGTCATCTTCCAGCCGCACCTGTACTCCCGTACGCGTGACTTCGCCCATGACTTCGCCAGGGCGCTCGCGCCGGCCGACCACGTCGAGCTCCTCGACGTCTACGGAGCTCGTGAGCAGCCGATGGCGGGCGTGACCTCGACATTGATCGGCGACCAGCTCGCCGCCCTGCCGGGGGACCGGACTCTCGTCGTCGGGCCGACCCGGGAGGGGGCCGTGGCCTCGACGGCAGGAGCCGCCCGACGGGTGACCTCGTCCTCGTCGTCGGCGCCGGCGATGTCACGGCGCTCGCCCCGCTCGTCCTCGACGCCCTTCGCGAGCGGGATGCGGGTGACCGGTCATGAGCGTCCGCACGACCCGCACCAACCACTCGACAGCGTCGCGGCAGGGCGTCCCGTCGGCCAACCGCTTCCGGGAGCGTGCCCTGTCCAACCGCCGCCGTCCCTGGCGGCGGGCGCTGCGTCTGCTGACCGCTCTCGCGGCTGCCGGCGTCCTCGTGTGGGCCGTCGGGTGGAGCACGGTCCTCGGCGTGGAGGAGGTCCGGGTGTCCGGGGTCTCGGGCGAGGAGGCGGATGCCGTCACGGCCCTGGTCGCCGTGCCGGAGGGCACCCCGCTGGCGCGCGTCGACACGGATGCCGTTGCGGCCAGGGTCCGCGGTCGGGTGTCGGTGGCCGAGGCCTCCGTGCGGCGCACCTGGCCGCGAGCGCTGACGGTCGACGTCGTGCCCCGAACGGCCGCCATCGTCGTGAGGAACCCTCAAGGTCGACTGGAGGTCGTGGATGCGAGCGGGGTGGCCTTCGGGACCGTCGCCGCCGCGCCGCCGGGCGTGCCGGTCGTCACCGCCACGGGATCGGCGGGGACCAGTCGAGAGGCGCTCCTCGCCGCCCTCTCGGTGGTGCAGGCGCTTCCCGACGAGCTGAGCCGCGACGTGTCGGCCGTGACGGTGACCAGCGCCAACCTCGTGAGGTTCACGCTCGGCACCCGCACCGTCGTCTGGGGTGGAGGGGAAGACGCCGCCCGCAAGGTGGCCATTCTCACGGTGCTCCTGAAGACCAAGGCGAGCGTCGTCGACGTGAGTGCGCCGGAGACGCCGGTTACTCGCTGAGCCGGTCTTGTCCCTCCGGTCTCCGACGCAGTGAGGACACCTGTGTGACCGGTGGGGCCGGTGGGTCGGATGCAGGAGGGCATGCGAGGATTTCCTCCGAACATGTGGCGACACGCCCGTCGTGTCGTTGCCTGTCCTCGGGGGCCGACCTAGCGTCGTGCCATGGAACCGTGACCGAACCGTTACTGTCAACCTCACGTTGAGGGTTTCGGTGCAGCATCCGACCGAAGTTCGTGACACCAGTGGAAGGCCGCATCGTGGCAGCACCCCAGAACTACCTCGCCGTCATCAAGGTCGTCGGCATCGGCGGCGGCGGTGTCAACGCCATCAACCGGATGATCGAGGTCGGCCTCAAGGGAGTCGAGTTCATCGCCGTCAACACCGACGCCCAGGCGCTGCTCATGAGCGACGCCGACGTCAAGCTCGACGTCGGTCGCGAGCTCACGCGCGGGCTCGGGGCGGGCGCCGACCCCGACGTGGGCAAGAAGGCCGCCGACGACCACACCGAGGAGATCGAGGAGGTCCTCAAGGGAGCCGACATGGTGTTCGTCACCGCCGGCGAGGGGGGCGGCACGGGCACCGGCGGCGCGCCGGTCGTCGCGCGGATCGCGAAGGGGCTCGGTGCGCTCACCATCGGCGTCGTCACCCGGCCGTTCACCTTCGAAGGCCGACGCCGAGCGAACCAGGCGGAGACCGGCATCGCCCAGCTGCGCGAGGAGGTCGACACCCTCATCGTCATCCCGAACGACCGGTTGCTCTCCATCAGTGACCGCGGGGTCTCGATGCTCGATGCCTTCCGCAGCGCCGACCAGGTGCTGCTCTCCGGGGTCCAGGGCATCACCGACCTCATCACGACCCCGGGCCTGATCAACCTGGACTTCGCGGACGTCAAGTCGGTGATGCAGGGGGCCGGCTCCGCCCTCATGGGCATCGGGTCCGCTCGCGGGGAGGACCGGGCCGTGCAGGCAGCGGAGCTCGCGATCTCGAGCCCCCTGCTCGAGGCGAGCATCGACGGGGCCCACGGCGTGCTGCTCTCCATCCAGGGCGGGAGCGACCTCGGTCTCTTCGAGATCAACGAGGCCGCGCGCCTGGTGCAGGAGGCTGCGCACCCCGAAGCCAACATCATCTTCGGTGCGGTCATCGACGATGCCCTGGGCGACGAGGTGCGGGTCACGGTCATCGCGGCCGGCTTCGACGGTGGGGCCCCGGTCCGCCGCGCCGACGACCGGGCGCTCGGAACCGTGCAGGGTCGCTCCGCCCCGGCGCTTTCCCCGTTCTCACCGCCGGCGCGGCGCACACCCGACGAGGAGCCGGCGGTCCGCACCGAGCACCATGACGTGCCGGTCGACGGCGTCCCGGCATCCCACATGTCACCGCCCCCGCCCCGTACCGTCACCTTCGACGAGAACGACGACCTCGACGTCCCGGACTTCCTCAAGTAGCCCTGACCGGATCTGTGTGAGGGCGGTCCGGTCGATCGGCCCCGCCCGTCCGCGTCTACGGTGGGGGGGTGTTCGCCTGGTACGAGGACCGCTCGGGTGTCACGCGTGCCGTCACAGACCGCTCGGACGGGGTGAGCACCGGCCGGTACGCCGGGCTCAACCTCGGTGCCCACGTCGACGACCAGCGCGAGGCCGTGGCCGAGAACCGTCGACGTCTCACCGAGAAGCTGCGCCGGCCGGTGCTCTACATGGCGCAGTGCCACGGCGCGGAGGTGGCCGTCGTCGACGGGATGCCGGTCGAGCCTCCCCGGTGCGATGCCGTCGTCACCCGGTCACCGGAGGTGGCGCTCGCCGTGCTCGTGGCGGACTGCGTGCCGGTGCTCCTGTCCGGCACGGGCGGAGTCGTGGCTGCGGTGCACGCCGGCCGGCCGGGGCTCCTGGCCCGGATCGTGCCGCGGACCCTGGACGTGATGGCGGACCTCGGAGCCGGTGTGGTCGACGCCGTGGTCGGACCGTCGGTGTGCGGTCGGTGCTATGAGGTGCCCGAGGAGATGCGCGTGGCCGCCGCGCGGGAGCAACCGGTGAGCGCCGCTGTGTCGTGGACCGGTACCCCCGCAGTCGACGTCGGTGCCGGCGTGGTGGCGCAGCTTCACGACGCCGGTGTCACGGTGAGGTGGCTTCCGGGATGTTCGCGGGAGCGACCCGACCTGTACTCCTACCGCCGGGACGGACTGACCGGCCGTTTCGCCGGCATCGTCGCGGCCAGTCGCTCATGAGCCAGGGGTCGTCGCAGGAGTCCCGGCGACAGCAGCTCACGAGACGGCTGGCCGAGGTGCGGCACCGGATCGACGCCGCCCGAGACGCTGCCGGACGAGACGACGAGGTGGGTCTCGTGGTCGTCACCAAGCTCTTCCCGGCATCCGACCTGGATCTCCTCGCCGAGCTCGGCGTTGAGGCAGTGGGCGAGAACCGCGACCAGGAGGCATCACGGAAGGTGGCTGAGCTGGCGCACCGGAACCGGCTCACCGTCCACTTCATCGGTCAGCTCCAGAGCAACAAGGCCCCCTCGGTGGCCCGCTATGCCGACGTGGTCCAGTCGGTGGACCGGCCCAAGCTCGTGGGGGCCCTCGAGGGTGCCGCGAGGGCGGCTGGACGCCGGCTGGACGTCACGGTCCAGGTGTCGCTCGACCCCGACGGAGGCCGTGGCGGGGTGGCGCCCGAGGACGCCCGGGCGCTCGCCGACCTCGTGGCGGGGGCGCCGGGCCTCAGGCTGCGCGGCGTCATGGCCGTGGCCCCCCTGGACGGAGATCCGCGGGCTGCGTTCGCCCGCCTGCGGGAGGTCGGTGACGGCATCCGACGCGACCACCCGGAGGCGACGTGGATCTCCGCCGGAATGAGCGGCGACCTCGAGGCCGCCATCGCCGAGGGGGCGACACACCTGCGTGTCGGATCGGCAATCCTCGGTTCTCGTGCGTCACACCGGTAACTTCGGTCACGACGCACGGCGCCGATGAGGCGGGGCCGACGACCGAGGAGTACTTCATGGCTGGCGCGCTGCGCAAGACGATGGTCTACCTTGGCCTCGCCGAGGACCAGGGTCGCTACGACGACGAGTACGACGAGGACTACGACGACCACCGCGATGCCGACGACGCACCCGAGCACCGGGGCGCCGAGGTGACCCATCTGCCGACCCGCCATGCGGTGGCCCACGTCGTTCGGCCACAGGAGGGGGGTGGCATCACGCGGATCACGACGATCCACCCCCGCACGTACAACGAGGCCAAGACGATCGGCGAGAACTTCCGCGACGGCATCCCGGTCATCATGAACCTCACCGACATGAACGACGCGGACGCCAAGCGCCTCGTCGACTTCGCGGCCGGCCTCGTCTTCGGGCTGCGCGGGTCCATCGAGAGGGTCACCTCCAAGGTGTTCCTGCTCTCGCCGGAGACCGTCGAGGTCAACGTCGAGGAGAACCCCGCGGCGGCCGGCAGGGCCGTCTTCAACCAGAGCTGACGGGGCACCGTCCGCGCGCCGAGCCGCGTGGGTCACACTTCCTGCCATGAATGCCGTCAGCGACATCCTGCAGTTCGTCGTCTTCCTCTACCTGCTGGTGCTCATCGGACGGGTCGTCTTCGACTGGATTCGGATCTTCGCGAGGGAGTGGCGGCCGCGGGGGCCCGCGCTGCTCGTGGCGGAGCCGGTGTACACGCTGACCGAGCCACCCTTGCGGGCACTTCGAAAGGTCATTCCGCCGCTGCGCCTCGGCGGAGTCTCGATCGACCTGTCCTTCATGGTGCTGTTCTTCGCCGTCTACCTCCTCTACATCCTGCTGTGACGTCCCGAGACACGGCGCGAGCGGCCCACCTCACGCATCACGTGTCACGCGTGACGCGTGATCGCGTAGGCTGACGGCTCCGGAACCTCTGTGTCGCGCCCCTTCCCGCGTGCGCACCGGGGCCGGTGACAGTGACCCGTTGGCCACCCACAGGAGTTGAACATGGCTCTCACGCCAGAGGACGTCCTCAACAAGACGTTCACCCAGACCCAGTTCCGTCGGGGGTACGACGAGCGCGAGGTCGACGACTTCCTCGACGACATCGTCGCCGAGATGCGCCGGATGACCAAGGAGTCCGAGGACCTTCGGGGAGACCTCAACGACTGCCGTGAGGGCAAGGGCATGGCTCCGGTCGTGGCGCACCAGGTGCCGGACACATCGGCACGCGACCTCGACGACCTGCGCTCCAAGAACGCCACCCTGGCGGCCCGGGTCTCCGAGCTCGAGGGCACCCGTGGCGATCTCGCGGCGAAGGTCTCCGAGCTCGAGGGCACGCGCAGCGAGCTGACCGCCCGCCTCGGGGAGTTCGAGGGCAAGCGCGGAGACATCGAGGTGCGCAACGCCGAGCTCCAGGGCCGCGTCGGCCAGCTGGAGCACCGCAACGCCGAGCTCGAGGCGCAGACTCAGGAGGCCCAGGCCCTGCTGCAGGAGGCCCAGGCGCGTGCTCAGGCGCTCGAGACCCGCAACGCCGAGCTCGAGACGCGCTCGGGTCAGCTCGAGCAGCGTGCCGGTCAGCTCGAGCAGCGGGGCCCCCAGCTCGAGGCCCGCGTCCGCGAGCTCGAGGCTCAGCTCGGGGACAGCCGCACCCAGCTCTCGTCGCTCCAG
>OBLS010000188.1_pt1 | contig 19575 bp, 20 predicted proteins | sample 1519901 | NCBI WGS metagenome assembly OBLS01 (sample SAMEA3113585, study PRJEB22503) | soil metagenome | reverse complement strand
CGGGGTCGACCAGCAGGTCGTGGAAGCCGGCGCCGAGCAGTTCCCCGGCGACCAGGGCCCGCCAGCTGGCGCCGCCGTCCCCGGAGCGGAGCAGCCCGATCCCCAGGGCGGCCAGCGCCTCGCCCTGGCCGGTGCCGGCGTAGGCGACCCGCGGGTCGCCGGGGGCGAAGGCGACCGCCCCGACGGCGGCCGTCGGCTGGTCGTCGGTCCGGGGCGCCCAGGTCAGCCCGCCGTCGCGGCTCGCCCAGACCCCGCCGCCGGCGGCCAGCAGGTGCCGGGGGTCGCCGGGGTCGACCGCCACCGCCACCACCCGCCCGGCCACCCGGGGCCGGCTCCCGGGCCCGGACCCGGCCGTGCGCCCGTGGGGGATGGCGAACGGGCCCAGCGGCCGCCAGGCCGGGCCGGGGTGGTGGTGGAGGAGGAGGGCCAGCTCCTCCAGGGCGGCCAGGCGGGCGGCGGCGTAGGCCGGCCCGTCCTCCGGCTCGAGGTCGCGGTGCAGCCGGAACCGGTCGAGACGGGCCGGGCCCACCGCCCCGGCTCGACCGGAGGGGTCCGGGGAGCCCCAGTGGGGTGCCCCGGGGGATCGGTAGGGACCAACCGGCAGGTGCATCGGGCCACCTCCCGCCCCGGGCGCGGCACGGCCCGAGGAAGATGCGGAGTCTATTCTGAACCGACGGCGACGGGAGGAGCGGGATGGCGGGACCGGTGACGGTCGTGTGGGACGAGGCCCTGGCCGCCTACGACTTCGGGCCCCAGCATCCGCTGCGGCCGGCCAGGGTGCAGCTGACCATGGCCCTGGCCCGGTCCTGCGGGCTGCTGGAGCAGGTCCGGGTGGCCGGGCCGGCGGCGGTCTCGGGAGCCGACCTGACCCGGGTGCACGAGCTCGACTACCTGGCCGCGGTCAAGGCGGCCGGGCGCGGGGAGGCCGACCCCCGGTTCGGGTTCGGCCCCGGCGACAACCCGCCGTTCCCCGGGATGCACGAGGCGGCCACCCGGGTCTGCGGGGCCACGGTGGCCGCGGCCGAGGCGATCCGCTCCGGGTCGGCCCTGCACGCGTTCTCCCCGGCCGGCGGCCTCCACCACGCCATGGCCGACCGGGCCAGCGGCTTCTGCGTCTACAACGACCCGGCGGTGGCGATCGCCTGGCTGCTCGACCAGGGGGTCGAGCGGATCGCCTACCTGGACGTCGACGTCCACCACGGCGACGGGGTCGAGGCCATCTTCGCCGGCGAGCCCCGGGTCCTGACGGTGTCGCTGCACGAGTCGGGCCGCTACCTGTTCCCCGGCACCGGCTTCGCCCACGAGGTCGGCGAGGGCCCGGCCCGGGGCACCGTGGCCAACCTGCCCCTGCCCCCGTCGACCACCGACGACCTCTACCTGGCCGCCTTCGACGCGGTGGTCCCGGCGCTGGTCCGCGCGTTCCAGCCCGAGGTGCTGGTCACCCAGCTGGGCTGCGACACCCACTACAGCGACCCGCTGGCCCACCTCGGCCTGACCGTCGGCGCCTACCGGCAGCTGGCCGGCCGCCTCCACGACCTGGCCCACACGGTGACCGAGGGGCGCTGGCTGGCCACCGGCGGGGGCGGCTACCAGTGGGCGGCGGTGGTCCCGCGGGCCTGGTGCACCTACCTGGCCGAGATGGTCGGGGCCGAGCTGCCCACCCAGCTCCCCGAGGCCTACCTGGACGAGGCCGCCGACCGGTTCGGGGCCCTGATCGGCCCGGACATGGCCGACGAGGTGGTCGCGCTGCGCAGCGAGCACCGATCCCAGGTCGAGACCGAGCTCGGCCGCACCATCGAGGTGGCCAGGAGCAACCTGTTCCCCCTGCACGGTTTGACCACCTGAGAGCCGGGCCTTCCGCCGGCGTTCGCTACCATGGGAGGCCGACCCACGACCGACCGGAGCGCCAGCATGCCCGACCTCCCCTCCCGCGACGAGCTCGGCCGCCACCTGGTGACGGCCCGGATCGCGGGGTCGGTGCGGACCCCGGTCTGGGACGTGCTCCGCAAGGCCGGCCTGGTCGCCGCCGGCGACCCCGACCACTGCTTCGGGCTGTCGGGCATGCACCGCTACACCCAGGCCGAGGTCCTGGCCGAGGTCACCCGCCAGTTCGGCTGGACCCACACGCCGGGTGAGCCCGGCGACGGCCCCACCTGGATCGAGCCGGAGCCGCTGCTGGACGAGATCGACCGGGCCGCCGCCCGCCTGGCCAGGGCGGCCTCGGCCGGCGAGCACGTCCTGTTCGCCACCGGCCACCCCACCGGCATGCTCGGCCTGTACCAGCAGATCGCCGTGGCCGTGCGGGAGGCCGGGGCCAAGGTGTCGCGGCCCGGCGACGGCCTCGCCTTCCAGTTCCACGAGCACCGGCGGCGGATCATCTACAGCGGCTGGGTGGCGGTGCTGGCCTCCGGGGCCAACCTCTACCACACCCACGAGGCCCACCCCATGGAGCTGGTGCTGGAGCAGGCCACCGAGGTCGACCTGGTCGTCGGCGACCACGGCTGGGCCGGGGCGGCCGCCGAGCGGGGCATCGACGTGGTCGCGGTGGCCGACATCAACGACCCGGCCCTGCCCATGGCCAAGGCCGAGGGCCGGGCCGGGATCGTCCTGGGCATGGACGACAACGTCCGCCCGACCCCGTCGGCCTACGACCCGCTGGCCGACTACCTGCTGGCCAGGATCCTGCCGTGACCGACCGCTACGCGCGCCTGATCGAGCAGGTGCTCGACGACCCCGGCACGGTGCTGCTGCTGGGGTCGATGGACTCCGGCAAGACCACCTTCGCCAGGGCGCTGCTGGCCGGCGCCGTCGACCGCGGCATCCCCGCCGCCTACCTCGACACCGACGTCGGCCGGACCACCGTCGGGCCGCCCACCACCATCGGCCTCAAGCACGTGCTCAAGGCCAAGCACCTCGAGGACGACGAGCTCGCCCTGGCCGACGGGCTCTACTTCGTCGGCTGGGTCTCGGCCCAGTTCCACCTGCTGCCCCTGATCGCGGGCACGGCCAAGCTGATGGACGTGGCCCGCCGGGCCGGGGCCGAGCTGATCGTGGTCGACACCTCGAGCCTGATCAGCGGCGTCTACGGCCAGATCCTCAAGTACCACAAGATGGAGGTCAGCCGGCCCGAGTACGTGATCGGGTTCGAGCGCGGCGAGGAGCTGGAGCCGCTGCTGGGCATCGCCCGCCGCTTCACCCCGGCCCGGGTCGAGGCCTACCCGGTCCACCCCGAGGCCCGCCCGACCACCGCCGACGAGCGCTCCGAGACCCGCCGGGCCCGCTTCGCCTCCTACTTCTCCGGCAACCTGCACCGCTGGCGGGTCAAGCCGACCGTGTTCCTGCCCTCGCTGCCCCCCGACGCCGACCTGGCCAGCCTGGCCGGCCTGCTGGTCGGCATGGAGGACGGCAAGGGCTCCTGTGTCGGCATCGGCTACCTCGAGCTGGCCGAGGACGGCCACCTGCGCATGATCTCGGCCGTCTCCGAGGGAGCCAGGGCGCTGCGCCTCGGCTCCACCCGGATCACCCCCGACTGGACCTCGACCACCCGGGTCGACCTCCGCCACCTGTTCGGCACCGAGTAGCCGGCCCGTGGACCTCCGTCGCCGCTCCGGCACCGAGTAGCCGGCCCGTGGACCCTGTCGCGCTGGCGGCCCGTGGCGAGTCGGTCTGGCACCGCCTCGGCCTGGCCGCCCTCGGCGTCGGCTGGGTCGAGCACGGCCAGGTGGCCAGGCGCACCCGGCCCGCCACCCCGGTGTTCCTCGGCGCGCTGTCCCTGCGGGCCGGGGTCCCGGCCGCCCGGCTCGCCCAGGCCGTCGAGGGCCTGGGGACGGGCCTGGCCGTCCGCGACGCCGGCGGGTCCGAGGACCTGCGCGGCCACGGCTTCGTCCTCCAGGTCGAGGAGCCGTGGATGCTGCGCCCGCCCGCCCCGTTCCCGCCAGCTCCCACCCGGCCGGGCCTGGTCGTGGCCCCCTGCCGGACCCCGGCCGAGGTCGAGCTGTTCGAGCGGACCAGCGTCGAGGCCTTCACCGGCAGCGCCGACAGCTGGGCCCGCGGCAGCATCCACCCCCCGGAGGCCAGCCTGCGCATCCCCGGCCTGACCCTGCTCCTGGCCCGCCTCCACGGCCAGCCGGTCGGCACCGCCATCGCCGCCACCGACGGCACCGTCCTCAACGTCGGCGGCGTCGCCGTGGTCGCCCCGGCCCGCCACCAGGGGATCGGCACCCACCTCACCCTGGCCTGCCTGGCCACCGCCCCCACCATCCCGGCCGTCCTCTCCAGCAGCGAGGACGGCCACCCCCTCTACCGCAGCCTCGGCTTCGCCGACGTCGGCCCCAGCACCCTCTGGTGGCAGCCACCTTCCCGGGCGTCCTGAGACGGCGGGGTGCCACAATGCCTGGCATGGCCGGGTACGACTGGATCACCTTCACCTCCGACTACGGGCTGGAGGACAACTTCGTCGGCGTCTGCCACGGGGTGATGGCCAGGGTGGCGCCGGGGGCGCGGGTGCTGGACGTGAGCCACGCGGTGGGGGCGCAGGACGTGCGGCAGGGGGCGCTCGTGCTGGCCCAGGCCGTGCCGTACCTGCCGCGGGCGGTGCACCTGGCGGTGGTCGACCCGGGGGTCGGGACCGGGCGGGGGATGGTGGCGGTCGAGGCCGGGGGGCAGGTGCTGGTCGGGCCGGACAACGGGCTGCTGGTGTGGGCGGCCGAGGCGCTGGGCGGGGTCGGGCGGGTGGTCGCCCTCCAGGACCCGGCCTACCGGCTGGAGCCGGTGTCGCGGACCTTCCACGGGCGGGACGTGTTCGCCCCGGCGGCCGCCCACGTGGCCGCGGGAGTGGACCCGGGGAAGCTGGGGCCGGAGCTGGACCCGGGCGGGCTGGTGCGGCTGGAGCGGGAGGCGGCCCGGGTCGAGGGGGGACGGGCCCTGGCCGGGGTCGTGGCCGTCGACCACTTCGGCAACCTCGCCCTCGGCCTGGGCCCCCAGGACCTGGAGCGGGCCGGGGTGGGGGCCGGCGACGCGGTGGAGGTGCGGGCCGGGGGCCGGGCCCACCGGGCGGTGGTGGCCGAGACGTTCGCCTCGGTCGCGCCCGGCGAGCTGGTCGTGCACGAGGACTCCTTCGGGTCGCTGGCCGTGGCCGTCAACCAGGGCCGGGCCACCGACCGGCTCGGGGCCGGGGCGGGCGACCAGGTGGAGATCGTCCGCGCGCGGGGCGGGGCCTGATGGGGCGCTGCATCCTTGTCAGTGGAGATCGTCCCCGAGTCGGGCGGGCCTGATGGGGCGCTGCATCCTTGTCACCGGGGCGGCCCGGTCGACCGGGCGGCGGCTGGTCGGGGCCCTGGCCGAGGAGCCGGGGGTCGAGCGGGTGGTGGCGGTCGACGACCTCGAGCCGGAGGAGCCGTTCCCGGCCAAGGTCGAGCACCTGGCCGTCGACCTGCGCAGCCCGGCGCTGGTCAGGACCGTCCAGTCGGCCGGGATCGACACCTGCGTGCACCTGGGGGTGACGGCCGAGCCCAGGGCCGCCGGCGGCCGGGCCACCATGAAGGAGCGCAACGTGCTCGGCACCATGCAGCTCCTGGCCGCCGCCTACCACGCGCCCGGGCTGCGCCGGCTGGTCCTCAAGTCGACCACGGCGGTGTACGGGGCCGCGGCCGGCGACCCGGCGGTCTGGACCGAGAGCATGTCGCACGAGACGCCCCGGCACGGCTTCGGCAAGGACGCCATCGAGGTCGAGGACTACGTCCGCTCCTTCGACCGGCGCCGGCCCGACGTCGCCGTGACCGTGCTGCGGCTGGCCAACCAGGTCGGGCCGACGGTCGACAACCCGCTGACCCGCTACTTCGAGCTGCCGGTCTGCCCGACGGTGCTCGGCTTCGACCCGCGGCTCCAGTTCCTGCACGAGGAGGACACCGCCGAGGTGCTCCTGCGGGCCACCATGGGCCCGGCCCCCCACGGCACCTTCAACGTCGCCGGGGACGGGGTGGTGCTGCTCAGCCAGGCCATCCGGATCGCCGGCAAGCCGCCCCTGCCCATCCCCGAGCCGCTGGTCGGGCGGGTCGCGGAGCTGGCCGGTCGGACGGTCGACTTCTCCCCCGAGCAGGTCCGGTTCCTCCAGTACGGGCGGGTGGCCGACACCTCGGCCGCGGCCGAGCAGCTCGGCTTCCTGCCCAAGTGGACCTCGCTGCACGCCTTCGAGGACTTCGCCTCCAGGCTGAACCGCCTGGTCACCGAGGAGCAGGTCCTCCGCCTCGAGCACGAGGCCCTGGACCTGCTCCGCCGCGCCGTCGGATGGGTCGGCCGATGACCCCGCCCCGGGACCGCTGTGAGGCCCGCACCCGCAAGGGTGACCGCTGCCGCAACCCCGCCGGCCCCGACGGCCTCTGCGCCGTCCACCGCCGCCAGCAGGCGGCGGGCGGTGCCGGCGCCGTCCACACCCCCCCGGGCGAGCCCGGGACGGAGCCGTTCGGCCCGTTCCTGGACTGGGCCGAGGAGGCGCTGGAGTTCCTGGGGCGGCGGCTGCTGGGCGAGTACGAGGTCGACGAGTTCGGCCACGACCCCGACCTGGTCGAGCACGTCCTGGCCCCGCTGCTGCGGCCCCTGTACAAGCGCTGGTGGCGGGTCGAGACCCGCGGCCTGGAGCACGTCCCGGCCAGCGGGCCGGCCCTGGTCGTGGGCAACCACGCCGGCACCCTGCCCTTCGACGCCCTGATGGTCGCCCTGGCCCTGCTGGACGAGCACCCGGCCCACCGGTCCCTGCGCATGCTCGCCGCCGACCTGGCCTTCGACCTGCCGGTGGTCGCCCCCCTGGCCCGCAAGTTGGGCAACACCCTGGCCTGCGCCGAGGACGCCACCCGGCTGCTGGAGTCGGGCGAGCTGGTCGGCGTCTGGCCCGAGGGCTACAAGGGCCTCGGCAAGCCCTACCGGGAGCGCTACCAGCTCCAGCGCTTCGGCCGGGGCGGGTTCGTCGAGGTCGCCCTGCGCACCGGCTCGCCGATCGTGCCCGTGGCCGTGATCGGCAGCGAGGAGATCTACCCGATGGTGGCCAACCTGCGCCGCCTGGCCCGCCTGCTCGGGTTCCCGTACTTCCCGGTGACCCCGACCTTCCCGGCGCTCGGCCCGCTGGGGGCGATCCCCCTGCCATCGAAATGGCTGATCGAGTTCTGTCCTCCGATCGAGACGGCCCATCTCGGGCCGGAGGCGGTGCTGGACCCGATGGTCCTGTTCGACCTGACCGACCAGGTCCGCGACACCATCCAGCAGACCGTCCACAAGAACCTGGTGCTGCGCCGTGGCGTCTTCGGCTGATCACCGGCGGGCCACCCAGCCTTCCCAAACCGGCACAATCGGGGTACTACGGTGAGGTGCCCTGTCGCCCACGCCCTCCGGGAGGCTCGCTCATGCGCACGATCACCAGACGCCCGACGGCCCTGCTGCTGGCCGCCGCCCTGCTCGCCCTCGGCCTGACCCAGATGGCCGGGGCCTCCGTCCAGCAGGAGCGGGTCGACAAGGGTGGCGGGCGCCGGCTCCCGCTGGTCATCGGCCACCGCGGGGCCAGCGGCTACCGGCCCGAGCACACCCTGGCCTCCTACCGGCTGGCCATCGGCATGGGGGCCGACTTCATCGAGCCCGACCTGGTCTCGACCAAGGACGGCGTGCTGGTGGCCAGGCACGAGAACGAGATCTCGGGCACCACCGACGTCGCCGCCCACCCCGAGTTCGCCGACCGCCGGGCCACCAAGACGATCGACGGCGTGTCCCTCACCGGCTGGTTCACCGAGGACTTCACCCTGGCCGAGCTGCGCACCCTGCGGGCCAAGGAGCGCATCCCCGACCTGCGGCCCGACAACACCGTCTTCGACGGCCTCTACCAGGTGCCGACCTTCCAGGAGGTCATCGACCTGGCCAAGCGGGCCGGGGTCGGGATCTACCCCGAGACCAAGCACCCGACCTACTTCGACTCGATCGGCCTCTCGCTCGAGGAGCCGCTGCTGGCCACCCTGCGGGCCAACGGCTACCAGGGCCCGAAGGCCAAGGTGTTCATCCAGTCGTTCGAGACCGGCAACCTCAAGGAGCTGAACCGCCGCACCCGGGTGCCGCTGGTCCAGCTGCTCAGCGACGTCGGCGCCCCCTACGACCTGGTGGCCGCCGGCGACCCGCGCACCTACGCCGACCTGTCCACCCCCGAGGGCCTGGCCGAGATCGCCACCTACGCCGACGGCATCGGCCCGAGCAAGAACCAGATCGTCCCCCGCGACGCCGACGGGAACCTGCTCGAGCCGACCAGCCTGGTCGACGACGCCCACCAGGCCGGCCTGCTCGTCCACCCCTACACGTTCCGCAACGAGAACAACTTCCTGCCGGCCGACTTCCGCCAGGGCAACCCGGCCAGCCCCGCCTACCTCCGGGCCACCGGCGACGCCCCGGCCGAGTACCGCCTGTTCTTCCGCCTCGGGGTCGACGGCCTGTTCTCCGACAACCCCGACACCGCCGTCGGCAGCCGCCACCGGTACTTCAACCGCTGACGCGCTAGGTCGGCGGTACCGGCGCCGCGGTGGTGGTCGTCGGGGCCGCGGTGGTCGGCGGGGCGGTCGTCGGCCGGGCCGTGGTCGTGGTCGGGCGGGGCGCGGCGGTGGTCGGCGGGGCGGTGGTCGCCGGCCGGGTGCTCGGCGGCGCGGTCGCCGCCGAGGTCCGCGGGGCGGCCGCCGGGGGCGCGACCACGGCGTCCCCGGCCACGGTCGAGCTGGTCGTGCTGGGCTGCAGGACGGTGGTGAGCGGGGTCCCGAGGCTGCTCCCAGCGCCCGCGGCCGCGGCGGCCGTCGTCGGGGCCGGGCAGGGCCGCCCGCCACACTCCGGCGGCGCCCCCGGCCCCCCGAACGCCTGGAACGCCAGCACCACCACGATCCCGGCCGTGGCCACCCCGGTCGCCACCCAAGGCCGCCTGCCCAGCCACCCCATCACCCCGGTTCCGGCCGCCGCGCCCGAGGCCAGGGCGGCCGCGTTCGCGACCTCCGGCTGCCGAGGCCCCCGGTGGGGGAATGTATGGGACCGGATCGGGAACTGCTCGTGGTCGTCCACAGCCCCCAGGGCCAGGGGCTGGCCAGCGCCCTGGACCCGGGGATCGCGGCCCGCGACCAGGTCGGCGCGGAGGCGCTGGACGAACTCGGCGGAGGGGGCGACCACGTAGCCGGGGATGGCCCGGCGCAGCGACCCGGCGACGGCCAGGGCGTCGGCCAGGGCGGGGTCGCCGACGGTCAGGTCGACCTCCCAGCGACCGAGCCGCCGCTCGAACTCCTCGGCCGGCGGGGCCGGCGCCGGCACCACGCCGTCCGGGAGCCTCGTGGGCCCACCGGTCAGCTCGTGGATGGCCAGGCAGGCGGCGAGCTGGAGCTCCATCGCGGCCCGCCGGCTGTAGCCGGACAGGTGGGCGGTGTGGTCGAGCGAGTGGCCGAGCAGCAGGCGCAGCACCACCACCTCGCGCTCCGGCTCCCCCAGGCGCGCCACCGCCGCCACCACGTCCCCGGCCGGGCCGGCGGCCGGGGACGGCCGGGGGCGCTGGGCGGTGGCGTCGCGGGCCATGGCGATCAGCCAGGCGCCGGCCTCGCCCTCGGCGCCGGTGGCCGGCGGGAGCCAGCCCATGGCGGCGTGGAACACCTCGGCGGTCAGCTCGGCCGCCTCGGCCCGGTCGCCGGTCCAGGCCAGCAGGTAGCGGTAGACCCCCTCGACCTGGTCGTCGTAGACGAGCGCGAACGCCTCGCGGTCGCCGGCGGCGGCGCGTTCGAGCAAGGGGCGCTGGCCCGCCAGCTCGGCGGGCACGTCGCCGTGCCGGCAGAGGGGCAGGCGGCGGTCTGGGCGTCCTGACGACGGAGGGGTCTGAGGGCCAAGGGGGGGCTTTCAGCGGCCGAGCAGGAGCTGCACCGCGGCCGCCAGCACGATCACGACGAGCAGGGCGGCCACGACAACGGCGGTCCCGGTTCGCATGCGGCTGGGGATTCTACCCGTTCCGGGAGGCCGTGCGCGCACGGGCCCCGGTCGCGCCCTTGGCCAGCTGGGCCCTGGCCACGCCGAGGTTCTCGCGGAGCACCTCGAGCAGGGCCTTGCGGTCGTCGGCCCAGGTCCGCACGTCCAGCTCCAGGGTGACGGCGCCGCCGAACCCGCCCGCCCCGACCTCCTGGAGGAACTCGCCGATGGGCAGCACGCCCTTCTCCAGCAGCCCGTGGGTGTCGCGCCCGCGCCCGTCGTTGTTGGAGACGTGCAGGTGCACGACCCGGTCGGCGAGCTCGTCCCAGGCGGCCAGCAGGTCGCCCCCGGCCACGGCCAGGTGGCTCGTGTCCAGCACCAGCGACGGCCAGCGGCCCAGCTCGGAGGGGGCGGTGCCGCTGAAGAAGCGCAGGCTGCGGCCGTTCACGTTGATCGGGAACATGTTCTCGACCGCGATGGTGACGCCCGTCTCCTCGCGGATCCGGGGGATGGCCTCGTCCAGCCAGGCCGCGTACTGGGTCTGCCAGCGGTACGGCGGGTGGATCACCACCGTCGACACCTTGGCCGTCTCGGCGAAGCGCACGCAGCGCTCCAGCTTGCCCTTGGGGTCGGTCCCGAAGACCAGCCAGGTGGCGACCAGGAACGGCCCGTGCACGGCCGGCACGGGCACGCCGTAGCGGGCGGCCAGCGCCCCCAGCCGGAGCGGGTCCTGGCTCACCCGGTCCTGCATGATCATCAGCTCGGCGCCGTCGAAGCCGGCCTCGCCGATCAGCTCGAAGGTCTCCTCGAGCGAGAACATGAAGAACGGCCCGGTGGCCGCGAGCACCGGGGGCAGGGCGGGGACCGGCGGGACCGGAGGCACCTGGGTCAAACGATCGCTCCTCGTGAACGACATGCCGGGCGTACTGCTGAAGCGCGCGGCGGATGCTACCAAGCTACAAGAAGTGCGGTTGCCCGGGCGGTACTAGACTCCGGTCATGCACTGGCTGCTCCCGGGTGTCGCCGCGGCCGCCTCGGCTGCGTCCGCCGCCGCGGTCCTGCGCCAGTACGCGGCCAGGGGCCGGCGCCGGTTCGAGGGCGACCTCCTGATCGCGCTGGGGGTGCCGCTGGCCGCCGGCGGGGGCGTGTTCGCCTTCCTGGCCTCAAGCGACAAGCTGGCAGTCGGCCTGGCCCTGGGGGCGAGCGTGATGTACCTGGGCTTCCGCCGGGCCTCGGCCCCGGTCCGCCCGCCGGTCCCCTCCGGCCCATGACCAGGATCACCCTCTACACCAGGGCCGGCTGCCACCTGTGCGAGGAGGCCGAGCGGGTCCTGCGCCAGGAGCAGGCCGCCGCCGGGTTCGGGCTGGAGCTGGTCGACATCGACCGCGACCCGGAGCTGGCCCGCCGCTACGGGGTGCGCGTCCCGGTGGTGGCCGTCGACGGCGAGGACCTGTTCGAGTACGAGGTGCCGGTTGACCTGCTGCGGGCCCGACTGGGCAGGGTTGGCGCCGATTGAGAACACGATCACGAGAGCCTAGACTCGGGTTGAATCAGTAACGGGGGTGGGAGTCCGTGCGAGACCGTATTCCGGAGGCGACCGTCGCCCGCCTGCCCGTCTACCTCCGCTGCCTGGTCGACATGTCGGAGCGGGGGACCCACCGCGTCTCCTCCGACCAGCTGGCCGACGCGGCCGGGGTGAACTCGGCCAAGGTCCGCAAGGACCTGTCCTACCTCGGCTCCTACGGGACCAGGGGCGTCGGCTACGACGTCGAGTACCTCATCTACCAGGTCCGCCGCGAGCTCGGCCTGGAGCAGGACTGGGCGGTGGCGATCGTCGGGGTCGGCAACCTCGGCCACGCCCTGGCAAACTACCGGGGCTTCGCCGAGCGCGGCTTCCGCATCGCCGCCCTGCTGGACGCCGACGGCGGCAAGGTGGGCGAGGAGCTGGGCGAGCTGACCGTCGACCACATCGACGACCTGGACCGCGTGGTGAAGGAGGAGCAGGTGGCGATCGGCATCATCGCCACCCCGGCCCCCGCCGCCCAGGAGGTCTGCGACCGGCTGGTCGCGGCCGGCGTCACCTCGATCCTGAACTTCGCCCCGGCCCACCTCCAGGTGCCGGCCGGGGTCTCGCTCCGCAAGGTCGACCTCTCCACCGAGCTGCAGATCCTCTCCTTCCACGAGCAGCGCCGGGCCGCCGTCGACCTCGTCCGCCAGGTCGCGGCCAGGAACCGGGAAGCCGACGCCGGTCCCCGCCCACCGGCCAGGGACTGAGCCAGGTGCCGGTCTTCGTCGTCGGGGCGAACTTCCGCAGCGCGCCGCTTGAGCTGCTGGAGCGCCTGGCCGTCGACGCCGAGCGCCGGCCCAAGGCCCTGGCCGGCCTGCTCGACCTGGAGCACGTCCACGAGGCGGTGGTCGTCTCCACCTGCAACCGGGTCGAGGTCTACGCGGCCATCAGCCGCTTCCACGGCGCCGCCGGCGACGTCCGGCGGTTCCTGGCCGACCTGGGCGGGCTGGCCCTGGAGGAGCTCGCCGACCACCTCTACGACTACTACGAGGAGCGGGCCGTCCGGCACCTGTTCGCGGTCGCCGCCGGGGTCGACTCGATGGTGGTCGGCGAGGCCCAGATCCTCGGCCAGGTCCGGGAGGCCTTCCAGGCCGCCCAGGCCGAGCGGTCGGTCGGGCCGGTGCTGTCGGCCCTGTTCACCAGGGCCATCAAGGTCGGACGGCGGGCCCGGAGCGAGACCGGCATCGGCGCCGGGATGGCGTCGACGGTCACGGTCGGGCTGCGGGTGGCCGCCGGGCAGCTCGACGGCCTGGCCGGGCGCCGGGCCCTGCTGGTCGGGGCGGGCGGCCTGGCCCGGCTGGCCGGCCGGGCCCTCCGCGAGGCCGGGGTCGCCGAGCTGGTGGTGGCCAACCGCACCCCGGCCGCCGGGGCCGCCCTGGCCCGCGAGCTGGGCGGCCGGGCCGTGCCCCTGGACCGGGTGGCCGACGAGCTGGCCGCCGCCGACCTGCTGATCGCGGCCACCGCCGGGTCCACGCCGACCGTCACCGCGACCACGGTGGCCGCCGCCCTGGCCCGGCGAGGGCCGGCCGCCCCGGGGTCGCCCGCGGGCCCGCTGGTCCTGCTCGACCTGGGCGTGCCCCGCGACGTCGAGCCCGAGGTCCGGCGGCTGCCCGGGGTCGTCCTGGCCGACCTGGACGCGCTCCGGGCGGTGCTCGAGACCGACGAGGGGCCCCGCCGGGAGGTCGAGCGGGTCCGGGCCCTGATCGCCCAGGAGACAACCGCCTACCTGGGCGGCCAGCGCGAGGCCAGGCTGGTCCCGACCATCCAGGCCCTGCGGACCAGGGCCGAGCGGGTCCGCCAGCAGGAGCTGGCCAAGGCGTCGGCCAGGCTGGCCGGCCTCGACGAGCGCCAGCGGGCCGCGGTCGAGGCCGTGACCAGGGGCCTGGTCAACAAGCTGCTCCACGACCCGATGGTCCGCGGCAAGGCCCTGGCCGCCCGGCCGGACGGCGACCTGTACGTGGCCGCCCTGCGCGAGCTCTACGGTCTCGACCCCGGCCCGGGCGACGATGACCGCCGCTGAGGGGCCGGGCCGGGCGCTGCGGCTGGCCACGCGGGGGAGCGCCCTCGCCCTCGCCCAGAGCCGGCTGGTGGTCGACGGCCTGCGGGCGGCCTGGCCGGAGCTGCGGGTCGAGCTGGTCACCGTGGTCACCGAGGGCGACCGGCGCCGCGACGTGCCGGCGGCCGCCCTCGGCGGCAAGGGCATCTTCACCGCGGCCGTGCAGCAGGCGGTGCTGGACGGGCGGGCCGACCTGGCCGTGCACTCGGCCAAGGACCTGCCCGCGGCCCAGGTCCCCGGTCTGGTCCTGGCCGCCGTCCCTCTCCGCGACGACCCCCGCGACGTGCTCCTCGGCCGCGGTGCCCTGGCCGGCCTCGACGACCTGGCGCCCGGGGCCAGGGTCGGCACCGGCAGCCCGCGCCGGGTCGCGCTGCTCAACTGGCTCCGACCCGACCTCGAGCTGGTCTCGATCCGCGGCAACGTCGACAGCCGGGTCCGGCGGGTCCACGCCGGCGAGCTGGACGCGGTCGTCCTCGCCGCGGCCGGCCTGCGCCGGCTCGGCCTGACCAGCGACGCGGCCGTCCCGCTCGACCCGGAGGCCTTCACCCCGGCCCCCGGCCAGGGCACCCTGGCCGTCGAGGCCCGCGAGGACGACACCGGCGCCCTCGGCCTGCTCAGCGCCCTCACCCACCGCCCCTCCCGGGTCGCCCTCCGGGCCGAGCGGGCGTTCCTCCAGCGCCTCGGCGGGTCGTGCACCCTCCCCGCCGGCGCCCTGCTGCGCCCGACCGACGCCGGGCCCCTCGAGATCCAGGGCTTCCTGTCCGCCCTCGACGGCAAGGGCCTGGTCCGCGAACGCCTCCGCGGCCCCGCCGACGACCCCGAGGGCCTCGGCCGCACCCTGGCCGACCGCCTCCTCGACGCCTGCGGCCCCGAGGTCCGCGCCCTGGTCGAGGGCTCCCGCCGTTGACCCCGGCCCGCCAGCCGCTGGCCGGCGTGACCGTCCTCGTCCCCCGGGCCCGCGACCAGGCGAGCGAGTTCTCGGTCCTGCTGCGCGCCCGGGGCGCCGAGCCGCTCGAGGTCCCGACCATCGAGATCCACCCGGTCGCCTCGACCGCCGAGCTCGACCGGGCGCTCCAGGATCTGGCAGCGCGGCACCACGACTGGGTCGTGCTGACCAGCGTCAACGGCGTGGCCGCGGTGCGGGGCCGGGCCGAGGCGCTGGGCGAGGGCCCGGCCGCGCTCGCCAAGGCCCGGGTCGCGGCCGTCGGCCCGGCCACCGAGGCCGCCCTGCGCGACTGGGGCATCGCCCCCGACCTGGTCCCCGAGGTCGCCACCACGGCCGCCCTCGGCCACGCCTTCCCGCCCGGCCCTGGCAGCGTGCTGCTGGCCCGAGCCGACCTGGCCAACCCTGAGCTCGCCGTGCTCCTCCGCGCCAAGGCCTGGCAGACCACCGAGGTGGTCGCCTACCACACCGTCCCCGTCGGCACCCTCGACCCGGCGGCCCGCCGCCGCCTCGACACCGGGGAGGTCGACTGGGTCGCCTTCACCGCCTCCTCCACCGTCGAAGGCTTCCTCCGCGGCTACGGCGGCCCACCCCCACCGACCGTCCGGGTCGCCGCCATCGGCCCGGTGACCGCCGGCACCGCCCGCTCCGCCGGCATCCGGGTCGCCGCCACCGCGACCGAGCACACCATCCCCGGCCTGGTCGCCGCCATCGAGCACGCCGTCACCGGCTGACCCCTCCCGGGCGGAGTAGGGTAGGTCCGTTCAGGACGGACAAGGGAGATGGAATGCAACCTGCGCCGTTTCCGGTGGGGAGGCCGCGGCGGCTGCGGCGGAGCCGGGTGCTGCGGGAGCTGGTCCGGGAGCACGAGCTGTCGCGGCGGGACCTGGTGGCGCCGCTGTTCGTGAAGGAGGGGATCTCCCAGGCGGCGCCGATCGCCTCGATGCCCGGGCATGCCCAGCACACGCTGGAGAGCCTGCGCAAGGAGGCGGCCGAGCTAACAGGGCTCGGCATCCCGGCGCTGCTGTTGTTCGGGGTCCCGGCCGCCAAGGACGCCGAGGGGTCGCAGGCGTGGGCGCCCGAGGGGATCATCCAGCGGGCGCTGCGGGCGCTCCGGGCCGACCTGGGCGACGACGTGGCCCTGATCGCCGACCTGTGCCTGTGTGAGTACACCGACCACGGCCACTGCGGGGTGCTCGACCCTGCGGCTCCCGGCGGCAGTGGCCAGGGCCCGGTGGTGGCCAACGACCCGACCCTGGAGCTCTACCGGCGGGTCGCGGTCGCCCAGGCCGAGGCCGGGGCGTCGGTGATCGCGCCCAGCGGGATGATGGACGGGCAGGTGGGCGCGATCCGTGGCGCCCTGGACGAGGCCGGGTTCGGGGACACCCCGATCCTGGCCTACGCGGCCAAGTACGCCTCCGGGCTGTACTGCCCGTTCCGGGAGGCGGCCGAGGGCGCGCCCCGCTCCGGGGACCGGACCGGCTACCAGATGGACCCGGCCAACGGCGACGAGGCCCTGCGCGAGGTCGCCCTCGACGTCGCCGAGGGGGCCGACATGGTGATGGTCAAGCCGGCCCTCGCCTACCTGGACGTGCTCTGGCGGGTCAAGCAGGCCTTCGGGCTGCCCACGGCCGCCTACCACGTGTCCGGCGAGTACGCGATGGTCAAGGCGGCCGCCGAGCGCGGCTGGGTCGACGGCGAGCGGGTCATGCTGGAGGTGCTGACCAGCATCCGGCGGGCCGGGGCCGACCTGGTCGTCACCTACTTCGCCCGCGACGCCGCCCCGCTCCTGTGAGGCCCTGGCGGGCGGCGTTCCGGGGGCGGTTCGAGGAGCAGACCGTCCGGAGCCGGGTGCTGGAGGGCAACCCGCTCGGCGACCCGCACGAGCGGCCGCTGTGGGTGTACCTGCCCCCCGGGGTGGGCGACGACCCGGGCCGCCGTTACCCCAGCATCTACGTGATCCAGGGCTACACCGGCCAGGTCGACATGTGGTGGAACCGCACCGCCCTGCGACCCACCGTCCCCGAGCTGATCGACGAGCTGTTCGCCGGAGCCACGGCGCCGGCGATCGTGGTCCTGGTGGACTGCTGGACCTCGGTCGGGGGCAGCCAGTTCCTCAACTCCCCGGGGACGGGCCGCTACCTGGACTACCTGTGCGACGAGGTGGTGGCGTTCGTCGACGACCGCTACCCGACCCTGCCGGCCCGCGAGCACCGCGGCATCGCCGGCAAGTCGAGCGGCGGCTACGGGGCCATGGTCGCCCCGATGCTCCGCCCGGACGTGTTCGGCGGCCTGGCCAGCCACGCCGGCGACGCCCTGTTCGAGTACTGCTACCTGCCCGACATGGCCACGGCGACCCGGGCCCTGCGGGACCACTACGACGGCTCCTACGAGCGGTTCCTGGCCGACTTCGCCGCCCGGCCGGCCATGTCCAAGGAGACCGACGGCCCGCTGCTGAACATCTGGGCCATGGCCGCCTGCTACTCGGCCGAGCCGGACGGCACGGTGACGCTGCCCTTCGACCCGGCCACCGGCCGGCTCCGGGACGAGGTGTGGGCGCGCTGGCTGGCCCTCGACCCGGTCCGCATGGCCGCCGGCCACGCCGACCAGCTCCGCTCCCTGCGCGGCATCTACCTGGACGCCGGCCGCCGCGACCAGTTCTGGCTCGACCTGGGCGCGGCCGGGTTCTCGGCCGAGCTGGACGCCCTCGGGATCGACCACACCTTCGAGCTGTTCGACGCCACCCACTCCGCGATCGAGTACCGCTACCCGAACGGCCTGGCCTTCCTGGCCGAGCGGCTCGGGGACTGACGGTGGTGGACGGCCCGTTCGAGCTGGTCATCTTCGACTGCGACGGGGTGCTGGTGGACAGCGAGCGCATCGCCGTCCGGATCGAGGCCGAGTACCTGGCCGAGCTGGGCTGGCCGCTGACCGAGGCCGAGATCGTCGAGCGGTTCATGGGCCGGACGGAAGCGTTCATGGACGAGGCGATCGAGGCCCAGCTCGGCAACCGGCTCCCGCCCGACTGGAAGGACCAGTTCCACCGCCGCTACCGGGAGGCGTTCGCGGCCGACCTGGCCCCGGTCGACGGCATCACCGAGGCGCTGGACCAGATCACGCTCCCGACCTGCGTGGCCTCAAGCGGCAGCCACGACAAGATCCGCTTCACCCTCGGCCACACCGGGCTCTACGAGCGCTTCGAGGGCCGGATCTTCAGCGGCCACGAGGTCGCCAACGGCAAGCCGGCCCCCGACCTGTTCCTGCACGCGGCCGAGCGGATGGGGGCCGAGCCGGCCCGCTGCGCGGTGGTCGAGGACACCCTCTACGGCGTGCTGGCGGCCAGGGCGGCCGGCATGCGCGCCTTCGGCTACGCCGGCCTGACCGCCCCCGACCGCCTCGAGGGCGAGGCCACGCAGGTGTTCCAGGACATGCGCCAGCTGCCCCGCCTGCTCGCCGCCCCTGGCCCCTGACCGGGCCTCAGAACCGGCCGGCCCGGCGCAGGCGCCTGGGGCGGCCGTCGGGGTCGACCAGGAGCTTGTAGACCGGGCCGGCCCACCAGGCGGCCCAGGGCCGGACCCGGCCCGGGTCGTGCTCGCGGGCGTGGCCGGGGGGGCGGGGACCGCGGCGGCCGCCCTCGTGCCAGTCGGACAGGGCGGCGGCCGTGCGGCGCCAGGCGTCGAAGCCCTCGACCGGGTCGAGCAGGTCGCCGTCGTCGCCCGGGCCGCGGCCAAGGTGCTCGCGCCACAGCCGGAGGCGCAGCTCCCGGGCGAACACCCGGGCGCCGTCGCCGAGCCCGGCCGGGTCGGCCGGCGCCCGAGTGTCTCTTGTCTCATCCAGGACCGCCGCGGACAGCTCGCTGTCGTGGGTCCAGGAGCGGCGGTTCAGGTTGTCGGAGCCGACCGCCGCCCACACGTCGTCGATCACGCACACCTTGGCGTGCACGTAGATGGGCGTGCCGCGCTCGTTCTCGAGGTCGAAGACGGCCACCCGGTCGCCGCCCGCCTCCCGCACCGTGTCCAGGGCCGCCTGCTGGCCGATACGGTTGGGCGGGCCGGTCAAGCGCCCGTCCTGGTCGGGGTAGCGGGGGACGACGGCCAGCAGCCGCAGCTCGGGCGAGCGGCGCAGGGCATCGGCCAGGGCCTGGGCGATCTCCTCCGACCACAGGTACTGGTCCTCGAGGTAGATGAGCCGGCGGGCCCGCCACAGGGCCTTGAGGTAGGCCCGGGCGATGCTGCGCTCCCCGGAGGGCGCGAACGGCAGCGGCGGCCGCTTGGCCGGGTAGGTGCGCAGCACCTGGACGGCGTGGGGACCGGCCGGGGCGGGGTCGCGCCGCCCCGCCTGGTCAGGCGGGCCCGCCACGGGTTGCGGTGGTCCAGCGGGGTCGGGTCCTCCCACCGTTCCCGGAAGGTGACCGACAGGTCGCCCACGGCCGGGCCGCGGATCTCCAGCTGGACGTCGTGCCAGGGCGGGCGGTCGCCGTAGCGCTCGTCCATCGCCACCGCCTGGGGGTCGCCCAGGTGGCGCTCGTCGTCGCGGCGCCCGTGGCACAGGTCGATCCCGCCCATGAAGGCGACGTCGTCGTCCTCGCGATCGGGGTGGCGGATCAGGACCAGCTTCTGGTGCTGGCTGCCCGGTCCCCGGACCCGCTCGTCGAGCAGGATCTCCCCGCCGGCCTGGTTGACCACCTCGCCCAGGTGCAGGTTCTCCTCCTCCTGGAAGTGGGCCAGCTCCGGGTGGGAGCGCCACAGCAGGCCCCGGACCTCCACGCCCCGGGCGGCCAGCTCGGCCAGGACCTTGCCGAGCTCGGTGCCCTCGTCGTCCAGCCGCTCGTCGGTGTCGCCGCGCCAGTCGGTGATGCCGACCAGGTCGCCGTCGCGCAGCCCCCGCAGGGCGGCCAGCAGCCGCGGGTAGTAGGTCGCCCCGTGCACCAGCGGCTCGACCCGGTTGCCCTCGGTCCAGGCGCGACCGAGCTTGCTCGCAGGGTTGCCTCGTTCACTCAGGGTGAGGAACCAGTCCTGGACCTCCGGCATCTGGCCTCCTCGTCGGGTGTCGGGG
>OBLS010000187.1_pt1 | contig 19584 bp, 16 predicted proteins | sample 1519901 | NCBI WGS metagenome assembly OBLS01 (sample SAMEA3113585, study PRJEB22503) | soil metagenome | reverse complement strand
TGACTGGCACCATTGCGGCAGGCGCCACTTTGGGCGGGCTGGTGGGCGTGCTCACCGGACTGGCCGTGGGGCGCCTTGGCCAGCTCGGGGTACGCGGCACGGCGCTGGCGGTGACGGCCATCGGATACGTCGCGCTTGACGTCCTGCCTTTCCTGGCGTATCCGCCCAACCCACCCTCCGTCGGTCAGGCGGAGACGATCGGCCAGCGGACCGCTCTGTACTTCGTCCTGATGGCCATCTCGGTGATCGCCGCGACTGCGGCCATCCTGCTGGGCCGGCGTGCCGCGAACCGCTGGGGCAGCTGGTACGGCTCGCTGGCCGCGATCGCCGGATACCTGGTCGCCATGTCCGCGGTCATCGCCGTAATGCCGAGCTACGACGAGGTGCCGTCGGGCTTCCCGGCGAGCCTGCTCTACGACTTCCGGTTCGCCAGCTTCGCCACCCGGCTGGCGCTGTGGGCGGTACTCGGCGTGGCGTTGGCTGAACTGATCTTTCGAAGACACCGGCGACAAAGGCCCGCTGTGCAGCCCCTAGCCGAGAGTGCCGCTTGACCGATGATCAATCCGCCATTGCGTGCAGCATACGAGGCTGCGCAGAGTCGGCTGGCTCAGCTGGCCAAACCCGCCGGCGCACTGGGCCAGCTTGAATCGATCGCCTCCTGGCTGGCCGCCTGTCAGGGTGTGTGCCCGCCACGACCGCTTGAACACGTCCGTGCCGTCGTGCTGGCCGGTGATCATGGGATCTCACACTTCGGGGTGTCCGCCTATCCCCGCCAGGTGACCGCGGCCATGGTTCGTGCCTTTGTGGCCGGCAAGGCCAGCGCCAGTGTGTTGGCACGGCAACACGGCGTGGCCTTGCGTGTGCTCGACCTGGGTGTCGACGACGATCTTGAGGAGGTTCCACCGGAAGTAAGCGCCTACCACGTACGGCGGTCCTCTGGTCTGATCGACTGCGAGGACGCACTGAGCGCCAATGATGTACGCCGCGCTCTCCGGGTCGGCGAGCGCATCGCCGCTGTGGAGATCTCCAGGGGCGCCGACCTGTTGATCCTTGGCGACCTTGGGATCGGCAATACCACGCCGGCTGCCGCACTGGTGGCCGCCACCTTCGGGGTCGGCGCCGACGAGGTGACCGGCCGCGGTACCGGACTCGACGATGAGCACCTGGCTCACAAGACCCGAGTGGTCGGGGTAGCCCTGTCTCGGACCAAACTACGGGTCGCCAATCCCGTGGAACGGCTGGCGGCGCTTGGTTCGGCGGATCTTGCCCCCGGCGTCGGTTTCCTCATTCGAGCCGCCCGAGCTGGAGTGCCAATCTTGCTCGACGGCGTCGTGTCTCTGGCCGAGCTTGCCGTGGCTGAAGATCTTGAGCCTGGAGTGGTCGCATGGTGCGCGGCCGGGCATCGGTCACCTGAGCCGGCGCAACAGCTGGCGCTGGACAAGCTCGGCCTGTCGCCCATCCTCGACCTCGGGCTCCGACTGGGCGAGGGCAGTGGCGCCCTAGCGGCGGTGCCGCTGCTGCGGTCTGCGGCGCTGCTCATCCGGGAGACGGCGCTGCTGGCCGACCTCGCCTCGTCGTAGTCATGGCCCTCGACGCCTGGCGGCTTGCGGTGGGGACGTTGACCGTCATACCGGTGCGGCCTCCAGTCGAGGTGAATCGGCCCATTGCGGCTCGCGCCATGGTGATGGCGCCCGTGGCCGCGATTCCCCTGGCCGCACTCGTGGCACTTGTGGGCTGGGTGGGCTGGATGGTCAGCCTGCCAAGCCTGCTGGTAGGGCTCCTCATGGTGGCGACCCTGGCCCTCGGCTCGCGCGCACTTCATCTCGACGGGCTGGCCGATACCTTCGACGGTCTGGGGGCTGCGGGTAGCCCGGAACGGGCCTTAGCGATCATGAAACGCGGGGACATCGGTCCGATGGGTGCCGTGGCCTTGATCGTGGTCTTGGCGGCGCAGGCGGTGGCTTTCGGTGCGGTGGTGGACGGACCTCGAGGAGCGATTACCGCCGGCTTGGTGGTGTGTTGCTCGCGTGCCGTGCTCCCGGTCGCCTGTCGGCGAGGGGTTCCCGCGGCGCGGGTGAACGGTCTGGGGGTGGCCGTCCTGGGATCGGTGGCGCCCGTGGTGGCCTGGGGGGTTTGGTTGTCGGCGCAGGTCGTACTCGTCGCCGCGGCCGCTCTCAGTGCGCGATGGTGGCTCGGCCTGGTCGGCGGGGTGCTCTCGATCACCGCCGTGTTGATCTTGATACGCCGCGCTGTCCGTCGGCTGGGAGGCGGCACGGGTGACGTGCTGGGCGCGGCAGTCGAGATCGCCTTGGCGATCATGATCGGCTGCGTGGCAGCGTGAGCTCAGAGACACAGTGCGCGCCCGGCCACGACCAGATAGACCTCGTCGCTGGCGTCGGCGAACTGAGCGTTGAGCTGGCCCAGCAGGTCGGTGAACACTCGACCGGACCGGTGCTCCGACACCAGGCCCCAACCGACCTCGTTGGTCACGGCCACCGCCGGTCCGGAGCACATCCGCCAGGCGTCGAGCAGATTCTCGATCTGGGGGGAGACGCGCTGCCGCCAATCTGCCAACGGTTGATCCCAGGTGCCGAGCCGGTCGACTGTGGCGGTCAGCCAGTTGCCCAGGCAGTCGATCAGAAGTGGTGGCGCTGCCGTTCGGAGAGCGTCGGCGACGTCGGTGGTCTCCACGGTCCTCCAGCTGGTCGGCCGCCGCTCCCGATGGGCGGCGATCCGATTCGCCCACTCGGAGTCGGTGGCAGGGTCGGGGAGCAGGCCGGGTGCGATGTACGTGACGTGCGGTTGATTCGCCAGCAGGCCTTCGGCGAAGCGGGACTTCCCGGAACGCATGCCGCCGGTGACCATCACTCGCCGAGGTGTCATCGGCGATGAGCCTATCGGCCCACGCTTGTCGGCTTGCCGGCCTGACTTTGGGCTTTCTCGCCGATGCAGCTTGGGGCGATCCACGGCGTTTCCATCCGGTGGCTGGATTTGGTCAGCTCGCTGCTGCCGTCGAGGGCCGCAGCTACGCCGACAGCCGCGGCGCGGGGATCCGGCACGTCGGCACCCTGGTGGGCGGCACGTACGGCGCCGGGCTCTTGCTGAAGCAAGCAACCGAGCGACTGTGGTTGCTGGACCTGCTCGGCACGGCGGCCGCTACCTGGGCCGTGCTCGGCGGCCGATCGTTGCGCCGGGAAGCGACCACTGTTCGAACACAGTTGGCCGCCGGCGATCTGCCAGCCGCTCGACTGCGGATGCAGAGTCTCGTTGGCCGGGACACGACCGAGCTATCGACCGAAGAGGTGACGAGGGCCGTGGTGGAGTCGGTCGCCGAGAACACCGCAGACGCGGTCGTGGCGCCGCTGTTCTGGGGTGCGGTCGCCGGTGTCCCAGGTCTGCTCGGCTATCGGGCCGTCAACACCCTCGACGCGATGATCGGCCATCGATCCCCGCGGTACCTCCGTTTCGGCTGGGCCGCCGCCCGGCTGGACGACGCGGCCAATTGGCTCCCCGCCCGTCTGGCCGGGCTGCTCACGATGGCCACGGCGCCGCTCGTGGCCGGATCCCCCACCGACGCCTGGTCGGCGTGGCGCCGCGACGGCCGGCAGCATCCCAGCCCTAACGCCGGCGTGGTGGAAGCGGCGTTTGCCGGAGCACTCGGCGTACGGCTGGGCGGCCGCAACGTATACGAGGGTCGGATCGAGAATCGTGGAGTGCTGGGTAATGGCCGGCCGGTCGACGTCGGCGACATCGCCCGCGCCTGCCGCTTGTCGCGGCTGGTGTCGGTGGGAGCGCTGGTCGTGGTGATCGCTTTCCGACTGGTCCGGCGGCCAGCGTGCTCCGCCTTGGGCGTGAAGTGACCGTCCTGATCTTGGGTGGCACGGCCGAGGCTCGAGACCTGGCCGCAGCACTGGTTGGCGACGACCGCGACGTCATCTCCTCGCTCGCTGGCCGAGTTCGGGATCCGAGCCTGCCGGTCGGCCGGCTTCGACTCGGCGGCTTTGGCGGCGTCGCCGGCCTGGCGGACTACCTGCGGACGAGCCAGGTCTCGGCCTTGGTCGACGCGACACATCCCTTCGCCACGCACATCTCCGGCAATGCCGCGTCGGCCGCTGCGCAAACCGGTATTCCGCTCCTTCGGCTGGAACGGCCTGGTTGGGCAGATCATCCACGAGCGAGCAGCTGGACCTGGGTACCCGATGTCGAGGCGGCGCGGGCGGCGGGCGAGCGCTCTGCTCGACCGTTCCTGACCATCGGACGCCAGTCGCTCGAAGCCTTTCTACCGTGGGCAGATCGGCCGGTCACTGCTCGAGTGGTCGACCGTCCAGACTTCACGCTGCCGACTTGCTGGACGCTGTTGACCTCACGCGGCCCCTATGCGTACCCGCAGGAGCGTCGGATCTTGATCGACCACCGGATCGATCTGTTGATCACCAAGGACTCCGGCGGCAGCCACACCGCCGCCAAGCTCGATGCGGCCGCCGATCTCCACGTCGCCGTGGTGATCATCGCGCGCCCCGTACCGCCGCAGGGCTCAGTCGTGGCGACCGTTGCGGAGGCCAAAGCCTGGTGCGACACGCAACTGAACGACGCGCGCCGCGCCTGAGCGAACTGCAACTAAGTGCTGGTGAGGTGCAGCCTTCCGCGGGACCGATCCTGCGCTTCGCCAGCACTTTCCCGGCCGACGGCTAGCCCGCATCCATCGAGCCTTCGGCAAGAACCTGGATCAGCAAGGCTGCTGACCAGCTGAAGTTCGTGGTGCCGTGCCCGGCGCCGGTCTGCGGATTGAAGTACTCGCGCAGACCGGCATTCGCAACCAAGGCCACCACGTCGTCGCGCAGCCGCTGAGCCAGCGCCTCCTTGCCGTGCACGGCGAGCCCGGACGCTACCAGCCATGTCGTGTTCAGCCAGCTCGGCCCGCGCCAGTAACGCTGCGGGTCGTAGCGCGGATCGGTGAGGTCGAAGCTGGGCACCCCTCGTACGCCCTCCCGACCCACGCCGAAACAATCACCGGCCAGCGTTTCGCACAGCGCCGACACGATAGGGCCCGGCAGCCGCGGCAAGATCAGCGGGATCAATCCGGCCACCGTCCGCTCAGGTAGCAAGCGATCGGACCTTTCATCCCGAGCCAGGAAGAGACCCCTACTCTCGCTCCAGAGGTGATCAACGAGTGCGGCGGTGATCCGCGCCGCCTCCGCCAGGTGCCCGCGCGAGTCGCGGTCATGACTCTGCGCAATCTCGGCCAGGGCCAGTTCGGACCACGCCCACAACGCGTTGAATGCCGGATCGACGACGAGGAACTCGCCATGCTGCCGCACCCAGTCGTCGTCGTAGCCGGAGTCGCGATACGCCAGGGCCAGCCGGATGTAGCGCGAATAGTCCTCGTTGGTCGGCCGCTCACTGGCTCGGGCGTGATCGAGGTCGCGACGGGTGTAGGTCTGAAACAGCGACAGGTCCGAAGGCACGGCATGCAGCGGCGCATCCCAGGCCGGCGAGTTGTCGAGTCCGGTCTCCCACGGATGCACAACCGCGGCGAGCTCTCCGACGGTTCGCCGCCCTCGGAGATAGGAGTTCTGCGCCACCAGGTACGGGTAGACCCGGTCAGCGAAGCCGCGCCCTTCTGCCCCGAGTCCCTGGACGACGGCGGCCGCGGCAATGGCGTGCACCGGAGGCTGAATGATTCCCGAGGTATCGATCGGCGGATGGCCGTCGATCTCCCCAGAACGCCAGAATGACGGACCTGGGAAGTAGGCATCATCGGCGACCGCCGGATTGAAGGCAATGTGCGGGATCCGGCCGTCGCCCCACTGCGCTCCGAACAGGCTGAGCAGCTCTGCGGCAGCCCGCCGCGGCGCGAAGTGCTTCAAACCCAAGGCGATGAACGCCGAGTCCCAGCTCCACTGATGGGGATACAGGCTTCGTGAAGGGACCGTGGCGTGACCGTGCCAGTTCTCGATCAACACTCGGACCGCGGCGCGGCCGAGTCGATCATGATCGATACCGCTGGTGGGCGTGGTTGTCGTTATGACCATGCCAGTTGCCGCATGCGGCGGAGTGACACCGGGAGGACATCGTCGACGTCACCGGAGAGTCGGCACTCATAGGCCAATTCGTCGGCGTAGCCGATGGCCCACAGCGTCTCCAGTGTCGCCGACCAGTCGATGTGGCCGGCACCCGGCTCCAGCCGATTGCTGTCGCTGACCTGGACGTGGCGGATCCACGGCGCGGCGGCAACCAGCGCCTTCAGCGGATCAGCCTCCTCGATGTTCATGTGGTACGTGTCCGCGGCAATCCCCAGGTGCGAAGAGCCGATCTGAGCACACAGCGACGCGGCGTCGGCCAGGGTGTTGATCATGTGGTTCTCGTAGCGATTCAGCGGCTCCAGCGCGATGATCACGCCCTCGGCCTCCGCGTGGGCCGCGAGCTGACCGAAGGCGTCCAGCAGGATCTCGGTGTCCTCCTCCTCGGTGCGCGGGGAGGTGAAGGGCGGCAATCGCCGGCTGAACATTCCGTACGAGGCGGGCGTCATGGCCAGTCGCCCGCCAATCTCGGCCATCACTGACAGCTGAGACTTCATCTGAACCAGCGCATCGGCACGCTTGTCGGGGTCGAAGTCGCCGACGAAGTGCAGCATCTCGACGCAGACCGTCGGCATCGGTACCCCGGCGGTCGCCGCCGCCTTCAATTCGGGCAGCCGGGCGGCGAAACGACCCTCCCCGGCGGCGCGCAGCTCCAGCCCGTCGAAGCCCAGAGCACTGGCGTGCTCCCACTTCTCAAGCGCCGTCTCGCCCCGCAGGTATTGCTCCTGAGCCGACAAGCGGAGGGCGTGCCTCATTGGGTGGGCTCGAAGCTCAAGATCACCTGCATCAGCTCGGCCGGGGGCGAATCGAGCAGCCGATAAGCCTCTGCCGCCTGCGTTGCTGGAATCACGCGGCTCACCAGCGGCATCGGATCCAGCCGCTTGCCGGCGCAAAGCCGCATCACCGTCTCATGGAGCCGGTCCCGGCTCCAACGATTTCGCAAGGCAGGCGGCACGTTCGCGATCTGGGACGAGATCAGGGTCACCTGGTTGTGGTGGAACTCCTCTCCCAACGCCAGTGCGGTCGCCGGTCCTTGGTAGAAGCCGGCAGCGATGACCGTGCCGCCCACCCCGGCCAGTCGGATGGCCTGGTGAAGCGCAGGATAGGCGCCGGTCAATTCGATCACCCGGTCGGCTCCTCGCCCACCGGTGTGCTCGCGGACCGCAAGGGCAAGATCACCCTCGTTCGTCGAGAACGGGGTTGCGCCGAACTTCGCCGCCAGCTCGAGCCGGTACGGCACGGTGTCGACGGCCAGCACCTCGGCGGCCTGGCTGATCAACAGCTGAGTCGTCAGCAGGCCGATCACGCCAAGGCCGAAGACAGCCACGGACTCGCCTGTGCACACTCCGGAGGCGAGCACTGCGTTGAGCGCCACGGCACCGACGCGGTCGAAGGTGGCGACGAGGGGGTCGAGGTTGGTGGGCAGCGTATGGCCGATCAGCTTGCTCTCCGGCAGCACGGCATGGGAGCGGTGTCCCCAGATGCCCCACACGACGTCGCCGACCTCGAGCCCGGACACGTCGTCGCCGATGGCGTCGACCTCGCCCACCTCCGAGTAGCCCCACGCATCAACCGGATAGCTGAACGTTGACGAGCCGGACAGGAATCGGGAACCGGGCAGAAAAAGGGCGGTGCGAGGATCCCACTGCTTGTCCAGGTAGGGATTGGTGCCGCGATAGATGGTGAGCTCGGTGCCGGCCGAGATCCCCGAGTACATGGTCTGGACCCGGACTTCGCCCACGCCAGGCTCCGGCGTCGGGTATTCCCGCAGCCCGACAACACGGGGTTCGGTCAGTTCGACCAGGTAGGCCATCAGGCCGCACCCGCCACGTACTCGTACTGAAGAAGATCGCCCACACCGAGCGGATCGTGCACGCGCGCCCTAGCCCTTCTCGGCCCCGGCAGTCAGGCCTCCGGTCAACAACCGCTCGGTGGCGAAGAAGATGATGATGATCGGCAAAGTGAGCACGACCGAGCCTGCCATCAGCACGGTGGTCGGAATCTCCACGCTCCCGGACAACTGGGAGAGGCCCAGCGAGACGGTCCACCGCTCCCGCCGGTCCACCAGGAACAGCAGCGCGAACAAGAACTCGTTCCACGCGATCATGAACACGAAAAGCCCGGTGGACATGATTGACGGTATGGCCAGCTTCAGGCTGATCTGGCGCAGGACCCCGAGGCGGCTGAGGCCGTCCACGAGACCCGCTTCCTCGATGGATTCCGGCACCGTCTCGAAGTAATTCCGCAACATGTAGATCGACACCGGCACCGTCTGTGCGGTGTAGACGATGATGAGCCCCACCAGCGAACCGCGGAGCCCGATACGGGTGAACGCGACGAACAGCGGGATGGCCATCAGAATTGCCGGGAACAAATAAGCGGCCAAGAAGATGCCGCTGACCTTGCGCCGACCGACGAACGGCAACCGGGCAATGGCGTACGCACCCGGGATCCCGATCAGCAGCGCCAGCGCCACCGAAGCCAGGGCAACCACAGCGCTGTTAGCCAGGAAGCGGCCGAAGCCCTGCCCCCCTGACACCACTGGGGACAGCACATCGACATAGGTCTGCAGCGTGAATTCTGACGGTTTGACGGTAAAGGAGCCAGGGTCGCTCAACAGCGCCTCGATGGGCTTCACTGACAGCAGCAGCATGTAGTAGAACGGCACCAGCGTCGCGATCAGGAAAGCGACGATCACCACCCAACGGCCAACGCGGAAAATCCGGCTCTGGACACGGTGCATGGTTCCCGCAACAGGGGCCCGTTGCTGCGGCGGCGCTGCGACCTGACTGGGCGGCGTAATGACGGTTTGAGTGCTCATACCCGCTCCCCTCTCCGGCGCAGCACGAGCAGATAGACGCCGAGCATGGCGATCAGCACCAGCGACATGATCACGGATTGTGCTGCCGCGGCGCCGACATTGCGCTGTACGGTCAGGTAGTTGTAGATCTGCACGCTCGCGACACCGGTGCCAGCGGCACCTCCGGTCAGCAGAAAGATGTCGTCGAACTCGCTGAACGTCCAGATCGTGCGCAGTATGGCGAGCAGGCCGATGATCGGCACGAGTTGCGGAAACACGATGAACCGAAAGGACTGCCACGGCGTCGCCCCGTCGACCAGGGCCGCCTCTTCAGGCTCGGTGGACATGGCCGCCAGCCGCGCCATCAAGAAGAGAAACGCAAACGGGAAGTAACGCCATCCTTCGAACGCGATGGTGGTCAGAAGTGCGGTAGGCACGGGGATTTCGAGCCCAAACAGGTTCCACGTTCCCTGGGTCTGGGAGAGGAACGCGATCGGCTCCTCCCAGCCCAACACCGATTGGCCTATCTGGTTGATGATCCCGAACTGCGGATTGAGCATGGTGCGCCAGATGAAGGTCACCGCCACCACGGGCGCGACGTACGGCAGCAAGAATGCGGCGCGGACAAACGTTCGGCCGCGGAAGGGTTGCCGTACGGCCATCGCCGCCAGGAGCCCGAGCAAGACCGCTAGCACCACTGAGCCAAACGTGTAGACAAAGGTGATCAGCAGGCTGTTCCAGAAGGTGCTGGAGCCCAGCACGCGTTCATAGTTGGCCAGGGTGAGTGGCTTGAAGAAGTCGGCCCGCCCAATCTCGATCAGTCGCATCCGCTGAAAGGAGATCAAGATCGCCCAGAGCAGCGGGAAGATCACGATCGCCAGCACGATCAGCATGGTCGGCGATATCAGCCACAGCCCCAGCCGAGCGTCACGCTGGGTAAGGGTCCTGCGATTCTTTGGTGCGCTTGTCCTGGTTGGGGTAGGGGTTTGGTCGGTTACCGCTGTGGACACACGGTGCTCCTTGATTCGACGTCCGGCGCGTGCCGCGTCGGCCAGTTTGATGATCACTCCCGGGCCAGGAGGTCCGGGAGTGATCAGCGTCGGTCAGCCCCCAAGATCCTTCTTGATCTCCTCCGCGCCCTTCTGGGCCTCCTCAGCCGCTTCGGCTCCGCTCGCATCGGAGTTGATCATCTTCGCCAGAGCCTGTGGCACCACGAACTGCCCACCAACGGCGGCCGCCAGTGAGCCTTGACCCTGTGGAATGCCCCAGCGATCGAAGGAGCCTGGGCTTGCCGCGACGGCCTGAAGCACCTCCGCGGGGTAGATGTTTGACAGCAGTTCCTTCTTGTCGACGCCGGCCTCCAGCTTGCCCCAAGCGTCGGAGTACTCATTGGGATTGTTCGCGGTACCGAGCCGGGTCGGAACCTTGCCCTCCGGCGCGATCTTGAGCCAGTCGATGTAGCCGTCACTCATCATGTAGGTGATGAGTTCCTTGGTCCTCGGTGAGGCGTCGTTGAGCACGGCGAACGAAACGACCTCGCCGAAAGCGGCTGGCGCGGTCCCGCCGGGACCCTGCAAAGTCGTCACGATCCCCGAGTTCTCGGCGAGCCAGGTGGGGTCGCCCTTGCACTTGTCACATGTCGGCAGGGCGTCCTTACGCAGGCCGGCCAGCTCATCGAGCAGGAAGGAGGACCAAATCACCATGGCCGCATCGCCGGCGAAGTAGGTCGCTCGCGTGGTGTCGGCATCCTGGTTGCCGGACACCGAATTGTCCTTCATCATCGGGCCGTAGAAGTTGAACGCCTCCTGGCACTGGGGGCTATTCAGCGCGACGTTGCCGCTATCGTCGACCAGCTTGCAGCCGTTGGCCAAGGCCACCCATTCGAACGTCTGCTGGGTGAATGAGTCCGACGGGGCGGTGGCCGCGACGATGCCGGCTGTCTTGCCCTTGTTCAGCTCCTTGGCCGCCGCCTGGACGTCGGCGTACGTGCTCGGCTCTTTCAGCCCGGCGGCGTTGAAGAGATCCTTACGGTAGAACAGCAGCTGCGCCCAGCCGTCGCTGGGTACTGCCAGCTGGTTGCCGTCAGCGGTGGTCAGCTCCAGCGTCCGTTTCTGGAAGGTGTCGGCACCCAGGCCGTCGACAATCTCCTTGGCTGCGCCGGTGTCGAGCAACTCGTCGGTGGCCAGTTGGTTGACGGCGTTGAGGTCGAGAGCGGCGATGGCATCGGGCAGCTGGTTACCAGCTGCCGCGGATGTCAGCACGGTCGTCAACTGATCCGCCGCTACGGCAACGAGCTTGACGGTGGCGCCCGACTTCTGGCCCCAGGCGTCCAGGATCTTTTGCTGGGAAGCCACGCGATCCGCCAGGTCCTCGGTGGTCCAGACCAATAACTGGTTGTCCTCTTCAGAGCCGCCCTGGGTTCCGGCCTCCCCACCCCCATCGCCACCGCCGCCACAGGCGGCGACGGCCAACATGGCAGTCAGAGCCATCCCGGCCAGCAAACGTGATCTGCGCAATTGCCTCTCCTTCGCTGACGCACGCCCGCAGCTCGCTCGACACTCGGTCCGGGCGTGGTGCCGGCGCAGGCCGGGCACTTCAGCCATCCAATCCTCAATTAAGACTGATGGCAAGATTTAAATAGATCACGCATAGGACAAATTTCGGTAACGGCCGTACTCTTGCCACACGAGCCGTCATCGGCTCGGCGCGGCGAGGAGGCAGCCGGTGTCGTCGGGACCCAACAGCGCCGGTGAGCTACTGCAGCTGTTCCGGAGCGGCCAGGTTGCGACCCGAAGCGAGCTGCAACGGGCGACCAGGCTCGCGCGCTCAACGCTCACCAATAGAGTGGACGCCCTGCTGGCTGCCGGCTACCTCACCAAGGACGGCAGCGTGGCGGACCCGCGCCGCGGCCGCCCATCCACCCGGCTCCGAGTCAACGACGAGGCGACGCTCGTGCTCGCCGCCGACCTCGGCGCCAACCATGGTCGTCTGGCCGTCAGCACGGCCGCTGGCGACGTGATCACCGATAGTGTCGTCGAAACCGCGATAAGCAAAGGACCCGATGCCGTTCTGGACACGGTCACGGCGGAGCTCGATGCGCTTCTGCAGCGATCCGGTCGCCCGGCAGAGTCACTACGAGGAGTTGGCCTCGGAATGCCGGGGCCCGTGAACTGGCATACCGGACGGATCGCGCGTTCGATCAGCATGCCGGGCTGGGACGACTATCCCGTCCGTGATCACCTGGCGCGCTATTACAAGATGCCTGCGGTGGTCGACAACGACGCCAACCTGCTCGGTCTCGGCGAGCAACGGCGGATCTATCCGACGGCGCACCTGGTGCTCTTCGTCAAGATCGGCACTGGGATCGGCGCTTCCATGATCGTCGACGGCCAGTTGCTGCGTGGGTCTGGCTCGGCGGAAGGTGATATCGGTCATGCAAAGATCCCTGGTGTCGAAGAAACCTGCAGCAGTTGCGGAGAGCCGGGTTGCCTGGCAGCGATCGCCAGTGGCCGGGCTATGGTCCGAGATCTGAGGCGGCTTGGCCACTCGCCGGTCACGACACGTGATGTTGTTGATCTCGTACGGCGGGGCGATCCCGACGCGGTACGGATCGTCACCGCCGCAGGGCGGGCACTCGGGGATGTGCTGTCCACGGCCGTGAGCTTGCTGAATCCGGACGTGCTAGTGATTGGCGGAGACATTGCCCATGCCCACGAACGTTTCTTACGGGGCGTCCGCGACACGGTCTTGCATCGCAGCCAGCCGCTAGCCACGGCAGATCTGGTGATCAGGTCGACCGTCCTCGGTGACCGCGCCGGCATCAGCGGCGTAGTGGCCATGGTTGCCGATGCCATCTTCGGCAGCGCCGCCGTCGACGCGGTGGTGGAGACCGTTGCTCAGCCGCACGCGGTCGGGAGATCCATCGCGTCGTAAATCCAGATCACTGCCTCACCTGAGGGAGGAACGTTATTTGCAATCCCTTCGCCTGACCTCCCCTCGCATTGGCGAGCTGGTGGTGGAACCGTACGAGGTCCCTGACCGGCCGCCTGCCGGTGGAATTCTCGTTGCTGCTCACGTCACGATCATCAGCGCTGGGACGGAGATCGCCAACTACCTCGGACAGACCACCCAACGGCCGCCGGAACGGGTGACTCCATATCATCCCGGCTACTCATTCGCTGGCGAGGTGCTCGCTGTCGGGGAGGGGGTCGAGCGGTTCACCCCTGGCGATCGCATCGCCGGACCGATCAGCCACGCCGCCCATGCCATCGAGAGCCGCCCCGAGCGGCTGGCCCGGTTTGCTTCCATCCCCGATGACGTCAGCGATCGGGAGGCGGCACTGAGCCAGCTGGGCTGTATCGCCCTGAACGGTGTCCGGAAGGCCGGCATCGGGCTCGGGGAGTCGGTGGTGGTGGTGGGCATCGGTCTGGTGGGTCTCCTCGCAGGGCGCCTGGCGCAGCTGAACGGAGCGCTTCCGCTGATCGGGCTCGAGCTCATTCCCGAGCGCCGCGATGCTGCCAAGCGGTTCGGGATGGACCTGGTGCTCGACCCCGCTGCCGAGACGACCCACTCCGTGATGGAGTCGCTCGACCGAGGCGGCGCCGACGTCATCATCGAGGCGACCGGTTCCCCCCGAGCCTTCGTTCCAGCCTTGGCCATGACCCGCCGTGGGGGTCGTGTCGTGCTCCTCGGCAGCACGCGAGGGCAGGTGGAGGGGTTCAGCCCGTACGACGCCGCACACCTGAAGGGGCTCACCATTGTCGGCGCGCATGTCTCGACGGCTCCGGTCGTCGGCACGCCGCACGACCCGTGGACCGAGGCTTCGAACCGTCGCGTCATTCTCGCGCTCATGCAACACAAACGGCTCGACGTCGAGCCGCTCATCAGCCATACCATCGTCCCGACGCAGGCCGGCGAGGCTTTCGCCGGACTGGCACGTGGGCCCGAGAAGTATCTCGGCGTTGCCATCGACTGGACCCGGGCCTGAGTCAGCCCCGACTCCCGGAAGCGATCAGTGCGATCGACGCTATAACCGTCTGCCCAGCACACGGCTGACGACGAGCTCCGGCACCGGTGGCACACTCTCCGCCACCTCAGCCCTGTCCGGGAAGTCGAAGACGCCGATGATCAGTTCCATAGGGTAATCCGGAGCCTGCGCAGCCGACATGGTGTGAACGTCGTCGACGAAGAAGTCGACTCGTCCCGGCTTCCAGTCGACGGCGTAGCGGTGAAGCTGGCTGACGTCGAGCGGAAATCGGTCGGCGGAGAACTCCTCGGTGAGAGCCGGATCGCGGAACCGATGGATGCCGCGACCCAGGGCGACCGTGACGCCGTCGGCCCCGCGGACAACGCTGTTGCCGAACACTTCAACCAGGCAGATCTCGCCGCAGCGCTCGGGCTGATCCTCCAGACCGACCATCCATGCCGAGAACATCGACCGCGGGGGGATGGTCGCCCGGCACTCCACTTCGATATGCCCATGATGCGGCGTGAAACCCCACTGGGTCGGCTGGGCCTCGGCGACGACCAGGCCTTCGACGAACGGTTGCTGGCCCCGGGTGCTGCCCACCGGTCCGGACCAATTCCCGCTTTGCACGGCGGACACCCGCAATGGGCCATCGTGCAGGTCCGGGCACCACAACGGCTGGTCTGCCGGGATCGAAAGGTGCAGACCATCGGCATCGACGACGTACGTCGCGGCCGCCGCGTGCCGGGAACTCCACGCGGGAAGGTATGCCGGCGTCCAGACTGAGGAGTCCAAGCCGCCGGCAAAGCGCTCGTCGATCTCCTGCGGGCCGGCTTCCATCCGTGGCAAGGGCAAGACTGTTACACCTTTCGTCAGCCGAGAGAATCGAGCCACGCTCGGTGAAGCGAAGCGTAGCGGCCGCCGCGGCGAGCGATCAGCTCAGCCGGCGTACCGTCTTCGACAATCTGCCCATGTTCGAGCACCAGCACCCGATCCGCGATCTCCACAGTGCTCAGCCGATGCGCGATGATCACCGCCGTACGATCCGAAAGGACGGTCTGCAGCGCCCGCTGTACCGCCCGCTCGGTCGGGATGTCGAGGCTCGAGGTGGCCTCATCCAAGATCAACACCCGGGGATCGGCCAGGAAGGCCCGGGCGAAGGTGATCAGCTGACGCTGGCCGGCAGACAGCCGCGAGCCGCGCTTGCCCACGTCGGTGTCGTAACCCTCCGGCAGCCCGGCAATGAATGTGGACGCCCCCACCGCCTGCGCCGCGTCCATGATCTCCTCCCGGGTCGCACTCGGCCGGCCGAACGCGATGTTGTCGGCCACCGTGCCGTCGAACATGAAGTTCTCCTGGGTCACCATGATCACGGCGCGTCGAAGATCATCTTCGGCCAGGTCGCGCAGGTTGACACCGTCGAGCAGCACCCGGCCGCCGGCGGGGTCGTAGAACCGTGCCATGAGCTTCGCGATGGTCGTCTTACCGGCACCGGTGGTGCCGACCAGCGCGACGGTCTGGCCCGGAGGAATGTGCAGGACAAACTGGTGCAGCACCTCGCGCTCCGGCACGTAGGAGAAGGACACGTCGTCGAAGTCGAACGCGCCGCGCACCTCCGGCATCGGAACGGGCCGAGCAGCCGGTCGGACGGTGGGTCCCTCCTCGAGCACGCCGGAGAGCTTCTCCAGCGCAGCCGAGGCGGACTGGAACATGTTGTAGAACTGGCTGATCTCCTGCATCGGCTCGAAGAACATCCGCAGGTAGAGCAAGAATGCGGCGAGGACGCCGATGGTCATCTGGCCCTCGATCACGCGGTAGCCGCCGTACAACAAGACGGCGCCTATGGTGAGGTTCCCGATCAGCCGCACGCCGGGCATGAAGATCGCGATCAGGCGGAAGGACTTGGTGTTCGCCTCGGCGTAGCGCCCGGCCAGGTCGGTGAAGATCTCGTCGTTGCGCCGTTCCCGCCGATACGCCTGGACGGCGCGGATGCCGGTCATGGTCTCCACGAACGAGACGATGACCAGAGCGGAGGTCTCCCGCACCCGCCGGTAGATGCGGGTGGACGTAGCCGAGAACCAACGGATCAGCACCGCCAGGATGGGGAAGCAGAGCAGGCACGCCAGACCCAGCCGGACATCCAAGATGATCAACAAGACGCCCACGCCGATCATGGTGAGGGCCGCGGTGATCAGGCCGTCGAAGCCCTCGGCCAGCAGCTCGGCGATGGCGTCGGTGTCATTGGTCAGCCGGGACACGACCCGGCCGGTCGTGTAGCGGTCGTGGAATCGGACGTCGAGCCGCTGGAAGTGCCGAAAGACCCGACGACGAAGTTCCAACAGCACGGCCTGGCCGACCCGTCCGGACTGCCGAAGGAAGAACATCCGACTGCCTGACTGGATCAGCACCGCCGCGAGCATCAATCCCACGGTCTGGTAGAGCACCTGGGTGTCGCCGCTGCTCAACAGCGGAGGCACGCCGTAGTCGATGGCTCGATGCACCAGCCAGGGCAGGCTCAACCGAGCCGCGTTCTCGATCACGACCGCGAGCAGAAGGACCCAGAGGAAGGAACCGTACGGACGTAGCAAATCGGCGAGCAGCGCACGACTGCGCCGGCGCAGGAAGATGCTGGCGCGATCGGTGATCTCGTCCGAATGCTCCGCCGCGACTCCGCGCCACTCCTCGAGCTCGGAGGTCTCCCGCTCGTCCGCCGGCGCCGTCACGACGCCATCTCCTCTTCGGGTGGCACGCGGGCTGCGCCTGTTGAAGCCCGACTCTGGAACCCGGCGCCGGACGACAGCAGGGCTCGATATTCCGGCACGCGCTCGAGGAGGTCGTGGTGGGTCCCCAGGTGAGTGATGGTGCCGCCGGAGAGCAGCGCGACCCGGTCGGCCAACAGGACCGTCGATGCCCGGTGCGCGACCACGATGCCCGTCACGTCAGCGAGCACCCGCCGTAGCGCCTCCTCAACCAACGCCTCGGTATGAATGTCGAGCGAGGACAACGTGTCATCGAGAACCAGCACGGCGGGTTGCGCCAGCACCGCCCGGGCGAGTGCCAGTCGCTGTCGCTGGCCGCCGGACAGGCTCATGCCCTGTTCGCCGATGCGGGTGTGAAGTCCCCAAGGGAGGTCGCGGACGAACTGGGCCTGGGCGATCTCGATGGCTGCATCGAGCTCGGCCGCGGTCGCGTCCGGGCGACCAAGGGTCAGGTTCTCCCGGACCGACATCGAGAACAACGTGGGGTCCTCGAACGCCGTGGCCACGACCTGACGAAGCTGGCCGAGCCGAAGGTCGCGTACGTCCACGCCGTCAATCGTGATTACACCGGCGGTCACGTCGTACAGGCGAGCGACCAGTTGGGTCAGCACCGTCTTTCCCGATCCGGTGGCACCCACCAGAGCGACGGTCTCCCCCGGCGCGATCTCCAGATCGACGCCATGCAGAACATCGGTGTCGGCGTCAGGAAACCGGAAGCTGACGCCGTCGAAACGCACTCTGCCCTTGACCCTGGAGAGGGTGAGTTCGCCGTCGACAATGTCGTTCTCCGCGTCGAAGATCTCCACGATCCGGTCAGCCGCCGTCATCGCCTCTTGGGCCATGGCGAGCAGAAAGCCCAGTGCCGCCACCGGCCAGACCAACGAGAGCAGCAAAGTGAGAAACGCCACCAGCGTCCCCAGGGTCAGCTGGCCCTGACCTGCCGCCACCGCCCCGAGGCCGAGCACCAAGATCAAGGTCAAGCTGGGGATCACTTCCAGAAAGGTCCAGAACTTGGCGCTCAGCCGTACCCGAGCCAGCGAGGTGTCGTAAAGCTGGACCGCGCGTGAATCGAACTTGCCGAAGATGTGCTGCGCTCGGCCGAAAGCCTTGATGGCCCGCAGCCCGTACGCCCCCTCCTCGACCGTCGAAGCCACGTCACCGGTCTGGTCCTGGACCTGCCTCGAGATCCGCGTATATGCCCGCTCGTTGCGCAGACAAGCCCAGGTCACCGGAATGGTCGAGCCAAGGACGACCAGACCGAGCGGCCAGTAGAGGTGCAGCAGGATTGCGGTGGTCACGGCGATCTGCAGGACGCTCATCACGATGAACAGCAGGCCGAAACCGAGGAACCGGCGAGTGGTCGACAGATCGTTCATGATCCGGGAGAGGAGCTGGCCGGATTGCCAACGCGTATGGAAGCTCATCGGCAGCCGCTGCAGGCGGGCGTACAGGTCGGTGCGGATCGAGGTCTCGGTGCCGAGGGTCGCCCGGGTGACCACCCAACGACGTAGGAACATGAGGATCGCCTCGATGGCTCCCAGCGCGGTGGCGAAGAGTCCTAGCGCGTACAGACCGCGGTGGTCGGAGTTGGCAATAGGACCGTCGATGACGGCCTTGGTGGCCAGCGGCACCACGATGGTGGCGCCGATTCCGACGGCGGCAAGTACCGCCGACCAGATGAAGCGGGCGCGGTAAGGACCAAGGTAGTGCCGCAGCCGCCACAAGGAGTCGCCTGCACGGTGCTTCGGCCTGCCGTCCCGGCCAATCCGCTGAACGGGCGGCGCAATCGACGCCGCTCGCTCAGGCGAAGCCGGCTCGATCGCAGGTGCCGACGTGGCAGCCTGCGACGTACGAGCCGAAAGATCGGCAGACATGACCGTGCCTTCTCATGCAGGGGTGGAGTCGCGCCTTTCGTCGAAAGCGCTGAGCGGACGTTCGTCCACTATGCATGTTCAACCGCACTTGAGGTCAAACGAATTCCGCTGCGTCTACGATGCTTGCGGACTAAGACAAGGAGCGCGATGCCGGTTGGGGCCAGCGGCGAGGGTCAGCAGGTGCGAGGCGTCATCGCCCGAAGCAAGGACGCACCGGTGGAGCTCGTCACCATCGTCGTCCCGGACCCGGGTCCGGGTGAGGCCGTGGTCAAGGTGCTCGCCTGCGGCGTCTGCCACACCGACCTGCACTATCGGCAGGGTGGAATCGGCAACGACTACCCGTATCTCCTCGGTCATGAGGCAGCCGGGATCGTGGAGTCGGTGGGATCTGGCGTCCGCGGCCTTGCGGCGGGCGATTACGTGATCTTGAATTGGCGAGCGGTGTGCGGCACCTGTCGTGCCTGTCGCCGGGGCCGCCCGTGGTACTGCTTCGCCACCTTCAACGCCGGCCAGAAGATGACGCTGGGGGACGGTACGGAGCTGTCACCGGCGCTCGGCATCGGTGCCTTCGTCGACAAGACGCTGGTCGCCGCCGGCCAGTGCACGAAGGTCGACCCGGCCGCCCGACCCGCTGTGGCCGGCTTGCTCGGCTGCGGTGTGATGGCAGGCCTGGGCGCCGCCCTGAACACCGGCAACGTGAGCCGGGGCGACTCCGTCGCGGTGATCGGCTGCGGCGGCGTCGGCTCGGCTGCGATCGCCGGGGCCCGGCTGGCCGGCGCGGCCAAAATCATCGCCATCGATATCGACGACCGCAAGCTCGCCGTGGCTCGCAGTCTGGGAGCGACCGACACCGTCAACTCGCGCGAGACCGACGCGGTCGAGGCGATCCACCGGCTCACCGGCGGGTTCGGTGCGGACGTTGCCATCGACGCCGTCGGCCACCCGGAAACCTACGCCCAAGCGTTCTACGGCCGCGATCTTGCGGGCACGGTGGTGCTGGTCGGCGTACCTACCCCCGGGATGAGGCTCGAGCTCCCGCTCCTCGACGTCTTCGGGCGCGGTGGGGCGCTGAAGTCCAGCTGGTACGGCGACTGTCTGCCGGATC
>OBLS010000186.1_pt1 | contig 19642 bp, 20 predicted proteins | sample 1519901 | NCBI WGS metagenome assembly OBLS01 (sample SAMEA3113585, study PRJEB22503) | soil metagenome | reverse complement strand
GCACGGTCGGCGGCAGCCACCCGCTCAGCCTCGGCCTTTGCCGCAGCCTTGGCTTCGGCCTCCTTGCGTGCCTGCTCCTCGGCAGCCTTACGGGCCGCTTCCTCGGCAGCCTTGCGGGCCGCTTCCTCGGCGGCCTTCCGAGCCCTCTCGGCCGCGCCGCGCGCCTGCACAGCGGCCGCGTACCTGGTCTGTTCGCTTGCGTGACCTTTCTTGTCGTCGGACGTCAGAACGTCGGGGATTGCCTGTACATGATCCGATGCCGGGGTCGAGCCGGCTAGCGCCGACGTCCCCATCGACACTGCGGCCCCGAGGACGGTGGCGGCGGCAAGCACCGCGATTGCGAGGACGATGTTGCGGGGGCCGGTGTGATCACGGGCGTGCCTGCGGGTCAACTGTTGCCTTCCGACGGCCGTGCCCCCGCATGTCGGCGTCGCGGCACGATCAACCTCACCTCGGCACGGACCGCAAGCCCACGACGGGTGGGCCGGACATGCAGGAGTCCGGCGTGGGCCGCAGACGAGTTCCCTGTGGCTCACGCGGCGCACCAGCCGGTAGCCGGCGATGCGCGAGGTGTTTTACGCGGCAACGATGCCCGCGTGCAGCGCGCCGGGCAAATCCCCGCGATATGGGCTATCTCACGCCTCTGTGCTGTGCTCGTGTGGCGCCGATCACATCCGGCGCGGTCCGCGCGCCCAGCACCAGGTCTGCCGGTCGGGGCTAGTCATGTCGGGTGGTACCAGTGGCAGTCCGGCTCGATCGTGCAGGAGCATTGCCCACCACGTCGTGCGCTGATCGAGAGGCGGAGGCATGACGGTCGCAGCACGACTGGTCCGGTACGACGAGTCGGCCGGCCGCTGGGTGCTCCTGGCGACCGTGCTGGGCTCGGCCCTGGCCTTCATCGATGGCACCGTCGTGAACATCGCCCTGCCACGGATCGGCGAGGACCTCGACGCCGATGCCGCGGGCCTGCAGTGGACCGTCAACGCCTACACCCTCACCCTCGCCGCCTTCATCCTGCTGGGCGGCTCGCTCGGTGACCGGTTCGGCCGCCGGCGGATCTTCGTCGTCGGTGTCGTCTGGTTCGCCTGTGGGTCCCTGCTCTGCGGCATCGCACCTGACATCGGCATGCTGGTTGCGGCCAGGGCGATCCAAGGCGTGGGCGGGGCGTTGCTCACACCGGGAGCCCTTGCGATCCTCCAGGCGTCGTTCGAGCAGCAGGACAGGATGAGGGCGATCGGCGCGTGGTCGGGCCTCGGTGGTACCGCGGGAGCGGTCGGGCCGCTCCTCGGCGGCTGGCTGGTCGAGGTGTCCAGCTGGCGCCTGGTCTTCCTCATCAACATCCCGCTTGCCGCCGTGGTGATCACGGTTGCGATCCGGCACGTGCCCGAGTCCGCGGATCCGGAAGCTGCGAGGCAGGTGGATCTGTTCGGAGCTCTGCTGTGTGCGGTCGGGCTGAGCGGGGTCACGTACTCCTTTACCGCATGGCCGGAGCGAGGCCTGGCAGACATCTGGGTCATCGCCGCTCTGGCCGTCGGCATACTCGGTCTCATGGGGTTCGTCGTCAACGAGATGCGGTCGACGCACCCGATGCTGCCGCTCGAGGTCTTTCGCTCGCGAACGTTCAGCGCGACCAACGTGGTGACCTTCCTGGTGTACGCGGCGCTGGCCGGTGTGTTCTTCTTCGTCGTGATCAACCTGCAGGTCGTATCCGGCTTCTCACCATTGGCTGCGGGGATGTCCCTGCTGCCGGTCACAATCCTGATGCTGGCGCTGTCGGCCCGGGCAGGCGCACTGTCGACCCGGATCGGGCCACGGCTCCCGATGGCCCTCGGGCCGCTGATCTGCGCCGTCGCGCTGGTGCTTCTCTCGCGGGTCGGGGCCGGCGCCACGTACCTGAGCGACGTCCTGCCCGCGGTGATCGTGCTGGGCCTCGGGCTGTCGTTGACGGTTGCGCCGCTCACGGCGACCGCGTTGGCGGCGGTGCAGGTCCGCCACGCCGGTGTCGCCAGCGGCGTCAACAACGCGGTTGCAAGGACGGCCGGCCTGCTGGCGATCGCGATCCTGCCGCTGGCCGCCGGGCTCGGCTCCAGCTTCGCCGATCCCCAGAGCCTGAGCCCCGCGTATCGGACCTCGATGCTCATCTGCGCTGCTCTGCTCGTCGGCGGCGGGGTGCTCGCCTTCGCGGCGATCCCGCCCAGCTTCGCGGCCATCTCGGCGGACGTTCCTGTCTCCGAGAGCGGCATCGAGAGCCCGGTCCGCGTGCACTGCGCTGTGACCGGGCCACCGCTTCACCCGGAGCTCGTCAGAAAGGAGTAGCCGATGGGAATCATGTCACCGGGATTCCGTGGTCGGCGGCAGGCCACGAGTCAGCCGCTGCCGCCCGGCCAGTACCTCACCGAGGACTTCCCCGTGCTGTCCGCCGGGCCGACGCCCCGCGTACCGCTCGAGTCGTGGGAGCTCGTGGTCACCACGGAGTCCGGGGAGCCACACCGTTGGTCCTGGCCGGACCTGACGGCCTTGCCGAGCGAGACGCCGACGGTGGACATCCATTGCGTCACGAAGTGGTCGAAGCTCGCTACGACCTGGCGCGGCGTCTCCGTCGACGTCCTCCTGGCTGAGATCGAGACCGCTGCCGACTTCGCCCTGGTGCGGTCCTACGGCGGTTACACGACGAACCTGCCGCTCGAGGACCTTCTCGACGGGAAGGCCTGGATCGCGTACGAATACGACGGTGCCGCCCTGGCGCCGGAGCACGGCGGCCCGGCCCGGCTCCTGGTACCGCACCTGTACCTGTGGAAGTCGGCGAAGTGGGTCCACGGCATCCAGCTGTCATTGGAGGACGAGCCGGGTTTCTGGGAGACGGCCGGATACCACGATTACGGTGACCCGTGGCGCGAGCAGCGGTACCAGGGCGACTAGCTGGACGGCTGGTGTGGCGCGTCGCCGAATTGATCACACACCGCGACGAGACACCGAGCTCCCGGACGCTGGTGCTCGACGTCCCCGGCTGGCCCGGGCACCTGGCCGGTCAGCATGTCGACGTTCGGCTCACTGCTGCCGACGGCTACAGCACGCAGCGAAGCTATTCCCTGGCGGCGCCCGCGGACGGTGACCGGGTCGAGATCACGGTGCAGCGAGTTGCCGACGGCGAGGTGTCCCCCTACCTCACCGAAGTGTTCGCGACCGGCGACCCGGTGGAGATCCGCGGACCCGTCGGGGGCTGGTTCGTGTGGCCACCGACCGACATCCGGCCCGTGCTGTTGGTCGGGGGAGGGTCAGGCATCGTCCCGCTCATGGCCATGATGCGGGCAAGGACGGCGGCGGGCAGTCGCGCGCCATTTCGTCTGCTGTATTCCGTGCGGTCGCCGGAGGAGGTGTATTACGCGGACGAGCTGCGCCGGCTGCCGGGCGCCGACCGCGGAGTCGAGGTCGCCTTCGTCTACACCCGCGCCACGCCGGCCCAGTGGTCACAGCCGCCCCGGCGGATCGCCGTTAGTGACCTCCGCGTGCACGGATGGCCGCCGGACCTGGCACCGACCTGCTTCGTGTGCGGGCCGACCGGCTTCGTCGAGGCCGTTGCCGACATGCTGGTGGGACTGGGACACGACCCCGGTCGGGTCAAGACAGAACGGTTCGGCCCCAGTGGAGGCTGACATGGAAGAACAGTATGAGGACGGCAACGTCCTGGCCGGCCCGATGCGTGAGATCTTCGCCGTCGACGTCACCGCCGCGACCGGCCGTTGTGTCGGCTGCGGACGGGCGGGTCCGATCGCGACATTGCGGGTGTACCGGCACGCGCCGGGCCTGGTGGCACGCTGCCCTGCTTGCGGCGGCGTGGTGCTGCGTCTGGTCCGGGGACCGCGCACGGCGTGGCTCGACCTGCGAGGCACGGTGAGTCTCGAGATCCCACTGGCCCCGTGACCGTACCGGTTGGTGCCCCCTACGGGGACGGGTCAGGAAAGCTGCTCGAGCATCTCTGTCACCAGCGCGGCGATCGGCGACCGCTCCGACCGGGTGAGCGTGACGTGGGCGAACAGCGGGTGCCCCTTCAGCTTCTCGACGACCGCGACCACGCCGTCGTGGCGTCCCACCCGAAGGTTGTCCCGCTGCCCGACGTCGTGAGTCAACACGACACGGGAGCCGCTGCCGACCCGGGACAACACCGTGAGCAGGACGTTGCGCTCCAGCGACTGCGCCTCGTCGACGACGACGAACGAGTCGTGCAGCGAGCGGCCCCGGATATGAGTGAGTGGGAGAACCTCGAGCATGCCGCGAGCCACGACTTCGTCGATGACGTCCTGGTTGGTCAGCGCGCCCAGCGTGTCGTAGACGGCCTGGGCCCACGGGTTCATCTTCTCGGACTCGCTGCCGGGTAGGTATCCGAGGTCTTGGCCGCCGACGGCGTACAGCGGCCGGAACACGAGCACCTTCCGGTACTGCCGCCGCTCGAGCACGGCCTCCAGCCCGGCGCACAGGGCCAGGGCCGACTTGCCCGTACCGGCCCGGCCGCCGAGGGAGACGATGCCGACCTCCTCGTCGAGCAGGAGGTCCAGGGCTACCCGCTGCTCGGCCGAACGTCCACGCAGGCCGAAGGCCTCGCGGTCGCCACGCACCAACCGGACCGCCTTCTCCGGTGTGACGCGCCCCAACCCACTGCCCCGCTCGCTGTGCAGGACCAATCCGGTGTGGCAGGGCAGGTCGCGCGCGGCGTCGAGATCGGCGACGCCGGCCTCGTAGAGGACGTCTAGATCCGTGCCCGAGACCTCGAGCTCGACCATGCCGGTCCAGCCGGTCTCGATCACGGCCTCGGCGCGGTACTCCTCGGCGTGCAGTCCGACGGCCGACGCCTTGACCCGCATTGGCAGGTCCTTGGAGACGAGCGTGACCGCGCGGCCGTCGGCGGACAGGTTGCGCGCCACGGCCAGGATGCGGGAGTCGTTGTCGCCGACGCGGAAGCCCGCCGGCAGGACGTCGGGGTCGGTGTGGTTGAGCTCGACCCGGACGGTGCCGCCCTGGTCGCCGACCGGGAGCGGTGCGTCGAGGCGGCCATGCTCGACGCGCAGTTCGTCCAGCAGCCGCAGAGCGGCACGTGCGAAGTAGCCGAGCTCCGGATGGTGGCGCTTGCCTTCCAGCTCGGTGATCACCACGACCGGGAGCACGACGTCGTGCTCGGCGAAACGGAGAATCGCGTAGGGATCGGCCAGCAGGACGCTGGTGTCGAGGACGTAGGTACGGCAGTCCGGGCTTGAGCCCTCAGCTGCCGTACGCCGGGTCGGGGAATGACTGGAAGCGGCCACGTCCGTCTCCCTGCCCGGGCGTGCACCCTCGCCCGGTTCTGCTCGCGCGGGCGACCGGGACCGGGCCCGAGGGCCGGGTGCCGGCCCTCCTGCGCGCTCGAGACTGCAGCACGTGGACGGGCCTCCCGGGCGGCCGGCTTCCCCACCGGCTGCCAGGCACAACGGTACGCCAGCGGGCCCACGGTCAGAAGGGACACGCCCGAACGCGGGGGTGAAGCCCAACCCAACCCCGATCATCCCGGGCACATTCCAGCTTGCCCTCCCCATGACGCAGCCGCGCCACACCTACGTCCACGATCGACTGGACTCATCTCGGGCGACACGCCGGCGTGTCGCATCCAGACGCGTCCAGTCGATCTCGAACGCGATGCCTCAGCGGCCGTAGCGGCGTTCGCGCTCGCCGTACGAGCGCAGCGCGCGCAGGAAGTCGACGCGCCGGAAGTCCGGCCAGAGCGCCTCGCAGAAGTAGAACTCGGAGTTCGCGCTCTGCCAGAGCAGGAATCCGGACAGCCGCTGCTCCCCGCTGGCCCGGATGACCAGGTCGGGGTCGGGCTGTCCCTTGGTGTAGAGGTGCTCGGCGATGTGCTCGACGTCGAGGACCTCGGCCAGCTCCTCGATCGACGTGCCGCGGCCGGCGTGCTCCTGCAACAACGACCGCACGGCGTCGGCGATCTCGCGCCTCCCGCCGTACCCGACGGCGACATTGACGTGCATGCCGTCGATGTCGCGGGTGTGGTCGGCGGCCTCCTTCAACAGCGATGCCGTCCGGTCCGGAAGGAGGTCCAACGCGCCCACCGGGTGCACGCGCCAGCGGCCTGCGGCCGCGAGGTCGTCGATGAGCTCCTCGATGATGCCGAGCAGGGGGACGAGCTCGTCGTCGGGCCGGTGCAGGTTGTCGGTCGAGAGGAGGAACAGCGTGACGACCTTGACGTGGACCTCGTCGCACCAGCCGAGGAACTCCTGAGCCTTCTCGGCGCCGGCCCGGTGTCCACTCGCCGTGGGGGCACCGAACGCCCTGGCCCACCGGCGGTTGCCGTCGAGCATGACGGCGACGTGCCGCGGGATCCGCTGCGGATCCAGGTTCCGCTGGATCCGGCGGCCGTAGATGCTGTAGACCAGCTCGGACAGACCCATTGCCCGTGAAACCTCCCACACCGGTGACGACCACCACGGGACCGGGGCTCGCCCTGCGGAAGATTACTCCCTCGACATTGCCGTGACCGATCCGTGGATGTCGTCCCGGCCCTGGTTCGAGAGCCGACTGATCGTCACCGGCACCGCGGCGCCCGTTAGGCTCCTCCCATGTCGCTGGACGAGCAGTTCCGTGATGCCGTGGCTACCGTGAAGCCCAAGCTGCGCGGTTGGCTGCACGTCGGGACGTTCCCGCTCGCGGTAGTTGCCGGCATCACGCTGGTCGTGTTTGCGCCCACTCCGACGGCGAAGGTCACGAGTGCAGTCTTCACGTTGACCGCGGCGCTGCTCTTTGGTGTCAGCGCGCTCTACCATCGAGGTCGCTGGTCCCCGCGGTCCCACGCAGTGCTCCGCCGCCTTGACCACGCGAACATCTTCCTGATCATCGCGGGAACGTATACGCCGTTCACGATCCTCTTGCTCGACCGCCGTGACGCCCAGATCCTGTTGACGCTGGTCTGGCTCGGTGCCCTCGCCGGCGTTGCCTTCCGAGTGCTGTGGGTCGGCGCACCCCGGTGGCTGTACGTGCCGGTGTACATCGCGCTCGGCTGGGCTGCGGCGTTCTGGCTGCCCACATTCGCCTCTCGCGGCGGCGCGGCCGTGTTGACGCTCATCGTCGCCGGTGGCGTGCTGTACTCGGTCGGCGCCGTGATCTACGCACTCAAACGGCCGAACCCGTCACCACGGTGGTTCGGCTTCCACGAGGTCTTCCATGCCTGCACGCTCGCCGGCTTCGTCGCCCACCACGTCGGTGTGTGGCTGGCCGTGTTCGGTGCCGGTGCCGTCGTCACGAGCTGACTCCGGCTGAGTCACGCCGAATCCGGGCCTTCGGCGCGCACCTTTTCGACGCCGGCCATGGCGTCTCGGAGCTTCGCCAGCCACGCCTCGGTGTTCTGGCCGGTGAGCTTGACACACCACGCGAGCGCCTCGGACCGCGACCTGGCCACGCCGGCGTCGACCAGCGTGTCCAGCACCTGCCGCTCCGGCTGGCGCAGCCGGGTCATGACCGGCATGGCCAGCGTCGTGAAGAGTTCGCGCCGATCACCGATCTCGACACCCCAGGCGACCTTACGGCGGCCCCGGTGCTCGAGCTCCCGGGCGATCTCGATCCGCCGTTCGCGAGTCTCCTCGCGGAACTGGGTGATCCGCCCGGAGACCGCCGCTGCGCGTTCGGCATCCGACGCGTCCGTCGCCACGGATGGATCGGCGAGACGTCCGACGATCGTGATCTCCTCACGGTCGACCGTCACCTCGACCGGGCCTTCGAACCAGTCCCGGGGCAGCCGCCCGGTCAGCCAGCCGCGGACCTTCTCGACGCGTTCACTCTCGGTTGTCATGTAACGATGATTACATCATTACTGCACGGCAGGGTCTGTGCTGGGAGCGGAAATACCTGGGGCCCACGGTCGTGAAGATCGTCGTGCAGCCCGCGGCGCGGGCGGACCAGCCAGAACGTGCACGACGATCTTCACGACCGCTGGCCGAGAGCGGCCGCGAGCCTCGCGGGATCCGTCGTCGGCGCATCGCAGACGAAGTGCCGGCACACGTACGCGGCCGGCTGCCCGTGGACCAGGGGACGGTCGCGCAACAGCGGCACCGCAGAGCTCGCCTCGTCGGCCGGATCGCCGTGCACGACTGCGGCTCCCGGCGACGTACTGCGCAGCGCGACACCCAGCAGCTCCCGGGTACGCGGATCACGGTCCGGCCCCACGACGGCCACCTCGGCCGGCCCGGCGGCCAGTGCCTCGGCCACGGCCAGCCCCCACCCGGCGAAGCGCGGTGCCTGCGTGCCCAGCGCGTCGTAGACCCCGAGCGCCTTCTCGGCCGCGTCGCGATGGAGATCGGAGCCGGTGTAGGCGGCGAACGTCAACAACGCGCCGGCAGCGGCCGACGAGCCGGCTGGGGTCGCGTTGTCCGTGGGGTCCTGGGGGCGCCTGATGCCGGACAGCCGGACGTCGGTGGTGTCGTCCGCGGTGTCGAAGAAGCCGCCCGCCGGGTCGGCGTACCGGGCCAGGACGACGTCGAGCAGCTGCTCGGCGAACGAGAGCCACACCGGGTCGCCGGTCACGGCCACCAGGGCCAGGAAGCCTTCCGCCACGTCGGCGTAGTCCTCGAGCACGCCGGGATGGCGCCCGGCCCGGCCATCGCGCGATGCCCTCACCAGCCGGCCGCGATCGTCGAGATGCAGCCGCACCAGAAGGTCGGCGCATGCGACTGCCGCCTCGATCCACACCGGCTCGTCGAACAGTGCGCCGGCCTCCGCGAGCGCTGCCACGGCCAGCCCGTTCCAGGCCGCCACGACCTTGTCGTCCCGGCCCGGTTGTGGACGCTCGAGCCGCGAGGCGAGCAACCGGTCACGCACCCGTGTCCATCGTTCGGGGTCGCCGGCGTCCTCGCGGAGCTGGAGCGTGGAGGCCGTGCCCTCGAAGGTGCCCGGATCGGTGACCCGGAGCAGATCGGCGGCCCAGGCCCCATCCTCGGGTCCGAGCACCTCGTCGAGCTGGGCGGGCGTCCAGACATAGGTAGCTCCCTCGACGGAGCGGCCGCCGACCACGGTGTCCGCGTCGAGGGAGCTGGCGAAGCCGCCCTCCGGTGTCATGAGGTCGCTGATCAGGAACTCGGCGGTCTCTCGTGCGACCCGCTCGGCCAGCGCAGAGCCGGAGGCCCGCCACCAATGGGTGTAGACACGCAACAACAGGGCGTTGTCGTAGAGCATCTTCTCGAAATGTGGGACCACCCAGGCCCGATCGACGCTGTACCGGGCGAATCCCCCGCCGAGCTGGTCGTACATGCCGCCGCGCGCCATCCGCTCGCAGGTCGCCTCCACCATCGCCAGCGACTCGACGTCACCGGTGCGGGCGTGGTGGCGGAGGAGGAACTCGAGGACCATCGACGGCGGGAACTTCGGCGCCCCACCGAACCCAGCGTGCTCGGGCTCGAACTCGGTCGCCAGCCGGCCCGCGGCCTCATCCAGCCGGTCCGGTCCGGGTGGCTGCGTGCCAGGGAGCTTACGCATGGTGCCGAGTTGGCCGGCGATGCCGGCCGCGGCGTCGTCGACTTCGCCCCTGCGTTCGCTCCACGTGCGCGACACAGCTTCCAGCACCTGCCGGAACGAGGGCATCCCGTGAGCAGGGCGAGGCGGGTAGTACGTCCCCGCGTAGAACGGCCGGCCCTCCGGCGTGAGGAAGGCCGTCATCGGCCAGCCGCCCTGTCCGGTCAGCGCCTGGACCGCCTCCATGTAGACGGCGTCCACGTCGGGACGTTCCTCCCGGTCGACCTTGACCGCGACGAAGTGGCGGTTGACGTAGGCCGCCGTCGTGGCGTCCTCGAACGACTCATGCGCCATGACATGACACCAGTGGCACGCCGCGTAGCCGACCGACAGCAGTATCGGGACGTCACGGGCGCGAGCCTCGGTGAACGCGTCGTCGCCCCATTCCCACCAGTCCACCGGATTGTCGGCGTGCTGGAGCAGGTACGGGCTCGTCGAGTCGGCCAGCCGGTTCGGCATGCTGACAGTCCTACCCGCCGAGTGGGCGCCTCATCGGGAATCGTTGCCGTCGTCGTCGCGCATGCGTTCGGCGTCCGTGCGGCCCTGCGGATCGAAGTCGATCCGCTTGAGCTGCCGCCTCAGACTGCGGTATAGCACGAACAGCGCTCCACACAGCGCCAGCAGGACCAGGAAGCCGAGCAGGCCGGGCCCGATCCCGGAGTCGTCGACGTCGGTGTTCGTCGCTGCCATCAGGGCAACGGTCATCGGTGAACCTCCGGCCACATCGTCGCACCATCTCGGCGTAGGTCCGCGCGAGGGTCAACGCAGGCCCGCGAACAGGTCATCCTCGGGCTGTTCGACATCGACCAGGCTCCGTACCAGCTCGTAGTCCTCGGTGGGCCAGGCCTTCTGGTGCACGTCGAGTGGTACGGCAAACCACGGGCCCTCCGGGTCGATCTGGGTCGCATGGGCGATCAATGCCCGGTCCCGCACCGGGAAGTAATCGGCACACGGCACCCGGGTGGTCACCCGTCCATCGTGTTCCGGATCCGGCTTCCACTCCGCCAGGCGCTCGGCATAAGGGGACTCCAGCCCGCGGCGGATCATCTCGTCGTGCAGCGCCTGCAGGCGCTCGCGATGGAACGAGTGGTGGTAGTAGAGCTTCAGAGGCTGCCACGGCTCACCGGCGGCAGGGTAGGCCTGCGGGTCCCCCGCGGCGTCGTACGCCGCAACGGTCACCGTGTGACACATGAGGTGGTCCGGGTGCGGGTAGCCGCCGTTCTCGTCGTATGTCGTGACGACATGGGGACGGAACCGGCGCATGGCCGCGACGAGCGGTGCTGTCGCCACCTCGACGGGCTGCAACGCGAAGCAGCCCTCCGGAAGCGGGGGAATCGGGTCACCCTCCGGAAAGCCGGAGTCGACGAAGCCCAGCCACTCCTGTCGGATGCCGAGGATGTGCCGGGCCGCGTCCATCTCCTGCCTGCGGATCGCCGCCATGTTGGCCAGCACGTCCGGGCGGTCCATGTTCGGGTTCAGGATCGAGCCGCGCTCACCCCCCGTACACGTGACGACGAGCACCTGGACGCCCTCGGCGACGTAGCGCGCCGTCGACGCTGCACCCTTGCTCGACTCGTCGTCGGGATGAGCATGTACGTGCATGAGCCGGAGCTCGCCCTCCACCGGTCACCCCTCCCGGATGCCGTCACCTGTCCCGCGATCGGCGGGCCGGGAGACAATGGTGCCCGAACGGGTCCCGCAACCATGCTCGGAGTCCCATACCGTGGCAACGCCCACCGTCCGCCCGCCCGACCGCTACGGCGACCGGACGTACGGACGACGGTGGCGGATCGGCATGATCGCAGGAGGCGTGCTACTCGCCCTGGCGGTCGGCTGGTGGCTGCTGCGGGCGGCGGATGACCCGGTCCGCTCCACCTTGGTCGCCTGGGAGGACCCGGCAGACGGTGTGCTCTCGGCAACCGTGGAGGTCGTTCGGCAGCCCGGTCTCGCGGTGACCTGCGACCTGGTCGCCGTGGACCTGCGCCGGGTGGTCGTAGGGCAGACGACGATCGACATACCGGCCGGGGACGACCAGCGGCTCCGGGTCGAGGCAGTGATCCCGCTGGAGGCTCCGGCCGTCGCTCCGGAGCTGCGCGGCTGCGAGCCGGCCGCAGAAGACTGAGGAGCGAGGATCGCTCGTGCTCCGGCGGCCTTGCTACCCTAGACGTTTCCACCCGACACCCGCCCGGGCACAAGCCCGGTGGCCGATCACACCCCGGGTGCGGCCGAATGAGCAACGATCCAGCAAGGAGCAGATGCCGTGACCTCGACAAGCGAGAACGTCGCATGGCTGACCCAGGACGGCTACGACCGCCTCCGCAGCGAGCTCGAGCATCTGATGGGGCCCGCGCGCATCGAGATCGCCAAGCGGATCGAGGCGTCGCGCTCCGAAGGAGACCTGTCCGAGAACGGCGGCTACCACGCTGCCAAGGAGGAGCAGGGCAAGCAGGAAGCCCGGATCCGCCAACTACAGCACCTGCTGCAACGCGCGAAGGTCGGCGAGATCCCGCCGGACGACGGTGTCGTCGGGCCGGGCATGATCGTCGACGTCCGCTTCGCCGGTGATGACGAGGTGGAGACGTTCCTGCTCGGCTCACGAGAACTGCTGGCACTCGACGAGTCGGTCGAGATCGAGGTCTACTCTCCGCAGTCGCCGCTCGGCGCCGCGATCAATGGCAAGAAGACCGGCGACACCGTTTCCTACCAGACCCCGAACGGCCGCGCCGTCGAGGTCCAGATCCTCGACGCCCACCCGTATTCGGTCTGAGCCGCGGCTACTTCGTCGTCGCGGCCTTGTACTTGCGAATGGCCAGCGGCGCGAAGATCCCGATGATGATGGCGCACCAGATCAGCGACGCGAGGACCGGCTGCTCCATCGGCCACGCATCCGACTCGACCAGGCTCTGATTGCCGAACAGCTCGCGACAGGCCTGCACGATCGCGCTCAGCGGGTTCCACTCGGCAAGGGTTTGCAGCCAGCTCGGCATGGTCTCCGGTGGCACGAACGCGTTGGAGATGAACGTGACCGGGAACAGCCAGATCAGCCCTGCCGAAGCGGCGACCTGCGGGCTGCCGACGGACAGACCGATCAGCGCACCGACCCACAGCATGGCGAACGCGAGCAGCAGCAGGAGCCCGACCGCAGCCAGGAACTGCAGGACGCCGTTGTGGAACCGCCACCCGACGATGACACCGCAGATCATCATGATCACCAGGACGATCAGCTGGTTGGACAGATCGGCCACGACCCGCCCGCCGATCACGCCGGAACGGGCCATCGGCAGCGAACGGAACCGGTCGATCAGCCCCTTCTGCATGTCGTCGGCGAGCCCGACGCTGGCCGGCGCGCAGGCGAAGGCCATGGTCTGGGCGAAGATTCCCGCCATCAGATACTCGCGGTAGTTGACACCCTCGACCGGGATCGCCCCTCCGAACACGTACGCGAACAGCAGCACGAACATGATCGGCTGGATGAACATGTAGACCTGGTTGTCCGGCACCCGCCAACCACCACGGATGTTGCGCCACGCGACGACCAACGTGTCGCGCAGCGCCGAACCGCGGCCGACGCGTCCCGTGCTGGCGCCTGCGGGCTTGACCTCGGTCGTCGTCACGTGGCCCTCCCGGATGTGAGCTCCTGGGCGGGAGCGGGGCTGTCGTCTGATGCGTCTTCGGCGTGATGCCCGGTCAGTTCGAGGAACACGTCGTCGAGGGTCGGCCGGCGCAGTGCGATGTCGTCGATGGCGATACTCGCCTCGTCGAGGTCGCGGATGACCAGCACGAGCCCCTTCGAACCCTGGCTCGTCGGCACGGTGAGCTTGCGCGTCTTGGTGTCGACGTCGCACTGACCGTCGCTGCCCCGGTGGAGGATCTCCTCGGCCTGTGCCAGTGCGGCAGGGTCGTGGACGATGACCTCGATCCGCTCGCCGCCCACCTTGGCCTTGAGCTCGTCGGCGGTGCCTTCGGCGATGATCGAACCCCTGTCGATGACAACGATCCGGTCGGCCAGCGCATCGGCTTCCTCGAGGTACTGCGTGGTGAGCAGGATCGTCGCGCCTTCCTCCCGCCGCTGCCGGATGACGTCCCACAGGTCGAGCCGGCTGCCCGGGTCGAGGCCGGTCGTGGGCTCGTCGAGAAAGAGGACCTCGGGATGCACGATGAGGCTGCCGGCAAGGTCGAGGCGGCGACGCATGCCGCCCGAGTACGTCTTCGCGACCCGGTCGCCTGCATCGGCCAGGTCGAACTGCTCCAGCAGCTCGGCTGCGCGCCGGGTCGCCTCGGCGCTCGAGAGCTGGTAGAGCCGGCCGAAGAGCCACAGGTTCTCGCGGCCCGTCAGGTTCTCGTCGATCGCGGCGAACTGTCCGGACAAGCCGATGCTGGACCGAACGGCCTGCGGCTCGGCGACGACATCGTGACCGGCCACGACGGCCGTGCCGGCATCGGGCCGGAGCAGAGTCGTCAGCATGCGCACCGTCGTGGTCTTGCCCGCGCCGTTGGGCCCGAGCATGCCGACCACAGTGCCCTTCGGCACGACCAGGTCGATGCCACGCACGGCCTCGACGGCGTCGTCGCCGGATCCGAACGTCTTGACCAGGCCTTCGGCGATGATCGCGTTCACGGTGTGTCCTCTCGTCCGTCTGTGTCGTCCGGGAGCATGCCAGGCACGGCCGACAGTTCCGCACCGGTCAGGTTCAGCAGGGCCGTCGCTTCGTCGAGGTCGAGCTCGCCGGTTGCCAGGCGGTGCAGGACTGCCTCCCGGCTCGGCGCAGGTTCAGCGTGTGTGGTGGGATGGACCGATTCCTCCAGTCCGAGCCTGGCCAGCATGTCGGCGAACCGCTGGCGGGCCGTCGGGTAACTGACCCCGAGGTCGCGGGCCAGATCCCTCATGTTCCCGCGAGAGACCAGGAATGTGCGAAGGATTTGCCGATCCTGTTCAGCCAGGGCGCAGTACTCGCACGACGCGAACCGCCCGGCCAGCTCGCTGCCGCAGGACGGACAACCGAGCCGGGTGATCTGCAACTGGTCGCCGCACACCGGGCAGTCACGCGGCGGCTGGTGGGCCGCCGGACTCAACGCGGCGCCTTGACAGTGACGCTGCCCATGACGACCTCCACGTCGATCTCGGCAGCGCCGGTACCGACGACGAGATCGCGGTTCCGGTCGCGGCCGTGGCGCTCCGGCTCGGTGACGAACCGGCCCATCTGGACATCGGAGCGGACCCGTACGTCGGAACCCGGCAGCAGCGTGAGCTGAAGCGAACCGGACTCGCACCGGAGCCGGGACCGGCCGTGCGTCTGCAGTGTCTCGACCTGCGCCGAGCCGGCCTGGACCAACAGGTCGAACGGCTGCTCCACACCGCGGACCCGCAGAGAGCCGGCTGTGACCCGTACGTGGTCGAGCCCTCTGGCGTCCTCGACCTGCAACGAGCCGGCGATGACCTCGACGCCCACCGCGAGGTCGGGCCGAACCCGGACCAGCAGCTCGAGGCCCTGCCCCAGGCCGTGCTGGAGCCGACCGGCGACCTCACGCCAGCGACCCCCGGACAGCAGCGTGAAGGCGTCGTCGGTCGGGATCGGCTCGACCTCGCCGGCCACCACGAGCGTGCTGCCCTCGCGCCGGACATGGTGCGGGCCCTCGACGGCGTAGGTCGCCACCGACGGGTCTCCGACGATGCGGACCCTGCGCGACGTGGCCCGAACGAGAACCCTCTCGATGTCTGGCACAGCGGGCGGTGGCGCGGGCGCGTCGGCCGCCGCTGCGGATGCGCTGGCGGCGGTGCCGGGACCTGCGTTGCCGACGGCCGTCGCCGATGCCTCACCGCTGACGTCGGCCAGCAGCCGGGCCGCCTGGGTGGGATCCAGCCGGCCGGCCGCGACGTCTTCCAGAATCTGACGTGTGCTCTGTTCGGTCATGGACCAATCGTGGCGTCCATCTTCCCAATCCGTCAAGTCCGCTTTCCGTTATGGAAAGAGAGGCTTAATCGATTGACAACGGATAGCTCGCCTTACGGAGGTGCGAGAGCACCTGGGCCCGGTGTTCCGATCCCCGGGTCTCGACCTGGAGCGCCACCTCGACCTCGTCGACGTGCAGCCGCGGGCCGGTTCTCTCGTGGACGACGTCGAGCACATTCGCGTCGACGGAGGCAAGCTCGCCCAGCAGCCTGGCGAGCGCACCGGGATGATCGGGGATCCGGACCCGGAACGAGAGATAGCGGCCCGCGGCGGCCATGCCGTGCCGGATCACCCGCAGTAGCAGCAACGGATCGACGTTGCCTCCGGAGAGCACGGCCACGACCGGTGGTTCGAACGCCGACGGTTCGCTGAGCAGTGCGGCAACGCCGGCCGCACCCGCCGGCTCCACCACCAGCTTGGCTCGCTCCAGAAGCACCACGAGAGCGCGCGAGAGCGCCTCCTCGGTGACCGTGACGACGTCGTCCACCAGGTCACGGACCAGCCCGAACGGCACCTCGCCCGGGCATGCGACGGCGATCCCGTCGGCCATCGTCTCCATGCTGGGCAGAGTCACCGGCTCGCCCGCAGCGAGCGAGTCGGGATAGGCGGCCGCGCCGACGGCCTGCACGCCGACGACCCGGACGTCGGGCCGAGAGTCCTTGACCGCCAGCGCGATGCCCGCCAACAGGCCGCCCCCACCGGCTCCGACCAGGATCGTGCGGACGTCGGGGCACTCCTCGAGGATCTCCAGCCCCACCGTCGCCTGCCCGGCGACGATGTCCGGGTGGTCGAAGGGGTGGATGAGCACTGCGCCGGTGGAGGCCGCGAACTCGGCCGCCGCGATCAGCGCCTCGTCGACGGTGCTTCCGGCGAACCGGACGTCGGCGCCGTATGCACGCGTCGCCTTCTCCTTCACGATCGGCGCACCCTCCGGCATGAAGACGGTGGCCTTGGCACCGAGCATGTCGGCGGCCAGGGCGACGCCTTGGGCATGGTTGCCGGCACTGGCCGCCACGACTCCACGACCCCGCTCGTCGTCGGACAGCCGCGAGATGCGCACGTACGCGCCCCGGATCTTGAACGACCCGGCTCGCTGGAGGTTCTCGCACTTCAGGTACACCGGACCGCCGACCCGACCGGCCAGCCAGCGCGAGACCTCCAGCGGCGTGGGACGCACCACGTCGCGCAGGAGCTCCCGGGCCGCGTGCACGTCGGCCATCGACACCGTCGTCATGACCGCGATCCTCCCACCGCCGCCAGCCCGCCGCCGGGAGCGTGGCTGTGCCGCAGGAAAAACTTGCGTTCTACAAGCAACCTCCTCATACTTGTGGGGTGCAAGCAACTAATCCCCTTGCCGCCCGGGTCACCACTGGCGCTGCCGCCGGGCCGCAGGACGACCTCCACGTCGCGTTCATGCGCCTGTTCCGGCGGCTCAAGCGGCTGTCGACGATGACCGGGCTCGATCCCGCGCTGGTCGTCGTCCTGCACGACCTCGGCTGCAGCGGTCCGACCCGCACCTCCGTGTTGGCCGAGACCATGCGCCTGGACCAGTCGACCGTCAGCCGACACGTCCGCGCCCTCGAACAGCTCGGGTTGGTCGAGCGAACGGGTGACCCGGAGGACCGTCGCGCGGCCCTGCTCTCGCTCACCCCGGCGGGGGAAGAGCGGCTCGCCGCGATCATCGCCGAGCGTCGCGCGATCTTCCGGTCCGCGACTGCCGGCTGGTCCGACGACGACCGTGCCCAGCTCGCGGGTCTCATCGACCGGATGGCCCGCTCGCTGGAGGCCGGGGATCGTCCCGACATCGACCACGACAAGATCATGGAGAACTCGTGAGCATCTCCGATGCCACCAAGGCACCCACCGCCGACGAGCACAGCTACCTGTCGCACGGGCAGATCCTGGTGGTGCTCGCCGGCCTGATGGCCGGGATGTTCCTGGCCGCTCTCGACCAGAGCATCGTCGGCACTGCACTGCCGAGCATCGTCAGCGACCTCGGCGGGCTCAACCACCTGTCCTGGGTCGTCACCGCCTACCTGCTCACCTCGACCGCTTCGACGCCGCTGTGGGGCAAGATCTCCGACCTCTACGGGCGGCGGCCGATCTTCCAGACCGCGATCATCGTCTTCCTCGCCGGGTCGCTGGTCGCCGGAGCCGCGGACAGCATGAGCATGCTCATCGGCGGCCGGGCCATCCAGGGCCTCGGCGCGGGAGGCCTGATGGCCCTCGCGCTGTCGATCATCGGTGACGTCATTCCGCCCCGGGAGCGCGGCCGCTACCAGGGCTACTTCGGCATCGTCTTCGGCGTTTCGAGCGTCGGCGGCCCGCTGCTCGGCGGCTGGTTCACCGACGGGCCGGGCTGGGAGTGGATCTTCTGGATCAACATCCCGATCGGCCTCGTTGCGCTGGTTGTCACGTCGCTCGCGCTGAAGATGCCGAAGGTCCGCCGTGACCACAAGATCGACTACCTGGGCGCCGCGGTGATCGTCGCCTCGGTGACCTCGATCCTGCTCTACACCGCGTGGGCCGGGTCCGAGTACGGCTGGGCCGACCCGCTCTCGCTGGCGCTGCTGGCGGGCGGCGTCGTGCTCGCCGGTCTGTTCGTGCTGGTAGAGCTCCGCGCCGAGGAGCCGATCATCCCGATGCGGCTGTTCCAGAACCGCGTGTTCACGCCCACGGTGATCTTCACGTTGATCACGGGTCTGGCGATGTTCGGCGGCATCATCTTCCTGCCCGTGTACCTGCAGGTCGTGCAGGGCATGTCACCGACGGAGTCAGGACTGGCGCTGCTGCCGATGATCATCGGGCTGTTCGCCACGTCGATCTCGTCCGGTCAGCTCGTGACCCGCACCGGCCGGTACAAGATCTTCCCGATCCTCGGTGCCGGGGTGATCGCCGTCGGCGTGCTGCTGCTCTCCACGCTCGGCGTCGACACGCCGTACTGGCAGACCGCAATTTACTTCTTCGTCTTCGGCGCCGGACTCGGGTTCACCATGCAGATCGTCGTGACCGTCGTCCAGAACTCCGTCGAGCGGCGGGACATGGGCTCGGCCACGTCGAGCGTCATGTTCTTCCGCTCCATGGGCGGCGCGTTCGGCACGGCCATCTTCGGAGCGGTGCTCACCAGCCGGCTCGGTGTCTACCTCGCCGACGCCGCTGGGGGCAGCGGGCTGCCCGCGGACCTGAACGTGTCGGCCAACAATGTCCAGCAGATCCAGGCGCTGCCGGCCGACGCGCACGCCGTCGTCGTCGACGCGTGGGTCAAGGCGTTGCACGACGTGTTCCTGGTGGCGCTCCCGTTCGTCGTCATCGCCTTTGTGGCGGCCTTCTTCATCCCCGAGCTCACGCTGAAGACCGGTGCGAGCGACGAGGAGGCTCCGGTGGAGCCGGCGCTCGCGATGGACTAGCCGCACTAGGTTTGACGATCGCGACCCATCCGAGCTGGGAGAGTCTGCCGTGAAGTTCGCCTGGCTGTGCAGCCACGAGTCGTACCAGCCCGAGGCCCTGCTGCGACACGCCGTCCTCGCAGAAGAGGCCGGCTTCGACATGGTCACCGGCGCCGACCACTTCCATCCCTGGGTCGACGACCACAGTGCGGCGAGTTTCGTCTGGAGCTGGTTCGGAGCCGTCGCGCAGGCGACGTCCCGGGTCCGGCTCGCCACCAGCGTGACCGCGCCGCTGTTCCGCTATCACCCTGCAGTGATCGCCCAGGCCGCTGCCACGGTGGACCGGCTCTCCGGCGGCCGGTTCGTCCTCGGTGTCGGAACCGGCGAGGCGATCAACGAGGCTCCGCTGGGACTCGAGTTTCCCGGCTACGGCGAGCGGATCGCCCGCATGGAGGAAGCGCTGCGGATCATCCACGGCCTGCTCGGCGGTCAGAAGCTGGACGTCGAGGGTGCGTACTACGCCACGCACGCCGCGAAGCTCTACAGCCCCCCGCTCGGCACGGTCCCGGTCTGGATGGCTGCGGGCGGGCCTCGATCCGCGACCTTCGCCGGCGAGTTCGCGGAGGGGCTCATCACCAGCGTCAAGGATCCCGCGCAGACGTTGGAGAAGGTCATCAACCCGTACCGCGAGGCGGCGCGGTCCAGAGGCGCGGCAACGACGATCATGGCCACGCGGTGGTGCGTCCTGGCCGGCGACGACGACGA